>Ga0209048_10007138_pt1 | contig 10355 bp, 6 predicted proteins | sample FrelakmetCRP12CR_FD_187146 | JGI IMG/M metagenome (GOLD analysis project Ga0209048, IMG submission 187146) | Freshwater lake sediment microbial communities from the University of Notre Dame, USA, for methane emissions studies - CRP12 CR (SPAdes)... | ecosystem: Environmental > Aquatic >... | reverse complement strand
TCTCAGCGGCATTAAGCCAGAACACAGCATCCTGCGGCAGCGGCTTTTGCACTAACCGGAACCCTTCATGAGACATGAACTGCAAGCCTGATATGCCTTCGAAAAAGTAGCCGGATACGATCTCGCCGGACAGCTCCATCAATCTCAGAGACCGGAAAATTGCCCGCCATTGCAGCACAGGCAGTTCGTTCGACAGGAGTTCGCGAAACAGGATGCCGTACCGCTTCAAGAGCTGCCGGATGCGGTCCTTGATCAGCTCCTGTTCTTCGAGAATGTCGTGCTCTCCCGGCATCTGATCGATCCTGTGCCAGTGCCCCTCCAGAGGCCGGGATATTTTCCAACGATTGAACCCGTACCTTCGCGACGCCAGGCGCTCCCCGTCACTGAAGGCCTGGGCGGTAAAGCCCGTCATCGCGCCTCTCCGAACCGTGCGAAGTGAATCGCTCGTGATGTTCCCTTTCCATGCCTCCTTCCAGAGCAGCTCCGTGGCATGCACGGTATCGAGATGGGAAAACTCGGCGATCTCGAGGAAGCTGAACCTGCCCCGGCGGTCCGGGATCAGATGGTCCAGTTCGTTTCCATCTCCTTTCCCGGTCTTGACATGACCTGTTCCCTGGTCCTGCCTGAAGAGATCAAGGTCCTGTTTAAATGCCAGGCTGATCCGCTGCTTGCCGCACCCGAACCATATGAGATCGGTGGTGGACATAAAGCTGTCGAGCCATTCGTTCCGGTAGTTCCGCATGCGGGCAGGCAGGATGTATTCCTCCCAGGCAGTGACGGGAGCGGGCCATCCGAACAGTTGTTCCAACTTCTGCTGGAGCTCGTCCATTGATTCGCCCTGGGGGACAAGCCCCTGATACGCTGCAAGGAACAGGGGCAGCCGGTCGATCGGCAGCGCCTGGAATGATGGTTGTCTATAACGCCGCGCCATGCGCAGCAGCATTTCGAGATTGCCGCTGTCGCAGATTTCGAGCCCTGTACTCTGCTCCCCGAAGCTGTCCATGACCAGGTCCTGTGCTTCGATCAGCGGTTCGATAGATTCCTCGAGACGCTCCGCGGTCACGCCCAGAATATGCTGCAGCGCATCTTTTTCAACAGGGCCTGAAAATGCGAGCCACTCGGTAAGAAGTTCGGAAAGGTCGTACTCCTCCTCACCCCTGCCCTCTCCCTTGGAGGGCTGGTGTTGAAGCAGCCCCTCCCGTGCGGGGAGGGGGAAAGACTTTCCGACGTATGTGTTTATTCTGCGCTTGATGCTCTCAACGCTCTCGTCAGAAGAAAGAACGGCGAGCGAAAGATCATCAACATGCATTCGAAAGGCAACAAGCACCTTCGGAAGGGCTTCGAGACTGCACAAAAGAGGAAAACGAACATTGGGCCAGGAGATCCAGGCTGCCTTCTTCGCATGCAAATGCAGCCACGCTGCGGCGTCAGCATCATAATCCCTCCGGATTGCCGCGGCCAATTCTTTCCATTCCGGCTCCGGGATCAACAGCCGTTCCTTGATCCAGTCCAGGAGTTCCTGCTCCGAACCCGGCGCATACCCCGGGGCAGTGCGCTTCAGCTTTTCATCGAGAATGCGGAGGACCTCTCCCGGAATTTTAGGCCGCAGATGGGAAGAGTAAAGGATCTCTTTGATGAGGTCCGGTCGCAGAGCCGAATCCCCGGCATGGATCGGCGTGTCGTCCTCGTATATGTACTTGTTTGTCTGCTTCCAGACCAGGTGTGCTGCAAACGGCGATGCAGCGCGCGTCACGGTCCCGGTCACGAGGATACGGCCGTCACGGACTTCCTCAATCACCATTTTAAGATTCTCCAGATCGAATTCATCCTCGAGGCAGGATCGCCAGGTCTCGAGCAATATGGGGAAGTCCTGATAAGACCGCACTGCTTCCAGGAGTTCCTTGGCCCGGAGCCGTATGAGCCAGAGCGGCATGCGCCGCTTGAAGCTCGATTTCGGAAGCAGCAGGGCCCGCTCCGCATTCTCCCGGAACCGTGCCCCGAAAAACCCGGTCTTCTCCAGCCCCTTTCGCACAAAGGACTCCACATTCTCCGGAGACAGAAGGCCCAGGATCGCCTGCGTTGTGACTTCGTGAGGAAGCATGAGCAGGAGCGAGTCATCATCCTGGATGATCGGGAGCGGCTTGTGCTCTTGTTCTTCCCATGCTTCGGCAAGAGCGAGCGCGAACGGCCTGTTCACCCTGCCGCCCCAGAACGTATGGAGGATCACCTGTTTCAGTTCTCCGCGGCTCACCGGCTCTTCGACATACTCGACCAGGAGATGATGACGATGCGGCAGACTGTTGCCAATAGCCTCTTTTTGTAGTTTCAGGAATGCGATCAACTCATCAGCCGCTGTTTCGTCCATCGCGTGGCGCTCGCGGAGTTCATCCCTGAAATCAGGGGAATCGAGACGCGCGTCCGCATGTTCAAGAAACATCCCGATGCGTTCGGACAGATGAAAATCGCGGTTCTGCTCCTCCGCTTTCCAGAAGGGAAAGATGCCGGTTGCTGAACGCGCGGGCACGACCTCCACATCGTTATGCGTGATCTTCTCGATGCGCCAGAGCTGTGACCCGAGAGCAAAGGTCTCGCCGATTGACCGCTCCCACACAAACTCCTCGTCCAGTTCGCCGATCTTCGAATGCGTGTCTTTGAGCCGCATATCGAAGTAACCCCGCTCCGGTATGGTGCCACCCGACGTATAGAGCAGATACGGCACTCCGCTGTGAGCCTGCACCGTGTTGTCGATCCGGTCAAGGGACACGCGCGCCTTCAACTCGCGCAACCGGCTGTCAGCGTACCGGCCTGCCAGCATTTCGAGCAGCAGATCGAAGTGCTTGCGCGGCAACGTATGAAAGGGATACGAGGTCCTGAAAAACGCATACAGTTCGTCAATGTCCCAGCGTTCCATGGCTGTCATGGAAAGGATGATCTGCGCAAGGATATCGAGCGGCGCTTCAACAGGATGGACCTCTTCAATGTCCTGGTCAAGGATCGCCCGTGCCATGACGGCCGAGTCGATGAAATCGCGGCCATGGGTCGGGAAAAGCCTGCCCCGGCTCTTTTCTCCGACAACATGTCCGGACCTGCCGATGCGCTGCAAAGCGGACGAAACCGAGCGCGGCGTCTGGATCAGGATCACCTGGTCCAGGCTGCCGATGTCGATGCCGAGCTCAAGTGAGTTCGTGGCCACGATCGCCTTGAGCTCGCCGTTCTTGAGTTTCTGTTCCACTGCCAGCCGTATCTCGCGCGCAAGCGAACCGTGGTGCGCATACGCGAGCTCTGTTGGTTCCGATTCGTTGATCATGCGGGTAACTTTTTCCGTGGTCCTGCGGCTGTTGGCAAAGAGAAGCGTGGAGCGATGCGTGTTGATGATCTCCTTGAATGCATCGATCAGCGCCGGCCACCAGGAGCCATCCGCCATTTTTTCCCGCGCATCGGCCGGGAAGGAAACGCCGATCTCATAGGACTTGGACTGACGCGACTGAACGATGGTGACATGACGTTTTTCGAAATGACTGTCGATCCCCTTGCCGATCTGGCGGAATCCGGCAACGAACTCCGCCACCCGCTCGACCGGATTGACGGTCGCGGACAGGGCAATGCGCTGGAACTCGCCGCAGAGCGGTACGAGCCGGTCGACACCCGTTATGAGATGGGCTCCCCGCTTGGTCCCCACAACAGCGTGGATCTCGTCGAGGATCACCGTGGCGATCCCGGAGAGGAGCGACCGCCCGCTTTGGGAACTGAGAAGAAGATTCAGGGACTCGGGCGTTGTGATAAGGATCTCCGGAGGTTTCCGGATCATCCTACGTCGTTCTTCGCCGGGGGTATCGCCGCTGCGGGTCTGGACGGATATCTGAGGAAACGCCTCGCCGGTCTGCGCAAACAGTTCCCGCAGCTCGACAAGAGGCTTGAGCAGGTTGCGCTGGACATCGTTGTTCAAAGCCTTGAGCGGCGAAATATAGAGAACGCGGACCTTCCCGCCGGGCCAGGTGCCCGTAACAAGCTGGTTGATCCCCCAGAGAAACGCGGCCAGTGTTTTCCCGCACCCGGTAGGTGCGGTTACGAGCACGTGCCTGTTCTTCGCGATCTCGGGCCAGGTTTTTTCCTGAACATCTGTGGGGGTCCCGACTTGTTTCGAGAACCATTGCTGGATAAAGGGATGGAATATGGAAAGACCTGATAATGGCATCGTGATTGTTTCCTTGCTTAAAACATAGAACAGGAGAGATGAAAAAGCAAGAGGGGATTTTATATGAGCACTGAATGGAGTTGTCTCAAACGCGGAGCCACGTGTGCAACAGGGGAGCCAGCCGCAGGGCACCCATCATGCTTTCTTGGCCTCAGCCGGAATAACAAAAAGCGTGATCTTCTCTGTTCCCCGGATCAACCGCATTGGCATGCTTGACCCCGCGACATCATGGGTAAGGAGGCGGTGCAAATCATCGATGCCCGGCACCGGGATACCGCCGAATCCAATGATAATATCCCCCTCGTGAAGTCCCGCCTGCCGCGCCGGGCTGTCCGGCTCGACCTGTACAACGCTTACACCGCTCTCAACCGGGAGATGATAAAATCGCACTATGCGTCGATGAAGCGGAACATTCTGGCCGCCGACGCCGATGTAGCTCCGCCGCACCCTTCCCTCCTGGATCAGGGCCGCCGCGATGAACTTTGCCGTATCAATGGCGATGGCAAAACACAGGCCCTGCGCAGGCATGATCATTGCCGTATTCACACCAATCACCTCTCCCCGCGACGTGACCAGCGGGCCGCCGGAATTTCCCGGGTTCAGTGCCGCATCGGTCTGGATCACGCTGTCGATGAGCCGGCCCGTGCGGGAGCGAAGCGAGCGGCCAAGTGCGCTCACGACACCCGCGGTCACGCTGCACTGGAATCCGTAGGGATTGCCGACGGCGATCACGAGCTGCCCGACGCGGATCGACTGCGAATTGCCGAGCGGGGCCGCAGCCAGGTTGGGCGCATGGATCCTGATCACCGCCAGGTCTGTATCCGGATCATCCCCGACCAGCGTTGCTCCGTAGCGCTGTCCATCCACCAGGGTTACCCTGATCGTGGAGGCGCCGTGCACAACGTGGCTGTTGGTAAGAATAAAACCGTCGGGGGTGAAGAAAAATCCCGATCCGCCGCCCTGCACCTCTCCCGGCTGCCGGCTCCCTTCCTGGCGGGACACCTCAATGTTCACTACGGTCGGGCTTATCCTCTCTGAGGCTTGTATCACTGCTCGTGAGTATGCATCCAGCAGGCCATCATCCGGGGACCCTGGTGAACCGGCGGACTGTGCAGCTGGGGATTGCTGATGCCCGGCTGCGCCAATTTCAAGGACCTGTTCCATCCTGTTTACCTCCTGATGTATTCTACCACCGTTGTCAAGGATAGACAATCGAGCGCGTCGCGCTTCACGGTCCCTGTCATGACCGTACCGTGTTGCACTGACAGAAGACGCCCTCCGCAGGAACCATTGAGCGTCAGGTCCCCAATGTAAACATTAAAGATCTGACACGAAGTGCGAGTAATCAACTCTGAATGAGGAGTTGCAGGAAGTGTCGAGGGATAACCCGGAAGGTATCCGGGATGGCTTTGTCGGGTCATGAGCAGGTGCTTTTCAAAGAATTTTTGTCCTAACGATCCGCGAGGACGTTTTCGAAGAAGTTTTCTTTGATGTTTTCTTTGATCTTCTGTTGGCGGAACAGTGGGCAAAGGGTAAACCAGATGCCCTTCCAATACTTATCCGATGAGAAAATAGTATGTGCGAACACATCGCTTGTTGACTTGCAGGGTTTCAAGCGGCTATTTGAGAGTAGTGGGCAATCCATAGTTTCTCCTGAGCTTTAAGGGCAACAGCTGGATTGAGAAGCTTCCGTTTTCGTTGTCACTAATTCAAAATTCATTTACCTGTATAAATGCAATTTATGCGCCTTTTTATTGTCATTTTAATTTGCTGGAAAATTAGACGGTTTCCGGAATGCAGCCCTTGAACATTGTGCCACTTCTAGTTAGCGGGTGACAGAATACGGTACTCGAAAAGGAGGCACTTGCTTAAAGATGGGTGCTCAGATGTTCCCTTGATTCTTATCCCCTGTCATTATATAATAACGGGTAATTGAAACTCCCTGCAAATTGTGGGAGCTCGATTCTTAAGGTAAGAACATTATCATATTCACTATCGCTCGCTCCAGAATTCAATGAGCGAAGTCATGCTGATATACAAAACAGTTACGTTCAAAGCCGATAGTACAGTACCCCTGAGGGGAATACCTGACAAGGATCGATACGGGAGAACATGGCATTCACCGGAGATTTAGAAAATCTGAACATAGTGGACATTATTCAGTTGATCCACTCGACGCGGCAGTCGGGCATTTTTTCCGTTAAGGGAAGCAACGGGGAGAGCAGGATTGTTTTCAAGACCGGAAATCTTGTCGGTGCAAATCATATCGACAACAGCGTTCGCATCGGGACCGTCCTGGTAAATACGGGCGCCATAACGGTCGACGATCTCAAGCAGGCAATGGTCGTCGTGAAGAATTCGGATAAAAACCGCATGCCGCTTCTCGCTACCCTGGTACAGATGGGCATGCTGAAGCGGGAAGACGCCCTGAGAGGATTGAAAAAGCTGGTCGTGCTGACGATCGTTGAGCTGATGAGCTGGACGAGGGGCACGTTTACGTTCGACACGAATGCGATTGTCGCTTCTTCCGATGGAGGGCAGGACCTGGGAGTTGATGCCCAGATGGTTTTGATGGATGCACTTCGTATCTCTGACGAGCGGGAACGCGATCGCCGGGAGGGAAAAGAAGTGCCTTCTTTTGTGGCGCTCTATCCCGATGTCCTTCCCGAGGAAAGCACTGGTGAAACAAAAGGAGAACGATCAACAGTTACCGCGGAAGATCTCGGGCTTGCCGACCTCGACCGGCTCGAGAAGAAGATACCCCGGCCTGTTGCTACAATGGAAATCTTCGATCCAATGGAGATCCATCGCCGGAAAATAAAGGAACTGCTCCCGGGTTTTTCTTCCGACGAACAGGAGGCATTTTTTTCTTTTCTGAGGAAATCCCCGGACCGAAAGACGGGGCCCGACGCTGCAATGAAACAGTCCGACAAGGCCATCGTTATGTTCAGCGGTGATCTGTTGATCACTCATTCGGTTATGTCTCTCTGCAACGATGAGGGAGTTCTCGTATTTGCGGCAAACGACGATAAGGATCTCGACCGGATGGTATCGCAATGCCTCCTTTCCTCAAGAATGCCTGTGGTTGTCTTCGACAGTCCTGTGAAATCGGAGGGCAGGTTTTCCAGGAAAATAATCGCAGGCCTAAGGAATCAGGTGAGGGGAAAGTATCCCGCGGTTCCCGTGCTTCAATTCGCCTCTCCCCAGGATAGCGATTTCATCCTTCAATCGTACCATGACGGCGTGAGGGCTGTTCTCCCCAAGCCGTCGAAAGAAGACCGGCGACAAACGTATATCCAGGATGCGATAACGTTCCTCGATGCGTTCAAGTTCTATGTCAGAAGTATTCAGTACGGACACGATGATGCCGATATCTATGGCAAGAAACTAAGAGACGGCATCACGTCGCTTCGCGGGCTCACCAACCCTGCAGATGCGACACTCGTGGTTCTCACGGCTGTTTCCGAGATGTTCGAGCGCGCGGTCACGCTTGTTGTCCGTGCCTCGGAATTGATCGGTGAACGGGCCATAGGGGTCGGTTCCGAAAAAAGCATGGGCCCGACTTCGGCGGGCATGCTGAAGATCCAGCTTTCGAAGCCTTCGGTTTTCCAGAACGTTGTCGAAACAGAGCGGGTCTATTACGGAGAGAGCGGCGATGAAACGCTCAGGACATTTTTTACAGAAATAGGCAGGCCGATGAGTCCCGCTATCGTTCTGCTGCCCTTGATATGCGATCGAAAGGTCATAGCAATGATATACGGGGATTTCGGGCAGAAAGAGGCGGCTCCTGTTCGGCTCGATATGCTCGAGATCCTTGCCCAACCGGCAGGCATTGTTCTGGAATATGCGCTTTTCCGCAGACAGGTGGCGAAAGCGGCACAAAAATCATAGGGGGGTCTTCTCCCAATAATGTTGATACTCTGTGCCGTTTTTCTAAGCACGCAGGAACGGTGACAGCAGGATGAAAAGGACGCCATCATAAATACCCGGATGCGTCTTCGACTACGTCAGAGCACGGAGGTACAAGGTCGCCATGGACAGTGCACTCTTTACCCAGATCCTTCACATTGCATTCGAAAAAAAGGTCTCGGATATCCATTTTGAGGTCGACCTGCCGCCGATGTTCCGGGCGCGCGGCCATCTTATTCGTTCCAAGCTCGGCAACTTGACAAAAAAAGATACTGAGTTTGTTGCAACCGCGGTTATGGAGCAGCACAACCGGAAGCTGCCTGAAGACGTGAAGGAGCTTGACACGTCCTATACCCTGGCGAATGTCGGGCGCTTCCGGGTGAGTATCTTCCGTCAACGCGGCAGTCTCGGCGTTGTTATGCGCGTCATCCCTCACCAGATAGGCACGTTCAGGGAGTTGAATCTTCCGCCGGTGCTCGGTACGATCGCGCAGTTTCCGAACGGCCTGATCCTCGTCACCGGGCCGACCGGCAACGGCAAATCAACGACGCTGGCTTCAATGATGAGGTTTATCAATGATAATTTCGATTACAATATCATCACGATCGAGGATCCGATCGAGTTTCTGTTCACGTCGAACAAAAGCTGCATTATCCAGAGGGAGGTAGGCCTCGATACGGAAAGTTTCAGCATTGCGCTGCGGTCTGCAATGCGCATGAATCCGGACGTCATCATGGTCGGAGAATTACGCGATCTCGAAACCATAGACGCTTGTATGAAGGCCTCCGAGACGGGGCATCTGGTATTGTCCACGCTTCATACCCATAATACGGCTTCGTCCATCAACCGTATCGTTGGTTATTACCCGTCCCAGGCGCACGAAAATGCCAGACAAAGGCTGGCGGAGAGCCTTGTCGCGATTATCTCCCTGAGGCTTGTACGGGGGAAAAACGAGGAAACCATTCTGCCTGTCCTGGAAGTGATGTATGCGACGTCCACCATCAAGGCGTGCATCAGGGACAACCACCTCGACGACATCGAGCAGTATATCGAAAAGGGACGCGACGAATACGGCATGCAGACAATGGACCAGCATCTCATTGAGCTCTGCAGGGCGGAACTCATAACGCTCGAAGAAGCAAAGCGCACCTCTCGCTCGAAAGACCTGGAACGAAAACTGACGTACAGTGATAATGTAAGATAATTCTGTAAATGTTTGCTGGGTATTAACATCCCCGGATCCGCGCAGCAACTCTTTTTTTCTTTTGAAATTTAATTTTGCCGGTTTATAATAGAGATACCAATTGCCGCTGAAGGAGAAGGGGGGACGGGGTACGGTGATGAATCTGTGGAGCGTAGCTGTTCTTGTTTTAGTGCTGAATCTGCCATTCGGTTACTGGCGAGCAAATGCGGACAAATTCTCGCGCCAGTGGTTTCTCGCGGTCCATGTTCCGGTGCCCTTTGTTATCACGATCAGGATTCTGTCAGGGCTCGGCTGGCATTTTTCCACGTTTCCTGTCATGATCGGTGCATTCTTTGCCGGACAGTATCTCGGAGGAATGCTGCACGATCTCTTGAAGCAGCAGGTCAGGACCACGGTCACCGCATGCCTCGTGATGGATATCGCCGCCGGGATCGGCTTGAAAAGACGCAATATCGGCTGAAAGTCCCTCGGTTTTCTCCCTTCTCCCCGCAACACGCTGACGACCTTTACAGCCACCCGCTTCTTTACTAAGATCGCCCCGGCAAGTTCCTTTTCGAGTTGTCTTCTCTTGCGATATACCCCGCCGCCATCCCGATCGGCGCCATCGCTGCAAAACTGACTGCTTCATACCAGAGAGGCAGGTTGGGGTCTCGCAAAAAAAGACCCAGTACCAAACCAATTCCCGCAACAACCGCTCCGTGCAGGATCTCGGCCTGCCCGGCAGTGCGTCCGGCTACATAACCGCCGATAAATGTACAGGCGAGGCCGACGATCAACATCAGCATAAGTCCACTGAAGCTGTGCATTCGAGCGCTAATTTCATCCGCTGAAACCCCGGCTACCCCCATCGCAAAGATTATCGCGAATGCAATGGCCAGTGTGCCGATCGTATCAATAAGGAATCCAAATAATATGGCCTTGAATATTAGTCTCTGTATTTGCAACATGACTACCTTTCTGTAATTCTGCACAGGGCCTTAGGAACAGGCCTCCTTTCATGTCATCACAATAAAATTATCAGGCGGAAAAGTCAAATGGCAACTATGT
>Ga0209048_10007137_pt1 | contig 10357 bp, 6 predicted proteins | sample FrelakmetCRP12CR_FD_187146 | JGI IMG/M metagenome (GOLD analysis project Ga0209048, IMG submission 187146) | Freshwater lake sediment microbial communities from the University of Notre Dame, USA, for methane emissions studies - CRP12 CR (SPAdes)... | ecosystem: Environmental > Aquatic >... | reverse complement strand
CGAGACCCGACCCGCCCCTGGCCGAGGCCCGACCGGCGCCGACCGGCGCCGGCCATCCCCACCCGCCCCTGGCCGAGACCCGACCCGCCCCGGACCGAGGCCCGAGGCGGAGCCCCGGGGGTCGGGCCCGTTTCGACCGGGCGCGCCAGTGGTATCTACGCCAGGAGGTCGCTTCGCACTGGCGCGTTCCCACGACGGCCGGTGTCGGCGGGCGCTGGTACGGTCGGCAGGGCGTGGGCATCGTGGATGAGGACATCGCCCGGGTCCGAGAGGCCACCGACGTCGCTGCTGTCATCGGCGAGCAGGTCGCCCTCCGGCGGGTCGGCAACCGCCTGGTGGGGCTCTGCCCGTTCCACGCCGAGAAGTCGCCCTCGTTCTCGGTCAACGTGAGCGAGGGGCTCTTCTACTGCTTCGGCTGCCAGGCCCGTGGCGACGTGATCACCTTCGTCCGCGAGACGCAGCACCTCGACTTCGCAGGTGCGGTGGAGTGGCTGGCGGCCCGGGCCGGCATCCAGCTCCGCTACGACTCGCCGAGCGCCACCAAGGAGCACCATCGCCGCACCGAGTTGGTCGAGGCGATGGCCGAAGCCGTCAACTTCTACAACGAGCGCCTGCTCCACGCCCCCGATGCCGGCGCGGCCCGCCGCTACCTCCGCTCCGAACGGGGCTACGACGCCGACGTCGTCCGGCAGTTCCGCCTGGGGTGGGCGCCGGAGGGATGGGACGAGCTCTGCCGGGCCCTGACTGTCCCCTTCGACCTCCTCCGCGACGCCGGTCTCGCCTTCCGCAACAAGGCCGGCAAGCCCATGGACGCCTTCCGGGGACGTGTCATGTTCCCGATCTTCGACGTCGACAACAAGCCCGTGGCATTCGGTGGGCGGATCCTGCCCGGGGGTGAGGGCCCCAAGTACAAGAACTCCCAGGAAGGCCCCCTGTACAGCAAGCGCCGGGTCCTCTACGGCCTCAACTGGGCCAAGGCCGACGTGGTGGAGCGGGGCGAGGTCATCGTCTGCGAGGGGTACACGGACGTCATCGCCTTCCATCGCGCCGGGCTCCGCAGGGCGGTCGCCACGTGCGGGACCGCCCTGGCCGACGAGCACATGCAGCGCCTGAAGAACTTCGCCCGCCGGATCATCCTGGCCTACGACGCCGACGCCGCCGGCCAGGGGGCCGCCGAGCGCTTCTACGCCTGGGAGCAGCGCTTCGAGCTCGACATCCACGTGCTCCGGCTGCCAAGCGGATCGGATCCCGGTGAGGTCGGCGCCAAGGACCCGGAGGCGCTCGGGGAGGCGGTTGCGACAGCCCGCCCGTTCCTCGCCTTCCGGGTGGAACGCATCCTCGATGCCGCCGACGGGTCGACGGCCGAAGGTCGGGCTCGGGGCGCGGAGCGGGCCCTGGAGGCCATCGCCGCCCATCCGAGCGGCCTGGTCCGGGACCAGTACGTCATGCAGGTCGCGGACTGGGCCCGGGTCGCGGATGCCGGCCGCCTGCGGGAGCGTCTGGAGGAGATCCGCCGCCAGCCCCGAGTGGGACGCGAACGCGAGGAACGGCCGGCCGGTCGTCGGCCAGCCGGCGGTGGGGGAGTCGGTGGTCGCGGGGTCGGTGGGCCCGCAGACGCCAGGGTGGGCGAGGATGGGCCGAGCATCGGACCCGATGGCGGAGGACGCGGTGGCCGCCCGGCGTCAGGTCCCGGCCGGGCCGGTGACCGGCGTCCCTCGGGAGGTGCGCCGGCGGTCGCCGAGGATGCGCCACCGCTCGAGGACGAGGGCCGCTTCGGGCCCGACGGCGGTACGGGGAGCGCGTCGAGCGAGCCGGCCGCGTGGGTGCAGAGCCGGGAGCCCGGCGGGGTGTCCGGGCCTCGCGCCGGGGGATCTGGTGGGCGGGCGGCGCCCGAGCGTCCCGCAGCTCGCGCCGTCGAGGTGGAAGCCCTCCGTCTCGCCATCCACCGACCCGAGGCCGTGGCCGACCTTCTCGAGGAGGGGCTGTTCGGCGACGAGACCTGCCGTGCCGCGTTCCGCGCCCTGCTGGGGTCGTCGACACTCCAGGAGGCCATCGAGGGGGCGGAGCCCGATGTCGAGGTGCTCCTGCACCGCCTGGCGGTCGAGGAGCCCGAGACGGAGCCGGACGACGTGCTCGCGCTGCTGGTGCGGCGAGCTGCCGAACGCGCCGTCGCCGCGATCAACGCCCAGGCGCGAGCATCCCAGACGGTCGTCGATCTGAGCTGGGCCAAGCAGCACATCGAAGCGCTCGGCGATCCGGAGCACCGTCTCCAGGCGGCAGGGCAGTTGGTAGCCTGGCTGTCCGGCTCCCCTGAGGAGGGCGCATGACCGAGGGCGCGTCAACGCTCTCCACCAGCGGTGAAACACCTGCGGTGCTCACCTCGGGTGCGTTCCTCGCCGTCCTCGAGAAGGGCCGCAAACACGGCTCGCTCACCCAGGACGACCTCATGCCCATCCTCCATGGGGAGGAGCTGACCCCGGAGCTGATCCTCGCCGTCGTCGAGCGCATCGAGGAGGAGGGGATCCTCTTCGACCATGGCGAGGCGGACCTCCGGGCAGCAGCCGCGCTGGACATGGGGCGTCATGCGGCGCCGCACGCCACCACGGCCACCCCGGGGGCTGCGCCCAGTGCGACGACACCGTCGCCACCGGCCGCCCAACCGGCACAGGTGGCCCCCGGTCGATCGGTGTCGGCGGGGCCGCCAGCCACGCTCGACGGGTTGACGGAGGTGCTCGGCGCGGCGGCCGCCGACCGCCCGGCTGCTGCGTCCCGCCGTGTCCACCCACCCGTTGTGGACCGCCTCCTCGGCGGCGACGACGGTGGCCTCGCGGGCGCCGGGGCGGATCCCGTCCGCTTCTACCTGAAGGAGATCGGCAAGGTCCCCCTCCTGACCGCGCCGCAGGAGGTCGAGCTCGCCAAGGAGATCGCGAAGGGCGCCGTCGCGGAGCTCCGGTTGGCGGAGTGGGCCGCGGGCGTCGAGGCGGGTGGCGCACCGGCGCCGCTGCCCGACCGGGAGCGCCATCGCCTGGAGCGCGAACGGGAGGCGGGCGAGCTGGCCAAGGCCAAGCTCATCGAGGCCAACCTCCGCCTGGTGGTGTCGATCGCCAAGCGCTACCGCAACCGCAACCTCGCCTTCCTGGACCTGATCCAGGAGGGGAACCTCGGGCTGATGCGGGCGGTGGAGAAGTTCGATTACACGAAGGGCTTCAAGTTCTCGACCTACGCGACGTGGTGGATCCGTCAGGCCATCACCCGGGCCATCGCCGACCAGGCCCGAACCATCCGCATCCCGGTGCACATGGTCGAGACGATCAACAAGGTGGTGCGGGTGCAGCGCCAGCTCCTCCAGGAGCTGGGTCGGGAGCCGACCGTCGACGAGGTCGCCGAGCGGTCGGAGATGACGGTCGCTCGTGTACGGGAGATCCTCCGCCTCAACCAGGACACGGTGTCGCTCGAGCAGCCGATGGGGGAGGAGGACGGGTTCAGCCTCTCGGACGTCATCGAGGACGCCGATGCCGAGGTCCCGGCCGACGCCGCGGCCCGAGCCATGCTCAATGCGGCGGTCAAGGATGCGCTCGCCCAGCTGTCCGATCGCGAGCAGCGGGTCGTGCGCCTGCGATTCGGGCTCGACGACGGGCACATGCGCACCCTTGAGGAGGTCGGTCGGGAGTTCGGCGTCACCCGGGAGCGGATTCGCCAGATCGAGGCGAAGACCCTCGCCAAGCTCCGTCACCCGATCCGTTCGCAGCGCCTCCGGGACTACCTGGAGGAGGAGTAGGCGCCGCGGAGCATGACCGGCGCGACCGCCATCCTCATCCTGCCCCGACCAGGCGGCTCCTGAAGAGGTCGAGGACCTTGTCGAGCGCTTCCCGGGTGGGCGTCCCGGGGCGGTCCTGAAGATGCTCGGTGAGGACCGAGTGGGCCATCTTGGGATGCCCGTAGGGATTACCGGGCGACGAATCGAGCTCGACGGCGACGAACGCGTCGCCCAGCTCCTCTCGCAGCCGCTCGAAGCGCTCAGGCGGGACAGCCCTGTCGCCGGTGAAGCGAAGGCCGAGCACGCACAGGTTCTCCTCGTCCCGGCAGCGGCGCTTGACGCGGGCCAGGTCGTCGTCGGAGATTCCGAGGTCCCGCTTGTGCGTGCTCCCGAGCGGGAAGGGAAGCGACGGCTGGCTGAGGACGGGCGCGAGGACCACGTCGTCGACCATCATCGCCAGGGCGAACCCGCCGGTGAAGCACATGCCGACCACTCCGACCCCGGGGCCCCCGCAGTCGTCGTGGGCCTGACGGGCCAGTGCCCGCAGCCAGGTGGTGACCGGGCTCGTGCGTCGGGTGGCGAACGCCGCGAACTCCCGCGAGACGCATGCAGGCACGATCGACCTCAGGGCGTAGGCCGCGCTGGGCTCGCGCCCCGGCTCACCGAACAGGACGGGCAGGACGGCCGTGCAGCCGATGTCGGCGACCCGGCGAGCGAAGTCGGCGACCTTGGGCGTGATTCCGGGGATCTCGGCGATCACGATCACGGCTGGCCCGGACCCGAGCCGGTACACGGCCCGGGTCGTGCCCTCGGCTGTGAAGGTCGTGTGCGTGAATCCGTCCAGTGCGGCCATGAGCCGACGCTATCCCGACGGGTCCGTCAGGTGCTCCAGCGCCGGTCGGCGATGCGACGGCGCGCCACCTGCTCGAGGGTTGACCGCGGGCGCGTGGGTCCCGGGACGGCGCTGCTAACGTCGGGGGCGCCTTCCGGGGTAGCTCAATCGGCAGAGCGGTTGACTGTTAATCAATAGGTTCTGGGTTCGAGTCCCAGCCCCGGAGCCCAGGCGGTGGCCCCTCGGCCACCGCCTCTTCGCGTCCGCAGGTCCTGTTGCTCGACGACGTCGCGCGTTGCTGGTAAGACTGCGGCCGTTGTGGGGTCGACAAAGGGGGGTCCGGACGCCGAGGTCGGATCCGGCGCGCGCCGGATCGCTCATGCTGGGTGCGGGGTGCTGAAGACCGCCCGCGACCGAGCCTGCTGACATGTTGGCCATCACGGTCAGGGACCTGCTCTTCCGTTGGCGCCAGTTTGCGATCGCGATCGTCGGTGCGGCACTGGTGTTCTCGGTGGCGCTGTCACTGACCGGGATGACCGCCGGGTTCCGGGCGGAGGCCAAGTCCACCACGTCGAGCCTGGGGGCCGACCGCTGGGTCGTCCCCGCGGGCGTCGGTGGTCCCTTCACCTCGACGGCGCTGCTCGACGAGGCGGTGGCGGATCAGGTGAGGTCGCTTCCCGGCGTGCGCAAGGCGGAGCCCGTCCTGACCTTCCGCACGTCGGTGTCGAAGAACGGTGCGCCGGCCAACGTCATGGTCGTCGGGTACCGACCGGGCGCCATCAAGGGGCCCAAGATCACGAAGGGTCGTGCGCTCCAGAAGTCGGGAGAGGCGGTTGCCGATTCGGCCCTGCACGCCGGGATCGGTCAGCAGCTCGTGCTCGGAGATCAGACGGTCACCGTCGTCGGCAAGACCAGCGGCAAGACCGTCCTCAGCGGGACCCCGGCGCTCTACCTCGACCTTGCAGACGTCCAGAAGGGGGTTCTGGGCGGTCGACCCGTGGCCAGCTCCGTCATCACCGTGGGCGTGCCGCAGTCCGTTCCGGAAGGGCTCCGGGCCATCACGAACGGGCAGGTCGAGACCGACCTGCTCCGCCCGCTCAAGCAGGCGGAGGCCACGATCGGCAACACCCGCCTGCTCATGTGGGTGGTGGCCGGCGTCATCGTCGGCATGGTCACCTACCTCGCCGCCCTCGACCGGATGCGCGACTTCGCCGTCCTGAAGGCCGTGGGATCGCCGAGCCGGGTGCTCGCGCTCAGCCTGTGCGTCGAGGCGGTCATCACGTCACTGCTCGCCGGCGCGCTGGCGGTCGTGTTCTCCAGGCTCCTCCGGGGGATCTACTCACTGCCCATCGTGATCACGGGCGCCGCCTACCTGGCGCTGCCCGTCGTGGCCCTCGTGGTCGGCCTGCTGGCGAGCCTGGTGGCGCTGCGGCGCACGCTCCGGGTCGACCCCGCGCTCGCCTTCGGAGGCTGACATGGCGGGTGTCAGCATCCACGACCTGACGATCCAGTACACCCAGGGTGACTACGTGGTGCGCCCCATCGACAACCTGAGCGTCACCTGCGAGGACGGCGAGCTCGTCCTCCTCCTCGGGCCGAGCGGCAGCGGCAAGACCACCCTGCTGTCGTGCCTGGCCGGCATCCTCACGCCCGCGGCCGGGCAGATCTTCGTGGGTGACACCGAGGTGACCGCTCTCCGGGGCAGACAGCTCGCCGACTTCCGCCGACACGGGGTCGGGATCATCTTCCAGGCGTTCAACCTGATCCCGAGCCTGAGCGCCCGCCAGAACGTGGCGGCGCCCCTTCGCCTCGCGGGGGTGTCCGGCCGGGTTGCGGGTGCCAGGGCGGAGGAGCTGCTCGCGATGGTCGGGCTCGAGGAGCGGATGGGGCACCTGCCGAACGCGATGTCGGGAGGGCAGCAGCAGCGGGTGGCGATCGCGCGGGCGTTGGTCCACGATCCACCGCTGATCGTGGCCGACGAACCGACGGCCCACCTCGACTACGTGCAGGTCGAGGCCATCCTGCGCATCGTCCGCGAACTGGCCCGGCCTGGTCGGCTGGTGGTCGTGGCCACCCACGACGAGCGCTTCACACCCCTTGCCGACCGGGTCATCGAGCTCGTGCCGAAGGCACGCGCCGGGGACCAGCGTGCTGGTCGGGTTGAACTGGGGCCCGACGAGATGCTCTTCGTCCAGGGCTCGGTCGGTGACCTCGTGTACGTCGTCGAGGAGGGTGAGGTCGAGGTCTTCCGGGAGGGACCCGACGGCAGCGAGCACGTCCTGCGCCGGTACGGCCCCGGTGACTACTTCGGCGAGCTCGGCGCGCTGGCCCACCTTCCCCGGGCCGCCAGCGCCCGGTCCAGGACGGCGGCCGTCCTCTCCGCATACGGCCCTCAGGACTTCCGCCGCCTGCAGGCGTCACGCCACCTGCCTGCTGCGGCCCCCAGCGACGGGCTGTAGGGCGAAGGACGCGAGGCGTCAGCCACGGGCGCAGCCGGGGTGGGCCGGGTGAGCTCAGCGGTCGACCGGCGGCGCACGGGTAGGCCTGGCGCCGAGGCACGGAGGTCGCCGACGCCGGGCGCTGGCCACGGCACGGCGTGGCCAGCGCACAGGGGTCGACCGTGTGCGAGGATCGCGGCCACTTCCGTCCGCTCTGGTGCCGTCGAGAGGTCCGATGTCGATCATGCTCCCACCGGGGCTCACCAGGTTGGATCCGCCGCCCGACGCCCTCGAGATCCTCGCCGGAACCGACCTGCTCGGACCCGCATCAGTGGACGACATCGCCGCCGTCGCCGATTCGGTGGACTGGCTGCGGCTGGACGCTGGTACCGAGCTCTTCGCTGCGGGAGCCGTCGCTGACGGCATGTACCTCGTGGTTCGCGGGCGGCTGGAGTCGCACATCGACAACGAGTTGCTGGGTGAGATCGGTCGGGGCGGCACGGTCGGCGAGACCGCGCTTCTGGGTGACACGCTGCGCACCGCTTCGGTGCGGGCCGTCCGTGACAGTGTCGTGGCCCGCATCCCGCCCGACAGGGTGCCGGAGCTGGCCGGGCGAAGCCCCGGGGTGTCCCTTGGCCTCGCCCGTCTCGTGGCCCGCCGCGCCGCCGCCGCGCCACCCGCCGTCCGCGCCGCGGCGCCGCCCCGCTCCATCGGCGTGGTCGCCCTGGACGGATCCGACATCGCCGCCGAGCTGGCGAGGTCGGTGACCGAGCGCCTGGGCCGTCGGCTGTCCGCCCGGTGGATCACCGGCAGGGAACTCGCGTCCTGGGCGGGCCACGGCGGGCAGGATCAGGTGGTCGCCCGACTTGCCCAGGCCGAAGACGGGTGCGGGGCCCTGATCGTGTCCTTCACCCATGCGGACGCGACGTCGAGCGAGCGGGCCGAGGACGGCGACGACCTTGCGGCGACGGTCTTGCGCCAGACCGATCTCGTGGTCGGCGTCGCCGGGGCGCGTGGCCAGGCGGACCGCCGCATGCTCGCAGCCCTGGGGCGGGTGCGCCGCCCGCTGTCGCTCGCAGTGGTCCACCAACCGGGTCAGCAGCCCAGCGGTACGGCGCGCTGGCTGGCGGCGGTGGGTGCCCACACCGAGGTTCGAGGCCACACCCACCTACGCGACGGCAGCATCGACGATCTCGACCGGCTGACCCGCGCCGTCGTCGGTCGCTCCGTCGGGGTGGTGCTCGGCGGGGGAGGAGCACGCGGATTCGCCCACATCGGCGTGCTGCGCGCGCTCCGGGAGGCAGGGCTCCCGATCGACCTCGTCGGGGGCACGAGCATGGGCGCGGTCATGGGAGCGCAGGTGGCCATGGGCCTGACGCCCGCCGAGATGCTGGCTGTGAACACATCGGCCTGGTCGCGGGACCTGCTGATCGAATTCGGGATTCCCACGCTGTCGCTGCTGCGGGGCCGGAGGGCGACCAAGGTCATCGACGGCTTCTTCGGGGAACGCAGGATCGAGGATCTGTGGCTCGACTACTTCTGCACGACGGTCGACCTGTCGGACTTTCGCCTCAACGTCGCGCGCCGTGGCGTGGTCGGCGACTGGGTGCGGGCCTCAGCGAGCGTGCCCGGCCTGTGGCCGCCCATCGTGGACGATGACGGCCACCTGCACGTCGATGGCGGCATGCTCGACAACGTGCCCACCGACGTGATGCGCGCCAGCCAGGCCGGCACCGTCATCGGCGTCGACGTCTGCAACCGGCAGTCCCCGATGCGGGTCGCACCCGTGCCGATGCTCCCGGCCGGGTTGTCCCTGCTCCGGGCGCGACGCAAGGGGCAGTGGTTCCCGTCGATCCTCGACGTGCTCAACCGCACCAACCTCCTGGCGAGCCTCCAGCACCACCAGGCGGCTGAGCGCTACGCCGACCTGTTCATCGCCCCGCCTGTCGAGGACGAGGGCTTCGCCGCGTTCGACCGGGTGGGCAAGCTGGCCGAGATCGGCTACCGCACCGCCGCGAAGGTGCTCGAAGGGGCCGACCTGTCCGTGTTCGGGACCGCCTGACTGAGCGGCTGGTGCGCGCCGACCCGCCCCCGTCCGGCTGCTCCTCGGCGGTGTCGATACCACGTTGGCGCCGACGGTAGGGTCGATTGCCGACGGGCCTGTAGCTCAGTGGTCAGAGCAGGGGACTCATAATCCCTCGGTCGCTGGTTCGATCCCAGCCGGGCCCACAAACGTTGTGGGAGAAGGGTTGCGGGTCGTAGGTCGAAGTCGTCGGTGACGCACAGCGTTCGGGAAGCGAATAACTGCTTCGCGGCGTGCTCCAAGACCCGCAAGGCGACCACCGTGGGGTGAGGAAGTCCTCGATCCACTGGTCGAGGTCCGCCTCGTCCGTCGGCGGCCGTCCGAGCACCGGCTTCTCCGAACCGGCCGCCGAACCGTCCTCCTGCCCTGCCGATCGGGATCGCACTCCTGGATCCTACGTCGCCGGTGTCCCGCTGGTCCTGGGCCTGGCCCATCCTGATTGGCTGGTGTGGACCCCGCGTCCCTCGAACTGGCGGTCGCCCGCTTCGCCATTGTCCGGGGGGTGCGAGCGCCTCCCCGTAGGGCAGGTCCAGCCCTCCATAGGCCAGGTCGTGAAGATGGCCCGTCTCTGGTTCGAGGCGGACCAGGCCGCCCCGCGCCACCAGCGCCTGGAGGATCGCCTCAGGGAGGCCCAGGAGGCCCCTCCTATGGCTCCTGGACGCCGCCCATGGCCACATGGCCAACGACCAGTGGTCGGCGTTCCTGAGGGTCACCGACGAGAACCATCTCGTCCGGGTCCTGAGCTACGTCAAGCGGGGCTGAGGGGCGACAGCTGGACCTTCCAGTCCCCCGCTCGCTGAGCCGAGCAACGGCCTGACAGGGCAACCGACACATCGAGGCCGGGACCCCAGAGCGTCCATCATTCGCGAATGTCGCCGACCTGACGGTCGACTGTGTCCACCACGGCGAGACCGGCCCCGATGATCGCATCAGGCACCTCCGGCACGGTCGCTGACCCCTGGGGCTGGGGCGCACCGGCTTGGACAGCGGGGTGGCCGAGGACTGTCCTTGCCCCCTCTTGGCCCGGTCGGGACCAAAGACCCTTCCGGCGCCAACGCGTGCGGACGGAGACTGTGGTGTTCGAGGTCGCGCCCGCCCAACCGAAAGGGGGCGTCCGATGGAGAGGTCTCCGCACCGGTGGTCACGGATCCGGGGCTGGTCAATTGCCGGGGTGGTGATCGCGGCCGTGTTGGTGGCGGGCTCGTTGGCGATGAACAGGCCGGTCGGAGCCGATCCCGGGGCGGGTG
>Ga0209048_10007136_pt1 | contig 10357 bp, 7 predicted proteins | sample FrelakmetCRP12CR_FD_187146 | JGI IMG/M metagenome (GOLD analysis project Ga0209048, IMG submission 187146) | Freshwater lake sediment microbial communities from the University of Notre Dame, USA, for methane emissions studies - CRP12 CR (SPAdes)... | ecosystem: Environmental > Aquatic >... | reverse complement strand
CAGGAAGGAGTGAGCGGCAGAACCATTAAAAAATATCTTGCAGAAAATGAGCCCCTATTTTATAGCGATCCTCGTATTTTTCCGAATGCCAAACGACAGTGCAGGTTTTTGGTGAATCTAAGATTTGCTGGAGCATAACCTGAAGATTTGTTCCTTTTTCATGAAAAGAATCTGTATAGAAACAAATACCCGAGCTGGTGATATTACAAGTCGTTGCTTTTTTAATTGCGCCTGATTGCTGATTGCAAACTTTGTATAAGACAGGGAGATCCATTTGAAGCCTGTATTGTGTTCTTTTTTCTTCAATCATCTTCTACCGTTATATATTAACTCACAAAATGGTTTGATTGTCAATTTAACAATATTAATCAGTAATAATGTTTATTAAGTTACAATGACGGGCTCTGAGGCACGACCTTTCAAGATCCTAAAACATCCGCAGCATACATACTAAAAAGCGCGATGTCACCATACCAGCGTTTCTGGTCGTCATGGCAGTGTGTTATTATCAGACCATCTATATTTTTTAATCCGTGGCCACCGATATGCTGAAAAAGTGGTGCTCCACAGTCTATGAGATAATTGGACGCTCCTATTGTTATTTGGTATCCAATACTTTTCCCAATCCGGGAAAAAGGGCCATGATCACCAAGAATTTTTACAACAATACCATCAGCCATCAAATAATTATAAAATTATTCCTCCAAAAAAATCATCATCTCCTGATACGACAGGTTCCAGATAAGAAACCTCTTCAGTGACCAGATAGCAGGGATACAGTTCCAACACATATATTTATTAGCGAGATCCGGCAAGTCCTTGCATAGAGAGCAAAAACAGCCTGTAGGCAGGGCCATTTCTGGCCCTGCCCTAAATTTTTAATGTAAAGAGTTTAGACCTGACACCCTGATCCCTCTTCGTGGATATTGCTTGCGTGCACGGCCTAAAGTGTGCAGGCGCCATTAACAACTTTACACGTTGGGCAGTTAACGGACTTCTTGTGACCAGCCGAGTCATTATACCAATATACGCATGATCCGTACGCGAGCCATTCAGTCAAATTAGAATATGCAGCTACTTGACCGTCGATTTTAACCGGTTCTGTTGATTCAATAAAGCTACACAAGTTGGATGGATTATAAGTAAATGTCATTGTTGAACCCGATATCAACAGCCCAGTAGTAGGGTCGATTTGATAAGACCAGCAACAAATTGGTGTCCCCTTTAATGGATCATTCCCTAGACAGCTGTTCTTGGTCAGCCCAACAGTTGTAGCTTGACCCTGTGGAATAACTACGTTGCTCGCACCAGCGAGCGCACAACGCCCCAGCAATGGTATCAATCCGCTCTTGCCTACGAAGGCTGCCGTTAATGTCCCACGTGTGACGTTTAACGGTGTAAAATACGACGCAGTGAATTGCTTTCCACCATCCACTGAAAAGTTAAGTAAGCGCTCCCCTTGGGCTATGAGCGGCTGAAGAACTTTGGCACCAGCTGGATACGAAGAGAAAACTGTTATGTCGGTGTCAGCAGAGACCAGTGCCTCAGTGAGATTAGCCTTATCAAAACCAGTAATTGTCCACCGATATTGCCATTGTGAGCAATATTGACTTGATGTGTCGCAAGTGCACCCCGGATCTACGCCGTTTTTACACTGCATAGGAAACGTACTGACTAAACTTCCAGGGACTGAAGTAGTAGTATCCGGGCCGGCATCGATTGTAACGTACTTGGTTCCATCCTTACTGAGACTTATCTGACATGTACGGGGCGGCGCAGCTTTTCCTGGGGATGGAAGGCCTGGAAGCGGTGTACATTGATCATCTGCCACACTGACCCCATAGGCTGCAAGCAGCACAGCAATGGCAACTACTATTGAAAATAATAAAAAGGTTCTCTTCATCTTAGTCCTCCTTTAACAGTTGAGTTTGAAAAAATGGTTTGCTATCTTCATGACTCTTTCTATCGCCCATGAGAGCGATGCTCCAGACCCTCCGCTTGAGTGAACCACAGGATGCCTGTGTAACGTCTCTTCGAAGCATTGTCCTGCATAAGATACTCGCATTTTACTGTACACAAATGAAGAAGAAGGCGTTGGGATCACTAAGTGTGTACGTTAAAACGCTTCCTACTATAGATGTGGTGTAACAAGTCGTGTTGAAGAAGCCGGGATTGACCGCGACGTTGCAGGTTTGACCGCCGATAGTGGGGTAGGCAAGAGTCACAGTGCAGGTTGGCCAGTCGGTAAAAGGAGTCGTGAACCAAATGCGGTAGACTCCGGGGCTGTTGTGTTCGATGGTGAAACCAGTACCGGAGAGCACGCCGCTGCCCGAAACTAGACCGTGGACGGCGGTTGTGATGCCGTTCGCAACTCCTGCTGGGCCTTCGGGACCGGTTTCTCCTTTAGCCCCTGTGGCCCCTGGATCACCTTGAATTCCTTGTATACCCTGGATGCCCTGGTCGCCCTTATCCCCTTTATCGCCTTTATCACCTTTAAGTCCTTGTATACCCTGGATGCCTTGGGCGCCCTGAAGTCCTTGTGGCCCTACCTGATTCCATGATATCGATGTTTCAAAACAGGTACAATTATCAGGATTAGAGTCGGGGACAATTCTGAGCAATCCAGCTAACTGATCATAACAACCATAAATTTCTCCAATGCCATCCGCAATGCTATATCTCGGAAATCCTGCAATAATTAAACCAATGAGACATATACAGAATGCTACTACTACAGTTATCTTTCTCATATCTCCTCCCTTCTTTTTTTTTGAAAACTGCATCACATTAGGTTGAACGGATTTAACCGTACTTACTCCCTCCCTTCTTTCGTTGATTCATGTAAATAATTTATATCGAGCCATAATCGAGCCATAGGTCACGATGGAGTCCCATTAGTATGGCCGCAGGCCCACGGAATATCACCCCCTTTAAACAGCAGTTAACTTCCTGTTTTTATGGAAGGGCCAATGTAAGTCTGACATAGGTTAATCTGTCTGGTTGTACAAACGGGTTACGAATGTCTGTTTCCTGATACTTGAAATGTTTGTCAAAAAGGTTTGTCGCTCCGACCGTGATAAAACCGTACCGCTTCGGCAGACGATAGCTAATTGCGGCATCGACTACCCAAAATTTATCTTGCCCTGTCTCAGAGAGAGGCGCCAACCCACGTCGGATAAAATCACCATCTTGGTTGAAGTAAGTCGCTTTCAGCGAGGCACTCAATCCCCAAGGATGGAAAAATCTCAGACCGAGAGGAACCCGATGCGTATTTACTTTCTTGTATGCATCAGCGACAGATTCTTCATTTGTAACTCGCTCAAATTGATATTCCACGCTGAGTGCGAGCCACGGATGGGGTGTCCAGAAAAAGTAGGTACGACCCTGATATTCCTTCCCACCTCCCCGTAGAACTTCAGATTCAGATTTGCCTGTTATGAATGATTGATACGGAATGTTCAGCTTCCTAAACGAACACTCTGCTCCTCCGTAGATACTTTTAGAGAATTTCTGATCGGCAGCAACACCATAGCTCCATGATTCTGTTGAATTGATGTCATCAAAGAACTGGTTAAAGCCTGCAACCTGGGTTGGCTCAAGGGTCTGATCTGTGATCAGCGTTCTCTTCAAAACCCTGAATACAGCAGCACGCAGTGTAGTATCTGGTAAAGGATTCCAGGTAATCCCGAATTTAGGGTTGAACTGGTTTCTTGACTGTGAACTTGCACTATCCGTTTCGAAAAAATCGTAGCTGGCGCCAAGGGTGAACGTGACATTTTTTAGGGGGTTGATGTAGGAATAGAGATAGAGATTGGTATGCCGGATATATTCGGGGGTTGTCTCCTGTATGGGGGGAAACCCTAATATAGGGTTGAACTCTATGGTCAGGTCATTTTTAGCATTTACGTGGAAATATCCTATGCCGCTGATAAGGTTAACGTATTTTGAGCGAAATAGGTGCTGGACCTCGCCGCTAAAAGCTTTTTGATCAGGGTACTTATCATCTATTGAGGTAATAAAAGATTCAATTGGTCTGTCCTGCGAGCTACTATCGCTTTGTTGATACATAAATGAGCCGAGGATAATAGAACCTGGTGAAAAGGCGTGACGCAGGCCAAGGCGGATCGAATTTCTCTCTTCTTCCTCTTCATAGTTGGCCCTAAAGTCGCCCGGCAGGAACCTGAGTTCAAGGTCCCCATTTTCCCTATTCCTGTATCTATACTCGGCTTGAATGCTAGTTTGGGGAGAGAGTTCCAGTTGTAAAAAGGCGTTGGCGATGTTATCGTTCTGGTTAGCGTTTTTTCGCCACCCATCCGTTTCAAAGTGGTCATAACCAATGCTAAAGGATGCTTTCTTATATATGCCGGCGAAGACAGTTTCTCCTGCATATGTGCTATTTTCGCCTGCAAGCCCGCTCGCCTGAAACGTAATCCCGTCCCGGTTGAAGATGGGATTGAACTCGTTGAAGGAGAGAGCCCCGGGACCCCCAGCGCTGACTAAGAACAGATTACTCTCTGCAAGGCGAGGCTGAATCGGGGTAATGTTGAGGGGCTGAAGAAGTTGTGACTGGAGCAGTTCACTCACCCTTGCAATTTCGTGGCGGGGTAAAGCAGAATAGGTATCTGCCAGAAACCTGTGGCCAGAAAAGTCAGATGGGTCTGTATTGACCGACTTCCATCCTTCAACCAAGGCAAGTTCCTGGAAGCCCAGATCACTATATATCCTGGCAATACTGGCACTCCGTGCTGCCAAGTCTGAATCAAGCATAAGTTCGGAACGGTAGATGGCACGGTTGTCGTTCAGTTCGATAGCCTTCTGTAGATTGTGCAATGCCTCAGCAGGCCTGTTCGTTGTCTGTTTATGGATGGCATCGTAGAAAAAGGAAGTTGGGTCTAATGGATCAAGTTTCTCAGCCATAGTATATTCTTCTGATGCCTGCTTATCTCGTTTCTCTTCGTAATAAGCTTTCCCCATATAGCTACGAATGAGCGAATTGTCCGGATCCAGACTTGCAGCGATTTCAATTTCCCTCGCTCCTTCATTCAGATTACCCTCCCGGATCTTTGCCAATCCGAGGCCAAGGCGTGGGAGAGGATCTGCATTATCAAGCGCAATCGCTTTTTCAAGAGCATCTTTGGACTCTTTTGTCTTAACCTGAGTCAGATAAGCAAATCCCAGGACAGTCTGTGTCCTCGACAGGTTGGGATTCAGTGCTACCGCCTTCTTTGCTGCTTCGAGGGCTTCTGTGAGTTCTGAAAAGGACATATGCAGTTCCGCCAGTCTTGCCCATGCAAGGGCATTTTCAGGTTCCACTTTCACTGCTTCCTTAAGACTATGAAGCGCACCGTTCAGATCGAAGTTCGCCTGCTGTGCATAGGAAAGGGCAATATGTGCTGCTGCTGACTTAGGGTCTGTTTTTACAGCCTTCTTTGCCAAGTCAAGAGCCTTATCTTTCTCGTTATGTGTGATTGCAATGATCGACTGGAGGGCAAAGGCCATACTATTGTAAGGATCAAGCTCAAGAGCACGCCCGATATCAGCCTTTGCTTCGTCAACACGGCCCACATGTAACAGCGATGACGAGCGGTAGGTATAAAAACGTGGATCGTTCTCCTTTAAGCCTTCAGGATGCTCATAGACAACAGGCGGATAGTAAAGCGCCCACTGCACTGCATCCCTCGGTCTTAACACAAGCACCGACGCCGGTGCCTTACCTCCCTCTGCTACTGCCGATTGTCCACTGGTGATCGCAAGGTTTCCTGAAATGTTCGAAGCTAAAACCTTTCCTTCAAATACGGACAGGAAGGTTTTATTTCCCTCAACTTTTATGAAAAACTCTGTTCCTTCCACGCCAGCATTTACAAACGCTGTTTGCACATTCAGGTTTCTGGAAACACGACTGAAGAAATGCGCAGCTCCCTTAACGAGCTCTACCAGAGAAGTCCGGCCTTCTTTCACTCCCCCGAGGGTGATCGTAGTATTCTGATCAAGACGGAGAACAGGCTGATTAACCAGAGCAATGTCTGCTCTGCTCCTTTCCTGTAGCCGAATCATGTCACCGGCGCAATATGTATCATTTAATTTAACCTGTTGCCACTGCGTTTCACCTACCCTTCGAGATTCTACAATCCCTTGTACTGAACCCATTTTTGCAACCCATTTTTCACACGTTTCTGCAAAGGAAGCACAGGGATATAGCATCATGATAATGCTTGAACAAATTAGAAGACTTAAAACGTATGAATGAAATCGTTTCATTGATAGCCTCCATTCTCATTATTTTTAAACCCTTCGCATATAGATCCCGAACATTGCATCACTTCTTATCCAAGTGAACTACTCCACCCCATGGCTCATCAGGCGGATTCTTCTTATAATTCTCGCAAAGCTTTATATAATAAAGTGAAGGCCCATCTTCGCCGAGGTTTTCAATGGACTGAGCAAATTTTCCTATCGCCTCATCCCAAGATTGCCTTCTGAAAGCATCCAGTGCCTCAGTAAAGATTGCACAAGCGATTCTCTGTTTTTCGTCAGACTCTTCAGCACGACATAATAATTCATGAATTACAACAGGGTGAATTTTTCCTTTCAGCCTGAATTTTCCAAGTTCTCTTGTCAGGAAACCATTAATCTGTTGTATTACCTCGTCTGATACCAACAAACTTGTACCAAGGTATTTATTGAGACCTTCTATTCTCGATGCCGTATTGACGATATCACCCATGGGTGTATACTCATAGTGGTCTAAAGCACCAATATGCCCAAGCAAAATTTGTCCGTAATGTAAACCGATGCGTGTCTTGAGCTTCGCATGATCTGGTGATTGATCAAAAAGCTGCAATTCTCTGTTAATATCGAGTGCCGCTAAACATGCATTATCTCTGAGGGTGGGCTCTGAACTTGCCGCCACCCATAACGCTAACATGGAATCACCTATTACGCCTGAAACAAATCCACCATGCTGTTTTACTGGTTTAAACATCGTTTCATAGTATCTATTCATGAATTTCCCCAGTTCCTTTGGATCCATGGTCTCAGATAGGGAGGTATACTGTTGTGCATCCGTAAATAGACAAATTCCGTAGACAACCCGGCTCCCTGTTTTAATATGTGCGATATCTTTTGCGAGCTGGTAGACGACATCTTTCGGAAGGTAGTGCTCGAAGGCTTTCTTAATGTTCTGACGTTCCTTGTTTATATCAATATAGTTCCAAACTACAGCTCCAAAAAATGCGAGAGGTGTCTGAAAAAATAAAGGGATGACAACAGGATACCAGCTATTGTTGGTCTTAAATTGATATCCTGCAACAAAGAGATAGAGAATGCTTAACCCAACTATACTCAATGCAGCAACTGCGATATGGGACATACGACAGATGATACCTGTGATTAACCCCCAAAGGATGATAATAAGAATGTAAAAAGGCAGGTCGATGGGTTTCACTGGCATATCTTCCAAAAGGTTTGAGAATGCGGTTGCCATAATCTCTACCCCGCCGATAAATATGCCGTTTGCGCGTGAAAAAACCGTATAAAAGCTGTCTTTTCTTTCTGCGAGAAGTACTTCAGATATTCCCACGAAGACTGCCTTACCCTTTAGGTCTATCTTTTTGTCGCCTACTGCACCATCACGGAGTTGCAATGCTTGATAATACGGTATGGTGGTAATAGTGCGAGGAGGCCCATAGTAATTTATATATCGGTAGTTAGCACCCTTATACATATTTATGAAAGCTTTGATCAATCGATACGTTGTCGCATCAAAAGTTGATATCCCGGCACTCTCTAATTCTTTAAGCATTCTTACTGCAATCAGCGGGTCGCTTTCAAAAATCGCCCTAATATCCTTTGTCATCTCTTTAACACTTGCTGTGTGAATCGCTGCATCAATATCACGCGGCAAATTACCTGCATGATTTGGACTTGTTTTTTGCAACAAACGGATAAAATCACCATATACCTGCATTGTGAAAAGTTGTAGTGCTACTACCGGCATTGTGGGTGAATCTCCGGCTCCTGTCTCGAATGTCCAATATTGGTTTACCTTGAAAGGTATTCTGGGTAGTGTAAAAGGAGCTGTTGCAACAGCAGAACGCGAAAAGAGATCGATCGGCTGCACTACTTTCACAATATTATGATTTTCTGCATCCGAGGTGCCTTCATCAGCCACTGAAATCTCCTTAGATTTGAGAGGTTCACAAAGTACAACATTGCCAGCCTTTCTCATTGCCTCTGCAAATAAATTGTCATCCTCAGCGGAACGGGGTTCTATAAAATGTATGTCGAACGCAACGACCTTTGCGCCTTCTCTCGTCAAAATTTCAGTTAACCGTGCATGCAGTGAACGAGGCCATTTATCAGGGTTGTCAGATAAGTTGAGATTCTCAGCAGATTCCCTGTCTATACTAACAACGACGGCATCCGGAGGAGCTTGTCTGGCACCCCTCAGTTTGAACAATAAGCCCAGACCTGCATTTTCCTCGATATTGAGCGCAAGATGGGAAGGGCCCACAACCAACCCAAGAATACCTACGATGAAGCCTAATAATATCGCTTTAATTAGGTATGACATTATTATCTAAACTGGTTTGTTTCTTCGCTATATCGCTGACCTGATAAGCCATAATATACTATTATTAACATGTATAAGGTCACAGATTAGTCACTAATTTAAAAAAGATAAATGTAGGCTGGGAAAATAATGTTACCGCGCATTGTTTTCTGGTTATACTCGGCACAATTCTATCAGGTTTTCAAGGTATTGACTCCAGGAAGAAGTTTTGCCTCTGTGATACGAATTTGTCATTGTGCATCTTTCATCCCGAAGGGAACACCCTTTTTTTGTTAATGACCTACACTGCGTTAAAAACGAAACGGCCTTAAAATTCAGCATTTTTTCATCAAACAAATAACCCTGTCACTGTCGAATATGCGTTGAGTATTTTTGGAAATTTACGTCCCCAGGTATAGGTAAAGGAGCATATTCATAAACAATATACTCACATGATCTTCTAATGACTTTGCAATCGCAAGCCGTCATAAGGTTGAACCGCATTTTTCAGTTCTTCTTGAATAATATTAAGAATAGATACTGGCAATTGAGAATGCTCTTCCTCCTTAGCTGATGAACTTGCTGCCACTCGAGTTCCTGTGAAAGTAGCTGAAGCTCTTACCGATCCCTGCACATTGTAAGCCACAATATCAAAAGTCATACTCAATTTAAAGCTTCCTTTGATCGTTCCATTTTTCTGTACTGTCCCTGTAAAATTCATTTGCGTCACATCAACAGATACGTCAAATCCGGTTTCCTGAGCCAGATTATCTTCAAAATAACTGCGAATGCTGTCCGGATCTAAATTGACAACGAAATTTGTCCCTTTTTGACTCCACGTGCCATCCATACCAGTCATCGAGAATGATCCATCGTCAGAAAATATGAACTGATCAGGAACGGTCTCAGTTACTGATTGATAATGACCTTGAGCACTAGCTTTTATTGTCATCTTCCCCTTAACTTGCCACGTTCCTACAATGTCAATCTTAGGAGTAGCCTTCCCGGAGAGTTTTACACTAACTGTTTGATGCTTTGGGTCATTAGAGGAAATATTTATGGTCGCGCTTTTCTTGCCGACAGAGGACTTCGGGCTGAAAGTTGCGACAATAGTACAAGAACCAGCAGGGGATGGTGTTGAACAAGTGTTTGTTTGATTGAACTCAGTCGCATCTGCACCGGTAAGGGTTATTGAGTCTACTGTAAGATAACCGTTTCCTTTAATAGCTATTGTTTTCATAGCCGATGTATTTCCGATTCCAATAGAACCAAAACTAACCGACTTAGGGCTAACTGTTATTTTGGGGCCTACTACCTGCGCTGAATACGTAGCTTCACCGTTGCTCATAGAAGGAAAAAGGCAAAGCATGACAATCCCAAGACAAAAAATAGTCGATACAACGACCACTTTTCTCTCCATTTTAAAATCCTCCTTTATTGTTGCCTCATACACCTTTACCAGTTTAAGGTATTACTGTTGTTGAAGGGAAAAGTAACGCTTCTTACCCCATAATACCCCCCTGTAAGCAGCTTAGAACTTCATCGATCTGCAGAGGTATCGCCTTGAATGACAATCGAAACATAATACAATGTTATAAATATTGTCAACTTAATAATATTTCTGAATTGATAATATTTCTTAATTCTTGAGAGACAATATTTTCAAAAAACTTTCTACAGGCACAAATCGACTTGTTGACCATACTCCAAGTCGAAATCTTCATGCCCAATAATTTCTCCGAACGAGTAATACTATGTGAACTGTGTTGCTCCACGACTACTACTTGGTGCGTTTACTCCAGGAAG
>Ga0209048_10007135_pt1 | contig 10357 bp, 11 predicted proteins | sample FrelakmetCRP12CR_FD_187146 | JGI IMG/M metagenome (GOLD analysis project Ga0209048, IMG submission 187146) | Freshwater lake sediment microbial communities from the University of Notre Dame, USA, for methane emissions studies - CRP12 CR (SPAdes)... | ecosystem: Environmental > Aquatic >... | reverse complement strand
GAGATCGTGACGCACAAGTTTCCATTGGAGCAGACCACAGAGGCCGTTGAAGCTGTGAGAGACTGGAAAACGATCAAAGCCGTTTTAGTGCCATGATGCCAGGGGTTTCGTTTAAAAGGAAATCTTACGCCAGACAAGGTGAGCCATCGTGTCATGAGAAAAAGAGTCTGTTTCGGCCTAATCCTTTTGGCCTGTATTCCGTCTCTTATCTGGGGACAGGAGGATGCCCAAGGCTTTAAAGGGACTCCATGGGGCTCAGATATTCATCAGTTGGCAGGTTTTGTCCCTGTCAAAGAATTCCGGGATTACAGGATTTGTTTGCGAAAAGAGGAAATTCCTATCGTCGAGGGTGTGGAAGTAGAAGAGATCCGATACGATTTCTACAAAGACAAGTTTTACGCGGTGACGGTTCGATTTAACGGTTACAATAATTTTCGATTATTACTCGATACGATGCAGCGTAGATATGGGACGGGGGAAGAAAGAACGAAATACATGGAAGAATATGAATGGTCCTCCAATGAACTCATCATTAATCTGAAATACTCTGATTCTCAGCGAAGCGGTAGCCTGGAATATCAGTTCAAACCCATTTTCGATCAGATCACCCGAGACGAGAATTGTTGTACTCCCTGATGAAATGGGGTAAAAAACGTCAAGTCTGTGTATGGTCTTTGGGAAGAACCTTATAAGAAATGGAGATGTTTTCAAGAGGAGAGGGGTATTTTTCTCCAGGAGCGGCAAAGTAAAGGAGAGAAGAGCGTGAGAGTTCCTTCCGGGCTTGTTCTGAAATAGACCGTTAAATTCGAAGGGAGAAGTTGCAATGGGAAGCGTTGTGGTCAAAGAAGATGAAAGGGAATTTGTGCGCGTGGATTGGGGGAAAACCAAGAACATTTTCGGAATCGAGAATGTTGGTGCCAAGTATCTCAAGATTAATATCACGGAGTATGCCGCCGGGACTGCCCACAAACTCCACAGACATCCGGAACAGGAAGAAGTCATCTATATCCTTGATGGAGAGGGGATCACAAGAACGGATGCAGGAGATCAAAGGATCGGTCCGGGGTCATTTGTTTTCGTTCCCGCAGACACGGACCATGCGACCCTTAATATCCTGAAAGACAAACCCATGAAGGCGATTATCATCAAATCTCCCCCGGGGGAGGGAAAAGAGAAATAGAGGTCGAGATAAGGCGGGGAAGGCACGCTTTTAGCGCTGCCCTGTCTGTTAATTATCTGGAACATTTACAGAACGCAGAACGGTGAAGCCAAAAGCCGTGGGAGAAAGCCCGCGAAGAAGGCGAGTGGTAAGGATGACCACAGAAAAATAGCCTCTTGGAGAAGGGCTGGAATCAAAAATCCATAAAGGGAGGTAACCGATATGAAGCAGGTGAAGTTGTTAATCATCCTTATGGCCTTATCTTTGATTATTATAAGCGTTTCTTTTGCGGCCGATTACCCTACGAAGCCGATCACCCTGATCAACCCCATGCCGCCGGGAGGGACCCTTGATCTTCAGGCACGAGCGTTCTCATCCGTTGCTGAAAAAATGTTGGGACAGCCAATCGTCGTGGTCAACAAGGCGGGTGCCACCGGAATGGTGGGAGCCCTGGCAGGTGCCCAGGCCACTCCTGACGGATATACGTTGACCGTGGGGTCGGTCAATATCACGAACGCCGTCGAATGGGAAATCGCCAGTGGACGGAAACCTCCCTTTACCCGGCATGATTTTGCATGTATCGGTTCCTTTACAATGAGTCCGACGCTGCTCATCGTGCCTGCGGATGCACCCTATAAGACGTTGGCCGAATTCATTGCTGATGCCAAATCCAAGCCCGGCCAGATTGCGTTCTGCTCCGGTGGCCTCTATGGGATGAGTCATCTGCCGATTGAAATCTTCGCAAGGGCCACGGGATTGAAGTTTCGCCATGTTCCCTACAGCGGAGGCGGCCCCTGTGTGTCGGCTGTCGTGGGAAAGCACGTCGATTTTGGCGCCCAGTACCCTCCCAGTACGCTTCCTATCGTGCGAGGCAATAAACTGAAGGTTCTCGCGGTCATCGGCGCGAAGAGGATGAAATCGATCCCCGATGTTCCTACGACTAAGGAACTGGGTATCGATGCCGAATACTATGGCTGGGTAGGGATTATGGCTCCCCTCAAGACCCCGAAGCCGATTGTGGATAAACTCAGAGAGGTGACGAAGAAGGTTGCCGAAGACAAAGCGTTCATCGACATGGTCGAACAACCGGGCGACGAAGTCGTTTTCCTGAACGGGGATGAACTGGCGAAATACCTGGATATCGAGTCGGCAAAGATTGGCAAACTTGACGCCGAACTGGTGAAAGAAGGTTCAAAATAGTCTTACCGGAAGTTTCAAATAAGCAATGATGAAGGCGCGTCAGCCACGCCTGCACGGTGAAGCGTTTCAGCGTGCGACCGTGGCCGGTTGCTGTGAACAAAATTGGCTCTATGAATGACAAACGTAAAAGGAGATCATGCAATGGGAAATGAATCGAAGCTGCTCGAACGAACCGGAAGTTATCAATTCAGTCGAATTGTGATTGGGAAACTGAAGATCGGCGCCGATCTATTGGAGGGGATCAAGGAGATTGCCCGGCAGGAAAAGATTCGAACGGGAGTGATCTTAGCCGGCCTTGGAGCCCTTGGGAAGGCTGTTTTCCGGAATGCCAAGATCATGCCCCCGGATTACAAGATGAAGGATGAGTACCGTCTCTACCTCGAGCTGGAGAAAACGATGGAACTCGTCTCCCTGCCCGGGTGGATTGCAACAAAGGAAAACGGGGAGATTGACGTCCACGCCCATTTCACAACCTCTCTGGTTATGGACGACAAGATCGTGTCGATGGGAGGACATCTCACTACAGGAACTATTGCTTCAATAAAAGTCATCATCGTGATCGGCGTCATTGACGATGCCAAGATTAAGGCAGCCGTCGACCCGAATATCAACCAGACCGAGATCTATTTTTGACGCACACACACCCCTCTCGTTCTCTCTCTGCTGTCGGAGGGGCGAGTCAGGGCAAAGGAGGCTTTCATGTTAAGATTCGAGAAACGGGTTCAGAAATTACTGGAAGGCTCAATCGATGTTCATATTCACTCTGCTCCTGACATTTTCCCCCGGATCATGAATGACGTAGACCTGGCTCTTTCCGCAAAACAGGAGGGCATGCGCGCCATCCTGATCAAGAGTCATGTGGTGATCACGGCAGATCGAGCGGAGATTGCAAGCCAGCAGGCAGATTTCCCTGTTTTTGGCGCCATTGCCCTGAACCTGCCGGTGGGTGGGTTGAACCTTGAAGCAGTTGAAGTTGCACTCAAGATGGGCGCCAAAGAGGTCTGGATGCCCACCATCCATGCCAGTCACTACGTGGCGCAGAAAGATCATGTCCCCACGCTTGCCAAGGCGGTCAAGGAAGGGATCAAAGGAATCTCCCTTCTGAATGGGGATGGGAGCCTGAAGGAGGAGCTCTTTCCGATTTTTAAGAAGATTGCAGAATATAATGTGGCTCTGGGAACTGGCCATATCACCATTCAAGAGGCCAAGATGGTCGTCAAGGAAGCGGCCAAAGTGGGGGTGAAAAGAATCATTGTTACTCACCCTCTTGCAACTTTCGTGAATTATTCGAATGAAGATATGAAAGAGGCGTTGGACAATGGAGCCTTGTTCCTCGAACACGTCTTTAATGATGTCACCCGCCAGGTGGCCTATCCGATCACTCAGAAAAAGATTGCAGAGGCCATCCGTGCCATCGGCGCTAAATACATTGTCATGTCAACCGATTCAGGACAATGGCTCAATCCGATTCCCGCACAATCGATGGGAATCTATATCAAGGATATGCTGGACCTCGGCATTTCGGAGGATGACGTCAGGATGATGGTATCAACGAATCCGGCCCGGATGCTGGGTCTTTAGAAAATGGAGAAACCAGAAAGAGATCGAAGGGTGGGGCAGATATGAACCGTCAATCTTGGAAAGTGGTGATCACAGACTGTGATCATGGAGATATCGAAGAGGAGAAAAAGCTCTTTCCCCGGATCGGGGCAGAGCTGGTCTCGGTTCAGGTGGAGGAGGAGGAAGACCTCATTCGCGTCTGTAAGGATGCGGATGGGATCCTGAACCAGTATTCCCTCCTGACCCGAAGGGTTCTTGAGACTCTTCCGAGGTGCAAGGTCATTGCCCGGTACGGGGTGGGTGTTGACTCGATCGATCTTCGGGCAGCGACCGATTTGGGGATCGTCGTCGCCAACGTGCCGGATTACTGCGTCGACGAGGTTGCCCTTCAGGCGGTCACGATGCTCCTGGCGCTGATTCGTCAAACGGTCTTTTTCGATCAAAAGATAAAATCGGGCCATTGGGATTTTAGGCAGGGGGCACCTATCCACCGGATTCGAGCAAAGACCATGGGCCTCGTTGGATGTGGAAGGATCGGCATGGAAGTGGCCAGAATCGTTTCTGCCCTGGGGATGAGGGTGATTGTCTTCGATCCCTACATTCAAAAGGCAGGCGGAGGGATCGAATGGGTGGATCTCGATACCCTCCTCAAGGAGTCGGACTTTATCTCCGTCCACTGCCCACTGAATGAATCGACCCGGCACCTGATTGGAGAGAATGCGTTTCGGAAGATGAGAAAGAAGCCTCTGATCGTCAACACCTCCAGAGGCCCGATTATCGAGGAGAAGGCTCTGGTTCAGGCCCTGAAAGAAGGGTTGGTCTCCGGAGCGGGTCTCGATGTGATGGAGAAGGAGCCTCCGGATCCCGGGAACCCCCTGCTTAAGATGGAGCAGGTTATCCTTTCTCCTCACATGAGCTTCTATTCCGAGGAATCGATCAAAGAATTAAAGCGGAGAACGGCGGAAGGCGTTGCCGATGTCCTTCTCGGAAAGTGGCCCCAATCGGTCGTGAACAGCGAGGTCCGGGGAAAAACAAGGGCAAAAATTGCCAATTCGTGATCCGTAATAAATTTTAACAGTTTGTAGAAAAACTTCTTTTTATTTACTGGGCGGAGAAGAATCTGGGGGATGACAATGTCGATCTGGTGGGAATCGGAAGGCAGTCCCTTGCGGATCCTCTCTTCGCAAAAAAGATCCTTTCAGGCGGAATCGAACAGGTCCATTTCTGTGTGGCCTGCGGCGGGTGCAGTACCCTGCTGAAATCTCAAAAGGTGGTCGGATGTTCGGTGTACGACAATGATTATAAGGAGGTGTTAAAACAGACCAGTAAAAGTTAAATGTTATAAGTTACAAGTATAACGTAAAATAATAATCTTTTCTTTGAAAGGAGGATGTTTATGTACGATGTTGTGACTTTTGGAGAATCCATGGTGAGACTTTCGCCCCCTGATTTCCAGCGGCTGGAACAGACCCGTCGCCTGAATGTCAATGTGGGCGGGGCAGAATTGAATGTGGCTGTGGGTGTGACCCGTTTCGGATTGAAGAGCGCATGGGTTTCCAAACTCCCCAAGAATAGTCTCGGTTATATGATCCGGGACCGGGCACAGGAGTTTGGAGTGGACTGCTCTCACATCGTCTGGTCGGACAAGGGAAGGGCAGGCCTCTACTTTGTCGAATTCGGCGCATCGCCCCGCGCCTCAAGCGTTCTCTATGACCGGGCCAATTCAGCCATCAGCATGATTCAGCCCGGCGAAGTCGACTGGGCAAAGGTCTTTACGGGGTCGAAACATTTCCATATCAGCGGGATCACCCCTGCCCTGAGCGCCTCTGCCGCACAGGTAACGGTCGAGGCGATGAAGGCAGCGAAGAAGGCCGGCTGCACGGTTTCCTATGATCTCAACTACCGGAAGAAGCTTTGGACCCCGGCCGATGCAAAGAAGATCCAGGAACCCATGATGTCGGACGTTGATATCCTCATTACCACAGAAGAAGATACGAATGTGGTCTTTGGCATCAAGGAAAAGGATTATGAGGCCGCGGCTGAGAAGCTGGCCAAGACCTTCAACTTTAAAGTGGTTGCCATCACCCTGCGGGAGGATCTCTCGGTCTGGAAGAACAACTGGACAGCGATTGCCTATCAGGGCGGGAAACTCTATAAAGACCGAAAGTATGAGGTGGAGATCGTGGACCGGGTGGGCGCCGGAGACTCCTTCACGTCCGGTTTTCTTTATGGCTGGGTCAGGGAAAAGGATGTGCAAAAGGGTGTGCAATACGGGAATGCCTTTGCCGCACTGAAGCATACCGTTCCGGGTGATTTCAACTGGAATACCCTGGAAGAAGTAGAGACCCAGATCAAGGGCGGAGGCCTGAGAATTTCGAGATAAAAGGTGAAAGAATTAAAAATCGAACCAAGAATGGTTGAAAGTTTCCAAAGATACCGCCCCCTTTCAACGGAAGATCTGAACGCGATTCAATTAAGATATTGACGCTATGCGCTTTGCCCTATGCGCTATGCGATCATGAGGAGGAAGAGAGATGGAAAAAAGAGAAGTTTTTAACCGAATGGTATCAGAGGGATTGATCCCGGTGATCCGGGTGGCCTCAGTCACCGAGGCGATGGATGTGGCTGATGCGATCAAAGCAGGCGGAGTCACCCTGATCGAAATCACGATGAGCGTTCCAGGGGCTCTGGATGCGATCAAAGATCTGGCCAAAAAATACAAGGATGACATTATTATGGGCGCAGGGACTATTCTCGACACCGAAACGGGAAGAGCGGCCCTGCTGGCCGGAGCGCAGTTTCTTGTGACCCCAACGCTCAATCTCGGTCTCATTGAGCTTGCCCATCGTTACAGTGCGGTGATCGTCCCTGGCGCAGCGACACCCACGGAAATCCTGACGGCCTGGAATGCAGGCGCGGATATGGTGAAGGTCTTCCCGGCTGCCCAGCTCGGTGGACCGGAATACATCAAGGCCTTGAGAGGACCATTGCCACAGGTTCTTTATGTGCCGACAGGCGGTGTGAATCTGCAGAACGCCGGGGCCTTCATCAAGGCCGGCGCCACTGCGCTCGGAGCAGGGGGCGAATTGGTCGATAAGAAGGCAGTCAAGGAGAAGAAGTTTAACGTCATCACCGAGAACACCCGAGCCTTTCTCAAGGCCATTCAGGAAGCGCGAGGCTAATATACCTTAACGATGCATTAAAAAGGCGGGTAGGTGTACTTCCCATCCTTTATCAAGCGGATTTTTTCTATGTTTTAAGGGTAACAGGGGACTTCACCTAATGTGGCTTTCTCAAATGATTTTGGAAACATGAAGCTAAACGTTTAAAGGTGCCGCTATAAATGTTTCCCAGTACACCCACCTGACTTTTTGGCTGTTTATCTGTAACGGTGATCTAATTTAATGATATCATAGGCCGTGAAGTTTCTCCTTTCTCAGGATCAGTAATTCTCGCACCGACCGATCGAACGGGAAAGACACGAATGAAGCGAGTCCTGACGGAGTGACAACCCCGTGAGGCAGGAATGTAGCGAAGGACTACCCTGAACCGCCCACGCAGTGTTTCGGAGCAAAAAATCTTTACCTGATTAATATATCAGCCTCCGGAAGTCAAGGCACCCTCAAAGCCGGGTCAACCCGAGTTGAAAAAGGACTTGACAAAAATTTCAATAAGATTTAAAGTAACTTTCAAAATTACAATAGAGTTAAAAACCTATGAATGCCCTCATTTTTACAATTGGTCAGAAAATCCGGGATCTCAGGAGTGAAAAGGGGATGACCCTTGGAGACTTGGCCGAGAAGATCAAGGTCTCCCCAAGCCTCATCAGTCAACTGGAAAGAGGCGGGGTCAATCCCTCCATCAGCCTTCTTAAATTGATTGTGGATGTTTTTGGAACTTCTCTCTCTTCTCTTCTGGGTGAGGAAGAAGTGAAACCCGACGAGGTTCCTCACGTGATGAAGGAAAGGGAGCGAAAAATGCTGACGACAGAGGGAGGGGTCAAGTTTGTACTGTTAAGTGGCAATTACGATCTCGGATGCGAATTCATCATTAATGAATGGCCTCCAGGGTCCTCCACCGGAAAAGAGAAGTATGTCCATGAAGGCGTTGAATGCGGGCATCTCCTGGATGGAGAACTGGAGGTCGAACTGGAAGATAAAACCTATCACCTCAAGCCTGGGGATAGCATTACCATCCGATCCGACATCCCTCACCGGTTGAATAATAAAGGAAAGAAACTGGCAAGGGGGGTCTGGGTAAACTCCAAGCCCTGGATCTTTTCAATCAAATGAAGAAATTTCCCCCTTTTTGTAAAGGGGCGGGGGGATTTGGGAGAGAGTCTTATGAAGGCACTTGTCAAAAAGGGAAAGGCCAGATTGAGCTACTCGATTATCCCTTGCCACAGGTGAAAGAGGGCTATGTCTTTCTTCGAATTGAAATGGCTGACATTTGCGGAAGCGACCTGAAGATCTATGACGATGACCATCCATACTACCCTCCGGTCATCCTGGGTCACGAATTCTCCGGTGAAATTGTTGATATCGGTCCGGGGGTTCAGGGCTGGAAGCAAGGGGAACACATCGTCTCCGAGGTCCACGGACTCGTCTGCGGCCACTGCCGTTTCTGCCTCACCGGGGAGAAGCAAGTCTGTCCTTCCAAGAGGGCCCTGGGATGGGGAATCGACGGAGGGTTTGCAGAATATGTCAACGTCCCTTCATGGCTCCTTCACCGAATGCCCGATGGAGTCTCTTTTGAAGAGGCCGCCATCATTGAACCCATGGCCATCGCTGTTCATGGGATTTTGGAAAGAGCGAAGGTGGAGCCCGAGGATTTTGTCGTGGTCCTGGGTTGCCGTCCCATCGGACTCCTTGCCCTTCAGATAGCAGATGACTCTCTGCGGTGAATCTGTCCTAAGGAATGGAGATGGAGAAAACAATGAAAGGGCTCCGGCTGAAAGCTCCGAAGCAAATGGAGGTGGATGAAGAGGAAATCAGGGAACCCAATAAGGCTCAGGTCCTGATCCGGATCGATAATTTCAACCTCTGCGGTTCGGATCTCCGTATCTATGAAGGCACCTATTCTGGGCCGATGAGATATCCCATCTATGTCGGCCACGAATGGGCCGGGAAAGTTGAAGCCATTGGCGGGGACGTGAAACACCTGAAGGTAGGGGATCATGTGACTGGAGACTGTTCCCTCTGGTGCGGTTTGTGTTCCTATTGCGCGCATGATAAGAATCTCTGTGAGAAGATCGAAAAAGTCGGGATGACCCGTGATGGAGCGAGCAGACAGTTCTTCACTCAGGATGCAATATATGTCTATCCTGCAGGCCGACTGAATCCCCGGGTCCTTTCTTTGGTCGAACCACTCTCCGTCGTCTGCCATGCTGCTTCCAACGCTGAAAGGATGATGGGCCCCCTGTCCGATCTGAGGGTCCTGATCCTCGGCGGAGGAAACATGGGGACTGCCCTCCTGATGGTCCTTCGGAAGATCTTCCAATGCGCTGACATCGAGCTTTACGACCCCATCCCTTCACGGATGGAGACAGCGCAGGGGTTAGGCGCGAAGAGACCTTCAAACATCGATTTTATTACCCGTAAAGGCTCGAAGACCTCCGGGAGCGATTACCGGGATTTTTATTCTGAGCTGGCCTATGACGTCGTCTTTGAAAGTACGGGTTCAAGAGAAGCCTTTTCCAATGCCTTGGAAATCGTCAAGCCTTTGGGCGGGATTGTGGTCATTGGATTTGTCTCCACCGGAGAGGTCAATCTCAGGCTGATCACCCTGAAGGCCCTAAAAATCTGCGGGACGATTGGTGGGACCGGGGAATTCCCAAGGGTGCTTCAGGCAATGGAGAAGGAGTCGAAATATTTTGAGAGGCTTATTACGCATCGATTTCACTACCTCGATTATGAAAAGGCCTTTGAAATGGCGATGGAGAAGGAGAAGAGCCTCAAGGTGCAGATCTACTTTGATGGATCTGGTGGTTAGTGAATGGCAATTGGTGATTACACATGACAGCAGACGTTTATACCGTTTGTCATTCCGGGCTTGACCCGGAATCCAGTCTTTTTCTGGCTTTCTGCTTCCGCAGGAATGACGAAATAATCGAGTTTATGGGTAGGCCTAAATAAATCTTAAAAGGAGTGTGCGATGCATATACCTGAAACGATGAAGGCCGCCGTTCTGTTCGGACCGAATGATTTAAGGGTCGTTGAGAAGAAGGTGCCTCGACCAGGGTATCAAGAAGTCCTTCTCAAAGTGGAGGCCTGTGCGATTTGCGGAACAGACCCGAAGATCCTTGCTCACGGGTGGAAAAATCAGCCTCCCTTTGGCGAGTTTACTCCTGGGCACGAATATGCAGGGACGATCGCCATGCTGGGAGATGGGGTTGTGGGCTACTCCTTGGGAGACCGCGTCGCCATTGAGCCCCATAAG
>Ga0209048_10007133_pt1 | contig 10358 bp, 8 predicted proteins | sample FrelakmetCRP12CR_FD_187146 | JGI IMG/M metagenome (GOLD analysis project Ga0209048, IMG submission 187146) | Freshwater lake sediment microbial communities from the University of Notre Dame, USA, for methane emissions studies - CRP12 CR (SPAdes)... | ecosystem: Environmental > Aquatic >... | reverse complement strand
AAGAGGGGGACTGTCTAGGCTCGGTCAAGGCTCGTTTGTGTCACGACGTTTATATGTCTCAAGAGAACTGCAAGACCATGTGCACCTTTTGTGCCAATAGATTGCGAAAAACCAGCACGTTGTGAGCCTCTCACCAGATGATGTCTTCTGAGCCGAGAAGCTGTCGGAAGCCGCGCTGTGACAGTATTTTAAGTGGGGCAGTCGCATCAATAGTCGATGCCTTGGGGGGCCATTCGTCAGGAGAGAGCAAACACCCTGTACAGATTTAGCCGTCGCACCGTGTACTTTTGTACAAGTGGATCGGCGGGCATGATCGAAGGCCCGCGCCATTTTCCGCAGGCTCCAGTGGCTGATAGGTATTCCAGGCCAGTTTCATTGCGCTTTCGAAGGGCCTTCACTATAATGCGCGGCATCATGAACAGGAGTAATCAATGAGTAGTGCAGCGGGGCTATTGCGTGTCGATGGGCGACGAAAAGACCAACTCCGTCCGGTGAAGGTGACGCGGAACTTCATCAAGCATGCCGAAGGGTCTGTTTTGATTGAAATGGGCGATACCAAAGTGATTTGTACCGCCTCGGTTGAGGAGAAGGTGCCTCCGTTTCTGAAGGGGAAAGGGCAAGGATGGGTGACGGCAGAGTATTCAATGCTCCCTCGTTCGACCCATGACCGATCCCCGCGCGAAGCGGTCAAAGGGAAACAGAGTGGCAGGACGTTGGAAATTCAACGCCTTGTAGGGCGAGCCCTCCGTGCAGTGACGGACATGGGCCAGATGGGAGAGCGGTCGATCTGGCTCGACTGCGACGTCATTCAGGCCGACGGAGGGACCAGAACGGCCTCTATTACTGGAGCGTTCATAGCGTTGGCGGATGCGTTTTCCTCGCTCAAGAAGCGAGGGATCCTTAAGAAACGTCCGTTGACGGACTACCTTGCTGCCATTAGTGTAGGAAAAGTGGGTGGAGAAATCCTCGTTGACCTGGCCTATACAGAAGACTCAATGGCCGATGTCGACATGAATGTGGTCATGACCGGACAAGGGCGCTATGTCGAAGTCCAGGGTACAGCGGAACGGACCCCCTTTGCCAAGCAGGAAATGGATGAGTTCATGGCGATGGGATGGAGTGGGATTCAAACCCTCACCGCCCTGCAGAAGGATCTGATCGGAGAATTGGAGTAGGGAAGCGACGATGATTCGTGAATTGGTACTCGCGACTCGCAATCAACACAAAGTCGAGGAACTCGTTGCACTCTTAGCCGATCTCGGCATCACGATTCATACACTCGATGAATTCCCCAATGCCCCGGACGTGGTCGAAGACGGGGACAGCTGCGAAGCCAACGCAGTAAAAAAAGCGCGTGCCATTGCTGAGTTCACGGGGATGCCGGCTGTCGCCGACGATACGGGTTTGGAAGTGGATGCGCTTGGTGGGCAGCCCGGTGTCTATGCGGCCCGCTATGCCGGCGAAGATGCGACCTACGAAGACAACTGCCAGAAGTTGCTGCGGGAGTTGACGGGTGTGCCTCGTGAACGAAGAACTGCTCGCTTTCTGACCGTCGCAGCGATTGCACTTCCTTCAGACGGAATTCGACTGGCACAAGGAACGTTGGAGGGAGTGATTGCAGAAGAGGCGAGTGGGGCGTTAGGATTTGGGTATGATCCTGTGTTCCTCATTCCAGAGTTAGGGAAGACCTTGGCTCAGTTGTCTCCGGATCAAAAAAACAAGATCAGTCATCGAGCCAAAGCGTTCACTCAGGCTAAAGACCTGTTACGAGAGATGGAAATCGAAATGCTCGAGTCGGGGCGTAGCGCAGCCCGGTAGCGCGCCTGCTTTGGGAGCAGGATGTCGGAGGTTCAAATCCTCTCGCCCCGACCATACCCATCTTGCCTGTTCCTCCAACCTTGGAATGAACGCGGGCGGATAACGCCTCCAGTAACCCACGCGCCCGTAGCTCAGTCGGACAGAGCATCAGCCTTCTAAGCTGAGGGTCGCTGGTTCGATTCCAGCCGGGCGCACCAATTCTATCAATGACCGGGCTGGTTCGTTCCAGGACCGAGCGGCGCAAGCTCAGCGCTACATAGGCTGTGCGCACAGCTGCGCGATTTGCCGCTGCACCCCCGGGCGGACGTTGGTAAAGGCCAGCCCAAATTCCTGGGCTTGCCTCCAGCGCACCGTGGCGCCTTCGATGGTAAACGGGTGCACTTCATTCTGCGGAAAGATCCAACACATGAGCTCCGTTCCAACGGGAACGACGCTGGAACTGGTGACCCGACAGCCCCCGGGCGAGAGGTCTCGCAGCACTCCCTCCCCGGCCATCCCCTGGCTCTTCGATGAAAATTGGCTGCGGCATCGGATGGCCACACGCGCATGTTGACGCTTGACCATCTTCCGGTCCCGTGACGCCGGCAGACTGCCTCGCGTGAGCGTGAGCTCCGGCTGTCCACTCTGGTCGCCCATGTCTCGGATACGGGGACTTTCTCTTCGGCCCCCTCGATTGGTCCCCAGCCTCGCCGCATAGCCGCCTAACGATTTCCAGAGCTGGTCCAGCAGCGATAGAACCTGAGGCGTGAGTTGCTGCTGCCGTCTGCGCATGTGTTGGACCCAGGACTGGTCGTCTTGTTGATACGGGGGGCGCGGGCCGCGTCCCCCTGAGAGCAGATGTTTAATCCGGTGCGCCACGTCCCTGAACCCGGGGTCCTCTTTTCTGGCCCAGCCATAGGCCTCCAGCGCTTGCGCATACCGGCCGAGTGACTCCAACGTCTGCCCCAGGAGATACAGAATGTGCGTGGTTTCTTCGGAGGAGAACGTGGAAAACTCCAGGGCTTGGCGAAAGGCCGCGGCGGCTTCGTCGTAGCGCGCCGTCGCCCGCAAGCACAGGGCCATTTGCACACGGGCTTTCCCGGCCCACAGGGGGTCCGTGACCGCCTGTCGGAACTCTTCGAGGGCCTCGTCGAACATGTGGGATTGCTTGAGCACGCGACCGCGCTGATAGTGGTCGAAGGTCGACATCGGTCGTGCCATGGTGGAACCCTCCCGTTCGTCACGCTGGTCCAGGAGACAAATTCTGGCCCATGAGGGAGCAAGAATAACGCCCCGCTGGAGATCCAAGCTGGACCCACAAATCAAGCATTTACCTGGTCCACGCGCGGCGCGACTGGATGGAAGAGTCCACCAGGCTGGCCGGAAAGGTACGCGCGGGAGGAAGCAGGTTAGCCGTGATAGGGCCCGGCTGAGCCATACCACCTTTGAGGGGTTGGAACGCCCCTCTATACAAGATTAGACTTACGCAATCACCACAGGGGGTGGCCTCATGTCACGAGGGAAACTGGAGCAAGAACGCCGACGGCGAAGACGCGACGCCCTCCATCTGCTGACCGTCTCTGGCGCTGTGCGGCCGGCGGACGTTGAAGTGTGCTATCGAGGAACTGACCGACTGCTCGGGACGTGGTTACCCGAAACGGACCTGTCGTGCTCTGAGGCGCTCGTGAATCATCGCTCCATTTGGGACACCGATCTCAGGGAGTTGTGGGACACCGTGTCGTCACGGATCAGCGCCACAATACGGCGCGCAGAGCGATCCAGTCGGGTCGCGGTCGCGCTGGCCAAGATTCTCCCGGTGACCCACTAGTTGACAGTGCCGATTAGTGCGTGTCTAGTGCGTCAGAAATTTTAGTGCGCGGGTCGTGCGTGAATGGGGTCGGAGAGGATCTATTTTGCCGTATCCTGCACACCCAAGGTCTTGAACTTGTTATACCGCGTCTGGTCGGAGCGAACTTCTAAGCTGAGGGTCGCTGGTACGATTCTAGCCGGGCGCACCAGAGGATCTGATATCCATGCGCTGGTTCCTTCGCCCTTCCCGCCTCCTCGCTATAGTCTTGATTCTCCTCGTTGGGTACAGCCTCATTGGTTTTTTCCTGCTGCCCTACGTCATCAAGGCGTTTGTCCTTCCGGCTGTCTCAGAGCGACTCCACCGTCCGGTGCTCGTGAAAGAGGTAGAGCTGAATCCTTTTGTGCTCTCACTTCGGGTGACTGGCTTCGAAATTCGAGAGTCGGATCAGTCGGCCTTGCTCGGCTTCGACGAGTTCTTCGTCAATCTTCAGGCAAGCTCCCTCATTCGTCAGGCCTATGTGTTCGATACGATTCGGCTCACCCTTCCGTTTGTGTCTGCCAAAGTGTCCAAAGAGGGACGTCTGAATCTGATCGATCTCGTGCCGCCGGTTGCCGAACAGCCGAATGAGTCGACGCCGCTACCGGACAAGCCGAAGGCCCAGATCCCTGCTGTTCAGATCGGCCAGTTCGAGATCGATCAAGGAGTGGTCGAGTTCCGAGACGAATCAAAGGCGAAGCCGTTTTCCATCGATATTGTCCCGATCCATATCGCGCTCAAGAACTTTCATACCAGGCCTGGCGGCGGGAACACGTACGCGTTTACGGCTGAGCTTGGCAAGGGAGAAACATTGGCTTGGGAAGGCACGGTCTCGATTGAACCGATTCGTTCCGCCGGCAAGCTGTCGTTGTCCGGCGTGAAGCTCCGCACTCTGTGGCAATATCTCGGTGACCGGTTTCAGTTCGAATTGACCGACGGGGTGTTGGCCGTCAACGGGGGCTATACCGTAAACATGCAAGCAAGCCCCCCAACCCTTCAAGTTTCCCAGGCACAGATACGGGTCGCCAATCTCGCAGTCGCGGAAGCGGGCGGGCTCGACCCGGTCATCGTCGTGCCTCTGCTCAAGGTTGATGATGTCGCGGTCGATGTGTCGGGGCGCGACCTGACGATCGGCAGCGTCGTGGTGGGGGATGCTCGCTGGAAAGCTTGGAGAAATCAGGACGGGACCGTCAACTATCAAACGATGTTCACGCCGGTGGAAGGGGCCAAGGCCGATCGTGCTCCGGAGTCCAAGCCGTCACCGGCGCAAGACGAGAAACCATGGTCCATCCTGCTCACAAAGATTGCGCTGGAGAATCATGCCATCGATTTCGAAGATCGGATGCGGGAGACGCCGGCACATATCGAGATCGAGAGGCTTTCGGTCCTCACCCATAATGTCCGTCTTCCTCTTAAAGGGCCTCTTCCTCTGACTGTGGACATGTACGTGAATGGGGCAGGACGAATTCACATAGACGGCACGGTGGTGGCGAACCCCTTTCAGGCAGATGTGAAACTTGGAATGAAGGACATCGCCATCAGGCCGTTTCAGCCCTATTTCCAGAAGGCGGTCCAACTCGATGTGGAATTCGGCACAGTGAATGTGGATGGGGCAATCCATCTTGCGGTCGAACACCCACGAGCGCCTTTACTATCGTTCGACGGGAATGCCAGCGTGGCGTCCCTTTCCCTCACCACTCGCGGTCAGGACGATGAGCTGGCCTCATTGAAGAGCCTCGCCCTTAATCAGATTCATCTCACGGTTGAGCCAACCACTGTCTCGATCAAAGAGATCACTGTGCAACAGCCCACCGTGCGCGTCGCGTTGCAGTCCGATGGAAGGCTGAATTTCGGACTGTTGGCTCCGGCTGAACCGGCATCGGCTTCAACCGATCAGAAGCCTGAGCTTCCGTCGAAATCCAAGACCGGTCCCGTTCCCGTCACCATCGGGACAGTGAAGTTGCTCAAAGCTGCCGCCACGTTCAGCGATGAGAGTATACAGCCCTCCGTTCGTATGGGGATCTCTGACCTCAGCGGCACGATCAAGGGGTTGTCCTCCAAGGAACTCGCACGGGCCGATGTCGATTTGGCCGGCCGGGTAGATAAGGTTGCACCGCTCAAGATTATCGGGACGATCAATCCGCTGAGCGAAGAAGCCTTCACCGATCTTGTCATCACGTTCGAGAATATGGATCTGACGACGGGTGGGCCCTATAGCGGGAAATATGTGGGATATAACCTTTCGAAGGGGAAGTTATCTTTTAATCTCAAGTACAAGATCTCGCAGAAACAACTCGAAGCGGAAAACAGCATTGTCGTCGATCAACTCACATTTGGAGAGAAGACGAACAGTCCGGATGCCACCTCCCTCCCGGTTCCGCTGGCGGTGGCCTTACTACAGGACCGGAAGGGACGGATCGAAATCGATTTGCCGATTCGAGGCGATCTGGGCGATCCCGATTTCAAATACGGAAAGGTCGTGCTCTCGACCTTGCTCAATCTCCTTACAAAAATCGTTGCCTCGCCTTTCACTTTGATGGGAAAGCTCATTCCGGGAGGTGGAGACGGGGAAGAGTTGCAATTCATTGAGTTTCAACCGGGCAGTGCGGCGGTCGCAAGCGAAGAGACGAAAAAAATCGAGGTGCTGGCGAAGGCCCTTGAGGAACGTCCAGGCCTCAGGCTCGACATTACAGGGACGGCCGATCCTGCTCGTGACCGTGAGGCACTGAGGGCAAACAAACTCAATGAACAATTGCGTGCCATGCGACAGCGTGAACGAGGGAAGGCGTCAACCAAGGATGAGGCTCTCTCAATCGAGGACGAACAACGGCTTGTGACAGAGCTGTATGAGCAGCGGCGCAGTCAGCTCGCGACCTCTGCTCCTTCTCAACCGGCTGGTGCCCCATCAAAACCCCTGACCGCGCAGGAGATGAAGCAGCAGCTGGCTGCCTCGCTTCCGGTTGATGAAGGGGAGTTACGCATCCTGGCGCGCCAACGGGCGGAGCAAGTGCGCGATCAGTTGATTGAAGGAGGCAAGCTTGCAGAGGAGAGAGTGTTCCTGCAAGAAATTGATCCGACTGTGTCCGGAAATGAGAAGGTCAGGAGTCGGCTCGCGATCACGGCCGGATCATGAGGATGGCCACAGGAAAATCGGAATAGCGAGACCGCGAGGGTTCGAGATCCGAAGTTCGAGGAAATCCAGAACATAGCGTTCGAAGCCGACGGTCAAATAGTTATAGTCTTGAATCTGGCCGGCGTGACGGATCCGAATCTTGCCGATGATTCGTCCAAGATGGGCGATGTTTCCCAGCCGGACTTTCGGACTGTTCGGATACTGAGTGGTCATGAGTCGGTCCCCGAATTCCCTCTTGCACTTCGTCTAAGAAGGACAGTATCGTATCCCGGTGAGCGAGGTCGAGTCATTGGCTTGAATATGGGAGGCTACCATGGCACTACGACTAGGAGATGAGGCACCGAATTTTACGGCAGAGACCACCGAAGGGACCATCAATTTCCATGAGTGGTTGGGCGGAGGGTGGGGGATTCTATTCTCGCATCCGAAAGACTATACCCCGGTCTGCACCACCGAGTTGGGGACCGTGGCCAAGATTACGCCGGAGTTCAAGAAGCGGGGCGTGAAAGTCGTCGCCGTCAGCGTCGATCCGCTGGATTCACACAAGGGCTGGATCAAGGATATCAATGAGACGCAGCACACGACGATGAACTATCCGATCATCGCCGATCCGGATAAGAAAGTCGCAACCCTGTACGACATGATCCATCCGAACGCGCTGGACAACATGACTGTCCGTTCAGTGTTCGTCGTCGGACCAGATAAAAAGATAAAGCTGACCTTGACCTATCCAGCCTCTTGTGGCCGGAACTTCGATGAACTTCTGCGAGTCATCGACTCGCTTCAATTGACCTCGAAGTTCAAGGTTGCCACTCCAGCCAACTGGAAGGACGGGGAGGATTGCATCATCACGCCAGCCGTGAATGACGCTGAAGCAAAGACGCTCTTCCCCAAGGGCTTCAAGACCGTGAAGCCCTACCTGCGCTATACCCCGCAGCCGAATAAGTAGCGAACGTTTTGATCCGAAATGAGGGCGGGAGTGGCCTTGAGCTTCTCCTGCCCTTGTTGTTTTCGGAGAGCGCATTCCGCGACGACTTAAAAGACCCTCCCGGTTCAATTTCCTCCGGAGTACTGCCGCTCTTGCGTGGGTCGTTCTGATCGACTAGGACGGCTATTAGCTATACGAGCAGCAGTCCGGCGGAGCGAACCTTTTTCCAGGAGGTACTGCTAAGTAAGGTCTCGAACTCCCGAGTGGTTCCTGGAAATGTGGTTTTCGTTTCCCGGAGTAGGGGGTAGGGACAGGATCGGTTGTTGTGGGGTGTGGATCGTCGAATCAGATCGTCAAGCCACTGAGCCTGTCGGGTGGGGAGGGTGACGGCGTGATCGCTGGTATGCCCCGGCAAAATGAGCCTCGTTCTTCTTCCGACCGGTTCACAGACTGGTTGCCCACCTAGCCAGACGAATCGCCGTTCTGCCTGTGGGTCCCATTCAACTGTTCTTTTCTTGAGGAGACGCCGCACCCACGTCGATGAGACGCGTGGCCTTGGCACGGAATGGTCGAACCATTGACGGACGTCGAGTGTGAGCCCGCTCCCTTCGAGGTAATTGAGCATCGATCGTCGTAGCCCTTCACCGAGCCACTCCGGCGTCTTGCTCCGTTGATCCTCATGTAGAAAGTCATTCTCCGCAAAGCCCTGAAACTCAGGCCCAAGGATGCGCAGACCATGGGCAGCCGGCTTTAGCCCGATCGGACTGTGGGCCGTGGCGGTGAAGCGATGCCAAAAGGCAGATTGAATGAGGTCTGCCGCCACCAATTGGCGCACTCGCTCCAGCGAATCTACCGTTTCTTGAACCGTCTCAGAGGGGCAGCCGTACATAAGATAGGCATGAATGAGAATGCTTGCGTCTTTGAAGGCAGCTGCCACGAGTGCGGTCTGATCGACGGTAATCCCTTTCTTGATCTTCTCCAGCAGACGGTCCGAGGCCGCTTCGAGTCCTGCCGTCACGGCGATGCAACCGGAGGCGGCTAGAAGGCGGCAGAGGTCCGGCGAGAATGCCTCTTCAAAGCGGATATTGCCCCACCATGAAATGGTGATGCCCCGTTCCAGTAGTGCCAATGCGAGCGCTTTTAACGCAGCGGGAGGCGCAGCCTCGTCGACAAAGTGAAATCCCCGGCGGCTCGTCTCTGCGATCAATTGCTCGATTTGTTCGATGAGCCGGTCGGTTGGCGTCATTTCATAGCGACTGATGTAGTTGAGCCCGACGTCACAGAACGTGCATTGCTTCCAATAACAGCCGTGGGCGACCGTCAGTTTGTTCCAATGGCCTTCCGACCAGAGGCGATGCATCGGGTTCGTGCTGTCCAAGATCGTGAGGTAGCGACTCAAGGCGAGCCCGCTATAGGTCGGACAGCCGACCTCGCCCATGCTGAACTCCGGATCGGACGCATCGTTTGCGAAGACCACTCGATCCTTGTCCCGATAGAACGTCCGGCAGAGTTGCTTGCGCGGTCTGGTCCCCGCCAGATGTTCGATCAATGAGAGCAGAGGCCGTTCCCCGTCGTCGAGGGTGACGTAATCGACGTAGTCGAATACGCGGGGATCCGACAGACGCCGAAGCTCCGTGTTGGCATAGCCGCCGCCAAGGGCAATGGTGATGTCTGGTCGTCGATTCTTGATCGAGTGGGCGATGCGAAACGCGCCGTAGAGACTTCCGGGAAAGGGCACGCTGAGAGCGACGAGGGATGGATTGAGCCGGTCGAGATGCTCCCACAAGGATTCGAGCATGAATTGATCTGTCAGCGTCGGAGGGACGGCGACCGCGTCGATGATGGTTTCGAACGACGAGGCTGCTCTGGCGATATGTTCGGCATAGCGGCTCAGGGCAAAATGGGGAGAGACAGTCGCCTGAATCAAGTCGGACAGGTCTTCGAGATACAAGGTGGCGAACCGTTTAGCGCGATCCTGCTCCGACAAGGCACGTGATGAGGCAGCGCTCCCTCTATGGCCGGCAAAACGAGGTCCTTGGGGAAGAAACCCTGGACGGGCGAGGAGCAAGGCCAATGAGGGGTTGCGTCCCTGGAGAAATTCAATGACCGGCTCAATTGCATTCAGATAGGCGGGCTGTACCGCAAGTATCTGTCTGGCTTCACCGGGCAATTCATCTTCGCGCTGGCGCACTTGCTCAAACACAGCCTGGAGTCCCGATCGACTGAAGAGCCGGAGCACCATTTCGATGCCGAGATCGGCTTGAGAGACCTCAATCCCGCGGCCACGGAGAAACCCCGTGAGATAGGCGGTGGACGGGTAGGGAGTATTCAACTGCGTCAACGGCGGAGTGAGCAAGAGAACGGTCGGCGTCGGCATGCGCTCACATAGCATACCTGTTTGACGGATTGCCAGGCTGGGCTATGGCACCGATAGGAGCAAACTATTAGAGTTTCACTCGAGAGCTACGCTACGGTGATCCGTTACGACGAGGATGTAACCCCCATGAGCGATGCCTACACTCTCTATACCGATTTCAATTGTCCGTTCTGTTATACCCTGCACGAGCGGCTCCATGATCTGCAGTTCATCGATCGCTGTGAATGGCGAGGCGTGCAACATGCACCGCATCTGCCTCGTCCTATGAAAATCTGGC
>Ga0209048_10007132_pt1 | contig 10358 bp, 12 predicted proteins | sample FrelakmetCRP12CR_FD_187146 | JGI IMG/M metagenome (GOLD analysis project Ga0209048, IMG submission 187146) | Freshwater lake sediment microbial communities from the University of Notre Dame, USA, for methane emissions studies - CRP12 CR (SPAdes)... | ecosystem: Environmental > Aquatic >... | reverse complement strand
AGTGGCTGGCCGCCTCGGCTGCGCTCATCGCCTTCTTATCGCCGACGACTTTCATGCTCAACCGCAGATCCTGCGACGAAATATTGATCGCGATGATCCCCACGGCAAGCAGGATCAGGTTGGCCAGTATGGCCGCGACCAGGGCAAAGCCTTCTTCTCTCCGGATTTTCATTTCTCCCTTCTCCCTTCAGAAGCGAATACCGTGATTCCTGGGCACGACACTCGTTGAATAAGCCATCCTCCGGGGTTGCCCCGTGCCGGGATCGGCATCGGCCGATTCCACGAGCAGCGTGATCCCGATGCGCCGGATCTTGTGAATGTCAGCCGGCAAGTTTACGATCTCAGCGCCGGTGCCGTCATAGTAACGAAACAGGGGCACCCCCCCGTTGATGACCCTCAAAGTCTTCACAGCCGGGTGCGACAGGATCGGGCCCAGGAAGGGCTGTCCACCCGAGCTTGTTCTGCTGCCCGCATCGCAGCGGATTGTCTCCCTGGTGATGCGGCCCGACGACGGTTCGTGTGCGAGCGGATGATCTCATTGCCCGAGTTCCCGCAGATGCCGTCCGGGTCGAGATCCATCTCGATGGTGATGGACGAAGCCGTCGCCTCCTGGAGACCCCGCCATTGCTGGTTGGCGGCCACGCTGCAGTCGGACGGGTTGAGCCACATCAGCTCTGCGGTGAGCGGATTGAATGAAGCCATGCGGATCTCGGCAGCCATGATCTCCAATGCCATTCTCGCATCCTGCCCCGCGGTAACCTTCCGTTCGATCCCCACGGAGGAACGCTGCCCCGACCAAACGGCCGTCCAAACCGCACCGAGCAGGACAAGCCCTATGGAGATGGCCAGGACCAGCTCGACGAGCGTGAAGCCCCCTGATAAATGCCTCTTTCTCAAATCTTCCTCCCCGATGCAGCAGCCGGTAATTGGTTGACTGGTTGATTGGGAAATGGATATTGCGATATACGGCCTCCAGAATCCCGATTGTCTTTTCAACGCTCGGCGCTTTTCCCGGACCCTATACCCTTTACCCTTTACCCTGTACCCTCTATCCTCTACCCTGTCCCCTAACGTATTCGCGTGTCTCGCCAATGCAGTATGTGGGTCACGTTTTCCGGAAATGACAGGGGTAATTTGGGATTGACAAGCTCCCTGCTGTACTTGCCGCCGCCGCTTGTAAGGGCCGCGGTACCCCATCCTGACGACCCTGCTGAAAAAGTCGTCAAGCTCGATGCGATCCCCTTGCCGAGGTACCTGCTGCGGGTCCCCCCCGTGAGGCTTCCCGCCCCGCTCACATAGGACACACTGTATAGATAGGAGCTGCCCGCAGTCTCGCACGGATCAGAGCCCCCACTGTCCGGTGTGTAGGTTGTGAACGAGAGCACACCGGAGACCAGAGACGGGCCATCGAGCGCCTTTTCGCCTTTCCCGCTCAGTTCGATGTACCAGCCGTCCTTCGCATCCACCTTGGTGAACGTGAGACCGGCATTGCTGATATCCTGCAGATCCTCCCTCATCACGGGAGAGGCCTTCCCGAAGTCCCTCACGCCGTAGAGGCGGTCCTTGTATAACTTGACGGCAACGGGTTCCAGACGGTCACCGGTTCCCCAATACACCCAGTAATTTCCGACTTCATCCGTCGTAACGGCAGGTGCAAAGTAGACGGGCCCGGTATTGACGTCTCCCTGGAAAAACAGGGAAACTTTCCATTCCGCCGACGTACAGCCATCTCCGCCGGATCGCCTGCAGAAGCTCAAACGCCAGATGTTGCCCCCCAGGTCCCCGATGTAGGCCCTGTCGGCGAAACCATCCATGTCCGAATCGATCACGGCAGCCATGGACGGAAAGGCGTGGTTCATGCCGCCGGTGGAATAACGGTTGGCGCGCCAAAGGACGTTTCCCGTCAGGAGATCGACCACAAAAACAGAAGCCCTAGCAGACTTGAATACGGCGGTATTATGGGGTGAACAAATGGCACGGCACTTCTTGAATGCGAGGGCGATTTAGTGTAAACAAATAGAATGATAGGAAGAAGGGAACAGGCGCTTCAATGCGATCGTAGTACTATTGCAGAAAAAGCGAAGCAAAGATGCTCCTCTATTTGGCTTGCTCCCGCTGCGCACCATCAGATGGTCTTGGTCCAATAAAGTTCAGAGGAATCTCGGTATCGCTGCCATTTGATCTTACTTGTTAACCGGCTTCTCATTTAATCGTGATTATGAAAATGCCGCCTTTGATATGCCGATGAGTAAGGTTCCAACCCTGACTTGCATATTTGGGTGCTAAGATATTCATCACATCTTTCATCAACTTGACGGAATTAGACGTGCGAGAGCCTCCATCCTTTTTGTCTGGATTATTCGTCACACCGCCATAGCGTGTCGGCATTTCATAGATGAACTGAAATGACAACTCATCGATATCCCCCGCACTTTTTAAACCTAACTCTGAGTTTTTTATCAATTGCGATTTCAGTTTCTTTTGCTGCCTCTCCAATAATGCGATTATATTCTTCCATAAACTTTCTGGTGGCCTCTTCTCTTTCTCTTTTCAGCCGCTCTTTCGGCATGCCGCTGTCTGAATTCCACATTTTTCTCTAATTCATGTATAAATTCGCCTCTGGCAATAACCATTATCATCCCCCCGAACTGGATTAACAACCTTTAGACTTTCGGTTATTCAAGATCGGTTAATACTCAAAATACTTGACTATTTCCCAGATCCAGCGCTAAGGCACTGGTAAAATAGTTTCGAGTTCTTTGAAAAGCATATGGATAAAGGGTTTGCGCTTTATTAGACTTCCATCATCCCGATCACCCGGAGGGTGAAGATGAAGATGGCTGGAAGACGGAAGGTTCTGCTTGTAGAAGGCAATGACACCCTGGTGAGTTTCGGCGGCGGCATCCTGCTCGATGAGTTCATTCACCGCCTGGGTCTGCCCGAGCTGATCGACCAGCGCGTCCGGGTCAAGGAGCGCGAGCGAGGCTACCGGGAGTCGGAAGCCATCCTGGGGATGGCCGTGAGCATGATCACCGGGGGCGAGTGCCTGGACGATTTGTTTGTGCTGCGGGAGGAAACGGGTTTTTCGAGCCGCTGGAGCCATGGTGCGATTCCCCATCCCACGACGATGGGGGATTTTCTGAGGCGGTTCAACCTGGGGCATATCCGGCAGCTCGAGAACGTGTTGAGCGAGTGTTTGCGCCGCGTCTACGGCACGGAGGCCAAACGCGCCAGCATCACCCTGGACATCGATTCCACCCTCGACGAGGTGTTCGGCCACAAGCAGGGGGCACGCATGGCCTACACGGGCATCCGGGCCTTGAATCCCCTGATGGGCTTTATCCGGGACACGGGGAATTGGCTTCACTGCCGCCTGCGCGCGGGCAATGTGCACACCGCCGAGGGAGCGGTCAGCTTCATCGGCGAGTGCGTCCACAAGGCCAAGGATCTGGCCGAGCGGATCCACGTGGCCATGGACTCGGGGTTTTACGACAAGGCCATCGTGGCCGAGTGTGAACGGCTCGGGGTGGGGTTCACCATCACGGCCGATCAGACCGCTCCGTTGATGCGGGCTATCGGGGCGCTCCCCGAAGAGGCCTGGACGGCGCTCAAGGACAAGGACCACGTCTGGGTATCGGAGATCCGCTACCAGCCCACCCGCTGGCCCCGGGAGTACCGGATGCTGCTGCGCAGGGAGAAGGTGCCGGAGACCGAACAGCCGACGCTGCTGGATACCATCGACTACCGGTATCACGCCGTCATTACCAACCGCGAGGAAGCGGCGACGGAGCTGGTGCCCGAGCATCTTTTGCGGGCCACGGCGGAGAACTTCATCCGGGAGACCAAGTACGGCCTGTCGCTGGATCGGTTCCCCTGCGGGGAGTTTCACGCCAACTGGGCCTATCTGACGATCGGCATGCTGGCCTACAACCTGGTGAGCTGGATCAAGCGGCTGGCCTTGCCGGGGCTGCACAAAAAGAAGCTCTTGAAGCGTCTGCGGTACCGGTTCTTCAACGTGGCGGCACGGGTGGTTCATCACGGCCGATACCGGATCCTTAAGTTTGCCCGGGGCCTCCATCGCCTGATGGATATCCGAGAGGCCTATGACCGAATCTGGAGTCTGCAATGTGGTTAAGTGAACCATGGTCCTTCTGTGTCGCAACGTATCGTCACGGCGATGCTGCGTCTTGGTTTGTCTTTTGGGTTCCGTCGAGCCGGTTTTGGGCATCGCTGACTGCATTGCCCCAGCCGGATCCCATTGAAATTGAATCCCGTCAAGCATTGATGGTTTTTTGAACCGCTTCAATCATCCGAATGGCTGTCTTCGGTGCTTATCGCTGGATTCGGGTATTAATTGAATTGAACGAGGGCGCATTACAGACGAATTTGTAAAAGGCCTTGTCCAAATAAGGGTGTTTTACCTCAAGGTTGAATATTGCAAGTCAATCTGCAAGGCAGCCCAACAGAAGAAGGCTTGAAGGAAGAAAATTATTCTGATAAACATTTTCTTAGACTTCACAAGTATTTCTCTCTCGTCCCGGGCCTTCCCCTTCCTTCGGCTCGGGACTTTTTATATGCTCTTCAAGGATAATCCGCATCAAAGGATGAAGAATCATAGGGGATGTGCCAATCGTTTTCATCTTTCTTATTCATGATCTCTGAATCCCCTGCTAGGCGCATGCAATACTATATGTCATTAATATTATTAGCATATTATATATTCTTAATCTGTCAAGAACAACAAGGTGATATTATGAGTAATTGGAGACATTATTTATCCATCACGATAAAGAGAAAAAAGTATTTCCAAACTGTTTGGCACAAAATTTGTAAAGCCCTTTAAAATAGGGGCAAATAGCATGCTTTAATCACGACATGGGCACCGCACCATAGAAACAATGATGGATCCAATGGATATTTCAATTCTGATTATCTGCAATGAACAATATACGCTGGATGTCCTCAATAACGAGTTGGCGGATACTGGTTATAATATCAAACTTGAGAATGATATCACGAGAGCGGTTGAATATTCAGAAAAGGAGGGGAAATGTAACATTGCGCTTCTTTGCATTTTGCCCTCGAATATAAAAAGCATGCTCGTATTATTGGAACTTTTTAAACATAAACGCCCAGATATCGTGTGCATTATACTCTCAGCAATCAATGATGCCGACATTGTTTCGGAATGTCTAATAAAAGGCGCATCCGCAGTTCTCTCGCCGCCATTCACCAGGAAAGAAATAATTGCTACGATAACAACCATAACTCAAGATCATAGCGAAAAAAATGATATAATTAGAGTTTTGATTTTGGAAGACGATCCGGTCAGTGGAAAAATATTGACAAATTATCTTGAACCCTATGGTCAGTGTGACCTTGTTACGGACGGTAAAAGTGCGGTTGAATTCTTTCAGAAAGCGATCCATGCCGAAGAGGGATACCAACTTATTTTTCTCGATATCATGGTCCCAGAAATTCAAGGTCATGACGTTCTCAAAATGATCCGGGAAACGGAACAGAAAGAAGGCATTCCCGATGAGAAAAAAGCAAAAGTTATCATGACGACATCCTTGAGTGACTCAGAAAACATAATTGAATCATTCAAAGCCCGTTGCGATTCTTATCTGATAAAACCCATCCGAAAAAATAAAATGATTAACGAAATTAAATCATTAGGCCTACTTCAAAATGTGGATAATTAGATTCAGTGAACTACTCTTTTAATATATCACTCTTATCAGGGCGGTGGAGTTAAAAATGAAAATATTACTGACTATCTCTTTCCTTATTTTCGTCGTGCTAATTCTTTACCTGCTGGTGAATAAGCAAAAACCGCCCGCACAATTTAGAAAAAATAAGCATAGAGTGAAGAATAAATCGCTGCCGGAGCAGGATAAAGCCGTTTCATCTCTGCATAAAGAGCAGTACGATGTTATGGGGGTGTGTCGCGAATCCATTCAGCGCGGCATAAAATCCATATTTTCGGGGGCGCAATTTGAGTTTTTGAATGAGCCTCTGCCTCTCAAACGAACAGATGTTCCCCAAGAACTTTATAGAAGGATGAAAGACTGCGTCGGCGACATGAGAGAATTCTCGTCAGTTTACAAAATATCAAATCTGCTTGACGATCCCCAAGTGGATCTATCCAAGGTTGCGAAAATGATCTCAACCGATCCGATCTTGTCAAATAAAATTTTGCGGACAGCTAATTCCGCCTTTTTCGGTTCGGGTAGAGCCGTAGAATCTATTAATCATGCGTTAGCGCTTTTAGGGTTTGTGAACATAAAATCCATATTATTTCACAATGTCCTCTCCAAGAAGTTCTCCACTGCGACATCTGTAAATCCTGCAATAATGGCGCTTTTGGACCACTCAATCAAAGCCGCGCTCTGTGCTGTTTATCTTTCCGATGCCTTCGAGGGGCTTCATAAAGGAAAAATTTATACGCTCGGTCTGATGCACGATGTTGGGAAATTTGTTTTGCCGGAATTGGCTCATGAAGGGACTTTTGATCCAAACGTTATCATTCCTTACGGCGAGAAGGTGAGCATCCTTCGGGAAGACGCGCTTTTCGGTATCAATCACGCAGTCATTGGCAGGATTGCCTTAGAAGATAGCGGAATCTCGGATCAACTTTTGAATGTCATCGAATTTCATCATTACCCGTTATTTACTCACAAATCCTTTCATCTTTCTAGGGAAGAAGATCAGCGGTACTTGACTGCGCTCTATGTGGCCAACCAGATTGCCAAATTGTTTGCAAAAGATAATGAAAAAAGCATTTTCGCTGTGCAACCTTTACCTCCATCCTATCAGGGCTTCATCAACCAGTCTAAGTTAGATATGATCTTCAATGACGAGAGAGTTCTTGCTGATATTTTAAGGAGCGGAGCCCTCATCGAATGAAATAGCCCCCTTTTTCTACTTGGACGGCGCCAATTACTAATATTTCATTCCGCGAAAACCCCACTCTCTTACGACATCATAATCGATAATCGATAAAAAGAAAAGGCTGAGCCACGCGACTTGTCCATCCCTCCTTTCAAGAATACCCTTGTATTTCCAGCATTTTACATATATAGAATTTGTTGTTATTCTGGAATTGGGGGGAGGAAGGGATGGCAAAGGAAGATCTACTTTTTATTCTCAAAAGACTGTTGCAGACAGACGCCTACCTTGAATTCTTACTCCAGATTGATGAAACCGAATTAAGGACTCTGATCGCCTGCATTCGGGACAGGATAGATCGGGAAAACAATAAACGTATATCCAAGAAAAGGAAGACAAGCATGAAACTCTTATATCATATCACAGGAGAATTTGACCCACAAAGACGCAGAGACCAATGTGAAACTAATCTTCCGCATGTTTACTGAGGCCATCAAGAAAGGTGAGAGGATCGAGACCAGGGGATTTAGCAGCTTTGTTTTGAGGGAACATAAGACATGATGAGGCCGTCGATCACTATGATATGAGATACCATAAACATCTTGCGAACAAGACCCCAAAACAATCTATCGGCAAAGATTAAAAGTCTACTAGATGAAGCAAGCAACTTTTTGATGTATTAACTATGTTTTGTGCTCTTGATCTCCCCTTATTTTTCTTTTCACCGCAAATCGCGAAACAGCCTCTTCATAGTCGATTGAAAGCCCCATTTAAGCCCCTCCCTAACATGCAGGTCAGGCAGTAGAAATGGCATCGGAGGGTTGACGGTTACGGATAGAAAGGCTGCCGTTCGAGGCTAAAAAACCGAGTACTTTTGTGGCGATTCGGAGAGGCTTGGAATACCGATTATGCGAATAGCTTCCTGTCATGTTGTTTTTGGCCATTTCGTTCGGAGTAGCAGATTACAAGAAGCAAACCTTAAAAAGAAAGGCAGAGCCAATCGACTCTGCTCTTGTACTTGGCCTTAAAGAAGCTGAGCTTCATGATGGAATTAAATTTCTGCTTTATCGCTTGTCATGATCCTTCTTTGGATATGCTCCATTTGCCGGAGGCTTGGCCTGAAACGCCGGGTTGAATACCTCGGGCTTTCACCTCTACCTCCTTATTGCCCGCGGACACGGTAAAGATTAATTCATAGTCACCTGCGTCCGTATTCACGCCAGCCACAATTGCATCTAATTGCTGGGCATTGGGATCATTGTTGAGCAGCATGAGTGCCAATTGATTATTTAGCCTTGTTTTACCTTCGGTAACTGCCTGCACGGCCGCCGCATTGCCGGCATCAGATACGAGGTTCAGATAATTCGGGACAACCACAGCCAACAGAATCCCCAAAAGTACAAGGACTGCTACGAGTTCTATCAGGGTAAACCCTCTTTGATTTTTTTACTATTGAAAAGAGGACGCATCATTTCCGATTCCAACACCAATCATATTTGTTCAAGGTAGGAGGAGCCAATAATGAGCACGAAGCTAGCTTGATGGATGTGAGGAAGCTGTTAACAAAACTGATCAGGTCCCTCACTCCTGCAGAAGATGTGTTTGTGGCATTTTCCCCCATCTACATCTCACATCATATTAGATTAGAAGGAACTCAAAGCTGATGTTGGATTCGATCCAGCTCGAGGCTTCCAGTCTGTTCCTTACCCCGATCTTCCCGAAGCTGTTATAGAGATGGGTTCGAACGGTGTGGCTGCTGATCCCGATCCGCCCCGCTATCTCTCGGTTCCTGAGCCCCTCGCTCATCAGCATCAGGAGCTGCAGTTCCCGCCAAGTCAACGGGCATGCGGGTGTGGCCTCATATACGATTCCCATGGATTCAGCCGCAGTCCCTCTTTGGAAGTCGGTGTTATTAAACAAACGGTAAACCCAGTTGAGCAGAGTCACGGTGGAATCGCACCGATAGAGGATTCCGCAAGTCTGCGCTACTGCTTCTTTTCCCTTTTCAGGGTTGAACAGCGAAACAAGTCTCCGTGCCCGGGACGAGCCGTTTCCATTAAGAAAAGTCTGCTTGAGAAGGTCCTGGAGACGCGACGCACGATAGTCGATCAGGAAGAGTTGCGTTGGCTCCTGGCAGAATTTGTCAAGATGCTTTTCGATCATGTTAAAATTAGTAACATGACAATCCGCACCTGTCTCCCTCCCGATAAAGCTCACCAGCAGTTCATTTTCAAGTTTACGCGGACCGATGACGTGAATGGTTTTCCCGGCCAGCCTCTTGTTGCCTTCATATACCCATCGAGTAGAAATGCCAGAACTGTGAACTTCAACAAACTGTTTCATATTTCGCTCCACTAATTTGAGAAGATTCCCAGAGTTCTATTGTGTCACCTATTAGTCCTCACGCTGCGAAGATGTTCAGCAGTGGTGCCCAGTCGGGCACTCGAAAGCCTTTATTGAGGCAAAATTCTTGATCGTGGCAGGAATACCGCATCATTGACCAAACGGTATCGTTGATCTTATCCAGCTAACAGCACGGCAACGAGGCAACCGAAAGCCGTCCATGTGAGTACGAGCACCCCTGCCGCCAGTGAATATTTCAGTGCGTGAAACATCTTCTTGGAAACGATGTAGTACGAGATCTCCTCATCAGTCCCGCCCTGAAGGGTGTTCCCCGCCGACCCGGCAACAGCCGTGTCAGACATCTGCTTGGATAGCATCCGCCCCAAGGATCTCACGGCAAACGCCATAGGTATGGCAGCAAGGCAAACGACAGTTAGAATCAGCACTGAAAATTTTGTCAATCCCTCCATCTTTTTTACCTCTCATTTTAGTCCTCTAAGCAAAAAGGCCGCAGTTATTATCTTCACTGCGGGATACGTGGTGTGAGTCGCTCTGTTGCCGACACGCTACCTTGGCAGTTCGTTCCGAAGACCTTGCATGGCTTTCAATGAACCCGTCTTTCCTAGCATTTCATCTCACGAATGCAAACAATGAGTGTTTTAATCTCGTTCTCATCCAATCGAAGGAGAAAATCCAAAGAATCATCGGTTCCTAAGAGTTTTTTTAAGGATTGCTATTAAATTCTGTTTTGTCAGCTGCTTGCTCTCAACGACGCGCAACTTGGGACATACTTTCCACTGCTGTTTCTGACAGTCATCGCAGATACCGGGTAAATATGGTTGACTCGGATTAATCATCGCCCTCTGCCTCCGACGGTCGTCTTTTTCACATTATGGATGGCACGGAGTGTGCCGCAGGGCTGATAAGCGAGAAAAATAAATGATATTGATAGGTTAAAAGCTTGCAGGTGCAGACGGATCTTTGGGCTCGATATTGCCAGTATGGACTAGGCTGAAAAGATTGTCTGATAAATCAACGGGTTATAATTGAAGGCCTTTTTGGAATGGTTGATTTTGGCATCTGATAAATATGTGAGAAAGAAAGTGAATTACCCCGCCTACAAG
>Ga0209048_10007131_pt1 | contig 10359 bp, 12 predicted proteins | sample FrelakmetCRP12CR_FD_187146 | JGI IMG/M metagenome (GOLD analysis project Ga0209048, IMG submission 187146) | Freshwater lake sediment microbial communities from the University of Notre Dame, USA, for methane emissions studies - CRP12 CR (SPAdes)... | ecosystem: Environmental > Aquatic >... | reverse complement strand
GTATGGAGTCCCGGGAATAAGAGCACAGGGTAGGTCAAACGCATACTCTCCATAAGATGTTGTTAAATCTGCCGCCGTAATAGTATCCGATGCAAGAACCGTTCCAGATGGAACACCAGCAGAATTTGTTTCAATTGAAACGGTTATAACATCAGTTCCGGTAACTGTTCCAACCTTTTTCAAATCAAGATATATCTTACCAAGAGCGGCATACGAGGGGTAGAACATCTGCCCGACCCAGTAATACAATGACATTTCTCCATCCTCATCACCGTTCCATCTTTCATAATCAAGAGTGTCTACTTCTGTAGATCCTACATAAATAGCACCATTATATGCAAGATAAGGATAGACATAATACGATGGGCGGGAACGCAGGTCAAAATTGTTCTGAGCCGCAAGTGCCATAAGATGAGTATATTGATTCCCAACAGATTCCGATTGGTTTGCAGAGTTAAGTTGATATGCAATTTTAGAACCAGTACAGTCTATGACACCACAAATATTAGGAGTGTTCGTAAGAATCTTTCTTGCGATATTCCCAACAGTATCAATTATTGGTTCTCCATTTACGGTAAAAACAGATGGGTCAACATTTAACTTCTGTAATCTTGCAAGGTCAGAATCACATTCAATATCCCATTTCATATATTTTGTTCCAGCAGAAAAAGCGTTTGTGAGACCCTGTACAGATCTTCGGATAACACCAGAAAACGCAATAGATTTCCCCATTATAACAAGAACGTTGGTTCCTTCAACAATAAGTTCCCTTTCATTTGATGTTGAATTTCCAATATCGAGGAGAGTAAATGTCGCAGTACCAATCTTATCAATAGAGTTTGTTATCTTTGGTTCGATGAGATAATAGGAAGAACCTACCCACGCTTCTCTATGAACCATCATCATTTTCGTGGCGTTATAAAGGAACACAGAAGTTACAGCATTTTCCTGACTCGCGGCAGAAGGTATATTTGCAGCAAGGTCGGAAGAGATATATTTTGTAACCGTAGCTGTTTCAGTTGTAGTATCTACATACGTAATGGTAAGGGTTACATCATATGTTACATAAGTTGCAACAACAGGATATGCATGAACCGGACATGCCCCGGTTCCATGAGTGGTTCCATCACCAAAATCCCAATCATATGATAATATGGGTTTTACCGAAGTTGTATAGGGGAAGAATCGTACAGATTCCCCACCAATAATACTTCTTGGTATTGCATTAAAAGTTACTGTCATGCGTACCCCATCAGAGGAACCAGAGTCATACTACATCCCTCCATCAAAAGTCCTTTCCCGGCTTTTGTACCCATTACAAGAGATTCGATATTAACATAATATGATCTGACACCCCACGTAAAAATAAGTTGTTCCCCAATAAAGTATCCACCAAACTTGTCACTAAGTTTAAGGAGATTTTCAAAGTTACTGCCAGCACCATTACCATCTGTCAAATCAAAGGTAACTGTTATACGGGTTGACATAAGTTTGGTATTAAAAACAATTTGGTTTCCACTTCCATACGGGACTATAAACAGGGGATTATTCTTGACATACTGTACATCAGGATTAAGGTTCGTAAAGTCAACGCTTATTGAATTGTCAAGCATATAGATTTTAACAGATTCTGCCGTCATAAATTATACACCGTCCCTTGTGAACGTAAAACATCTTTTACTTTCTGGATGAACTTATCATCTTGGTATCCATAGAAGTTCAAAGTAATATTTGCACCACCACCAGCAGGAGAAACCGTTTCTCCACCATGAACGATTGCAAGCTGGGGGCCAGAACCAGAGACAGTGCCACCAGAAGCAAAGGATTGTATTTCCATTGGAGCAAGACCAGACACCCATCCTAACGGAGAATTAACTATTGCATTATTTGCCATAGCAATAAGATTGTGTATTGCCTTTCCAACAGCACCGGGAATATCTGAAAGAAATTTATATGCTGTACTTCCTTTTATTTTATCAACTTCATCCCAAAACCACTTGAAGGAAGCAAACCCTTCAAGCCATTTATAGGATGAGGATTCCTTTATTTTGTCTATTACTTCCCACATCCACTTAAATGACGAGAATCCCAATAACCATTTATAAGACTCCGAATCTTTGATTTTATCTACAACTTCCCATATCCACTTGAACGATGAAAAACCAAGTAGCCATTTGTATTGCTCGGAATCCTTGATTTTATCTACAATATCCCAAATCCATTTAAAAGAGACAAAGCCCAACAACCACTTATACGCCTCAGAGTCTTTTACCTTATCAAGAATATCCCATACCCATTTGAAGGAGAAGAATCCAACAAGCCATTTATAGGCTTCAGAATCTTTTATTCCAAGAATAGGATCAATAATGTATTTCTGTACCCATTCTTCAATAGGTTTGAAGATATGTTCATCGAACCATTTGGGGAGATTATCCCACCACGTTTTGAAATTCACAAGACCTGCAACAATCTGAACCATAAGGTAGGTCATAAGAGGAGCGAGTGGCTGTATAAACAGGTTAACTATGGACGACAGAGCTTTCCCAACAACCTCCATCAAACCGCTCGTGGTCTTTGCAAGAACATTCGCAGATTCCGTTGCTACCGTTAATCCATTAATCGCTTCAAGAGCTGCTGCTGCCATCTTCGTTCCTCTTTAATATTGCAAATGTAAGGAACGTATCTTCCCATTCAGGAAGGTTCATCACATCTTTTGGTCTCATGCCTAACACCGTACACTTTTCAAGTATTAACTGCCCCTGTTTGGATTCAGCGAAATCCTTTTACCATTTCGGTTTGGCTGGAAATCTCCTTCATCATATCAGTGAAGATTTCAAGAGCACCAATACCATCCTCCGGTTGTTCCTCGTCATAGACACGCCATGTATTCGGGTTGTTGAAAGGGGCATCCACACAAATAAGTGCAAGAGTGTCGTACAGGAAGGCATCCATTCCAGTATCTGATTCGAGAGAGGATTTTGCCTGTATAAGACGCTTCCTTAACTTCTTATTTATTGAAGTCCTGAATTTAATAGTTACATTCCCGTAACTCTTTTCTGATATTCTTGCACTCTTCTGCGAGATAAGAGATTTTACTTTGTCATTGGCAAGTATCTCCTGTCTTTCCAGTTCCGGTATCTCCTTAAACGATTCTTCAACAAACCCCATAATAATGCCTCACGGATTGGTAAATGTAACAGTCTGTCCTTCACCAGTCATATCCACTTTTATCCACTGTCCTTCCGCAGCCTTCAATGGGAAGTTCGGGAAGTACACATTATTTACCGTAGCACGAAGAGTAACGCCACTCTCGAACACAAAGTCTGCCACGATATTGAACAACTTTACAATATTGCCACTGGTTGCAGGAGTAGCCCCATCAGTTATTGTACCGGAAGCAGCAGCAGTAGCGGTAAGCGGATCAAGAATAAACATCTGCCACCCGGATGTTGTCGCAACAACAGGATCAATTTTCATATAGCCAACTTTAACAGCAACCTTTCCGGTATGCTTGGCCACTCCCTGACGAAGAACACTACTCCACCCATAAAGGGGTACATGTTCAAAAGAAGTTGTAATCTCAACGTCTTTCACAACACCGAGCGTGACAACCGCCGGGTATGTCGTAACACCAGCAACCGTTATTACTCCTTTATTAGCAAATGCAAACGAAGCAACCATGATTACACCGCATTTGTGAATACTACTGTTTGACCTTCACCCGTCATATCAACTTTCAACCATTGTCCCTCTGCCGCTTTAAGCGGGAAATTCGGGAAATAGACATTCCTTACCTCTGCTTTAAGTATTTGTGCAGCAGGACTCCCGGTAGAATCGGCAAGGAAATTAAAAATCCCTTCAATATCAAACAACTGGACAGTGTTCGTATCTTCCAAAGCACCTGTAGCACCAGTTGGTCTCAACATTGAGAACTGCCATCCAGTAGTTATGATAGGATCGAATTTAATATATCCAATCTTTACTGCAACTTTCGCAGTATGTTTTGCTACCGCTTGCCTCAGTATTGAGCTCCACCCATATAGAGGAACATGCTCAAACGATACTGTTATTTCCACATCCTTTACTACGCCCAGTTTAGCCCCACCGGTTGTGGTGCCTCCAACATTTACGGCGATAGTTGCCATATTTGCGAATGCAAATGCTGCTGTACTTGCCATTTAAACCTCCCAAATTTCACACGATAAGGTAATCACAAACCTGTAAATAACATAGTCAACCATTTCGTAATATCCCAATTCAAGTCTCAGGTCTTTTACAACACCGGGATTGAACCACGCACCAGTACCTTTAAACAGTTCAATACAATCATAGGCTTTCTCCCGAAGCGTTGCTATGTCATCGTAAATATTCTCCCCTCTTGTCTGGTTACTGGTTGCCCGATAATATCCCGCTATAATTACGTTAAACCGATGTAGCCAGTCATAGGATGATATATACGGAGAAATCGAATCGGGCTTGTCTCCAATAAGAATAACTGCTATTGCCGGAAGTCCTGATGGAGAGTCTGCAAGAACGGCCGGGTCTTCATCCCTGTCTAAAATTGTTGGGCTTATCGTAACTCCATCCTCATCGGTAATCTGTAATGCGGTTGCACCGGATATTTTTGTCCGTATGGCAGCAACCATAGTATCTATTGCATGAAACGATGTCATTCGGAAAGTCCTCGTGCCAACTCGTATTCGTCTTCTCCAATCTGTTTTGTCGTAGCCATCTCTACACCATACCGGATTGCCCCATCAATATATGACCGGAATTTGGTTATAACTTCTTCATACATTCCACGCCGTTTATCACGCTTCCAGCACATCTTACCATCAAACCGATAATAGAATGTCATTAAATTCCCGGTAATTAGTTTCCTCTCTAATGTTCTCCTCTGTTTCTTGGTTCTTGTTTCATAGGCATATCTTTCCTCACCCATCATGGCTCTCATCTTGGACTTAAACATAGTTGGAACATGGTATGCCACCGAACCTTTTGGAGCCATAAGCAGGTCTTCAAACAGATTGAAGTCTCCGTGACTACTGTGAACCCATTTCGCATTTGAGATCAGAAAGTTGTATCCATCAAAGTCAACAGAAAACCCATCCATTAAATGTGATGCTCCGTATGGAGAACCTCTCGTATCTCCATTATAATCGTTATAAAACAACTGGACTCCATTACGTTCAAATTGTTTTAAGTATCCCATATCTCCAAGTCTTTGTTCAATGAGAGGACAGGCATTGGTCATTATCTCTTCTTTATCGGGTTTTTCCAAGCCCATGAACTCTTCAATACCTTCATAAAGATAGGATTGAATGGGGAATTTCTGTACCATTAGTAGAACATCTCCCCATCAAGTGGATACCGCTTGTACCTGTCGAGGACAGACTTTTCCGATTCTGAAAGTACTGAAGACTCATCGAAAGGCTCAAACATTTGGGAGTAGTCACGCACAGCGTAGTTCCGTATCGTTGATGCCTCTTGAGTCTTCTTCTTGAGCATAATAAGGTTCTTAAACGCCCGAAGGACTGTTAGGCGTATTTCACCGTATTGCGCTGAGGCAGGTGCATATCCGGTGTAATATGTGAACTTTACATTCTGGTTCCCCTTGACAGGAACATTGGCATGGAATCGTATTGCGGTAAGTTCAGCATCGGAAACCACCCGGTAATCTCCATACGCTGCTGCCGAACGCCCAGTGCGAAGCGTCCATGTAGGAGTACCATTTGGTGTTGTGTCCTCGTACACGAGAATGGGAGCGTACACTATAGGTGCGACAATGGGATCATCCGTCAGGTACAAGTTCCTCAGATAGAACATAACATCGGAATCCAGATAGTCCGATGTAGGTGTATCATCATCGGAAGCACCTCTTCCATTCTTATACTCAGTAACAAGAGTGGGAACAAAAGTGGTGACGTTACAGTATCGGTGGATCATCTGAGCAACGGTTGGTTCCCATGTATCTACAAAGGCACCGAATTGTGCATCGCTCATCTGGACTCCATCAATCTTCATGTCCTTATTGGAAAAGCCCATGAACTCTTTTATGTCACTGAGTGTAACGTACACCATTTTCTCACCTTATACTGTTACGATATATCTTATATTTGCCTGCATTGTATATGGGCCGGTCAGAGATGCCATCGCTGCAAACTTCACGGCAACACCCTGAGTCAGTTTAACTCCAGTATATGCTCCGATTGTTGAAAGGGTGGGTGCCTGATCATTGATACACGCAGATGGAGTTGATGCTGTTGCCAGTTGTGCCACAGATGCCGTCAGGATGACCTGTGTTCCTGCTGCATTGGAAACAATAAAGTTCCCCGTTCCTGCCGGAGTTCCAGATGCAGTAAACACCTTGTACCCAAGAATTGTATACGACATCCCGGTAATTGCAGGAAGGATTGTTGCTCCTGCCTGTAGGGTAGCAAGAGGGATTACTGCTGAATAGGTTAAATCGACACCAGAGTTTGCTGTTCCTATCCCACCACCAATATTTATCCAACCGCCCGTTCCTGTTGCACCGGCAATATAAATCATTCCGTTTGTGTAGTCAATCGCAATATCACCAATACGTGCTGCGGTTGTTACACCAAGAGGAGTACCCGCCTGTGTCTGGATAGATGATCCACCAATGGTTGTGTTCGATGAGAGTACTGCTGTTGCTGCGGTATATAATACCCAACTCCCAGTACCTACCGCCGTTGCCTGATACAAAGTACCAGAGGTCTGATCAACATACAGGTCTCCTACTGCAAGTGCAGTAACTGCACCACCGGGAGTTCCCGTACCAGTCATTATCGTTGTACCACCAATCTGAAACCCGGAATCGGCTGCTTTAACACCTTGAGCCGGGTGACTGACTGGTAATTGTGTTGCTGCTGCTACCATGTTTACCTCACTCCTCCGTCACCGACAACATATCGTGGGTCATTTGGCAAGGGTAATGCCACAAATATATGTGGGCCAATTCTTGCACCACCCATGAACAGAATGTTCAGGATGGCAAGCACATTGGTGTTTGCAAGACCTGTTGCAGATGGAGTTGTACCAAGACAACCTCTCCTTACAGTAATTGTTGGTGTTGCGGAAGTAACATCTGAATCAGTCAGTACCTCCATAATCTCCCCGCCACCCGACATAATATAGTACGGCATGACACGGGTAATGGTGGCAGTCTGCATGACAAACGAAGTATCGGTTGCGCTATACGCAGCTCCACCATTATTAATTGTCATTACTCCATACGTGATTGAATCTGTCAGGGAAGATGCAACATTCATACAAATTCCCTGACCTATAGGTACTACACCCTTGTGCCCATTAAGTACAACCCAGTCACCACCTGCTGTGGTACACATGGCACGTACTATTATGGGTACTAGGTGCATCTCGTTCCTCTTGACTTCAGTGAGTTCTGCTGCTGCCATAACTCACCTCATGCAAACATTTGTACACGTGCATCATTGGGTAATGGAAGGAGTACCATCATATCCGGGCCAACATTGTTAGCACCGAGGAACAGGATGTTCATGATACCCACAATATTCGTCGCTGCAACACCAGTGGCCGTAGCAGTAGTGCCAAGGCATCCTCTTCGGACAGTCCATGTCGAGTTCGCATTGGTAGAGTCGGTCTCGCTGGTAACCTCCATGATTTCTCCGCCTCCTGTAAGAACATAGAATGGCGGTACTCTGGTTATTGTAGCGAGAGTAACTGCAATAGACGTATCCGTGGCAGTTGCGGTTGGAGTAATTGTCGCCACACCATATCTGAAAAGAGTTTCCTGCAAACTCGCAGCTATACTCTGTCCAAGACCATTAAGCGGAATCACTCCTTTGAACCCATCAATCACCACCCAGTCATTAGCGGCAGCCCTCTGCGCCTTGACCAGAATCGGAACAAGGTGCATCTGGTTCCATTTTGTTTCTACAATTTCAGCAACCATAGTAATCACCCTTACGCTATTGCGTGGACTCCGCCGTGCAGGGACTCAGTTGCAGTTGCCGCAGTAACGAACGTACCTGAAATATCCGATTTGTCAACAAGCGTTTCAGCAGCAGAGATTACGAATTTCTGCGAGAGGTTGATCTTCGCAAGCTCTTCGTACATGTCCTGCCATAGTGACCTACGGGCAAGCAGACGGGTATCAACAAGCATGATTTCTCCGAGTGCTGCACCCATTGGCATGAACGGATGCGGGACAAGCGGGAGACCATCACTGTTCGGGAACACGAGGTTGATCTTCGAGACACCCTGAGTGAAGTGCATTGTTGGTTCAGTACGGAAGTATTCCATCAGACCTCTGCGGATAATACCGAAGGTTCGGTAGTCGCAGATTGCGAGGTTCGGCTGCATGGCAAACTTGACCATGTTGCGGTACGAGGTATCAAGATCGGCCATGATTCCATCGTAAGTACCAGAGGTACTTGCAACCCATGTCTGACTCCCTGTTGCATTTGCGTTGCCACGAGAGATCTGGTAAAGACCGTTATAGGTCGTATCACCAGCAATAACCGCAGCCCTGAAAGCGTTGGTCAGACCGGCTACGTTCAGGTCAACTCCCAAGAGAGCACGTTCCCTGAGCGCACGAAGAGCGTCCTGTGCTGCATCCAGTCGGATAGCAAGAACGTCACGAGCGGGAATCTGTGCAAGACCAGCGAGCTGTGCTGCTTTGGTAACACGCCCAATCGCATACATGAACTTGATAGTCTGTGAACGGTTGTACGTGGTAATGTCGGTCTCAGTGAACGACTGGTCTTCTGTACCAAAGGAGGCAGAACCGAAGTCGTATGGCCCAACTATGTCAAAGTTCGCAGTACGTCCTTTATTCGCTTCAGTTGGAATGAGTGCCTGAAACGGATATGGACGTTTGTACAGATAGGTGACATCCTGATCGGCAATAACGTGCATGAGGTTGCTTGCCGACATGGTAAGAGCCTTACGGATCTCATTTGCTTCAGGAAGTTCCGAACAGATTGCTTTCGCAAGATCATCCTGCCAGCGTTCGGAGTCTCTTTGAAGTGCCTTGTGCAGAGGCCCCATCTTCTGATCGTACTCTTCCTGCGAAGTTGCAAGATTCGAGTTCCCATTCTCAAAGATAGCCTTGCGGATATATTCGTCTGGAATAGGCGGTAACAGAGGAAGCATCCCTGCATTTGGAGAGGTTAAAAACAACTCTCTTGCTTTACGGAGATCGGCTGTGGAAACAACAGAACCGTTTGGTTTTCCTTTCCACATGATCTCACCGATGGTGTCGGCATCGCTTCTGTGATACGCCGGGAAACCGGAGAATCCCAGTCCTGCTACTATACTTGTGTCAATCATGATCGTCCCGCCTGCATCCTTGCGAGAGCATCAGCGTTTGAAGAGGTATTGTCATACCCACCCAAGAGTTCGGGGATTACAACAACAGAACCACCCTTTCGGATAGTTTCCTGTTCCATCTTCTCGACCTTTGAGGAAAGTTCTACGAACTTTGCATCATAGGCTTTCTTGATTTCATCGAGCTGTGCAACATAGGCTTTACTGATTTCCTCAGTCCGTGCCTTTACAATCGTGTCAATCTCTTCAATCGGCACGAGTGCCTTGGTGACGTATTCAACGTCTTCTTGTTCTTCCATGTGTTCACCTTTGGATACTGTGCTTGGGTTGAAGGATTCGGATTGCTCTTCATCACCCTTCTGTAGATGCTTGAGCCCAACTGCACCCTCTGCTGTCAGTTTGTTGCTACCATTGTAGAAACCAGACTTTTCATGACGCTCAACCCTTTTCTCATACGATCCGTCTTCAAAGTCACTCTCTTTGAATTTGGTGCGTTTATTATATGCACGTTGAGAGCGAGTTGTGGTATCCTTGTTCTTCGGATGGTGAAACTTAATTTTTCCATCTTCACCCATGCTGGTTCCTACTTGGTGAAGTTGTGCTTTCCCAACATCCTTTTCTTCTTCCTCGTCTGCTTCCTCCTCTTCCTCATCCTCAGACTCATACTTGGAAGGAACACCCTTACCCTTGTTCTTCTTGGGTGCTTTTTGTTTTATATCTTCTTTCTCTTCCTCGTACTCTTCCTCCTGAATTTCCTCGGCAGAGCCTTCGTCTTTCATTGCTTTGCTCATCTTAACAGTCCCATTAGGATCTTTGTCTTTACTCCACCGCCCTTCTTTATCTGACGGCTTTGCGTGTTTGAAGTCCTTGTCCTTTTCTTCATCATAGGATTCGTCTTCAAGTTCTTCTGCTGCTTTTCCTTTTTCAATTTCATCACTCATATCATCACCTTCATCATCTCCTTTTTTGTAACCTTCTGAAACCTGAGACTTTGAATCTGTCCAGTGTTCATATCGTACATCAGAA
>Ga0209048_10007130_pt1 | contig 10360 bp, 8 predicted proteins | sample FrelakmetCRP12CR_FD_187146 | JGI IMG/M metagenome (GOLD analysis project Ga0209048, IMG submission 187146) | Freshwater lake sediment microbial communities from the University of Notre Dame, USA, for methane emissions studies - CRP12 CR (SPAdes)... | ecosystem: Environmental > Aquatic >... | reverse complement strand
GCAAAATACAGCCCCAACCCGCCGCGGCCGAAGATCGGCTTCGAGGACGTGGCCATGTACCAGTACACGGGCGGCACGACGGGCGTCTCCAAGGGCTGCATGCTCACCCACGCCAATCTGAGCAAGCAGATCCAGCAGGCCGAGGCCTGGTTCCGGCGGTTCAAGAAGGGCGACGAGATCTGTCTGGGCGCCCTGCCCATCTTCCACGTCTTCGGGATGACAGGGGCCATGAACATCTCCGTTCACATGGGCTGGACCGACGTGCTGATCCCCAGGCCCCAGCCCCAGCAGCTGCTGGAAGCGATCCGGAAGTTCCGGCCCACTTTCGCGGCGCTGGTCCCCACCATGTACATCGGGATGATCAACCACCCGGACCTGAAGAAGACCGACATGTCCTGCATCAAGGGGGCCTTCTCCGGAAGCGCGCCGCTGCCCGTCGAGGTCATCCACGAGTTCGAGCGGATCACGGGCGCCGTCATCGTCGAAGGCTTCGGGATGACGGAGACGACACCGGTCGTCCACGTGAACCCCTTTGCGGGAGGCGCCCGCAAGGTGGGAAGCGTCGGCGTGCCCCTCAGCGACACGGAGGCGCGGATCGTGGATCTGGAGACGGGCCTCATCGACATGCCCGTTAACACCCCCGGCGAGCTCATCTGCCGGGGTCCCCAGGTCATGAAGGGTTACCTCAACAAGCCCGAGGAGACGGCCTACACGCTGCGTAACGGCTGGTGCTTCACGGGCGACATTGCCGTCATGGACGAGGACGGCTATTTCTTCATCGTGGACCGCAAGAAGGACATGATCATCTCGGGCGGGTTCAACATCTACCCGAGGGACGTGGACGAGGTATTCTACGAGCACCCCAAGGTCCAGGAAGCCTGTTCCATCGGCGTTCCCGACCCCAAGCGGGGCGAGAATGTGAAGCTCTTCGTCGTCCTCAAGGAAGGCGAGACGGCGACCCAGGAAGAGCTGATTGAATTCGCCAAGACGAAGCTTGCCACCTACAAGCTCCCCTCGGAGATCGAGTTCCGCACGGAGCTTCCCAAGAGCACCGTCGGGAAGGTCCTGCGCAAGGAGCTCAAGGCCGAGGAGATGGCAAAGCGCAAGAAAAGCTGAGCCGCACGTTGAAAGCAAGAAAATCCCCCTTTCATCCCCCTTTATTAAAGGGGGAAAGAGGGGGATTTTTCTTTACACCGGTCACTGATCACTGTTTTGTAAGCTTTTCCTCCTCCAATCTCCGGATCTCGTCCGTGGAATCCTTTTCGGCAAAGGAGATGACGATCTCGTAGGTCCCCTCGGAGACGACGGCGCGAAGCGGGAAGGGGGTCTTCTCGAAGACCCGGAGCATGGACTTGTTGTCGAGCAGCACGTCGGCCCGGAACCCTTCGATGCCGCCTTGCTCGCGTGCGATCCGGATGAGCATGTTCAGCAGAAAGGTCGAGATCCCCCGGCCCTGGTAGGCCTCGTCGACGAGGAACGCCGTGTCGGCGTACGGACGGTCCGGAAGGCGGACGTAGCGTGCCTCGGCGATGATGCGATCCATTCCCTTTTCGTGAACAATCCCCACAATCGACATGGCCCGGCGGTAGTCCACGTTGACATATTCCTGCATCTTCCCGTGCGGCATGGTCTTGATGCGGCTGAAGTACCGGTAGTAGACGGCCTGGTCGGAAAAGCGGTAGAAGAGCCTTCGCATCTCGTCCTCGTCGGAGGGCTTGATGGGCCGGAAAGAGATTTTCAACTGATCTTTGAATATCTCCGTGCGGGCAAGATTCTCCGGATAAAGGTGGCCGGAATCGACGAAGAAGATCTGGTCCTTGTAGAGAAGCTTCGCATCCTTGGCTTTTTGCACGAGTGCGGCCCGGTCGTCGGGGTGCGCGATGTCGATCAGGGCCTGAGCCCGCTCCCGGATTGTCCGGCCCGTGAGATAGGCGATTCCGCACTCCGTCACGACCATGTCGAGGGATTCCTGGTTGGTGAACTGGTTGGGGTAGTCGGCAATCGAGACGAGGATGTTCGATTCGCCCTTGCGGTCGCGGCTGGGAAGGGCGAAGATCGTGCGCCCGCCGCGGGAGAAGGCCGCCCCGCCGAATAGCTCCGCCACGGCGCCCGCGCCTGCCGTCACGTTCCCCTTGCCGACGTGAAGGGCGATGCCGCCGGTCAGGTCGGCCTTGCGGGCCGGCAGGATGGCCATGAAACGATCGTTGAGCCCGATGTTGCGAGGGTTCATGACGATGTCGATGGGCTGGAAATCGACGAGCGCGTTGCCGTCGAGCCACTTCATCAGGGCCTGCGTCCCGAGCACGTAAGCGGCCACTGACTTGCCCTGGAAAAACCGCTTGCGGCGGTTGGTCACTGCGCCGGAATTCACGAGATCCATGAGGGCGTCGGTGAAGAAGGGCGTGTGGATGCCCAGGTGCTTCTTTTTCCAGAGGTGACAGGCGAGGGCCTCGTAGATGGGCCCGATCGAAAAGGACAGGCAGCTGCCGTCTTCCACCACCGAGGCGATGTGGGCCGCGATCCGGTCGAAGGCGTCCTCGACGGGCCAGCGGGGCAAATAAATCGGAGGATCCTTCGCTTCGACGAAGAGATCGAAGTCATCGACGTGGACAAAGGTGTCGCCGAGGGTGCGGGGAATTCCCGGGTTGATCTCCGCCACCACGAGCGAGGCCTGCTCCATGGCATAGCGCGCCACGTCCACGCCGAGACCGAGGCTTGCGTGCCCCCTCTCGTCGGGCGGCGTGATCTGGATGACGGCCACGTCGATGCGAACGGCGCCGGATTTGAAGAGCCAGGGGATCCGGGAGAAGCGGCTCGGGATGAGATCGACCCGGCCCGCCGTGATGGCGTCGCTTGCCACCCAGCCGGAGTAAAACGTCTTGAGGCGGTATTTTCTCGAATAGCGCTCGTCGATGGAGACCGTATCCCCGAGGCTCACGAGCTGGATCAGTTCGAGGTCCTGCAGGTTTCCCCGGTCCGAGGCCATGAGCTCTTTGACGAGGGTCCGCGGCTCGGCCATCCCCGTGCCGAGAAAGATCGTCATGCCGGGCTTGATCTTCTCCAGCACCTCCGCCGGTTTTACGATCCGGTCTTTCCAGAAAGGCGGGTTTTTCGTGCCGTGCAGCAAGGGGGAGTCACCTCAAAAATAGGCTTAGGGCATAAGGCTTATGGCTCAAGGTGAAGAACAGAAAATCATCCTGTTACGGGGAGCAATGACAAATCCATTTTTCCGAAACGGCGTTATGCACCTTTAGTATTATTATGAGGTCACGCCCCTCGGCTGTCAATCCGGGAAATTTTGATGAATCCTCGGTCCTCGCGCTTCGATCCTCGAACCTGTCTTTCAATCTTTCCAGAAGAGCTTCAGCGGTTCGATGTACTTGGGGTCTTCCGTCTCGATCACCTCGACGATCCCCGCGTGGAGCCGCCGCTTCATCTCGCCGAAGACGCCGCGCTTTTTCTGGAGAGCTTTCGCGAAGGCCATCGTCTCGGCGATAAGCGATTCCTCGCTTTCGCAGGCCTTCACGAGAACGCCGCTTGCAGCCATCTCTCTTGCCGTGCAGCGCCTTCCCGTCAGGGTCATCTCGTTGAACTTGTCATAGGGGATCGCTTTCTTCAGGAAGGCGATCATCCCGGGCAGGAAGGGGATGCCGATGTCGATCTCGGGGAAAAAGAAGAACCCCTTGTCGTAGCGCATGAAGCGGAAATCGCAGGCACAGGCCAGGATGGCGCCGTTGGCCGCCGCGTGACCGTTCAGACAGGCGATCACCGGCATGGGGTAGAGAAGCACCCGCTTGAAGATGCTGTTGATCCCGTACATGAAATCGCGGATGCCCTGGATGTCCTTCTGCTGTATCTTTGCCATCATCCAGGTCAGGTCGATTCCCTGGGACCAGTTCTTCGCATCGCCAGACAGGATGACGACGGAGGCGAGCGTCGGGTCCTTCTCGATCTCGTCGAGCGCCCCCAGGAACGCTGTGACGAACTCGGGGTTGTGCCTGTTCTCGCCGTTGGTCAGGGTGATGACGGCGACCGAGTCTTCCTTTTTCCATTCCAGAATGGACATCTCTCTCTCCTTTCGTAAACCGGCTAAAGGCTAAAGGAAGATCTTGCCTATAAATAATCTTTACCCTTTTAGTGTTTATCGTGGGCCGGGCGTCCCGCCCGGCACATTCCACTCCGTTCTTCTGCTCTTCCGATCTTGATCGCTTCACCGGCCCGAAGCCGTAGGTTTTTCATCATCCCGTGATGGCTGAATTCAGACGCTCCCGGGCAGTGGACGCCTCGGCGATTATCCTCTCCATCAACTCAGCTACCGAAGGGACGTCTCGCACGAGTCCCGTCACCTGGCCCACCGTGAGGACACCCTTTTCATTGTCGCCGTTTTCCGTGGCGATGCGGATGGCCTTGAAGGCGTTGGCCATGAAGGCCAGCTGCTTCGCATTCTTCCATCCAGAGGCCACCACGCCGGCGAAGAGCTTCGCGTAGGGGAGCCTCAGCTGCCGGGCGATATCCTGCGAGGTGAAAAACGATGCGGGAAGATCGAGTCCCTTGCGGATGGCTTTTCGCGCTGCCGGGGTGTCGAGGACCCGGCAGTACAGGCCGTCGAACCGGTTGGAATAGAGGGTGTCGGTGACATCCTTTTCGACGGAGAGCTTCTTGAAGAATTCGTGCAGGGGACTCTCCTTCGTCGTCATGAATCGGGTCCCCATGGCGATCCCCTCGGCGCCCAACGCCAGCGCCGCCGCCAGGCCCCTGCCGTCGGCAAAGCCGCCCGCTGCGATGACGGGGATTTTCACCGTGTCGACGATGCTGGGGATGAGAACGAGGCTTGTCACCTCGCCCCCGTGAGCGGCAGCCTCGTGCCCCGTGACGAGAAGGGCGTCGGTGCCGTACTCCTCGGCCCGCTTTGCGTGACGGAGGTTGACGACGGTGGCGACTACCTTGCCGCCATACTCGTGTGCCGCCTTGACCAGCCAGTCTCCTTTTCCGAGGGAGAAATTGATGACGGGAACCTTTTCTTCCAGGAGGACCTTCGCGTTGCGGGCCGCCCCGGGGAAGAGAAGCGTAGCGTTCGCGCCGAAGGGCTTGTCCGTGAGCTTCCGGATCTCGCGGATCGCCGCCCGGGTCTCGTCGGGATGCAGGGGCCCCGTGGCGAGGATTCCCAGCCCCCCCGCGTTGGAGACCGCAGCAACCATGCTGGGGACGCTGATCCAGCTCATGCCGGATAGCACGACCGGGTATCGGATACCGAACATCTCCGTGATCTTCGTCTTCATAACCCCCCCTCCTGCAGCCATCGGACTTGACCGCTGGTCGAATACTGACCACCGGTCATAATTTTCATGAAAACCACTGCCTGTCAAGATAAATATGTGCCGGAATTTGTTTGCGCGGGATGGCTGAGGTGTGGCAAATGAGAAGGCAGAGGGTAAGAAGTTGTGAAGAGCAGGTATTGGATCGGAGACGGGCGAGACGCCCGTCTCTCCGGTTATCTTATGTAGGACAGGCGTCTCGCCTGTCGTCAAGGAGAGGGAGATGGTCCGGATCCTGATTGTCTATCACTCTCAGACAGGGAACACGGAGCGGATGGCGAAGGCCGTCGCCGAGGGGGCGGCGGGCATCGAGGGGGCGCAGGTCTCCCTGAAACGGGCCGGCGAGGCTACGCTCCAGGACCTGCTGGATTGCCAGGGGCTTGCCGTCGGCACGCCGGAGAACTTCGGCTACATGTCCGGCATGGTCAAGGATTTCTTCGACCGGACCTACTACCCGGCCCAGGGGAAGGTCTTCCGCAAGCCCTATGTGGTTTTCATCAGCGCCGGAAACGACGGCACCGGGGCGCTTCGCAACATCGAGCGCATCGCCATCGGCTACCAGTTCAAAAAGGTCTACGAGCCAGTCATCTCCAAGGGGAAGCTGACGGAGGAGACCCTGGAGAAGTGCAGGGAGCTGGGGGAGACCCTGGCGGGCGGATGCGTAGAGGGAATTTATTGATGCTGATGAGGCGGTCTTTCCTCTTTTTTCTCGCGCCGTCACGCAACATGGCCGGTCTCAGCCGGGATGTCCCAGCAGCTTCATGGAAAATTATCTTGCGATATCCGACACGGCATACTATAAAACACCTTTAATATTATGAAATCAAGGACTTTGATAAAATCGATTCTATGCTCTTCTTAGGCATTTCCGCTTTCTATCATGACGCGGCGGCGGCTTTGATCCGGGACGACGAGATCCTGGCGGCCGCTCAGGAGGAACGCTTCACGCGAAAGAAGCACGACCCCGGGTTTCCCCTTCACGCGGTCCGCTACTGCCTGCAGGAGGCCGGCGCGACCCTCCGGGATCTGGATGCCGTTGTTTTCTACGACAAGCCCTTCCTGAAGTTCGAGCGTCTTCTCGAGACCTACTACGCCTTTGCTCCCGACGGGTTACGTTCGTTTCTCGCGTCCATGCCCGTCTGGATCAAGGAAAAGATCATGCTCAAAAAGCTGCTTGCCGACGAGCTCTCGAAGGCCGGGAACGGAGATGCGAAGGCCCTGACCTTCCTCTTTCCCGAGCACCACCTGTCGCACGCTGCAAGCGCGTTCTATCCGTCGCCCTTCGAAGAGGCGGCGATCCTGACGATTGACGGGGTGGGTGAGTGGGCGACGGCTTCCATCTGCCATGGGAAGGGGAAGGACATCACGATTCTGCAGGAGCTGAAATTTCCCCACTCCGTGGGGCTCCTCTATTCGGCCTTCACATACTATCTCGGCTTTCGGGTCAACTCAGGGGAATACAAGCTCATGGGGCTTGCGCCCTACGGAAGCCCCGGATCCGAGCGGGTTGCCCGATTCGAAGACCTCATCCGGCGGCATATCGTGCACCTGAAGGAAGACGGATCGATCTGGCTGAACCAGGAGTTGTTTGACTATTCCACGGGTCTCAAGATGGTCAAGGATGACAAGTGGGAACAGATCTTCGGCTTCCCGGTCCGCGACCCCGAGGGGGATCTCTCCCCCGAGCACTGCGATCTGGCGCTTGCCATACAGCGGATCACGGAGCAGATCGTCTTCAACATGGCGAAGGAGGCCCGCAGGTTGACGGGCTCCCGGCGCCTGTGCCTGGCTGGCGGGGTGGCCCTGAATTGCGTGGCCAACGGAAGGCTGCTCAAGGCGGGGGTCTACGACGACATCTGGATTCAACCGGCGGCAGGCGATGCCGGCGGCGCTCTCGGGGCAGCCTTCTGCGCCCTGCACATTCACTCCGGCAGGGAGCGGGTGGTCGGCAGGGGGGATCGGATGAAGGGAGCCCTGCTCGGGCCCTGTTTCTCCGATGCAGAGATTCAGGCGTCCGTGAAAAAATTCGGCGCTGTCTGCCGGGTATATCCCGACTTTGACGAGGTTGCCGCGACAACGGCTGAACTTCTCGACACGGGGAACGTGGTCGGGTGGTTCCAGGGCCGCATGGAATTCGGCCCGAGGGCGCTGGGGGGGCGTAGCATCCTGGCCGATGCGAGAAACCCGGAGATGCAGAAGAAGCTCAATCTCAAAATCAAATACCGCGAGGGGTTCCGGCCCTTCGCGCCGTCCGTTCTCCAGGAGGACGTGTCGGATTACTTCGACCTGGACCGCGAATCGCCCTACATGCTGCTGATTGCCGATGTGAAACACAGCAGGAGAAGCACTCTCCCGGAGCATTATCAGGATGGGTCCTGGCGGGACAAGCTCTATTTCCTCCGATCCGATGTCCCTGCCATTACACATATCGACTATTCCGCGCGGATCCAGACCGTCGACCGGGAGGTCAACCCCCGGTTCTGGACGCTGATCCGGCGCTTCAAGGAGCGGACGGGCTACGGCGTCATCATCAATACGAGCTTCAATGTGCGCGGGGAGCCGATCGTCTGTACCCCGGAGGACGCCTATAGGTGTTTCATGCGGACGGAGATGGACTACCTGGTCATGGGCAATTGCCTCTTTGCAAAGGGCGATCAGCCGACTTGGACCGAGGAAGGAAACTGGAAGGACAGGCGGGGCCTGGATTGAGAATCGGTGAAAAAAGGGGCATGTGATGTCGTTGATCAAGGACCTTTGGAATTTCCTGAAGGAACGAAAAAAATGGTGGCTGCTGCCGATGGTGATCGTGCTGCTGCTGTTCGGCTCGCTCATCGTGCTGACCGGCGGCTCGGCGATTGCGCCCTTCATCTATGCCCTGTTCTAGGCGGTCCGGCCCGATGACGGCCGATGAAGCTGCCTGTGTGGAGGGTGACGGCCGGGAGATCCCCCGGTCTTGTGTGCTGAGCGATGAATCAAACTGCAGATCCGATGAATCCCTATAAGGCCCTTGAAACGCTTGCCGTCCTCTCGCTGGTTTGCCTTGCCGCCGGGCTGTTTTTCGGCATGACGGCCTTCCTGGTTGCGGCCCTGACCCTTCTTTTCACCGGCCTGTTCCTCAAGCGTCTCTCCATGCGAATCGCGGAGGTCTGGCTGCGGTTCGCCGGGCTCATCGGCGCGATCAATTCCCGGATTATCCTGACGCTCATCTTTTATCTGGTTCTGACCCCGCTTGCTTTTGTCTATCGCCTGTTTCACGGCGACTTCATGAAAATCCGCCGGCAGGATGACCCCGGGAGAAGTTACTGGACTCGCAGAGACCATCAGTACAACCCCAGGGACCTCGGCAATGTGTGGTAGAGACCGGCAGATCCCGTTCGACGCCGGGGGCAAGACATCCTCCATCCCCCGGCCCGTCAAGGTGGCACCTGCAATGACATTTCGCAGCATCTTCAATCGTGAAAATCTAAAGCGCCTGCTCCTTGTCGTCCTGGGCGTTTTTCTGGCTCTGGTTGCCTGTGAGTACGGGCTGCGGTTTTATCTGTCCGCCACGGGGAGCAGCAAGTACTACGTGTGGCCCCCGAACATGCTCAAGGTATTCAAGCCCACCCCCGGGACCATGCCCGGCATTACGAATGTTGCAAGATTTCAGACGAACGCCGAGGGTCTCCGGGGCGATGAGATGTCAGCCAGCCCGCAGTACCGGATCTTGGTGATCGGCGGCAGCACGACGGAGTGCCTGCTCATCGATCAGGAAAAAGCATGGCCCCTCGCTCTCCAGAGCCGTCTCAAGTCCATCGGCGGACAAGACGTCTGGATCGGGAGCGCCGGAAAAGCGGGGCTGAGCACTCGGGAGCACTACATGCACATGAAGTACCTGCTCCCACAGTTCCCCGGAATCGACACCGTCATCATCCTGGCCGGGTGCAATGACTTCATGAGGAGGCTCATCGAGGACGAGAAGTACGATCCCTACTTCCTGGACCATTATTCGGCGTGGGAGCCCCGCCTCATCCGCGGGGCTTTCTCGGAGACCCCCTATTACCCCGGGAAGTACCGCTTTCGCACCGGGTATTACGACGAGACGGCCATCGGAAGCCTGTACAAGAAATTCCTCTACGTCCGCTCCCAGCGCGATCTGCAGCAGGACGAACAGGGCACGTTCTTTGTCCGCCTCAGGGAGAAGCGGCAGGACGCCCTGGAGATGGTGGATCGTCTGCCGGACCTGGAGCCCGCCCTCGAGGAATACCGCCGGAACCTCAACACCCTCATCGACATGGCGCAGGCGCGCTCCATCCGCATTCTTTTCGTGACTCAGCCTTTCTTTTGGAAGTCCGGGATGACGCCGGAGGAACAGAATCTTCTATGGATGGGGTGGATTGAAAGCCTGAAATCGCGTAAATACTACTCCGCAGAGGCCCTGGGTGAAGGCATGGATCGGTACAACCGGATGCTGATGGAGGTCTGCCGCGAGCGGGGCGTCGAATGCATCGACCTGGCAGGCCGGCTGCCGAAAGACACGACCATTTTCTTCGACGACGTTCACTTCAATGAAAAAGGCTCTCTCCGGGCGGCCGAAGTGATTTACGGGTATCTGAATGCGACAAAACCCTTTTTGCCGTGATCGGGTAAAACCGGTCGTCCGTCCCCTGTCACCCGCTTTGCATGGCGGGACCATCGGGGCAGGGTATATATCGCTGCAAAGGGGTGCACAAGAAAGAGGGCCAGGTGGATTTCCCCTGGCCCTCTTGTTTTGGCTGGTTGCTACCAGACGGTTAGTGGACTAGCGCGCGCCGAGAAGCTTGCGGGCGATGACCACTCTCTGGATCTCGTTGGTGCCTTCGTAGATCTGGCAGATCTTGGCGTCTCTCATGTGGCGCTCTGCGGGGTATTCCTTGCAGTAGCCGTAGCCGCCGAAGATCTGGACGCCCTCGATGGCGGCCTTCATGGCCACATCCGAGGCGTACATCTTTGCCATGGCGGATTCCTTCTCGTAGTCCAGGTGGTTGTCCTCCATCCAGGCGGCGCGCAGGAGCAGCAGCTCCGCC
>Ga0209048_10007129_pt1 | contig 10360 bp, 8 predicted proteins | sample FrelakmetCRP12CR_FD_187146 | JGI IMG/M metagenome (GOLD analysis project Ga0209048, IMG submission 187146) | Freshwater lake sediment microbial communities from the University of Notre Dame, USA, for methane emissions studies - CRP12 CR (SPAdes)... | ecosystem: Environmental > Aquatic >... | reverse complement strand
AGTGCATTTCTGACCTTTTCGAGGCTCTTTAGAATTTCGGGGCTGCAATCCCGCAATTCTATCAATAGATGAGTCCCTAATGCATTCAATTCTCAACCCCCCTTCTAAACTACTATATTTTACTTATTTGAAATAAAAAGATAACGAAAATATAAACGAGTTGTCAAGTAGAAATTTTAACAGTGGAAATTTAGATCATCATTTATACGATTCACAGAAACAACGGAACTTTTTTAAAACAGTTCAATATGTCAGAATCTTTGGGAATTTATCATACGATGCTCATTACCAGACAATACCTTTTGACCTTAGATGCTCCTGCGCTTGTTTATTGCCCAGCCGGGCAGATGTTATGTAGTCGCTCAATGCCTCTTTAAAATTACCAAGAATTTCATATGCTATGCCACGATTAAGGTATGCATTATCATAATCGCGATTAAGGCGAATGGCCATGTTAAAATCCTCTATTGCTTGTTGATATTGTCCTAACAACAAATATGCGTCGCCACGGTTATTATAAAAATCTTCTTTTCGAGGATTTAATTCAATAGCCTTGCTATAATCCTGTATTGCCTTTTGGTAATTGCTTAACGCCTTAAAGACATTGCCCCGATTTAAATAAGCTAAAGGCTCATGGTTATTTGTCCTAATGGATAAACTAAAATCTTCTATAGCCAGTTGATATTTACCTAATTTTTCATAAGCGAGTCCGCGGTTGTTATATGCTTTAGCAAAATCGCGATCCTGTTTAAGCGCCTTATTATAATCCTCTATTGCCTGTTGATATTGTCCTAACAACAAATATGCGTTGCCACGGTTATTATAAGCCCCGGGAATACTATACCGTCTTAATTCCGTATCCCATAATGTCAGAGGGTCTCTCCAGATCCTGATTTGCTTTATAGTCATAACCGATAAAATGCTTGAAATCAAAATTGAAAAAGCTATGACAGACAGCCTTTTGAGAGTTACCCCATTTTTTGGGGCTGCATCCTTTTTCCATAACGATGCTATGCATAACCCCATAAGAAAAAAAGGCCCTATGCTTGGCAGATAGGTATATCTATCTGCTGCAGCCTGTGTCCCAATCTTGACAATCCCTATCACAGGCAGTAATGTCACAATAAAATATACCCATACGGCCGAGAAGACCTTATACTTTTTCCATGATAGGACACAAAAAACTGTTATCCCTGATATAAGGAATAATGAAGAAACATATTGAAGTGACAACAATGATATCTGAGATGGATATGGATAAAGCGGGGAAAGATCTATTGGCCAGATTATCTTGAAAAGGTAGAAAGCGAGCGATCTAAAAGCTACCAAAATTCGTTCTCCCGGATGAACTTCAAACGATGCTATCTCCTTCTGCTGGGCTAATATGGTAATAATTGCTGAAGCAAGCCCCAGTGTTATAAATGGTAATTTCTCCACGAATACCTTGTGATGAAACTTAAATAAAGACCTGAGTTCAACTCTTCCGAGCGGATAGATATCTAATATAATGAAGACTACTGGTAAGGTCACAGCCATAGGCTTGCTCATAAGGGAAAAAATGAAAAAAAGCATACAGAAAATATAATTTAGGACTTTTTGTCTTCCCTGCTCAGATGATGTGTATTTCAGATACGATACGATGCTTAAGAGGAAGAAGAAGGCATAAAGAACATCTTTTCTTTCTGATATCCAAGCAACAGATTCAACATGAAGGGGGTGAAGTCCGAACAAGAGACCGATTACCACAGCGGTGATTCGAGCAGTTTGATGAGCCCGGTTGTTTAAAGGGGAAGATAATAGTCCTTCAGATTTTTTATCGAGCAACCGCATGACGAGGACTACAATGAGGAAGGCATTCAGTCCATGAAAGATTATGCTTGTCAGATGATGGCCCATCGGATTCAGTCCCCATATCGCATAATCTACAGCGTGTGAAAACCAGGTCAAGGGATGCCAGTTCTGCACATGAAAAGTGGAAAACATCCATTTTAGAGACCTGAAATCTATGGATCGAATATTTTGATTTTCATAAACGTAATCCGGGTCATCCCAGTTGACAAAGTCATTTTGAAGCGCTGGAAGATACACGAGGAAAGTTATAAGCGCAACGAAAAGGGCAGCGATCCTGCCTTTCTGGGGATTAGAGAGCTTCAGATAAAATTTAAATCCTGCCATATATGATACTCTGAAAGCTTTCTCTGCAAGAGTATCTTCTGGATATTGTTTTTGATGATGTCTAAAAATTCCTGTTGTTATTACAATCTATTCTAAACGTATCTCCGGCAACCCTTGTTCCGGTATTTCCAAATGCAGAAGCTCTAAAGCAAGGTGGTGTTGCTTGAGCAGTACCGTCAAGCCTGATATTCTGTTGTATGCAGTAGCTATAGGTTGTTCCGGTTCCAGGCTTGAATCCTGGAAGAGCATTCGTGGAGTCAGGAGCTGCACCCCCCTGTTGTATCTGTGCCACGTTTCCAGGATTACTGGCTGCACACGTACCCAAGTTGACAGTATATCTTGCATTCTCCGCAAAGAACTGCTCTTCAAGAAGCCTCAAATTCTGGAGGTTACTATAGGCCTCAGTCCTTGCAGCGTTTTTCTGCTGTCCGATATAGGCAGGCACTGCTATCATAGCAAGTATGCCTATAATCGCCACGACTATGAGAAGCTCAATTAAGGTAACTCCCCTTTTATCCATAAATCCTCCTTTTTATGATCTTCTAAACTATATATTAACTGACACATACAAATTATTGTTCCCTTATGGTAAAGATATTGTAATTAATACCCGATACATTAACAGGGACGCGAGTTAATTTATTATTTAGTTCAGGAGTAATTTGAAAGTGTTTATATACTAAAAAAAGTGTATTATGCATGTACACTTTAAAAGCGATATTTAAATTATAGTGTTCTTTTAGGTATTGTGCAAATAAAGCCATATAAGTCAAATTGCCGATATGAAAAAGATTATCTTTTTCTATTAATTCTCCAAAAGTCTTAACATTAAATTCCTTTAAAATTTCAGCGCTTACAGGGCTATTAAAATGATGCCCTGTACTTAACAATCTAAATTCAGAAAAATCATCTAAATTATCAAAAACAGAAATAAATTCTAACGGCAGGCTGTTTGGCCAAACAAGAAAAACCTGCTCTTTTGTTGGATGTAACTGGTCTATATAATCTTTTATTAAAAAGTTTCCTTTTATTTGGATAGCATTAATCTTATATTGTGCAATTAAAAAATACCCTATAAATATAAAAATTAAAAGGAACTTTAACCCATCTCCTTTTTCTTTTATTACTTCTTTATTGATCTCTTTATCAGCAAAAAATAGCACAAGAAATGATAAAAAGGAAAAAATAGGGAAATAGACCCTTTGAGGCAAGCGGAGATAATAACCTAAATAAACAATGACAGATAATGAAACTATCATGGAAACAGCGATTGCAACGGCCTTCTTTTTCTTTTCATTAATTTGCAAAACAAAAAATATTATAAGTAACACAGCGCCATAAAAATATTTATCACTGAACATGCTTTCAAAGTGTATTGTAGGTCTTTTAATTCGTAGCTCATTGAATCCTAAAAGAATTTTTTCTATTTTTTCTTTACTGAATACTTTATCGTCAGCAAAAAACCAATTATGCTTAAGGATAAAATCGTTTCTGCTCCATCCTACACTGTCAAATATATACCTTGTCTCAGGAGAGTATATATATGCCTTGTTATTATCTACCATCTCAACGAGCAATTTTGCTTTTTTGAATTGATTCTCCCATCCCTTGTCTTTTAAATAGCTGGTTTTATTATATATATAAGATACGAATACAATAAGAAATGTTAACAGAAATAAAAAAAGGATTTTTCCTATAATCTGCTTAGAAAAATTATTTTTAACTATTCCTATTATAATTAAAGGTAAAGTTAAGACAACAACTAAAAAAAAACTGTCTATTCTTATTAATGAAGATAAGCTTAACAAAAGTATACTTATCACAATCATTTTATAAGATAAAACTGCCCTTTCATTGTATAAATTTGCAAAGAGTAAAAATATACCACTCATGCCGATCATAAATGCATTGGCAGTAAATTCTGGTTGCTTTATAAAATATAAGCCAAAAAAAATGAAATAGATAAGAAAATAAAAAATGCGAGTTCTGGAATATTTATACTTTAAGAGTGAATATAATAAAACAGCAAACGAAATAAACAGAATAAAAAGAGTATAAAAACCGTACCAGGGATACGACGGTATAGTGTGGTATATTTCCTTTAAGAATTTCCCTAAAAGTATATTTGAGAATAATATGTATTCTGTCGGTTTATTACAAAAACCTTTCCCGGAAATATGCATGGCCATCAGTATATCATCTCCTGTCATTGACCATGTACTCTTAAAAATTAATAAAGAAAGTAGAAAAAGAAGAAATACAGTAGCAAATGATAAGAAAAGAGTATTTTTTTCAAATTTTTCAATTATGTTTTTAGGACAGCCCATAGGATGAGGATTATCTGAATGAAGGCGGATCGATTAGTATTCCATCACAAATGGTAAAATTGGGATATATTAGATTATTCATAAATTTACCCTGATCCCACCCTTTTTGATCGATTTGTCAGCTGCCTCAAGTATCCTGATGACCCGTAACCCTGACTCCCCATCGGTTATTGGATTTTTCTTATTTGTAATACAGTCAACTAAATGATCAACCAAAACTTTTAATGCTTCTGCATGATCTATCTTGGGTGCATACATATCCCCTGTCCTGTACTGGACAATGTTTTGATAAATGAGTTTTTTATCAGCCTTCGTTAGTATTATTCCTTTATCATAGATTTTTATTTTTTCAGAAGGGTCGAGATCATCAAATACCATCATCTTTTTGCTCCCACCAATAATTATCCTTCTTATTTTCACTGGAGACATCCAGTTTACATGAAAGTGTGCCATAAGTTCGCCGTCGAATTTCACAGTTACATAGGCTATATCTTCTATCCCGTTGCCTGTATGGCTTCCTCCTATGGCTACTACACTCTTTGGCTTTTGAGAAATTACGTAATCCATGATAGAGATGTCATGGGGTGCAAGATCCCACACTACATTCACATCTGACTGGAATAAACCGAGATTAACCCTTACCGAATCAAAATAAAATATTTCTCCAAGTTCCCCTGAAGATATGAACTCTTTCATTTTTCTTACTGCCCCTGTATATATGAACGTATGATCAACAAAAAGGATAAGATTTTTCTTTTTTGAAAGATTAACTAGTTTTTCAGCTTCTTTAACATTCGCCGCAAGAGGCTTTTCAATAAGAAGATGCTTTCCGGCTTCGAGAGCTTCTTTGGCAAGGTTATAATGCGTATGAACAGGAGTTGCAATAGCTATCACCTGAAGATCCTTGTCCTTAAGCAGATCTTTATAATTCCTGGTTGGAATGACAGAAGGATATCTAAGCTTTATTCTCTCGAGTCTTTCTTTATCTAAATCACATGCATATTTCAGACATGTATGATAATTTTCATTAAAATTCCTGATGAGGTTAGGTCCCCAGTATCCACATCCTATCACACCGAGCTTAATTTCTTTCATTCCTGGTTTTTTCTCTCAGTTCATCCTCTAATTTTTTGATTTCTTTTCTGATCTCTTCCTTATGCGGAGACCTTGCCAATGCATACTCATATGCGGTTATAGACTCCTTTAATCTGCCCATCTTATGAAAAGTCTGAGCAATGCTCAAGAGATATTTGGGGTTTTCATTGGAAATTTGTGAAAAAATACATGCCTTTAGTATTATAAGATTGTAGATATATTCCTTTGTTTTTTTATGCTTCGTAATTATATCATGATTTTGGGGAATGTTCTTGACAAATATGAAATTGACACTATTCCCATAGACCGGCACCCATTTCTCACCCTCTGTCAATGTTAATACTGCACTGATCACCTGGCCGTAAACATCAAAAGGGGTTATAAAGATAATGTTGATATCATAATGCTCCAACAGCCTTTCCCATAAAGGCATTTTCCCTTCAGCGATCTTATTGTTCTTTATCGAATCCCTGGAATTGAGTACCCAGTATAATTCTACTTTCGGGGTGTAATTAAGCCATCTTGTGTCGATAAATGTCTTCTTCCAGGGATAAAGCCTCCATGTTAAGTACCCGCCAAGGCCTGCGTCGTTAAGGATGCGCCCTTCAATCTTGTTTTCCTCTATAAAATCGACCGCAGCTTTGGGAACAGAGAATTCAGTTGCCAGGCCGAAGTTCAACGCCTCGATTTTAGTGGAACCGACAACGAAAAGTGTAGCAGACAAAAAAGTGAAGATACAGAGGGCAGATATCATCTTTGTGCGGATTCTCTCAGGAAGCCTCTTCTTAAACAGGTCTTTTAGTAGCAAATCTGTTTCTCTCCCGAGAATCATGGAGGCCATAGCTGCATAGTAGATATCAAATCTGCCTGTCCTTAACGCCATTATGAAAAAACCTGAAAGAAGCAAGATGTGGGTTATATCCATTTTCTTATTCCGTGCAATAAGGATAATGGGAAATAAACATAAAAAGGCTACTGACCCGTAGTTGACCGGGAACAACCTCTCCTTATAGATGTAAAACAAAGACGCATATTCCTGTACACCTTCTTCCATAAACTTATATTCAGGGGAAAAAGCTATGGAAAAAGCGTCCCAGCCTGTAGGGTTAATGTACGAAAGAAAGAGGGCTGATATGGTCGCAGTATAAAACAGGATCATCTCATTTCTTGTATATTTGACCTGTTTGAAGAAGATCTTAAGCCCCTCTCCTGCCATAAAGACCAAGATGATAAAAATACCGATTATGAAGCCTCCGTGGAAGTTGGCCCATAAAAGCATCAAGGGCGGCAGAAAGAAAATCAACTTTTTTTGCCTGCTCTTAAACCCCTCAAGAATAATAAATGTCAGGGGAGTAAAGAGGATGGTGAAAAGTACAGGACGTTCACCTATATGTCTTGAGGCAACCGCGAATAGCAAGAAGACAGAGACGAAAGAGACGTAGAAACTTACATCCCATTTCCTCAGTCTGTATAATACAAGCAGGAGCATGCCTGAAAGCACAAGTGTCCTCAGTAAGATCATCCCCTTTGGGCCACTAAGATCGTAAATAAGGTAAAAAAGAACCTGGGCAAGCCAGTATTGCTTTAGTATGAAGTTTTCTCTCTCTGGAAAAAGGTTTTTGTTTTCTGGCATCTCCGATGTGAAAGAAAATGGGTCGGACGCAGGAATGCTATGTGTCTCGACTATATATCTCCCTGTGGAGATATGCCACCAAAAATCCCAATCGAAAAGGCGTTTTGAGGCAAGGTTATAAAAAATACCGTAGAAGAGGACAATAAATGCTGCGACAATAAGAATCTTATTTTGTATTTTCATGAAAAAAAAGCCCGGGAAATTCCCGGGCCTTGCATAAATTGCTAATCGGAATAAAGGGTTTTGGTGTGGATTGTATTCATCTTATCACTGGCGTTAATAATCATATTTGTCGACGCTCCTCTGCCTGACTGCGATACGGCAATCGTCATGCTTGCCGCAACTCCGGAACCCCATAGACTCGAAGCAGGTTGCCATGGAGACTTCTCTTTATATAAACTTTGCTTTGCCAGAACATAAGATTCAGCAAGCGTCCCCCCATTCAGAGCAACACCCAAGTCGAAATTGTTGGCATCAGCTGCGTTTACAACACCATCGCCGTCTGAATCGACTTCTTTTGCTGTGCCGGCTCCCACTGTCCCGGAGTTGACACCTCTAAGAGCCGATAATAGCCATGCCTGAACTTCTGGCTCTGAAGCTGAAGCTGCCCTGGTAACAGCGCCCTTTCTGCTTCTTTCCTGCATACCGATATAGCCTGGAATTGCTATCGCAGCAAGGATACCGATAATCGCCACGACGATGAGCAATTCAATCAGGGTGAAACCTCTTTCTTCTCTAACCTTCATCTTAAGAATTGTCTGAAACATTTTTCCCTCCTTTTTTAATTTAATATCAGCCTTTAGTATTCAGCAATACTGAATCAGTTTGCTGTCTACTGCCTCCTGCCTACTATTTACTGAATTGTTACATCACCTCCTTTAATTTATCCTTAGAATATCTATACGCAATCTGTATGCCAAACTACCAGGAAATTTTTCATAAGGGTGTCAGATACATCATAATGAAAATAATAACTCTTAATCAACAAGTTAAGAATATTTCACTCCTGTAAACCAAAAGTTTAAAAGATGGGAGGATAGACTCTTTAACCTATTTAAGTCTTTATGTTGACAAAAATTGTCAGCCAATATCTGTATACGATAATCCCTCTTATTCCCAGCTTGTAAGATCGCTATTTTCTTTCTCTCCGCCTGGGACTCCGTCGGCTCCATAAGAAATAAGGTCATAATCTCCATGTGTACCGGGAGATTCATAGTGATAAGGTCTCTTCCAGGGATCATTCGGAACTCCTTTTTTCAGGTACGGTCCGTCCCATCCCGGTATTCCGGGGTCGGTTAAGAGGGCATTCAGTCCTTCTGATGTTGTAGGATATCTGCCTGTATCAAGCCTGAACTGATCAAGGCCCTGACCGAGCATCTCTATCTGAGTCTTGGCGGCTTTTTGGTTAGCCATTCCGACTTTCCCGAAAATCTGCGGACCCACAAGCGCTGCAAGCAGACCGAGAATAACCATAACTACAATGAGCTCCACAAGAGTAAACCCCTTTTGGTCTCTCAGATGTTCAAACCTTACTTTATTCTCCATTCATTCCTCCTGGTTGTTAATTATCATGCTTACATACGAAGCCTTCTGCTTTGACTTATAAAATGCTTCTCTTATATTATGCATCTTCCGAATATTTTATTCATATTATCACAGCCATACAACATCGTCAATTATTCCCTTTTCACTATGGTCAGTTATTGCAAATTTATTCTGATAAGGGTAATCTTTAAGAATACAATATGTTTGCTGGGTTTAAAAACCTGTTTGAAAATTAATTCTATTATGAAAAAGCAGGATGCTATAAAAATCGAGTCCCTCTTACAAAAAGAGATAACCAGCTCTGTTGTTATTAATGGAAAAAAATATTTAATCCTGACAGAAGATCTCTATATTAAAGAACAGCTGATAACTACAAGGGTTTATCTCGGGGGCAAGATAGTATCTACAAGACACATAGACTGCCGGAATATTCTGAACACGCCGGACTATGAGAAGAAAATGAGGGAATTGATTCGCAGCCAGCATGAAATGATTATTGAAATGCTCAGGAAAGAGAGCACGAAAAAAACAAGCAGCCCCTCGTCTTATCTTGATGAGGTCAAAACACTGCTTCAAAGGAAGAACAATAAAGGCGCCCTTACTCTTTTGACCCATGCCCTTAAAAAATTTCCGGACGACCCGTTTCTCCTCTCCTATTATGGTTGTCTTGAGGCCATCATCAATAAAAATTATGCATATGGTGTAGACACATGTTCAAGGGCAGTAGAAATACTGAATGAGAAAATACCTTTCGGGAAGGATATTTTTTTACCAACCTTTTACCTCAACCTCGGCAGGGCTTACCTTGCATCGGGAAATAAAACAGATGCTGTTAAAGCATTTCAGACTGGTCTTTCATATGACGCAGAAAACAGAGACCTGCTGTGGGAGACAAAAAAGATTGGTATGCGGAGGGACCGGGTCATACCATATCTTGAGAGATCAAACCCCATAAACAAATATATCGGTATGATACTCCATAAACTGAAAAAAGCTTCCCGATAACATAAAGATTCAGTTTCATTCAAAGCTTGCAAACCTCGCCGGATCTATTGTCCTTGCAACTTTTGACGGCAGGAAGCCCGCAAATATTGTAGTCAGAAACAGGATCAATGTAACAACAGAAAGATATAAGAAAGGCACCTGGAAATGTATTTCCCAACCAAAGGAAATCTTGTTAACAACGTATATTAAAATAAAGCTCATAAGCGACCCAAGGATACTTCCGAGAAAAATCCCTGTAACGCCTATAATCCCTGCTGAGAGGATAAGCGTCTCCTGTATCTGCTTCCAGCTTCCTCCCAAATAGCGTATGATGCTGATCTCTCTTTTCCGCTCAAACACAAGGGCTAAAAGGGTATTGATCACCCCTATCAATGAAACGATAATAGATATGAACTCTATGGCATAGGTGATGGCAAACGTTTTGTTGAAGATATCCAACACCTTGTTCCTCAATTCCTGATTATTCATGATCTCAAGAGAATAATCAGGCAAAAGGGTCGATTTTAACTTCTGGATAAATGTATCCGGGGCAACCCCGTCCTTAAGATATACACTGATCTGCGTTGCATCATCCAGCCCC
>Ga0209048_10007128_pt1 | contig 10362 bp, 11 predicted proteins | sample FrelakmetCRP12CR_FD_187146 | JGI IMG/M metagenome (GOLD analysis project Ga0209048, IMG submission 187146) | Freshwater lake sediment microbial communities from the University of Notre Dame, USA, for methane emissions studies - CRP12 CR (SPAdes)... | ecosystem: Environmental > Aquatic >... | reverse complement strand
CTCGGCGTCGAGGATGTCAGAGAAGGGGAGGAGATTCGACTGCGGGAGCAGTTTGACCTTTTCGGAAATCCACCGTCGTGTAGCCTGGGGCATGGTCGGTCTCCTTGCGGGATAGGAATTGGATCGTGCAATCACCAATCCTTGTCCCATGGAGGCAGACATCTGTCTATCCCAAGTTGCACAATCGACTTATGGATTTCCGAGTGCCATTCGTCTCTGCATCAGAATCCGGAAATGCACGCGAGGAATCTGCTTGCCTTTGTCAGACAATCGCGATAGGATGTCTGACATTGGGATCAACGGCGGAGGAATTATGGAACGGATTAACGTCAGGGTCGAGCCACGACTGAAGCAGGAGTTGGAAGCCGAAGCCAGGGAGAAAGGCCTCCGACCATCGGACATCGTCCGTCAGGTGTTGGAAGAACACATGCGGGCGAGGACGCCACGCCCCAATTGCCGCGACCTTGCCGAGCGGCTCGGCCTGATCGGCTCGGCCAAAGGCTTGCCCGTTGACCTCAGCACCAATCCCAAGCACATGGAAGGCTTCGGGCGTGGCTGAGCGGATCTTGATCGACACTGGCCCGATCGTCGCCATCCTCTCGGAAGACGACGCGCACCACGACCGTTGCCGCGAAGCCCTGACGGCCCTGACCCCTCCCCTCTTGACCTGCTGGCCAGTTGTCACGGAAGCGGCCTGGCTTCTCCGCAAGCGTCCCGACACCCTTGACAAGATGTTCGAGGGCTTTAGCGGCGGGTTCTTTGCGTTGGTCCCACTCAACGCCGACGATCTGCCCGCCGTCGCGGCCATCATGAAACGCTACGAATCCTCCGGCCTGCAGCTCGCCGATGCCGCCTTGGCTCGCCTCGCCGAGCGGGAGAACATTCGCACCGTCTTCACGACCGATCGACGAGACTTCTCCATCATCCGCCTCAAGCGTAACCGCGCGCTCAAAATCATCCCGGAGGTGGAATGAACGAGGCAGCGACGACCACCGAGATCATCCGCCGGCCGCCGAAGGGCGAGCTGCTCAACGTCCCGGCCATCATCGCCGACGGGGGCGACAACGCCGCCCGTCTCGAGCAGGGTCCAGACGACGAGCCGCTCGGTGGTCGCCCCACGCGCGGTGGAACGTTGCGTTGAACGTGTGTCCCGGCTTTATGAGCGAGGTGTGGACCTGATCCACATCGGGGCCTGCGTTCGATGCTGGCAGCGCTGGGCGAGGGGCGGTCTCCGGGCGATGGGAGAGAAACTGGCCGAGCGAGCCTTGGAACGCGTGTGCCGCTCAATCGGGGTAACTCGAAGGAAGCAAATGAGTTACGACGAATCAAAAAAACTTGGCCGGACGCTAATGTCAAGGAATATCTAATTGATCGGGAAATTTTTCCCTAAATGCGTTGTTTCCGCGAAAGAAATGTGATGACTTGAATCACGGAATTGAGCGTGGTGAGCTTGCCACCGACGACGGACGCAGCCCTGAACGGCCGGCCGAAGAGAGCAAGACGGGGCCTGCCTCACCCGTGGCCGGTCGGCTTCCGCGTCTCGATCTCGGAAGTGCCTTGACTGATGCGTCGCCGCCAGTACGCCGGGGCCGCCTCGATCTCGGAGAGAAAGCGGTTGGCGATCGACTGAGGTAGACGTTTGCCCTGCTCCCACGAGCGGACCGTGTTGACGTTCAGGCCGAGAACACTCGCCAGCACCGCCTGGCTTGTCCCGAGCAACTCTCGAACCCGCTTGACGTCCTCGGGCTTGTCGCAAGTAGGGCACGCCGCAAAGACGCACCGACAAGCAGAGCGGTGCGTCATCGCAAGCTCGACGCACCCTACGACTCGATCTTCCGGAAACACCCGCACAATCCGTACTACCCGCTCGGTTCGGTGAGAAATGGGACGGATCACTGCAACTTCGTCCCGCGTGGTCGGGATCGTATGGGTAAGAACCTTCGACCACGGACTGAAGACCTTTTGTGGTTCGATCCCCCGCCTTCTCCGTGGCCGCGGCACACCCGGAGATTCCCCATCATGGCCACCGCCGCACAGATCGCCGCCAATCGCAACAACGCTCAGAAGAGCACCGGGCCAAGGTCCGACAACGGCAAGGCCCGCGCCAGGCTCAACGCGCTCAAGCACGGCCTGAGAGCCACGACAATCCACCCCGTCCTGCCCCACGAGGACCCGCGCGAGCTCGACGGCCGGATCCGCGAGTGGACGCGGGAAATGCAGCCCAGGAACGGCATCGAGCGCGAGCTGGTCAGCCGCTCGGCCCGGCTGTCCTGGGTGCTCGAGCGGGCCGAACGGTTCGAGACCGCCTGCCTGGCGCGGCGAGTGCGCAGGACGCGGTTGCCGGTCAGCGCGCGGCGGCTGCAAGAGGTGCACGAGCTTGGCCGCAAGCTGGTCTGTAATGCCGCGTCCAGTCACCTGTCCACGTCCGTATCCCCCTGGGTTAACGACCCGGCCGTGTTCCTGCGCGGGCTGGAAGAGAGCACCGAGGGGTGCCGCTGGCTGCTCGACCGCTGGGGTGAGTTCGGCACCATGATCGATCACAAATCGCCCTGGACCACGGCCGACCAGTTCCGGTTCATCCGGCTCCAGGGCAAGCACGGCGTCGAGGCGGTCTACGACCCGGCGCTCGCCACCATCTTCCTGGCCTGGGAGGTGCTGGGCGCGGGCCTCGGCAAGCAGTTCTGGGAGACCTGCCGGCAAATCACGCCGGCGAGTGAGCCGGGGTTCAGCGGGCGTCTGGTCTGGCGCGAGATCGCGCCCCGGCCGGGCGACCGGGCCGAGGCGCTGGCGGTCCTCCGCGCGGTGGTGGACCAGCAGATCGAGCGGCTGGCCGAACTGCTGGCCGAGCATGAGCAGATCGCCCTTGAGGGCGCGGCCGAGCTGGCCGATCGCGCGGCGTTTGGCTCCGGCGCGCGCTTCGAGCGGCTGCACCGGTACCAGACGGCCCGCGGCCGGGAGCTGCTGCGGACCATCGACACGCTGCGGAAGATGCAGAAGGTGGATCTTGGGACGTCGGATGAGGAATGTCAAATGGCAGATGACAAAACGCAGAGCGCGCCGGAGGACGCTGAGGAAGGCAAGCCCATCGAGCCGGAACCGCGCAGGGTTCAGGGCGATCGACCGTGCCAGCAGAAACCAGCCGAGGGCGATCTCGCCGTGGGACAGGATTCCAATCCTGTCACTCGCGTTCCAAGCCACGACAAGATTGGAATCTTGTCCCATGGGGGAACGGAGCTGCCGAGCGAAGCCAATGATTCTGCAACGCAAGTCGCTGACATGCAGAAGGTTAAGTTGCGAAGAAAGGAAACGGCGATCACCGAACGAACCCATTTTTCACGGCGAGACAGCGAGGTTCCGGAGTGGCCGATTGCGTTGACCGAGAGATCCAGGTCGGCGGAAACCTCGCCAGGGTCTTTCCTGTCCACCGTTGCCGAGTACCCTGAAAGACGGCGGAACCAGGCGGCGGCAGGTCCGCTTCGCAACCAGGTCACGCGGGCGCGAAGCCGGCGGCAATCACGCCCGGGGAGTTGATCATGAAGACGGCCGCTGGCATCGCAAACCTGGCGATCGACCGGGAATCAAAGGCCCGCGCCGCGGGCGCGCTCCAGGTCCGGGGTGACCGGCTCGGGCAGAGAAGCCAGGGGCCGCTCCAGCCCCAGAGCCGCGAACGTCAGGTAGAGTCCGGCCGAGGCCAGGAACGCGAACAGCGAGGCCGGTTGGAAGCGCTTCGCCCCGGTCCATTCCATCGAGGCCCCGAGGAGTGGCACCAGGCCGACTGCCACACCGAATCCCCAGGCCAGCAGTCCGGCCGGGTTCCCGCCGCGACGAACCCCGTGCCACTGCCCCTTCTGCCGCCAGGCGTCGGCGACCAGTGCGCCGACGGCGGGCGCGAAGAGCGCACCCATCAGGCCGAAGATTTCCACGATCTGGCCGGCCCACGAACTCGCGATCAAGACGAAGGCCAGCAGCCCACCGATCCTGGTCCAGACGTCGAAGCGGATCCCTGGCCAGTGCGTCGAGATTCTGTGGCTGAAGACCCAGGCCGAGTAACACCCCGGCGCCAGCGTGGCCAGACCGAAGAGCAGGAGGATCACTCCGCCCTTGATTCCGCCAATGCCCTCGAAAACGGCCCAATGAAACGAGAGTGGGTAGGCTGGCAGGTCGCCCTCCGTCTGGAAAACGCCTCGGCCGGTCTGCCCCAGAGCTCCCGCCACCGTGAGCAGCGCCATGACCGTGCAGTAAGAACCGGCCAGGATGATTGCGATCCAGCCGCCGATGCGCACATCGCGGCGCTCGCGGACGGCCATGCCCCATTCGACGCCCATCAAGCCGGAAAGGGCAAAACCGCCGAAGATGAGCTGGAATACGTGCGCGGAGCACGGTTCCACCTGCGACCTCAGGGCGGGATCGAGATGCGCCAGGGACGCCTTTGCCGCGGCGAATGTGGGCAGGCCAGCGCTCTCGAGCCAGGCCGTCACCCCCAAGAGCAAGAGGGCCACCGGCGCGTAGACCTGCATCAGGGCAAAGATCACGCTCACCAGCCGCAGCCGGCAGACCACGGTGATCACGAAGATCCAGAACAGGGCCGTCAGCAGGAAGACGGGGCTCTCGAGGACCAGCGGCCCGAGACGCAACGGCTGGAACGCCGACCGATCGATCAGGCCACACGAGAGCAGGCCGAGCAGGGTCTGCTTGATCGCCATGGAGAGCGAGACCGCGTAACAAACCAGGGCGGCCAGGCCGACGGCCACGCCGGTGATCCACTCCGACCCGGTCGTGCCGAACGTCGATGCCGCCACCACGCCGAGACGATGACCGGCCGTCCAGCCCCACAGGGCCGGGCTGTCGTAAAGCAGCAAGCAACACGCCAGGGCCGCCAGCACGGCCGCGGCGGCCAGCCAGCCCAGGCTCGTTTCCCCCGGCAACCACGTTCCCAACCGGTCGAGCAATGGAATCCAGATGAATACCCCCGCGTAGGCCGGTCCGATCGTCCAGACCCAGCTCCCTCGCGCCAGCGGCGGCTCGCTCAGGTCGGCACGCACCAGGGGCGGAAGGTCCACAGCCGGAGACTCGGTCTGTTGGCGATTGGCGCTCACGTGAGGTCGAAAGCCTCCAGCCGGCGACCAAGCCGACCTGACTCGATTCCGTGTTTCGAGCCGTACCAGCCCGCGGGCAAGCCGAATCGGGGCGGAAACCGCTCCGGGCGGGAGATCTTACCACATTCGCAAAGGTGGATCATAGCATGACGGGCGATCGGGATCGGCGACGGCAGCGACCCCACCGCCCGCGGGCGAGCGCCGGGGCGAGCGCGCAGCGTCGCCAGGCCCGGCTCAGCCCGCGCCGGCCGCTGGTGCGGTTGGCGTGCTACACCTGGGCGGCCCCGACCAGCCTGGTGGGCCTGGTCGCCGGCGCGCTCACGCTCGGAACCGGCGGCCGGGTCCAGCAGAGGCGCGGCGCCCTGGAATTTCATGGCGGGTTTGCCCGGTGGTTTGCCGACCGCATCGGCTTCGATGCGATGACCCTGGGGCACGTGATCCTGGGCCGTGATGCACTCTGCCTGGACGCCCTCCGCGATCATGAGCAGGCCCACGTCCGGCAGGCCGAGCGGTGGGGGCCAGTCTTCATTCCGGCTTACCTGGCCGCCAGTGTGCTGGCATGGCGCCGCGGCGGGCATTACTATCGCGACAACTGGTTCGAGCGCGACGCCCGCCGTGCCCGCGGTGAACAGAATTGATTTTCGAGGTCTTGATCGCGCTCCGTTTGCCACGATCCCAGCGAGAAACTCCCATGCGTGAGCCGTTCCATATCGAGCGACATTTCACCGCCAGTGAAGCGGTACGCGACCTCGTGATCGGCATGTCCGACGGATTGACTGTTCCCTTCGCGCTGGCGGCCGGGCTGTCGGGAACGGCCGTGGCGACCACCGCGGTCATCGTCACCGCCGGTCTGGCCGAGGTCGCCGCCGGGTCGATCGCGATGGGCCTGGGCGGTTTCCTCGCCGCGCGGAGCGACGCGGAGCACTTCGCCAACGAAAAGCTGCGCGAGGAGCGAGAGGTCCAGACGGTACCCGACGTCGAGGAAATCGAGGTCGCGGAAGTCTTTCAGCACTACGGCCTGACCGAAACCGAGATCGCGCCGATCTTGCGGGCGTTCCGGAAGAACCACCCTGCCTGGGTCGATTTCATGATGCGGTTCGAACTCGGCCTGGAAGAGCCCGATCCCCGGCGGGCCCTCTGGAGCGCACTGACGATCGCCGGAGCCTACGTCGCGGGCGGTCTGATCCCGCTTTCGCCGTACATGATCGTCAGCTCCAAGCACACCGCCCTGCTCGTCTCGATCGGCGTGACGCTGGTGGCGCTCTTGGCCTTCGGCTACGTCAAGGGGCGGTTCACCGGCACCCGGCCGTGGCGAAGTGCCGCTCAGACGATGCTGATCGGCGGCGTCGCCGCGGCCGCCGCGTTCCTGATCGCACAGTTTTTCTCATGAGCAAGCGAGGACGAATCTCAGGGCAACCCGGCTTCCAATCCAGGGGCCGGCCCCGCCTACTAACTTCTTGACACTGGTTGATGGGCGATGTTTGATGCACCCAGCGCACCGGCCTTCGAAATCGAGCCTCTCCCCCAGAACGACCAGCGAACCACCATGAGCACACCAACGACGACCTCGCCCAGCCAGCTTCCCGACTACATCGCCAGCGCGAAGCCCAACCCGCCCTCCAACCGGGCGCCCTGGTTCAAGAACACCGCACCGACGTACGCGGGGATCTTCCTCTGGTTCATCTTCTGGGACTCGATCGCAGGTAAAGCGTTGGCGACGGGAGGCCTGGGGGCGACACTTCTGGGGATCTTGCTGGGCGCCTTGATCTGTCATTTCCTGTTCTACCTCGTGCCCGGTCTGCTCGGTTTGAAGACGGGGCTGCCGCTCTATGTCGTGGGGACGTCCACGTTCGGGGCGATTGGCGGACTGCTCATGCCCGGGCTGCTGATGGGCGTGCTGCAGTTCGGCTGGCTCGGCGTGAACACTTGGGGGTCGGCAACGGCACTGACATCGGGCTTCGGCGGTGGTGACTTGCTCTTCTACGCTCTCTGTGTGATCTGGGCGGTGGGCGCCGCGTTCGTCGGGCTGAAGGGCATCCAGTATGTCGCCAAGGTCGCCACGTTCCTGCCGCTCATCCCACTGGCCGTCTTGCTCATCGGTCTGGTTCTTTTCGCCGGATCGTCCTTCAGCTACACCCCCCCCGCCGAGGCGTCGGCCCAGTCGGGCGGCGGGCTGCAGGCGATCCTGCTCATGGTGACCGGCATTGTCGGATTTTTCGCCACCGCCGGCGCGGCGGCGGTCGATTTCGGCCTGAACAGCCACGACGATAAGGACGTCCAGAAAGGCGGCTACGTGGGGATTATTGCCGCCATCCTGCTAACCGCGGGAATCTCCGCCATCGCTCTGGCCGGTGCCTGGGCCGCCGGTGTCATCGAACCCGACTTCGTATCGAACTCAGGTCTCAAGATGACTGATGCACTGAAGCAGAAGCTACCCGGGGCGTACCCGCTGATCATGATCGGCCTGACCCTGGCCGCGTTCCCGGGAGCCTGCTTCTCGTCGTTCATCGCGGCCAACAGTTTCAAGACCGTCATGCCCAAGGTCAACCCGTTCGTCTCGGTTGGTATTGGCACGATCGTGAGCATCATCCTCGCGGTGACCAAGGTCGCCGGCGAGCTGCCGAGCGTCTTCGGCATCATCGGGGCCTCGTTCGGGCCGATCTGCGGCGCCATGGCGGCCGACTACCTGTTGGCGGGCAACTGCTGGTCGGGTCCTCGCGCTGGTTTCAATCCGGCCGGCTGGGTTGCCTGGGCGCTCGGTTTCCTGGTCGGGATCCTGCCCAACCTGCACAACTGGAACGCTTCGATCCCCGACGTCCCGGCCGCCCCGGTGGCCGCCTTCATTGTCGGTTTTGCGGTTTACTTCGCCTGCGCCAAGGTTGGCTTGATCTCGCCGGTGATCTCGATGCCGAATCGGGCGGACGTATCGTAAACTCACTACGTAGGGCAGGGGAAAGTCTGCTCACTGCCCCAGCAGGGTGGCGATCAGACTAGGAGGCTTCGTTCCCGGGACCACGATCCGGTCGCCGGGGAAGAGCTGGTAATCGGTGAGCGTATCGCCACGTTCCTTGATGCCGCACCAGTCGATCTTGAGAACCTGGTCGGGCTCGCCCGGCGGGTGCGGCCGGACCAGGTAGGCCTTGTCCGGGAGGCTGTTTGACTTCAACCCGGCCTGGAGGATCGCGTCCAGCACGGTCTCGTTGCCCTTGATCGGGAACCGTCCCTGAGTCGTGACCGCCCCCATCACGTAGTAATACTTGCTTTGAACATTGGCGAGCCGCACGGAGACACGGTAGGGTTGCTCGATCTTCTGCTTCTGCTGCATGGCCGTCGCCGTGAGCTGCTGGGCGATCTTGAGCTCGATCTCCTCGAGGGTCAGCCCCACGACGTAGACGTCACCCGCGTACCCCAGGTCGATCACCCCGTCTTGCTGGACGGTGACCGTGCTCAGGCTCCAGTCGGCGGGCGCCGGCTTGATGGAGACCTCGAGTTCGTCGGGAGGCTCAACCACGTAGCGGGGCATCGTGACCTTGTCGAGCTCGCGGGCCTGTTCCGGGTCGATGTATCCCCGCTCCGGGATCCGCCGAGCCTCGTGTTTCCGGCCCGTGCCGGCGCAGCCCGGAACGATCGTCAACCAGAACGCCGCGACCAGGACGAGAGTGCACCGGCAAGGGGCTGAGAGCATCCTTGCGATCATGGACCTGGCACCTCGAGAATCGTGTTTGGTCCGGCCTCAGCTCAGCCCGACGCATCGAGATCGTTCCCTGATCGAGACCGATCGGCCACCACTACTCTACGAATTCGGCAAACTTCGACCTCGGGCTCAAGGAAAACTCCAGATTGACCAAAGTAAGTTGAAAGGATACCGTGCCGACGTCTGGTGGCTCGCGCGAGGTGTGCATTTTGACGGAAGAAATGTCCAGAGGCCGTCATGGAAGATATCGAGAAGGTCGTCCACGGTTACATCTTGAACGAGTTCTTACCCGGTGAAGATCCCGGGGAATTGACCGACCGCACTCCGCTGATCACCGGCGGAATCCTCGACTCGATCACCACGCTCAAGCTGGTCGTCTTCCTCGAGGAGCATTTCGGAATCACGGTCGAGGCTCATGAAGCCGGGGTCGATCATCTGGACTCGATCGGCCAGATCGCCAGGCTGATCGCGGAGAAGAAGCAGGCCGCGTGAGCGGAAACGGCCGGTTCAGAGCATGCCCGAAGAGCCGGACGAACCGGGGCCGATCTCGAGAATCACCTGGCCGTTCCGACGCAGAAAATGAACGAGGTCGTGCGTGAGCGTGCCGGTCCCGTCCATGCGGGGCACTTTGTTCTGCCCGCCGAGTTTGCCACGAGATCGCATCCAGGAGTTGAACGCGCCCTCCCTTGCCAGGACCAAAGCGGGCAAGGGCAGCCCCACGCCCTCCGCGCGATGAGCGAGGTAGTCGGCATTGCGCCGGGACAGGTCAAGATCGAGCTGCCGGCGAAAGCCGTCGGGGTCGTCGGGGGTTGCGAGGAACTCGATCACATACTGATGATAGCCCAGTGCTCCCACGAAGACCGGCCCGACATGCCAGTCCCGAACCGAAGCTGCCGAGGCCGCCGAGGCCGACGCCATGGCCGCCTCCACCTCCTCGTTGATCAGATGCTCCCCGAACGCCGACAGCGTGTACCTGGTTCGTCCCGTGAAGCAGAGGAGCGGAGGGTCGAGCGACTCGAACCGCACCGTGTCGCCGATGATATGCCCCCACATCCCGGCACAGGTCGAGACGACGATCGCGTAGTTGACGCCCCGCTCGACCGTGCCCAGCCAGTGCCGCGTGGGGTTGGGTGAATCGAGCTCCGAGACCGGTACGAACTCGTGGAAGAGACCATGATCCAGCAGCAGTCGCAAGAGCCCCGATTTCGGATCGCCAAAGGCGATGAAGCCCTCGGAGCAGGGATAGGTTTCCTGCAGGCGGATATCCGATCGCCCGAGGATCTCGTGGAATGCCTTCTGGTACGGGTCGAACTTGACTCCCCCGTGAACGACCACCTCGAGGTCGGGCCAGACCGCGCCGATCGAGTTCTTACCCGTGAGCTCGAGCACGCGCTGGAAGAGCATGAGCAGCCAGCTCGGCACGCCGCTGACCAGCGTGATCCGTTCGTGGATGCTCCGCTCGGCGAGCAGGGCCAGCTTCCTGTCCCAGTTCGACTCGAGGGCCAGTTCCAGCGGGGGAAAGGTGTAAGGGCGAAGCAGCGGCGAGAGCTCGAGGGCGGCGATCCCGCTCAG
>Ga0209048_10007127_pt1 | contig 10362 bp, 8 predicted proteins | sample FrelakmetCRP12CR_FD_187146 | JGI IMG/M metagenome (GOLD analysis project Ga0209048, IMG submission 187146) | Freshwater lake sediment microbial communities from the University of Notre Dame, USA, for methane emissions studies - CRP12 CR (SPAdes)... | ecosystem: Environmental > Aquatic >... | reverse complement strand
CAGCAAACACAGGTACAGAGGGTGCTGCCAAAGTATGCGCAATTCCTGGCTGCTTTTCCAACACTGGCTGATCTTGCCGCAGCTTCAACTGCCGATGTGATCTCTGTATGGGTTCCGTTAGGCTATAATATGCGAGCTGTGCGCCTTCAATCAATTGCGCGCCAGGTAATGAATGAATATGATGGAAGCATACCTGATACCATTGAAGAACTGCTGACACTTAAAGGTATTGGTCGTTACACTGCTGGCGCGATTGCGTGTTTTGCTTTCAGGAAGCAGGTAGCAATGGTCGATACCAATATCCATCGCGTGCTGCATCGCATATTTTTAGGGCTGGACCTTTCTGAACCCAGGCTCACAAATGATCAAAGACTCACGTTTGCAGAGCAGGTTTTACCACATGGGCAAGCATACGATTGGAACCAGGCGCTCATGGATTTAGGTGCTACTATTTGCACCAGCGCCAATCCACAATGCTCTCGTTGCCCATTACAAGATGCCTGCAATACCTATGTTGAAATGTCACAATACAGTCTTTTCCCATCGGGGACAGTGATGCGCCAATTACGCAGGGTTGCAGAAAAGAAAGAAGCGTATCAAAAACAACCGTTCACAAGTACAAATCGCTATTTTCGGGGCCGTATCGTCGATCATCTGTGCTCCCTACCACAAGGCCAGCGCATTCCTTTAAATATACTCGGTCCAAAAATTAAACATGAATTTCAAGAAGAGGACCTGATTTGGCTTCAACAGCTCGTTGAAAAGCTGGCAAAAGATGGACTGGTAGATTTCGCCGAGGATGGTGTTCGGCTGCCATAATTCGTGCTACATTATACAGAGCGAGTTTCTTGGGACACAGCCGCTGAGCGTGGTATGCGTCTCCCCAAATTCATTCTACTTTGGAGGATTGAAACATTGCAACTTAAAAGCTTTGATGAAATTACAAGGGATCACCGGCATATATTTCTTTCACCCCATCTTGATGATGTTGTCTACTCATGTGGCGGCACCCTTGGAGTTCAGGTAAGTACGGGGTTACGCCCGCTGGTTATCACCGTCTTTGCAGGAGTACCTTCCTCGAATACTGAATTAAGCCCCTTCGCCGCAGAGATCCAAAGAGACATGGGCTTCCGACAGAATGCTCAAACTGCAATGACTATCCGTAGGGAGGAAGATGCACGCGCGCTCGAATACCTGCATGCCGATTATCTATGGCTTGATTATCTTGACGCGATATATCGAGGTACGCCAGCTAACTATACTCAGAAGGGTCAGTTAATAGGTGGTGATGTACATCCTGCCGACCTATGGATAGACAGGGAACTGGCTCAAAATTTGGTTGCCTTGCATGACCGGCTACCCGACGCGGTCTGGTATGCGCCTCTTGGAGTAGGGCGTCACGTTGATCATCAGATTGTTTGCTCCGCGGTAGATCGCTTAATTCAGCGAGGAGCGAATGTCAAACTTTACGAGGATTTCCCCTATGTTTTAACTAAAGCTGCCCTGGAAGATCGGCTGCAAGAATTTGGCGGCACAATGGAACCTGCACTGGTAGAGATGTCCGAAATGCTTCATCTCAGGCAGGAAGGTTCTGAGATGTACAGTTCCCAGATTCAGTTAAACTTCCCCGACAAAGCATCGATGTATCAATCCATGGAAGACTATTCACACAGCATTCGCCCTGTACAGACGGTTCACCTGGAGCGTTACTGGACGGCACGGTAGATCGAATGCCAATTGAAATGCGAAATGAAGGCTGGAAAGGTCTACTTTCCAGCCTCGGCAATAATCTCCAAAACTCTCTGTACCAGCACTGAGGCTTGCTCATCCAGGCCTGTTGCTAAGAGGCGAATGTCACGATCCTCAATCTAAACGCGTTGCACTACCTCTCTAAAATCCCAGTTCCCTATCTCCAAATTTGACTCCAGTTCTGATAATGTTTCGAGAATCTCATCACGATGAGTGATATCTACGGCAAATTCCGTGTTTAGTTTATATGTAGTTGCAACATCGTCCACAAACGCTACAACTGCGACAACCGCGACATCTGCTACAAAAGATATTGTATCTCTTTAGGGTGTTAGAAACATGTAATATCCGACAAAGGATTAAAAGTCATCATATCTTATGTTGTCATAAAATAAGTACCTGAATGCAGAGTACTCAAGAATATAACCTTTAGAGGAGAGAAACATTTTCATGGGTATCGATACTATGTTTTTACCATCGCATTCACAAAATGGGAAAGCTCCTATTTTGCATATATCTCTAGATCGAGACATTCAGAATAGTAAACCAGGTGTACATGTTCGGCTCGGACGTGCCGGTGTCGTTGGCATTACCAAGGCTATTCTCATTGGAGATCAAGCAGGCCAGCAACATTGGTTCAATACACAATTTGATCTTTACGCTGATCTTGGCGCCACCCAGGCCGGAGTGCATATGTCTCGTTTCAGTGATGCACTAGACGAGGTGATGGAAGAAATTGTCGGAAACACTTGGCCTAACATAGAATTTCTCGCCGAGTATATTGCAAAATCTATCGTTGAGAAGCAGAAAGCGCTCAGGGCAGAAGTACATATCCGTACTACCTTTCCACTCGAGAGAAAGACGCCTGTTTCTGGCCGCCCTACTCAAGAAGTCTATCGTTTGATTGCTCAGGCTGTTGCTACCAGGGAATTTTCCAGGCACATGATCGGTGTTGAAGTCGAGGGTATGGTTGCATGCCCTTGCGCGCAAGATATGGTGTATGAGTATGCACGAGCGCGCCTGCAAGAAGAGGGCTTTCCTGAAGATGTGATTGAGAAAATGCTTGGCATCACTCCACTGGCAACGCACAACCAGCGAGGCACAGCGACACTCATGATTGGCACAAACCATAATCTTGATGCCAGTGATCTGATAGATCTGGCCGAGGGTGCGATGAGTTCTGAAAATTATGGACTGCTCAAGCGGCCAGATGAACTTTATATCGTGAATAAAGCGCATGCAAATCCACGTTTTGTCGAAGACGTCGCTCGTGATATCCTGCGTGCAGTTGTCGAGAAATATACAGATTTACCCGATGAGACTTTTGTGTGGGTACATCAACGCAACGAGGAAACGATCCACAAATATGATGTCGAAGCTGAAGGCTGGGGGACTCTAGGCGAGTTGCGCTCTGAAATTTTGAAGCATAGAAGCATTGAACGTCATACAAGCAAAGAGGAATGGTTTGGCCTTCATTCTCATTAACACTCTTGCCAAAGCATGCTATAATGCGGGTACTATTAATTTCATGAGTAAGGGTTCCTGGTAATAAAGTACCTTACTCTAGCAAAGTATGCAGTACCCAAGAGGGTACTGCACTACCTAGAAGTGTGTAAACACAGGGAGCATTTGTGGAAGGAGTTCTGCTAGACCCTGGCCAGTTGGCAAGGGCTGCCGTTGATATCGCATCTGACAAAAAAGCTTCGGATGTCATTTTGTTAGATATACGAGATGTCACTACAATTGCGGATTATTTCGTTATTTGTAGTGGTAGTAATCGCCGTCAAATACAGGCCATCGCTGATGCGATTGAAGAACAATTAGTTGAACAAGGGGCCAGAGTGCTTCATAGAGAAGGTGTCTCGGACGCTGGCTGGATTCTGTTGGACTTTGGTGATGTCATTGTACATATCTTTGGGCCAAAGGAGCGAGAATATTACCGCCTCGAAAGTCTGTGGAGTGAAGCAAAGACAGTAGTTTATCTGCAATAAATAAATCTTTTGGAAAAGGTGATCAATGTTGACATTTTTTCGTAATCGTATGTTTCTTGAAGGCATCGCGATAGGCGGCATTTGCGGTGTAATAATTGGCTCAATCATAGCTTTTACCCTTGGGGAAACTAGTGTTGAGGCTTTACGGCGTGCCATTAATAAGCGCATCCCCGGTCGCAGTAAAGTACCTTTTGAATACCTCTCACAGTAACAATGTGCTATCTGGCGATTGAAGGAGGGGATACGTGAGGCTGCGATTTTTTTTAGCGTTAGTGCTTGCATTGTTTTTTTTGATAAGTCATTTTTCAACGCTAATTTCGCATGCTTCATCTGTCAGTACTCATGGATGCGCCTCCCTTATTCCCACATCTGTTCCAGGATCTCCTCTACCAGTTCCTGCGATTCCTGGTAAATTGCTTATTAATGAAGTGCTTTCGTTGCCTGGATCAAGATGGAACTGTTCAGAACAAAAGAATATGTTTTCAATTACAAATGACTCCTGGGTCGAATTGTACAACCCCCAGAGTCAACCTTATAATCTTTATACTTCTCATGCCACTTTTGATATAGGTTCTAGTATAAAGCCTTTCTATCTTCCTTTAGGTTCAGTTATTGCTCCACATGGTTATCTCGTACTTTTCCCTTCTATGTTCTCAGGCTCTCTCATAAACACAAATGTACGTCTGCTCATTGGAGGGGTAATTGTTGACCAGGTCAACATTCCATCACTCTCTGTTGATCAATCATATGCTCGCATTCCTGATGGTTCAAATGTGTGGCAGATCACAAATACCCCTACCGTTGACTCTAGTAACAACATATCACAGCTAAGTCCTTTAGTAAGCCCAACCGTTTCTTCACCCAACCAGGGATCTGCGGGTTCTGGATATGCTACTTCCACACCTGCACCCATTATAGGTACACAGACTGTTTGGAGCAGTCTACAATTTCCAACCCCTGTAGGAATAGCAACTCATGTAACAAAACCAACGGCAGCAAATTCTTCACCGTCGTCTTCTCAAGTGAATGATGGATGGGATACTCCTCACCGTATCCTAGTTACAACCCTTCTAGTCACGTTGGCCTTGATGCTCTTCTGGTGCTGGAGATCATTCACAAATTCTTGAATATGCATGTCACCAGCATCTTTGCGATGTGGAATTTTCTTGATGAACTTCTTCCCATTGTCCAATTCGCATGGTATCATTCATTGCATAGGATATAAGTTGGTCATTTTCAGTCGTTCGCCACACGTACGGCAGCACCCTGGGGGATCACTAATATGAGCATCGCAGAACTTCCATCAACACCCACCACTCCTCCCCTGTTTGAGCGAATTTCAGCTTCAAAAAAAACAGAGGTGGTACGCGAACTGAGTACACTGCTAGGAGCACGGTATGTGTTACATATACCGTATGATTTGATGTTATACGAGTATGATGCCTCCATTGATCGCAGTACACCAGACATAGTTGTGCTTCCTGCCTCGACTGAAGAAGTTGCAGCGATTGTAAAAATAGCATCGCGTAATAACATTCCTGTTGTGCCCAGAGGAGCAGGTACCGGCTTGAGTGGAGGAGCAATTCCCATCTATGGCGGTATTATGATCGTCTTTGCCCGTATGAACCGCATTCTTGAAATTGACTATACCAATCTACGCGCCGTTGTACAGCCAGGCCTTGTAAATCTCCATTTGAGCAATGCGCTTAATCCCCAGGGTTTCTATTATGTACCCGATCCAAGCAGCCAACGATCCTGTACTATTGGTGGCAATGTAGGCGAAAACGCTGGTGGGCCACACACACTCCTCTATGGAGTTACTACTAACCATGTGCTTGGGGTTGAAATAGTCACACCTGAAGGAGACATCGTACAAATAGGTGGTTGGACATACGATACACCTGGATATGATCTTACAGGCCTCTTGATTGGCTCAGAGGGAACGCTGTGTATCGTCACGAAGATCATTGTGCGAATTGTGCATTTAGCTGAAGCTGTCAAAACCATGGTGGCTGTGTTCGATACAATGGATGATGCATCAAACACTGTCTCTGAAATCATCGCTACGGGTGTAATACCTGCGGCTATTGAGATGATGGATCAAATGATCTTACAAGCCGTCGAAGCCGATACCCATGCCGGATACCCTATGGACGCCGCAGCCGTATTGTTGATGGAAACAGAGGGATTGCGTGAAGTAGTTGCAGAGCAAACTGACAAGATCGTTAATATATGCAACAAGCATCAGGCACGTGCTGTCCGTATAGCTGTAAATGAAACCGAACGTCAATTATTCTGGTCAGGCCGCAAAAACGCATTTGGAGCAGTTGGACGTATCAGTCCTGAATTTTATGTACAGGATGGAGTGGTACCTCGCACACGTCTGCCATATGTTCTGAGACGTATCGGTGAAATTTGTGATGGTTATGGTTTACGAGTAGGCAATGTGTTTCATGCAGGCGATGGAAACCTACACCCGCTGATTCTCTTCGACTCGCAGATTCCTGGGGAGGTCGAACGCGTACGCAAAGCTGGACATGACATACTTGCAGTTTGTGCAGAGGTAGGAGGCACAATCACAGGAGAGCATGGAGTGGGAATTGAGAAACAAGAGGAAATGGCTCTTATTTTCAGTGAGGTCGATCTACGCGTGATGCAACAAGTGCGTGAAGCCTGGAACCCGCACCAGTTGTTTAATCCAGGGAAGCTTTTCCCCATGCCAGGCCGCTGCGCCGATATGAAGCAGTTGTAAGGAAGATAGGAATGACTGAGATTGAGTCTTTTACAACTACCCTCCAACAATACTCCCCTGCTATTCGGACCATTAGGGATCCCGATGAGTTGCGGAATTACGCTGTCGACGGTGTGTTGCCTCGCTTCGCGATTATACCCGAAACGGTTGAGCAGGTATCTCAAGCAGTCGCATTGGCAAATCAGCAAGGCTTGACGTTGATTACTCGCGGTGGTGGTTCCCGTTTAAACCTGGGTGGAATACCTGAACGGTTCGATGCTTCACTTGAAACAACTAAATTAACACGCTTACTTGAGCATGAAGCGCCTGACCTTACCTGTCATGTTGAAGCAGGTATCACTCTTGCGGAATTGCAGGCAAAACTCGCGACGAAAGGTCAGTGGTTAGCACTTGATCCTCCGGATGCTCAGCAGGCAACTATTGGTGGAATCCTGTCCTCAAATGCGAGTGGACCCAAACGCTTACGCTATGGCACAGCACGTGACATGGTAATTGGGCTACGCGTCGTGCAAGCTAGTGGTGAAATTGCCCGCAGCGGTGGTAGGGTTGTAAAAAATGTCGCAGGCTATGATCTCAATAAGCTATATATTGGATCACTTGGGACTCTTGGTATTATTGTTGAAGCTAACTTCAAACTGCAACCTTTCCCTACTAATGAACGAACGCTCATTTTGACCTTTTCAAATGCCGAAGATGCAATGGCTACTGTAATTGCTCTCCTGGGTTCGCTTTTGACACCCACTGCCATCGAATTGATTGATTCCAATGCAGCCAGTGACATGACAGATTTCTTCGGCTTGACTCTTCCAACGAACGGCTACACCTTAGCAGTTAATTTTGAGGGAAGTACTTCCTCAATTGACCGCCAGATTGATGAAACACGTCTTTTGGCTCGCAAAAATGATGCCCTGTTAAGTGATGACCTGCTCGGGAAGGCACAAGATGAGTTCTGGAATATCGTGCGTGAACACACACAGGGGACTATAACCTGTAAAGCAGTTGTGTTAGTTTCAAAGATGGCCAACTACCTTGAGACAATCAAGCAAATTTGCCAAAAACATGAGATTGAAGCTGCTATTGTGGCACATGCTGGTAACGGCATTTTGTACATTGAATTACGGCCAGTCGATGCCACCTTCCGCCTGGTTGAGGCGATTAAGGAGCTTCGGTTACATGCACAAGAAGCGCGTGGTAGCATGGTTGTTGAACGTTGTCCATTTGATCTGAAACGACGCATTAACGTATGGGGAGAGCCAGATCAGAATTTTTTCTTGATGCAAAGAATCAAACAGCAGTTTGATTCCAAGGGTACGTTCGTAAAGGGACGTTTTGTGGGGGGATTGTGAGTCAAAAATCTTCAATGTCCGCTGGTGCGGATCCCGTACTAATCGTTACAGCTCATCAGGAATTTATTGATGCTGCATTCGACGAATTAAAGCGCTTTAATACAAAGCTGCTCTATGGCGAATTACTTGCTCCTGGAATTCTGTTATGTACTTTACCCAGTGATACTCATCCACATGATCTCACATCTTTAGCGCGTCAGGCGATACAGCAACGGCCCATATTCGTTCGCCATCTTGCGCCTGTACAAGCGGTGATTCATCTCAGCAATACTGAAAACGATATTGGTGAACTTGCTCTGGCTATAGCTAATCTGCCCACATTTGCCTTATTGGAACGAGGCCAACGTTTTGCTGTACAAACCCGTCTGTTACAAACAGGCATTGAGGCAGTTCGAGCAGGTTCCAACAAGCACGCATACAGCAGTGGGCACGTCAATCAAATGCTTGCAGAAGCTATTGCAGAAGAAACGGGTGCTGTCGAGTCCATCAAGAAACCACAGGTTGTCGTCTCGCTACTGTGCACCATAGAAAAAGCATATCTTGGTATTTCACTTACCACCGATAATCTGAGCGACTGGCCCGGAGGTGCCCGCCACTTCGCATATTTACCCGAACAAATCAGCCGGGCTGAATTTAAATTACTGGAAGCATTAGAGGTATTCGGTGTGACTCTACCATCACAAGGAATGGCTCTTGATCTTGGCGCGGCTCCTGGAGGCTGGACGCGCATGTTATTAGAGGCAGGAATGCAGGTTGTAGCAGTTGATCCGGCAAAGCTTGATGCTAGCCTTTCAAGACAACCACACTTAGAACATTATCGGGGTTATGCCGAAGATTATCTTGAGGAGGCAATAAAAAGACGCCGAAAATTCAATGTCATAACTAATGATATGCGAATGGATGCGCGTGAAGCTGCACGCTTATTGGTTCAGGCAAGCGCATGCTTACTGAGCGATGGCTTCATCATCAGTGTGCTCAAGTTGCCACATGAAACTTCCGAAATTGACCCATTGAAGAACTTGTACGAAGCATTGAGATTATTGCAAAGACATTTTGCAATAGTGCAAGCCAGGCAGCTTTTTCATAATCGTCAGGAAGTAACTGTTCTTACGGCCAGGCCGCAGTTGATTTAGCCTTAACCCTTGTGTATTATGGGAGGTAACTCTTATGTCCTTCGAATCTCAAAGCATTCAGACAACAGCTGCTACTGTGACTTCTCCTGCTCAAGGGCCATTACATCGTCATACACATACATATGATTTAATGCGCCAGTGTATTCACTGTGGCTTTTGCCTTCCAACATGTCCTACCTATGCAGTACTTGGCGTAGAAATGGATTCCCCTCGCGGGCGTATTTACCAGATGCAAGCAGTTGCCGAGGGACGAATGGAGATTTCTCCTGAGTTCGTAAATCATATGTATTGCTGTTTGGGGTGCCGCGCTTGCGAAACAGCGTGTCCCTCGGGTGTTCAATTCGGCAAGTTGATCGAGGCAGCACGCGAACAAATCCAGCTTGAGGTAGCACATGTACCCATTCTTAGTGACGTAAAACGGGAAGTCACTGAACCTCCCGGAAATGAAGAGTTTCCAGTAGATCACTCTTCGGATAAACGACAACCCCTCGAATCGCTTACCGATAGAGTTCTTCGTCGCTTCTTTTTCGACCTTATTCTTCCCTCACGCACACTCACATCTCTTGTCTTTGCAGCATTGAAGATATATCAGAGAAGCGGGTTACAAACACTGATTCGTCGTACAGGTTTGCTTGATGTTGTAAATGCTCTGCCCACACCACTGCAAGGACAGTTGAAAACGCCAGAAGAGCTCATGCCCTCTGCAAGTGGTGATCTTTTCCCTCAGTTATTGCCAGAGGTTACACCCGCCTTAACGAAAAAAAGTTATCGTGTAGGATTTATTAGCGGATGCATAATGGATCAGATTTACCGCGATATTAACGAGGCAAGTATTCGTGTATTGACGGCAAACGGGTGTGAAGTAATAACTCCGCCCATGCAACAATGTTGCGGAGCTTTGCATGTTCACGCAGGTGAAGCAAAACGTGGACGACAACTCGCCCGTCATAATATTGATGTATTTGAACCATATAATTGTGACGCAATTATCATCAACTCGGCAGGATGTGGCTCCAATCTGAAAGAATATGGGCATCTCTTACGCGATGATCCTGCATATGCTTCTCGAGCAAGCGCATTCAGCTCAAAAGTGAAAGATATCAGTGAGTTTCTGATGAGCATTGAGTTGAATCGCAAAATGGGTGTGTTGAATCGCACGATAACCTATCATGATGCTTGCCATTTATTCCATGGGCAAAAGGTTAAACAACAACCGCGTGAGTTATTAAGTGCCATTCCAGGATTGGCTATAGTCAATCTCAAAGAATCTGACTGGTGTTGTGGAAGTGCGGGTATTTACAACATTACGAACCAGGAAATGGCATCTCAACTTTTAGAGCGCAAGATGAACAATATCTTCGCAACAGGCGCAAATGTGGTTGTTACTGGTA
>Ga0209048_10007126_pt1 | contig 10362 bp, 10 predicted proteins | sample FrelakmetCRP12CR_FD_187146 | JGI IMG/M metagenome (GOLD analysis project Ga0209048, IMG submission 187146) | Freshwater lake sediment microbial communities from the University of Notre Dame, USA, for methane emissions studies - CRP12 CR (SPAdes)... | ecosystem: Environmental > Aquatic >... | reverse complement strand
CTGGAGGCTATGGAACTCGTAGAAAGCCGATTAAGGAGTCCTTCACCTATCAAGGGTATTTTATTAACTCTTTACGATTCTCGCACTAGATTGGGTAGAGACGTATATACTACTATAAAAAAATTCTTCGGAGCAAACGAAAACGTATTTCAAACTACTATCCCTCGTAATATAAAGCTGGCGGAAGCGCCTAGTCATGGTAAACCCTGCATTATCTACGATGAAGAGTGTAGCGGATCTGAGGCCTACAAAAACCTTGCATTGGAAATGCTTGCTATGGAGGAAAACAAATGAGCCCGGCTAAAAAAGTAGAAAGCGCACTGGGTAAAGGGTTAGATGCGCTTATACGTAAAAGTCCATTAGAAGAAGATATAATAGAAGAAAAAGCAGTTAGGAAGACAACTCAGAAGAGATCAAGGAAAGGATCAAAGGAATCCAAGGAAGAAAAAAAAGCTAAATCTGATACTAATAGGGATATTATAGAAGGTGTTCTTTTGGAAGTTCGGAAGAATCCGCGTATATCTCTTTGGTCTGCAAAATCTGCAGCTGTTCTCCGATTCCTGAAGAATACTAAGCCTGCGTTCAGCATTAGTAAAGAGGCATCTGCGCTCATCGAGGAGGCTGTACAACAGAAATATCCTGAAATCTGGGAACAATTTCAGGATGAAGATTTTTAAAAAATAAATTCTAAAAATCGTTGTTTACTTATAAGTAATAAGTTAAAACTTAGAAATTATAACTTATAACAGACTTTCAAAAGGGCAGGGTTGTCTGGAGCAATCTTTCCAACTGGATAAATGGTTCTGCCCTTCCCACCACCACTCCTAATTTTTTAAGCTGACCTAGTTCCAGGAATTTCATTCCATTCTCCCGTGAACTAATAATCCTGGAAGCTGAGATTTTCCCTATACCTGGGACATGAAGAAGTTCATTGAAACTCGCTTGATTAATCTCCACCGGGAACATATCTGGGTGGGCTTTTGCCCAAAGGTATTTGGGATCATCATCTAGGAAAAGATTACCATCATCATCTAAAACTAATTCTTCCAGGGTGAATCCATAGGAATTTAGAAGAAACTGAGCTTGATAAAGTCTAGGTACTCTATTATATTTGGGTTTAGATTGTTTTTCCAATGGAGTTTCTTTTAGTGGTTCAAACGGACTTAAATAACTCAATTTAATTTGTAAATTCTTATTTAACCATCCAACACGTTTCAATATTTCCTGATCGGTCTCCTGGTTAGCACCAACAATCATCTGGGTGCTTTGCCCGGATGGTGCCAGTTCTGGATGGCGTTTATTTAATCTTGCAATCCATCTCATTCTCTTAAGGATGTCATTTTGATAATCCTTGGTGTTGGTAAGCTCTTCAAAACCATGCAATGTAGAAGCCTCAATATTCACGCTCACCCTGTCTGCAAAACTCATTGCCTGCTTAACTAGGTCATAAGAAGCCCCAGGTATTATTTTCAGGTGAATATAACCCTGATACTCGTATTCAAGACGTAATTTACGGGCTACACCTATCATCTGCTCCATGATTCTATCGGCATCTCTAGCCATTCCAGAACTTAAAAAAAGCCCATCAGCATAATGATTCTGATAATAATGCTGGAAAACCGATATCAGCTCTTCAGGTGAGAATTCAACCCTATCAAACCTGTTATGGCAGTGATTGATGCAGTATTTACAATCACTTGAGCAGCTATTAGTCATTAGAACCTTGAATAAAGGAACCTGGCATCCAGTTGATCTTTTAGCATTGTAAATACCGGGTAAGTTTTTGGAAGTGAAGTTCTCTTGATTTAAACTTACATAGTTGCAAAGGTCGTATTGTGACCCCTCACCTAACACTTTGAGTTTTTGAATCTCCATCAATCATATTTTTTATGTACATCACAAATAAACATTTACAGAGAGTTATGCAAAGTAAAATAATAAGTTTTATTTTTATTTTTTTTTCAATACCTTTTCATTAATATTTGAAATAGTTGAAAAACGTTATATAAAAAAATAGATAGAAATTTTTGAACACGGTATTCACACCATTTATTATAGCAGCTAAACTTATTAGATCATATGCGATTGGTACTGGCGGGCACGGGCAGTGCTGTGGGGAAGACCACTATTTCCACGGGCATCATGCAAGCGTTATCCCAAGAATGGAAGGTTCAACCCTTCAAAGTTGGCCCGGATTACATTGACCCAACCTATCATACAATGGCAACAGGCAACATTTCACGTAACTTAGATTCATTTTTCATGTCTAATGGTCAAATCAGGGAAGCATTTGAGAGAGGTATTAAGGTCTCAAACTCAGAAATTGGAATTATAGAAGGAGTAAGAGGATTATATGAGGGTATAAGTCCAATTGAAGACGTGGGGAATACGGCATCTGTAGCTAAAGCTCTTAAAGCTCCGGTGGTGCTTATTTTGAATGCTAGGAGTCTTGTGAAGAGTGCAGCAGCAATTGTTATCGGCTTTAAAACCTTAGATCCCACCATAAGCATCGATGGTGTAATTCTAAACCAAGTAAAGAATCGCAAACACCTTTTAAAGGCCAAAGAAGCGGTAGAAAAACTGTCCGACACTCCAGTGATTGGAGGAATCCCGCGAGATGATACTATTAGTGTAGAACAGCGCCATTTAGGCCTGGTTCCGGCTGTTGAGCGTGAAAACATTCTTCAATACATTCAAAATTGGGGTAGGGTAATGGAAGAAAATCTTGACCTTGACATTCTTCTATCCATAATGAAAGCAGCAAAGAAACTTCCTAAAGGTCGAGAACCAGTATGGAAGAAAGAAAAATCTCAGAAAGTTAAATTAGGTGTAGCTAAGGATGAAGTGTTCTCTTTTTACTATCAGGACAATCTTGAGGCCCTGGAGGCTAATCACGCTGAACTTATTTATTTTAGTCCATTGAATGATGCACAGGTTCCTGACGTGGATGCAGTTTATATCGGTGGTGGTTACCCTGAGATATTCGCCAGGGAGCTAGAAGCCAATCAATTGATGCGCAAGTCACTAAAAAAATTTCATCAGGATTGTTTTCCTATTTATGCTGAGTGTGGGGGCTTAATGTATCTTACCAGGTCAATTAACCGGCATGAAATGTGCAATGTTTTCCCCTACCACTCCCACATGACCAAGAAGCCACAAGCATTGAGCTATGTGATTGCCTGTGCTCGGAATGACAATATTATTGTTAAGAAGGGAGAAGAGTTCAAGGGTCACGAGTTCCACTATTCAAAGCTCGAGTTAGAAGGGGCCAAGCCGAAATTTGCTTTTAAAATTCTGCGCGGCAGAGGCATAACAGGCTCTATGGATGGATTGTTGTCTGATAATACATTGGCTGGTTATGTTCATACACATGTGGCTGCCTGTCCCAATTTTGCTTCTGGCATAGTTAAAACTGCATTAGGAGATTATTAACTTTCTAAATATTATTAAGGAATATTTTATGCTTCAAAAAGGTCAGAAATTATTAAATATTCCTTATATAGTTCTACTGTAGACTAGTAATTTCTACCGTAGACTAAATTAACTACATCAACTTGTTCTACGGTAGAAATTTTTGAGTGTAATAATCACAGTCAACGCTACCAGCAGATAAAAACTTTTATAAAGAACATGGATTAACGGATGATATGATACTGACAATACCAATGCACGTCTAAAAACATTAATTGGGAGTTAATCAATTAATGAAGTTCAAAAATGCCGATCTCTTCTCGCCCTACATAGTGGTTGTGATAATTGCAATCTACGCTTTATTAGCTGCGGTGGCATACCAGCAGCATATACGCAACTTGCAATGGGTCTCCAGCATTACACTAATTTACGTCTTATTAGGTACTTTATTCTTCATGGCTGGGGTATTTCTCCCTAAATGGATCTGCAACCATAATATTAAACTCAAATCACTATTCAAAATGCCCAGAATCAGTCCAGAGAATGCTGCTCCTTGGTATAACAAACTTAAAATTCTACTGGACGAGAGAGTACTACTTGCACTTATACTCTTCTCATTATTTTTGCAAGCTTGGAATCTATATCTTATAGGGGGTATTCCACTCTTCAATGGTTATCTCAAGTTCAAAGCCACTACCGACTTATGGCGCTTATCCTATCTCATATTCTTACCTACTCTAAATTTTTTGTTGGCCAAATATCCACGTAAATGGTACTCCATACTATTCATAGTAGGTTTAGGACTCTTCGCGGTCACTGGCTACCGTACAACTACCATTGCAATCATTCTCAGCGTTTTCATAACTCTTTATTATAGTAGAAAATTAAATACTATTTACATACTTTTATTCATAGTTTTAATAGCCTTAATTGGAATAATAGTAGGTTACATAGCGGTTAAATCAATTCAATGGCAGCAATGGGCCTTAAATCCTTTAGAACTCCTATGCTACAGGGCAGGATTCACCCTAATGGTTTTTGATAAGATAGTCCATACGGCAGGGACCACCGGGGGAGAGATCTTCAAGCAAGTTTTCTCATCAGGACACCCACGAGTTACTGTGGGCCAAATTGTTTTAGGATATCCGGCAGTTTCAGGCCATCCTACCACTAGCATAACCTCTACCATCTTCGGACCGGCTGTATTGGACTTAGGATTCTGGGCCATGGCATTGCAGATGTTTATTCTAGGTATAACTCTTCGAGTAGTACACATAGTCCAATATAAAGCTAACGGGGCATTCACAGCCCTTTATGCGATAATTCTAGCCCACACCATGATATGGGTTGAAACAGGCCCAACAGACTTTACAGTGTGGATATTCTATTTAATGGCACTTCTGGCGGTTATAATATACATATCTCAACTTCGACGGCAAAATTTATCATTTCAAGTGTGATTTGGCCGTTTAGATATTGCAAATAACAAACAAACTTATTTCACATAACCAAAATTAATTTCCAAAATGATATTTAAAAAAATAAATTAGCGTTATTAAATAAAAAACCTATTTTTATTTAATAAATTAAAAATAAACACTTCTAATCTGATACATATTTACACTGGAAATTGACCTATCCTAACCTATTCGATACTTCATCATTTTGCTCAGCATCGAAACCATATTTTTATCGAATCGTCTTAGCTAAAATTTTTTAAGGATAATTCTGGATAATTTTTATTATATCTTGAAAATAAAGCAGCAAAGACTTATTTTTGTAAAGTAACACAATTTTTTATATCTTATATATAACCTTGTCCTAAAAATTAAATAGTAAACAAATACTGAAATTAATATAGTAATATATTTTTATATAGCAATATATTTTAAAAGTCTTATTTTGTATAACATAATCGTACCTTTTATATAATATGGTCTACATAGTAATGTACAGAGGTCATTTATATGAAGTTTGGTATTTATGCCGACCTTTCAAAAAGCAAAATGGTGATAAAATGGTAGTAAAAATAGGAGTTATTAAATGTGGTAACTTAGGTACCTCTCCAGTCATTGACTTATGTCTCGACGAGAGGGCCGACAGACCTAACATAGATGTTAGAGGTGTGGGTTCTGGAGCAAAGATGAACCCAGAACAGATAGAAGAAGCTGTACCTAAAATAATGGATTTCGACCCAGATTTTGTTGTATTTATCAGCCCCAACCCTGGTGCTCCTGGACCTGCCCGAGCAAGGGAATTGTTATCTGAAATGGACGTTCCTGCAGTTATCGTTGGAGACGCTCCTGGAATGGGTAAAAAAGATGAAATGGATGAACAAGGCTTAGGATACATTGTCGTACTTGGTGACCCAATGATCGGTGCCCGAAGAGAATTCCTAGACCCAACTGAAATGGCTTCATTCAACTCCGACGTTATCAAGGTACTTGCTGCCACTGGAGCATACAGAGTGGTACAGCAAACCTTGGACGGAATTATCGCCACATGCGAAGCCGGAAACGAAATTGATCTGCCCAAGGTGGTCATCACTACTGACAAAGCAGTTGAAGCTGGCGGATTCTCCAGTCCATATGCCAAAGCTAAAGCTATGGCTGCCTACGAAATCGCCTCTAAAGTTGGTGACATCGACCTGCGTGGATGTTTCATGGTCAAAGAAATGGAAAAATACGTCCCCATCGTGGCTTCAGCACACGAAATGATTGCAGCAGCCGCCAAACTGGCAGTGGAAGCTCGAGAAATAGAAAAAGCCAACGATACAGTACTCCGCAATCCACACGGTCCACAAGGCCAGATCATGTCCAAAACCGAGTTAATTTCCAAACCAGAATAAGTAGAAAAATGCGATCCTTGAGATCGCCTCTTTTTATTTTTTAAATCCATAAAGGACTTTTCTTGCATTATACGTCCTATTAAGCACAATTCCATTATTTATAGATAAATTGTTTGGATTCTCATTGCATATTTTCTTTTAATATTCATAGTTTTATTCTCTTATACAGGGGAAATTGATTTAAAAATTTTCATATCCTTGCGAATTTTCCATCAAGGTGCTGAAAACCACGTCATTACAAGGACAGCAAATTTTCAGAATAGACTTCCAGAAATTTTCTACAACACTAATGATTATATCTTTGAATCGAATTCATCAAATACTCGATCTTCTAAATACCCAGTCTCAGATAATGCTGTGGATTGGATTAATATTAAAATAGTTTGCTGGCTATTGTTTCAATGGAAGTACTGGGCGAACTCTTGTAATTTAGTCTCCCAAGCATCACTTTTCTGATCACTGCCAGTAATGGCACAATTGGCGACATGTTCCATTCCCTTGGCTTCCAGGGCATTTTGGATCTGAATCGTGGCTATCTGGGAACCATCTCCCCCCATAGTAACCAGGGATGCGAATTTTTGATCCTGCGTATTCTGAACTTCCGTTATGTACTGGTTCACACCGGGTGGGGTTCTACTGGCCCAGATAGGACAGCAAACCACCAGACAGTCATAGTTATCCAAGTCGGTGATACAGGGCTTAATGGGCCATTTTTTCTCCATGTAGGCGTTTATGGCTTTGAAAAGATACCATCTATCTTTAACAGGTTCTAAACGGGTAAAATCAGCTTTTATAAGTTCTTGAAGTCTTTCTGCTGCAATTAAGGTGTTCCCAGAATAGGAATAACAGGCTATTAAGGTTTTCATATTCCCTCCTAATTAATTATTTCGCACAATATAAATTTGGAAATGCCAGATGATTAATTAATGCTGTTGTTAACATCAGGTCTGAACTTCAGCTAGATAAGTTTTTGCAGAGGGCTGAAAACTTTTTAATCATGGAACGTGATTGCATCCAGATACTGCTAGGTACGGAAGTCAGAAAGTAAAGTAATTTGTTTTCACTTAATCATTGTTTTATCAAGCTAACCAGAGTGTAAAAGATCCTTATATTTCATTCAAATAAAGATATGATGGGATGGAATAATATCTCATCACATCTGAGGTTTCCATTTTCGGTTATTTGACTATTATGGTTTTAGCACGGATTCCATCACATCTCCTGATTAATTCCATGAATCAGTATTTCAAGACTTTAAATGGTCTAGTTTAGAGAACACCCTTGGTGCTGGGCAGTTGGTTGTGAACTACACGCGTTGAATCGTTTAATGCCCGAGCAAGGGCCTTGAACAGGGCCTCAACTTGGTGATGGTCGTTCTCCCCTTCTGTTCTAGCATGTAGATTAATTTTGGCTGATTGGGCCAAGGATTCCAAAAAATGGCCAACATTTTCTGTCCGCAAGTCACCCACTCTAAGAGTTTTCAGATTAAGGTCCAGCACAGTATAGCTCCTGTCAGAAAGATCTACGGCTACCATAGCCAGGGATTCGTCCATGGGAACTAGTGCATGTGCCATCCTTCTTATTCCCCTCTTTTCGCCCAGAGCATCTTTTAAAGCTTCTCCCAGGAGGATGCCAACGTCTTCGATGATGTGATGGTCGTCGACCTCGATATCACCTTGAGCTTGAATTTTCAAGTCGAAAAGGCTGTGTCTGGCAAATGATTCCAGCATATGATTCAGAAAGTGAATTTCAGTTTCCACTAGGTATTGGCCGCTTCCATCCAGATCGAGTTCCAAGTTTATATTAGTTTCTGAGGTCTTCCTCTGTATTTTGCTTTTTCGCTTCATCTTCTCCATCTCTTATGACGTGTATTGCCTCTTCCGGACATTTGGAAGCGCATATGGTGCACAAATGGCAGTAACGTAGATTGGTGGCCATGGCCTTTTTCTTCACATCCCAGATCTTGGCACCCTTAGGGCACTCTTCTTTACAGATACCACAACCAGTGCACTTTTCTTGGTCTACTTCGATTCGCATTACATCTCCTTACTTAAAAATTAAAGATTTTTATCCAAAATTGACCATTAAAGTAACTTTTAGTTATAACTTGTAACTTATAACTTATAACTTCTAATTCATTTATCTGAAAATTTTTCCAGGAAATTTGCAAAGCGTTTTACAGTTTTTCGAAGGCTTCTAAATCCTTCTTCATCCATTTTAACTCCCTTTAAACTATCATGAGACCAGAAATTAGCTCCCAAATTTGCTCCAAAAGCACCCCCACTAACGGGTATTGCTCCATTAAGGACGTAATAAGTTATTATCTGCTGCATAGCTAATTCTTGGCCACCCATACGGTCTCCACCAACAGCAATGCCCATTCCAACTTTATAGAGAAGGAAATTAAAATCAACTGCGCCTAGGGCGCGACATCGGTCCATTACAGACTTAAGATTGGCGCTGAGGCCCCCGTTGTAGGTGGGGGTGGCCATTATGATTCCTTCAGCTTTCTGAATGAGAGGGTATACTTCGTACATGTCATCCTTTAAGATACACTCCTTTTTCCGCATACAATAATCGCAGTGACGACAAGGTCCTATATCTTTACCCCGCACCGTGAAAAATTCTGTTTCAAAGCCCTTCTCTTCCATCATTGATAAAGCTTCCTTCAGCACGTATTCAGTAGCCTGTTTTCTAGGACTTCCAGATATTCCCAGTATTAACATACTAATAACTCCATTTTATCTATAAATATTATGCTGATCTCATAAACCTTTTCCTCCTCCCGGGGAAGTATTTAATATAAAATCAGAGTTTAAGGAGTTAATGATAGAGCACCATAGAATAAACCATAATTAAAATTGGTCTTCTTCATATACGCATATAACGAAGTTCAATAAATGTATAAAATTATTTTATAACTGTTCTACAATATAATAGCAATTCGTTAAATGTATAATAAATCACATAGTACATGTATACAAAAACATCTCGGAAAAAGGGGTTGATGATAGCAAGCAATGAAAGGTAACGATGCAACAGATAACTATCAAGTTGAAGGTTGATGACCTGAATCGTTTAAGGGACTATGCAGATAAGAAGGATATCAACCCAGTGAATAATAAGAGAAGCTGCTGCTGAATTCTTGGAACATCATACACTAAAATAATTTTATTTATAATATTGGGAAATTCTTTTCAGTAAAAACTAAAAAAAGGTAGAGATTTAGTCAATTTTTTTGAATTGTGTTTTTGGTGCCCCGCATATTGGACAAAGATCAGGAGCTTCTTTCTCTACTGTATTTCCGCAGAAGTTACAAACATAGTAAGTTACTTCTACATTTTCTCCAAGGGAGTCCAAAGCTTTTTGATAAAGTCCTGCGTGTATTTCTTCTACTTTATTGGCCACATCAAAGGTCCAGTAGGCTTCTTTATTATTTTCCTCTTCAGCTTCTTCTATAAAGGCAGGATACATTTTCTTAAATTCTTCTACTTCTCCTGCGATTGCTTCTTCGAGATTTTCCTCTGTGCTGTTAATCCCTTTCAAAACTGTTAAGTGATTATGTGCATGAACAGTTTCTGCTGCCGCTGCAGCCCTAAACAATCTTGCAATTTGAAATAGTCCCTCTTCATCTGCTTTCTTTGCAAAAGCCAGATATTTTCTATTTGCTTGTGATTCACCTGCAAAAGCTTCCTTTAAATTATCAATACTACCCATTTTTATCCTCTCCATCTAATCATATCTTATTTTTATGTTTTAATATTTCAAGAACATGCATAATCAATTTTCCTAAATTAATAAATTACAAACTAATATCATGTAATTTCTACATATTTAAAAACGAAGTTCAATCGGTGTATAAAAAAATTTATTTAAATATTCTCCAATATAATAAACATTATATTGTGTATGATAAATTGTTATTCACATACATACCAAAAATAATGGGAATAGTGATAAAATGTCTGCGAGTAAGGAAAATAAAAAGATGCAACAGATAACCATCAAGTTGAAGGTTGATGACCTGAATAGTTTAAAGAATTATGCAGATAAGAAAGGTGGTAACCCAGTCAGCCACTACATCCGGGAGGCAGTATCTGAGT
>Ga0209048_10007125_pt1 | contig 10362 bp, 9 predicted proteins | sample FrelakmetCRP12CR_FD_187146 | JGI IMG/M metagenome (GOLD analysis project Ga0209048, IMG submission 187146) | Freshwater lake sediment microbial communities from the University of Notre Dame, USA, for methane emissions studies - CRP12 CR (SPAdes)... | ecosystem: Environmental > Aquatic >... | reverse complement strand
GCGATCAGGGTCGTGGAGCCGCTGCTCGATCTGCTGCTGTTCGCCGGCGATCGCGTGGCTCGCGTGCTCGAACCGGACGACGCCGACTACTTTCCCGCGCGCATGGCGCCGGAGGGCGAGTCGGCGCCGCGAGGACTGCGCTCCTTCCACGCCCAGCGCGCGTCGCGATGAGCGCCGCGCCGCATCGGGCCCGAGCGGGCACGGCGATCGGCGCCGCGCGGCTAGCATAAGCGCATGAAGGCAGACGACCGGCTGCAATATGAGGCCCGCGTGGGCACGCGCTATGCGGTGCTCGCGGCGCTGGCCGGCATTCTGCTGGTCGCCGCCGCCGCGATCCAGCTCTCCGGTCCACACGTCAGGGTCGACGAGCTGACCGCGGACCTGATCGTCGCCCACAAGCGGTATCCGGTCGACATCATCGGCGCGTTCGTGAACGCGCTTGCGTTGCTATCCGTCGCCGGTACGCTCGCGTATCTGTATGGGGCGGCGATGGCGCGCAAGCCAGAGCTCAAGTCGTGGGTTCGGATCGTGACGATCGTGGGTGGCGTGCTGGCCGCCGTGTCCGGCGTCATCTATGCGTTCGTGATCGCCGCCAAGGCCAACGACTTCGTCTCCCACGGCACGCAGACCTACCAGCAGGCCCACCAGCTGACCCAGGCCACGATCGTGCTCGTGATGCCGTTCATCGGCCAAGCGGCCGCTCTGCTTCTGGCCATCGGCTTCGTGCTGACCTCGCTCAACGCTCTGCGGGTCGGCCTGCTGACGAGGTTCATGGGCTATCTCGGGATCTTCGCCGGCGTGCTCGTGATCTTCCCGATCGGATCACCGGTGCCGGTCGTCCAGGGCTTCTGGCTACTGGCGCTGGCCTACCTGTTGGCCGGTCGCTGGCCCACCGGGGTGCCGCCGGCGTGGAAGACCGGTCAGGCTGAGCCGTGGCCGTCCTCGGCCCAGGTGCGTGAGCAGCGGACCAAGACGGCCCCGGCGGCCGGTAAGCCGAAGCCTGCCCGGACCCCGGCGCCCCAGCCGGTCGGCGCCACCGGAGCGCGCGGGTCGCGCGCCGAGACGCCCAAGCGCAAGCGCAAGCGCCGCAAGTAGCTCGCACATCCGTCCGTCCCGGTGTGTGCCCGCGGCACGGCTGCCGATGAGGGTTCTCAGAGGCGCCGATCCCGGTACGAAGGCGGGGAAGGCGCCCACAGTTGCAGGGTCCTCGTTCCCGTCGTATCCGCCACGCGTGTCGTCCTTCTCGATCGTTACCCCGTCGCCCGATGCGCCACGCTCTGGAGGCTTGCGCCCTCGGAGCAGATCCGCGCACGGCGGCGAGTAACGCCCCGGCCGAGACTGCCCCGACCCCTGTCCACGCCGGGGGTCGGGGTTGCGGGGCCTGTCCGGTGGCCGGTGACCGCTCGTCGTGTCGTTGGCGCCGCTGAAACGCCCGCCGGGACCGTCCACCGATCCGCCGTTGCGCAGAGCGCGGGCCTGGGCGCACGTTTCGCTCGAGAAGTCCCACCGAGTAGGAGGAGCAGATGTCGACGCAGAATCCCGGTCCGCGTGAAGCCGACGTGCCGCGGGGCACGTCTGCGATCCGGTCGCGACGCCCTGGCACTACTGGGTCATCACGCCCGACCACAGCTCTCCGCCGGTACCCAGCCCGGTGAAGAACGCCTGCAGATCAGGGGCGATCCCGTTCGGATCGCCCGACAGCGTCGCGTAGCCTTGGAGTTGGTCGACGGCGTGCCCCATTGTGAGCGCAGAAGATCAGGACCACGCGTGGCGGACCGGTGGTCACGCCGACGCCGTTCAGTCCTCCGCCATAGCTGAGGTTGTTGCTCGAGGCTCTCGACGCGGCGTTGAGTGCCGCCGTCGCGCTGCTGCCCCGGGCCGGAGCCAGCCTCGCCGAAAACGCGACACGACGAGATCCCCGCACCAGCTTTCGCTCTGACGGCTGCTTCCTCTCCAGAAGATCGATCTAGGGCCCCCTGCGACCCGGCTAGCCTCGAAACCGGGATCGCGGACGCGTGGAGCACGACATCCAACCGCACGCGTGCCAAATCGCGCCGCCATCTCGACGAGGATTTGACCACTAATCTTGCGGCATGTGCCGAAGCATTCGAACCCTCCACAATTTCGATCCTCCTGCGAGCGAGGAGGAGATCCACGCGGCTGCACTGCAGTATGTGCGTAAGATCAGCGGCTCCTCGAAGCCGTCACGTGCCAACGAGCAGGCCTTTCTGCGCGCCGTCGACGAGATCGCCGAGGTCTCGCGCCGGCTCCTGAGCGAGCTATCGAGCAGCGCCCCGCCGCGCAACCGCGAGGTCGAGGCGGCGAAGGCGCGCGAGCGGCGCCTGCGTCGCGAGCTCGCCGGCGCATCGGGCCTGCGGGCGTGAGCGCGTTCACTTCGCTCACCGGCGGCTGCAACTGCGGCGCGGTCCGCTTCGAGGTCACCGAGCCGCTCGTCGCGGCGTCGTACTGTCACTGCACCCGCTGCCAGCGCCGCTCCGGAGCGGCGGCCTCGCCGAACGCACGGCCGGCCCCGGGCTCGTTTCGGATCCTCGCCGGGGAGGACGTGCTCCGGGCCTGGACGCCCGAGCAGGGATGGGAGAAGTGGTTCTGCGGCGAGTGCGGCTCGGCGATATTCAGCCGCAATCCCGCCGGCCACGATCAGGTCGGCATCCGCATGGGCACCTTCGACTCCGACCCCGGGATCAGGCCGAGCCTGCGTCAGTTCGTCGCCTACGCGGCCTCGTGGGAGGAGATCCCCGGGGACGGGCTGCTGCGCTTCGCGGAGAGCTCTCGCTCGCGGCGTTAGACCTCGCTAGACGCCGAGCGCGCGGCGCAGCTCGGCGAGGTGCCGGCGCGCGATCGGGATCACCTGACCGTCGGCGAAGACCAACTCGGCGGTTCCGCCGAGCAGGGGGCGCACTTCGACCGCGCTCTGCGCGTTGGCCACGTACTGGCGATGAACGCGCACGAATCCGAACCGAGCCCACCGCTCCTCGAGCTCGGCCAGCGTGGTGCGAAGGAGGTACTTGCCCTCGGCGGTGACGATCCGGACGTAGTCACCGTTGGCCTGGGCGAACAGGATCGAACCCCGGGCCACGAGCCGGGTGCTGGCACCACGGATGTTGGCCACGGCCACGACGTCGGTCTGCTCAGGCGCTCGGGCGGCCGACGGCGATCGCGCCGGAGCTCCCTGCCCGGCGCGTTCCTCGACCGCGACGACCACACGGTCGATCGCCTCCTCCACCCGGCGCCGGCTGACCGGCTTGCGCAGGTAGTCGAGCGCGTGCAGCTCGAAGGCGTCGACCGCGGCGGTGTCGTAGGCGCTCACGAACACCAGCTCCGGCGCGGTGGCGAAGCGCCGCAGCACGCGGCCGAGCTCGACCCCGTCGAGATCGGGCATCCGCACGTCGAGGAAGATCGCGTCGTAGCGCTCGTGCGTGGCCTTGACGAGGGCATCGTGCCCGTCCGAGGCGCATTCGACCTCCTGCACCGAGGAGAGGCTGCGCAGGAGCCGCGCCAGGTCCTCGAGCTGGCTGCGCTCGTCGTCCACGGCGAGGATCGTGAGGCCGGAGCGCATCACGCGGCCTGCAGCAGCGGCACCGTCATCACCGCCGTCGTTCCCTCGCCGGCCCGCGATTCGATCCGCAGCGCGTACGCCTCGCCGAAGCTCGCGCGCAGGCGGCCGTCCACGTTGGACAGCCCGATGCCGCCGCCCTCGCCGGCGAGCACGGCGTGCACCCGATCGGCCGGGATGCCGCGGCCGTCGTCGCTGACGCGCAGCTCGACGTCTCCGGCCACGACCCTCCCGGTGATCTCGATCCGCCCGTTGCCCGCCCGGCGTTCGATGCCGTGCCGGACGGCGTTCTCGACCAGCGGCTGAACCGACAACGCGGGGACCACGGCCGACAGCGTCTCGGGTGCGACCTGCACGGTCACGTGCAGTCCGTCGCGGAACCGTGCCTGCTCCAGCCGGAGGTAGCGGTCGACGTGCTCGAGCTCGTCGGCCAAGGTCACGTACGGACGCCCGTCGCGGAACAGGTAGCGCGTGAACTCGGCGAAGTCGCTCAGCAGCTCGCGCGCCTCCTCCGGCCGGGAGTGGATGTCGCCCGCCACGGCGGCGAGCGCGTTGTAGATGAAGTGGGGCGAGATCTGGGCCCGCAGCGCCCTGAGCTCGGCCTGGGCAAGTCGCTCCTCCTGCTCATCGAGGACCGACAGGGCGATCTGGGCCGAGACCAGCGCCGCCGCCTCGTGGACCACTCTCACCGCCTCGTGGCGCGGCCGGCCCTCCTCCCGGTAGAAGACGATCAGGGTGCCCACGCGCTTCTCCTGCACCATCAGCGGCGCCAGCACGGCGGCGCGCAGCGGACACGCCGGATCGGAGGACACGAGCCGCGGCTCGATGTGGACGCGGTCGTCCGGCGTGCGGGCGAGCAGTCGCGAGAGCAGGTCTCCGGGGCGCACCTGCTCGCGGCCTTCGCCGTCGATGGCCAGGACCGACCAGCGGTCCGCGAGCGCCACCGCGACCGCTCCGGTGAGTGCCCGAAGGTGCGGCAGGACCCGCTCGGCGCTCCGGGCCTCGAGCCCGCGGCGCAGGTGCGGGAGCGTCGAGGTCGCGGCGTGCAGAGCCGACTGCATCCCGCTCGCCTGCGGAGTCTCGGTGCGCGACGCCGAGCGCGCAAGCCTCCAGCACCACACGACACAAGTCGTGAGAACGATTCCGACCAGAAGCCCGTACACGAAGTCCACGAAGACCTCGTGGTCAGCTTACTCCCCGCCGCTGTCGTGTCCAGTCGCTGGGTCAATACGCTTGCGGCCGCGTTTTTCCGCGATGATGATCACGGCGGGTCGCCACGAGGTCACCAACGTGTTCGCGACCCCGACGGCGATCCGCTCGATGATGTCGATCTCGGATGCGGGCACGCCCGAGCACACGATCCGGAACTGGGAGGTGGCGATCCTCGACGAGGACGAGCGTACCGCGGCCCGCGGCGAGCGCGGTGAGATCTGCCTCAAGGCCCGCTCGAACCCCCACTATCCGCTCGGCTACTGGAACCGGCCCGCCGAGGACACCGAAGAGGCGTTCGGCGGTGAGTGGTTCCACACCAAGGACGCCGCGCGCGAGGACGAGGACGGCTACTTCTGGTACGAGGGGCGCGCCGACGATGTGATCATCTCGGCCGGCTACCGGATCGGCCCGTTCGAGGTCGAGTCGGCCTGCCTCGAACACCCGGCGGTGGCCGAGGCGGCGGTGGTCGCCTCGCCCGACGAGCGTCGCGGTTTCGTGGTCAAAGCGTTCGTGATCCTCGCGGCCGGCCAGCAGCCGAGCGATGAGCTCGCCGAGGACATCAAAGCCTACGTGCGCGACCACCTCTCGGCCTACGCCTACCCGCGCAAGGTCGAGTTCGTGACCGAGCTGCCGAAGACGCTGACGGGCAAGATCCGGCGGATCGAGCTGCGCCAGAAGGAACTGGAGGGGAGTGGCGGGTAGCGCGGCGGGGAGCGCCGGTCAGTTACCGCGGCGGGATGCTCTGGGCGTTGCGGAACAGGTTGCCCGGGTCATACCGGCGTTTGACCTTGACCAGCCGCGGGAGGTTCTCGGCGTAGTACTCCCGCGGCCAATCCCGGATCGCGCGGTTGGGGAAGTTCTGGTAACTCTCGCTCGGCGTGTCGGGAGCGATCGTCGCGATCATCTCATTGGTCCAGGCGAGCAAGCCGTCCGCGACCGACTTCGGCGCGCCCAGCCGCCACACCGGCGTGGCCCGGTGCAAGGTCAGCATGTTGCGGTGCACGTAGGCGGTGTCGCGACGGCCCAGCGAGTCGACCACGTTGCCGCCGATCCAGCCGAGCGACCACATCGAGCCGTTGTCCTCGGCGGTCCGGCTCGGGCACGCCGCGAGCAGGTCGAAGACCTTGGCCACCGTCGCGTCCGGTAGCGGCTCCGCCGCATAGCGCGAGATGTCGCCGAACGAATGACGCTGGGCCTCCTTGCTGGCGAACATCGCCTGCATGTCCCAGTAGGTCTTGGTCTCGAGCACCGTCGTGACCGGGGTGGCGGCGGCCAGCAGCGGCGCCACCAGCTCGCGCAGCTCACTGAGCGGGCCGATGTACTGGCCGCGGGAGAACATCGTGATCGCCTCCCGCGGGCCGCCGGCGCCGACGGGGACGGCCTGAGCCGACGCGACCGCGTTGAACGCCGCGGGCGCGGTCTTCAAGACCTGGTCGAAGGCCGCGTAGACGGCCTGCGCGTCGTCAGCTCCACGCCAGTCGAACCGGTAGAACCCGACCGTCCGCACGGGGATCCTGACGAGCTGGAATGTGAACGCCGTGTTGATTCCGAAGCTGCCGCCGGCACCGCCGCGGCAGGCCCAGAACAGGTCCTGATGATGCGAGTCGTCGAGCCGCAGGACCTCGCCCGCGGCGGTCACGAGCCGGGAGGCACGCAGATGGTCGGACGTGAGGCCGGCCCAGTGCGTGTTGTAGCCGATGCCCCCGCCGAGCACGAGGCCGCCGACGCCGACGGCGAGGCAGGTGCCGCCGGGCAGGATGTAGCGGCCACCGTTGGTGGCGTCGAACAGGTCCTGATTGAGCGCCGCGCCGCCGACGGCGGCGATACCCGTGCGCTTGTCGAGCGCCACCGCGTTCAGCAGCCCGAGATCGACCAGTAGCCCGTTGGTGGTCGAATAGCCGGCGTAGCTGTGACCGCCGCCTCGGGCCACGGGCGCAACGCAGTGCTCGGCCGACCACCGGACACACGTGACCACGTCACGCTCGTTGGCACAGCGCGCGACGGCGACCGGGCGCGTCCCGTCATAGCGGGCATTGGCCGGCGTGCTGAGGAGCTCGTACTCGCGCTCGCCCGGCAGCAGCAGCCGGCCGGTGAGCCGGCGGCGCAGCTCGTCGAGCGCGCGTTGACCGACCCGCGCGCGGGAGGCGCGCGCATGCCACCTCAGCGATCGGCCCTGCGCCCCGAACGGGAGATAGAGACCGACGGCGCTGGTGGCGCCGGCCCGCAGCAGGTCGCGACGTGTGAGACCACTCATCGGATCACCTCGATCGACTCCATCATTCCGAGGTCCTCGTGGGCGAGGACATGGCAGTGTTGGACGAACTTGCCGGTGAACCGGGCGAAGTTGGTCTCGAACGTGAACGAGTCGCCCGAGCGCTTCGTGATCACGAATGTGTCGCGCCACAGCGGTGTCGCGAGGCGGCGTCCGTTCATCGCCGTGACCTTGAACGGGTTGACGTGGATGTGGAACACGTGCGCGTGATCCATCAGCTTGTTGTCGCAGTCGTTGACCACTGTCCACTCCTCTGCGGTATTCAGCTTGGCCTGATACGGCGCCGCCGTCGGGTCGAAGGCCTTGCCGTCGATCCCGAACGAGAGGAACTCGTTCATCGCATCCCGCGACACCGTGTAGCGGACGCGTCGCTGTCGGGCGATCGGCAGCATCGGCGGGTCCCAGGCCGGGAGCGCGTCCGGCAGGCCCATGCGCGGGCCGCGGCCGCGGACCTCGATCGTCGCGATCGATCGCGGAGCCAGCTCGGGAGGTTGATCGGCCAGCCCGGGCATCGGGCCGGCGGCCATCAGGTCGCATTCGAGCGGGACGGCGTTGCCGGCCATCGCCGAGGGTGGCATGCCCGGGATGTTCGGCTTCTGGCTCGAGCCGGGGGTCAGCATCAGCTCGTAGCGCCCCCGTGCGCCGGCCCGGACGAGCAGCTCGACCCGGTTCCCGGCCGACATCATCACGAGCTCGACGCCCTCGGGCGCCCTCATCGTCAAGCCATCCCAGGCGAGCACCTGCAGCTCGTGGTGCTCGAGCGCCAGCGACATGAACTTCCCCTCGGCGGCATTCACCAGACGCCACCGCTGCACCTCGCCGGGGTACATCGTCAGCACCGGGTTGAGCTTGCCGTTGATCGTGTACAGGACGTTCTGGCGGGGGAAGAAGGCCTGCGACCTGGTCGGATTCGGGATCGGGTCGAGTAGCTCGTACTCGGTGCCGAGCTCGATCGACTGCAGCACCATCACGCGCTCCCGGGCCGCCGCCACCTCCGGGACCTCGTCGAGATCGCCGCGCACGATGATCAGGCCTGCCATCCCGCCGCGGAGCTGCTGCGTGACCGCGCCGTGCCGGTGCGGGTGGTACCAGAACAACCCCGCAGGGTGGTTGTGCGGGACCGGGATCACGTAGCGCTGACGCTCACCCGGCGGCACGTCGAGGAAGATGTTGTCGGCGATCCCGCTCGGCGACACGTGCAGCCCGTGGGTGTGCAGGTTCGTGGTCGTCCACTCGTGCGGGCGGTCCATGATCATCGGCGCGTCGCTGTGCAGGGGCGGAAGGTGGTTGACGAGATCGACGACGAGCGTGTCGCCGCCCTGCAGCTCCCAGGTGTACCCAGGGACGACGCCATCGTAGGTATAGGTCCTGACGAGTCGCCCGGCGTTCACGTCGACCGTCGCCGGCGTGCACCGCAGCCTGAGGTGCAGCAGACCGTGCCGGCTCCGCAGCGCCCTCGGGTTGCGGAGCTCGTGGCGGATCGTCGCCGATCTCGCACCGCGCACGGCGACGGCCCGGTCGGGACCGAGCTCCAGCAGCTCCGGTGCCAACACGCCGGCGGCGGCACCCAGTCCATACCTGATCGCGGCGCGCCGCGTCAGCTCCCGTCCCTTGATCACGTCGTTCATCCTTGATCGGGCTTCCGGCAGCAGTCTACTGCCGCGATCCGGACGGACCCGTCAGGTTCGGGCGGCGGAGCGGGCGTGGGTGCGGATCTCGGACAGGATCCGCTCCAGGCGCGGCTCGGTGTCCTGATCGACGTGCGTCATCGCCTCGGCGACCGCTGGATGGACTCCGGCGATCTGCGCATGCATCTCGTGCGCGACCGCGCGGTAGCTGGGATGGCCCTCACGGCCGGAGCGGAGCTCGATCAGCTGCATCGCCTCGCGTGCGTTGAGGTCCAGCACGTAGCGGATCCGGTAGCCGAGACAGAGCGCGTATGGCGCGGCCCGCTCGAGACCGGCGCCCGCGAGCCGCTCGCACTCGAGCCGCGAGACCTCGAGCGCACGGTGGTATTCGTCCCCGCGGCCCGCGAGCTCGACCTGCTCGGGCACCCCGGCGCCGAGGTCGGGCGTCAGCGACTGCCATTGGATGGTCAGCATCCGGTGGCGCTGCAGGTCCCGGAACGCTCCGTAGTCGGAGACGATCTCGAACCGGTAGCGGAGCGACTCGAGGCCGCGTCCGGGCCGGTAGCGCCGGTTGGCGCGATCACCCACGAGCGCGGCCAGCAGCGCGCCGCGGTCATCGGGGTCGAGCGCGGCGACGGCGCTCCGGATCGCCTCCTCCGAGCGGGCGGCCGATTCGAACAGGAGCGCGGTCAGCAGGTCCAGCTCGTCGCCCTCGCTGCGTAGCAGCGTCACCGAAGGGCCGGCCTCGGCGTCGCCGCGGAGGTCCAGGCGCCGAGCCCAGTGCTCGCCCGCCGCGGCCCGCTGCTCCAGGTAACCGATCCACTCACCGCCGCGCTCGGGGCGCCGCACCCGAGCCACGAAGCTCGGCATCACCGCCTCGACCGCCTCGAGGACCATCGCGCCGTAGCTGCGGGCCTCGGGGAGCGGGTGGGCGTACAGGTGCATGATCAGCTGCTCGTACGTCTGGCCGGTGGCGAAGATGCCCATGTGCGAGAGCGAGCTCGCCGGCAGCAAGCCGCGGAGCAGGTCGAGCGCCTTGGCCTTGATCGCCCGCGCGTGGGCCGCCGGCGCCTCCCCGTCGCGCCGCGGATACTGCGTCTCCGCCCACGCGGTTACCGCCGGCAACGAGGCGGAGTAGATCGAGAACAGCGTGTCCATCGCCCGTGCATACTCCGGTCCCAGCTCGGGGTCGCGGTAGTACCGGTATCCGCCCGGCGGATCGGGCATCGGCGCGTCGTATGCGATGTAGCGGGTCGACTGCTCGAGGTAGGCGCCCAGGCGAGGGCGCTGCAGGATCTTGGTGAGGATGTTGGAGACCCACTCACAGGCCACGTGCGCGCCGCCGAGCTGGGCCACCGAGTCGTCGCCGTAGCCCAGGAAGATCCGCTCGTACAGCTTCGCCGCGCGCTCTCCCTCGGCCCCGTCCCAGCGCTCGGCCGGCGCCGTGGCGGGGAGGTCTTCGGCGAACTCATCGAGGAACAGCTGCCGCAGCGTGCCCGGGTAGCGCGAGTAGCGGGCGAACAGCGCGCCCTTGACCGTCTCGGGCAGGTTGACCAGCGCGAACACCGGCCGGTCGAGGTTCGTGAAGTGGGCGCTGAGCCGCTCGCGCTCGGCCGCTGTGAAGCTCTCGACGGGGTAATCCACGGGCGGCGGATCGTAGCGCCGCGGGCGGAGGG
>Ga0209048_10007124_pt1 | contig 10363 bp, 12 predicted proteins | sample FrelakmetCRP12CR_FD_187146 | JGI IMG/M metagenome (GOLD analysis project Ga0209048, IMG submission 187146) | Freshwater lake sediment microbial communities from the University of Notre Dame, USA, for methane emissions studies - CRP12 CR (SPAdes)... | ecosystem: Environmental > Aquatic >... | reverse complement strand
CACCAAGACCGCTCTCACCCGAGCCTCTTGCCATAGTGGATTTCAACGAAGGCTGGACCAGGTATGAAGAACCTGCCATGATCTAACACTGAATTTAGACTTTTCTTCTACAGTCATTTGCCAAAAATGGCCTTTTGGCGTCTGTAAACCCGCATGAAATCTAGATCAAGTTTTTTTACACATCAAAAATGTAGTGCCAGGATTTGTTCACTTATTTCTTGTTAACCATTTGTTACCAAGCTATTATGGGGCCACCTTAACGTAGTGGAGGCTCCCATGTTTGTACGTGCTAAGAAGTCAGGTCCTTATCAGTACCTCCAAGTTGTTGAAAACCGGCGGGAGGGCGCCAAGGTCGTGCAGCGTGTTATATCGACCCTTGGGCGGCTGGATCGCCTCAATGCCAAAGGCGATATTGAAAGCTTGGTGCGCTCCCTGTCCAGGTTTTCCGAGCAGGCTCTGCTGGTTCTCTCCGGTAAGAGTGAACTGCTGGCAGAAGCCAGGAAGATAGGTCCAGCTTTGATTTTCCAACGTCTTTGGGAAGAACTGGGTATCGTGAATGTCCTCAAGGAGCTGCTGAAGGACCGATTGTTCGGCTTTGATGTGGAACGGGCGGTTTTTCTCACCGTCCTTCACCGACTCATGGTGAGCGGGTCTGACAGGTTCTGTGAGAAATGGCGAAGGGACTACGTGGTTCCTGGTGCCGAGGAGCTTTCGCTGCATCATCTCTACCGGGCCATGGCATTCCTGGGTGAAGAACTGGTCGATCAAGACGATGCTACTCCCTTCTCTCCGCGCTGCACCAAAGACCTCGTTGAAGAACACCTCTTTTACGGCCAAAGGCATCTCTTCCAGGGGCTGGATCTGGTCTTCTTCGATACCACTTCGCTCTACTTCGAGGGAGAAGGCGGAGAGACCCTGGGGGAGAGAGGCTACAGCAAGGACCACCGGCCGGACCTCAATCAGATGGTGGTCGGGGCCGTCCTTGACAGTCGTGGCAGACCCATCTGTTGTGAGATGTGGCCGGGTAACACCACGGATGTGAAGACTCTCATTCCGGTGGCACAAAGGATTCGCAAGCGTTTCCAGGTGGCGCGTTTCTGTCTTGTGGCCGACCGGGGGATGATCAGCAAAGAGACCCTGCAAACCCTCGATGACTCCAAAACGGGGCTTCCATACATTCTGGGGGTTCGGATGCGCAAGGCCAAAGAAGGGCGCGAGCAGGTTCTCGCCGACACACGGGAATTTCAGGAAGTTCGACCGGAAGGAAAGTCCTCCAAAGATCCCTCTCCCTTGCAGGTCAAGGAGGTTTCTGTTAACGGCAGACGCTACATCGTGTGCCTCAATCCCAAAGAGGCCAGGAAGGATAAAGCTGACCGCGAGGCCATCCTGGCTTCCCTTGAAGAGCAGCTCAAAAAAGGAGCCAAGAGCCTTGTTGGAAACCGTGGCTACCGGCGCTATCTCAAGACCGAAAAGGGTGCTTTTTCCATCGACCAGGAAAAAGTCAAACAGGACGCCCTTTTCGACGGCAAATGGGTGCTCACCACCAACACCAAACTCCGGCCCGATGAGGTAGCGCTGAAGTATAAGGAGCTTTGGCAGGTGGAGCACATCTTTCGAGACGCCAAGGCGCTCCTTGAAACCCGACCGATCTTCCATAAGCGGGACGAGACCATTCGCGGCCATGTCTTCTGCAGCTTTCTTGCACTTGTCCTCAAAAAAGAACTCTACCGGCGCATCGAGGCTGCCGGCGACAGCTTCGAGTGGTCGGACATCAGGCAGGACCTCAAATCCCTGCAAGAGGTTACTCTCGATGAAGACGGTAAGCGGCTCGCCATCCGTACTCAGTGCCAGGGGACCTGCGGCAAAGTGTTCCAGGCTGTCGGGGTTGCTATCCCTCAAACTATGCGGGCAATCGCCGGGTAAGTCGCCGATGAACGGAATGCCAATTTGTAGTGCCAAGGACGATATAGTCATGTCTATCCTATTAACATCACAACATATTTTTAGAAGTACTGTAGAAGATCAGTGAAGCAAAAGAGAGGGTGATAGCAGAGCTCTTTGTAGTAGCCGTTGAAAGCCGCTCTCTCCTGGTTGCCATGGACAGGATCATCGGTGGAATCGACGTCCAGGATGAGCCTCTTCTTGTTTCGACGTCTGAGAAGGGTCTCGGCACAAGAGGACAGGCCCGCTTCGAGGGCTTTGAGCCCCTAATCGGTTGCAAGAAGCTCATTTTCAAAACGGCAGAGGGTAAGCTGGCTCGCGGCAAAGTCATGCGCTTTTCCGAGGGCCAGTCTAAGGGCTGGGTCCACCCGAAGCTGATCGGCGTCATTGCAGTCCTCATGCCCGCCTCCACCTGATAGACTCTCTGCCGGAGTAGTTGGAGAATGGAGTGATCCGTGTGAGCCGGGGACCTCGGGTTTTTGATCCTGGATGCAACCCTATCAAGAATTTTGTACCGTTCATCGACCTGCCGCAAAAGGAGAAAGCCCGTATCGGAATTGATCTTCCCTCCATGAAAATCAATCGAGATCGATCGGTCGAACTCGGGACAAATAGTCCCCTCTTGTCTTTCAGCAATTGCGGACATGCTTCCCTCCTCTTCTAATTGAATTTACCCCATTTTATCAAATAGTTGAGGAGAATGTGTATGAGAGACTGGCAGGATTGAATTTCAGCTACTGCAACGGACGATTTCTTTAAAGAAGGTTAAGGGCTTTTACATTCATCGCATTCGTGCCTTCAGAGCCTTGATGTTCGCGGCATAGTCTTCGCCCTTGAAAACGGCGGAGCCTGCCACGAAGACATCCACTCCTGCGGATACCAAATCGTCAATGGTTTCAAGATTCACTCCGCCATCTACCTCGATCAGCACCTGCGGCTGCTCTGCATCGATCATCCGACGGCATTGACGCACCTTGGGCAGCATACTGTAAATGAACTTCTGTCCTCCAAAGCCGGGATTCACAGTCATCAGGAGGACCATATCGACATCATTCAGGATGGGTTCGATGGTCACCAGTGATGTTGCCGGATTCAACACGACGGAAGCTCGAACCCCAAGCTCCTTGATCTGTTGAACGGTGCGATGGAGGTGGGGGCAGGTCTCCACCTGCACGCTCAACCAGTCCGCTCCAGCGTCGGCAAAGGCTTCGAGGTAGCGCTCGGGCTTTTCAATCATGAGATGAACATCCAGCGGGAGATTGGTAGCATCGTGGATGGCCCGAACCACGTCCGGCCCAATGGTTATGTTGGGAACGAAGTGTCCATCCATAACATCCACATGGATCCAGTCAGCGCCTCCTGCTTCAGCGGTCATGACTTCTTCTGCCAGTCTGCCAAACCTCGCTGATAGAATGGATGCGGATAGCTTTCTCATTTTGCCTCCTGCAGTTCATCGAAGAGAATAACCGCCATAGGGGTCAGGTCTACACATTTGACGGGAGAAGCTGTCACATGTGTAGACCTGACCCCTACATTTTTTGGATTTACACTCTGCAATTATTACTTATCTTGTTTTGGAGTCGATCACCACAGTTTTTAGACACTATCCGTTTATCTTTTGCGAGTTGCATGCTGCGGGTTGAGAAGAAACCGCAACTCGCAACCCTTAACCCGGAACACTGACTCGAGGTTGGAGAGATGGAAGGAAAAGCAAGGGCAATGGTGCTGGCATCCCTCACGGCGGATTCCTTCGCCCTGGGACCCCACTGGATTTATGACACCAAAGCGATCGAAGGCAAATTCGGGCGGGTGCAGCATCTGCTGAAACCTGAAAAGAATTCCTATCATGGAACAAAGGACCTGGGTGAGTTCACCCACTATGGAGATCAGGCAATGGTCCTGTTGGAGTCCATTGCGGCCTGCTCAGGGTTTGATCTCGATCATTTTGCCCGCAGCTGGAGAGCTTTGTTCGTTACCTACAATGGATATTTCGACAAGGCCACGAAAGGAACTCTTGAGAATTTCTCGGACGGAAATGCTCCAAACAACTCCGGTTCAGCTTCGTCGGATCTGGCTGGAGCTGCTCGCATCGCGCCACTCGTCTATCGCTACCGCGACAATCAGGAAGAACTCTTGATCCATGCACGAGCACAGACAGTCATGACCCACAACAATCCCATGGTGGTTGCCAGTGCTGATTTCTTCGCCAGGGTCACCTATAAAGTATTGCAGGGGAACGATCCATCATCAGCCATGACTGAAACAACAAAGGAATCCTTTGCAGGGACTCCGTTTGCGGCATGGGTCACGAAGGGTTTAGAGAGCGTCGGAGCCAGTTCACGCAAGGCTATTGCTGAATTCGGCCAAAGCTGCGATACCCGAGGTGCTTTTCCCGCTGTCGTGCATCTTATTGCCAAGAACGAAAACGACTTAAAGGAAGCTCTCATTGAAAATGTCATGGCAGGAGGCGACTCAGCGGCCCGAGGCATGGTTGTAGGGATGATTTTGGGCGCTCATCTTGGTCCTGGCGCCATTCCGGGCGAATGGCTATCCGCACTGAAGCAGCACGGGCACATTCTGCAGGTGCTCGACAGAATTGATAGGGGATGAGAGTGTTCCCACTGCAATAACCCAGTGCCAACGGCAAAGAGATGATCCAGAAACACGAAGTGCTTTCCGGATCATCTCTCTCTTCAACAATTCAACGATTCGACTCTTCAACACTCAATAATAGGCTTCTTCGGCCTCAGCTTCCGTTACAGGATCTTTGAAGAAATTGTAGACCCAAGCCTGGTAAGCGATGACCACCGGGACGAAGGTCAAAGCCACGCCCAGCATGATCTTCAACGTGAGTTGGCTTGATGCTGAATTGTAAATGGTCATGCTGAAAGCAGGGTTGAGACTCGATGGAAGGAGATTCGGGTAGAGCCCCGCCACACCAAAAAGGGTCACTCCGACGATAAGCGCACTCGAAGCGAACCAGGCGCTCCACCAGTGCTCCTTCACCAGGTAGACACGGACCATGATGAGGGCACCCACCACGATAATCGGGATCAAGACGATCGGAACAACATACATCAGAGGATTCTGGATGTAGTTGTCATAGAGTCGAGTGGCATACCATGTAGCGATAAGAAAGCCGACGGCAATAACCGCCAGCGCCATCCACAACTTGTTGACCAGGGCCGCCGCCTTTTCATGCACCGTACCCCCAGTCTTGACGATCAGCCAAAGGCAACCGTGCAAGAGAAACATGCTCACGAACAGCACGCCGCCAAAAAGGCCGTAAGGGTTCAGCAAGGTAAACAAGGTCCCCTGGAAAATCCCATCGGCATCGATGGGGATGCCTTGGAAGATGTTGGCGAAAGCCACGCCGAGGAGCAAGGCAGGAAGAAAACTCCCCGCTACCAGACAGCCATCCCACACAGCCTTCCAGGTTGGATGGTCCATCTTCGCGCGGAATTCGATCGCCACCCCGCGCAGGATCAAGGCGAAGAGGATAAGCATCAGCGCCGAATAGAGCCCGCTGAACATCACCGCATAGGTCGTCGGAAACGCCGCGAAGGTCACTCCCCCTGCCGCAATGAGCCAGACCTCATTGCCGTCCCAGTAGGGACCCATGGCGCTGTACATGACGCGTTTTTCGGTTTCGGTTTTGGCGAGAAACGGCATGAGTGTCCCGATGCCAAGGTCGAACCCGTCCAGCATGAAGTAGACTGCCCACAACACACCCCATAAAATGAACCAAATCGATTCAAGCATTTTCAGACCCTCCCGTTTGCATGGCTACCTGGTAAGGTTCAGGCCCTTTCCGGGCATGCGTGGCCATGAGGTAGAAGGCGGCTGCTCCGAGCAGGGAATAGACCAGGATAAAAGCCGCCAGTGATGGCAAGACCTGGGAAACACTTATCGGGGAGACCGCAGCGGAGGTCTTCATCACGCCGTAGACGACCCATGGCTGCCGACCGACTTCAGCCAGCATCCAGCCCGCTTCATTGGCGATATAGGGAAGTGGGAGCGCAAAGAGCATGACTTTGAGGAAACCACGATTGTTTTCCAGGTTGTTGCGCTTGAACCAGCCATAGATGGTGAGCGCCAGGAAAAGGAAACCGAGCCCCACCATGATCCTGAAGGAGATGAAGGGGAGTGTAACCGGAGGCCGCTCGTCCTTGGGAAAATCCTTCAGTCCCTTAACGGTTGCTTGCGTATCATGGTAGGCCAGCATGCTCAAAGCTCCAGGAATAGCGCCGAATTCCAAAAGGTTACGTTCGTTCTTTTCATCGGGAATGACCAAAAGATACTGAGGAGCGCTCTTCGTGGTCTCCCACAAGGATTCCATGGCCGCCAGTTTGGTAGGTTGAATAGCGGCAACCTTGGCGCCGTTGGCGTGGCCTTGGACGACTTCCACAATGGCAAAGACCAGGGCAAACGCGAGGGCGATGCGAAATGATTTGGTGAAGAACACGGTGTTCTGCTTGCGGAGCAAATGATAGGCACTCACTCCCATGACGAAAAACCCTGCAAGGATGTATGCGCCACTCACCGTGTGAATAAACTGGTGCACCGCCGCCGACTGGGTGATCACGGCCAGAAAATCGGTGAGTTCCGCACGACCGTTGCGGATCACATATCCGACCGGGTGCTGCATCCAGGCGTTGGCAATGAGAATCCACACGGCCGAAAGATTGGACGCGATGGCCACGAGCCAAATACTGACAGCATGAGCTTTGGGAGATAACTTATTCCAACCGAATGCCCATACCGCGATGAAGGTTGATTCAAGGAAAAAGGCCACGGAAGCCTCAATGGCCAGGAGTGACCCGAAAATATCTCCTACGTACCGTGAATACCGAGACCAGTTGGTGCCGAATTGGAATTCCAGGGTGATTCCCGTCACCACACCGATGGTGAAATTAATGAGGAAAAGCTTGCCCCAAAATTTGGCCATCCTTTTGTAGTCTTCGTCTCCTGTCCTTACATAGATCGTCTCCATAATCGCGATCAGGATCGAGAGCCCCAACGTAAGGGGGACGAAAAGGAAATGAAAGAACGTTGCAGCCGCGAACTGCAAGCGTGACAACCATAATACATCCATCACAATTCTCCCCCCCTTGCGATTCGTAAGAGCTGAACTTGAGTTTATGCCTTCCAGAGGCCGTGAAGATTGCAGTGTTCCCTCGCCGTAACCGGCCAGGCATCGACACAGAATAGTGCCTCCGGGGCATCACCCGGTTTCAGGAACTGCCGGTATGCTTTTTCGCCGGCAATGAGTTCGATCCACTCGATGTAATGCTTCTCTTCCATTGGATGTGCGACAGCGCCAATTTTTACCTTTACTCCGGCGTCCGTCTTCTCGATGACCGGCACGTGCTTTTCTTTAGCAGCGTCCACCGTGTTTTCCACAAAGATCGTCATGGGCTGACCGCAGCAGACCAGCTCGCCCCCACCGCCATGAAGGACTTCAACAATGTTGCCACACAGTTCACATTTGTAGACCTGTAATTTTTCAGCCACGTAATACTCCTTATTTTTTTTAAAATCCTGGTTCATTCTCTACCCTGATTGTGTAGCCCGACAAATTGACGAAAAAGCTTTTCGTCTTAAGCAAGTCCCTTGGCGATCTCCCTGCCATAATCCTGGGCCATTTTTATCCCACCCCCCAGGGCTGCGGACTTTAAGCGCAACGGTTCCTTCACCATTTTCATGTTGAACACGTTTTTCATCGTGTCGAAGATTCTGTCCGGAGCTTCTCCACTCCATCCGTAAGCTCCAAAAGCTCCGCCCACCTTGCCTTCCACGTTTGCTTTCTCGAGGGTGAAAAGGAAGGTTTTCATCGCCTGAAGCATTTCCCCGTGGTAAGTCGCTGACCCGAGCACGATGGCATCAAAATCATCCAGCTTGATGCCCTTTTTCTCCACCTCGTTTGCATTTGCGAAGGTCACTTCCACGTTCTCAAAACGCAGCCCTTCGCCGATGAGTTCGGCTATTTTTCTCGTCTGATTCGTTCTGGTCGCATAAACTACAATTGCTTTGGCCAATTTTCCCTCCTTCTAGTCCACCTTGAAGAAGACTTTGGCATTCGAGCCACACACCGGGCATGTATCCGGAGGCTCCTTTTCGCAGGTATAACCGCAAACCGAGCACACATAGTAATCAACCTGCTCAAGGGTCCCCATCTTCTCTAAAGCCTTCTCATAAAGAGCCGCGTGGTATTTCTCCACCTCATTGGCATAGCTGAGGCTGCGCTCTCCTGCCTTATGGCCTTCTTCCTGGGCAGCGGCAATCATGGCCGGATACATTTTCTTGAACTCGTAGGTCTCACCCGCAATGGCATCTTTCAGATTTTGGGCGGTGTCCTTGACCTTCCCGAGCGTGCGCAGATGGGCATGAGCATGGACTGTTTCGGCCTCAGCGGCGGCTCTGAAAAGCCTTGCGACCTGCTTATAGCCATCCTTTTCCGCCTGTTTGGCATAAGCCAGGTACTTGCGGTTGGCCTGGGATTCCCCGGCGAAAGCATCCAGTAGATTCTGCTCTGTTTTAGTCATTTTGTCCTCCGTTTTAGATTTGATGTCAGAGTGTTGCTTGAACCGAATGCGGTGATGTGCACCTCCTATTGGCGCCACCACCCCTTTCTGATGTGCATTTCTTTTTCCTCTTCCGCCAGCTTCTTGATCTTGAAGGCCGAATCCCTGAGAACGCCATACAACACCCCGCAGCCGGCATCTTCCCGGACTAGATCACCCTCGTCAGCGATTTCTATCATGTGCTCGACGAGTTCCAGGGTCTTGAGTATCTTTTCGTTACAGGGTCTCGACATGCACCACGCTCCGGCAGATTGGTTGCCTACGCTATTGCTGTGAGATGACGGGCATCCATAGAAAATCCCGGTGGCTTCTTGCATGGAAAAAACCCTTCAATTTGGCGGCTCGGCACTTTGTGGACAGGCCTGCCTGACCAAGGGACATCAATGGTTCCCCATTGAGACTATTGCAGTTCCTCTGACTCGGCTTGACTCAGTTCTAACTTGGCCGCTATTAGCTTCTTATAAAGTGATGCGACTTTCTGTGCATTCCCGGCAAGTGTTGCTTTCAGCAAATCACCTTCCAGTTCAGCTACCTCAAGGCGCTCATAATAGTCCAGAGTCTCCTTAAAGTGAGCCAACACTATCTTGCCCGTGAGAATCGGGTGATTATTCGTCACATTGGCGTCCTTGAAACGTATGCCATGTTCCAGTTCCACCTCGAGACCTCTGCAGAAACGCTCCGGAGTGATCGGCATTCCCTCAAGGTTTACCTCGATAAGGATGGCAGCTGCTTCCTTGGGCAAGACCTTTGCTTCAGTCAAAGCCGTCCAGTCTCTAATTTTGAGGGTCTGGCACACCCTTTTGACTTCTTCCACCGTTATGTATTCTGGAAGTTCCATAGCCTGCTCCTTCGTAATTGTCTTTCTTGGTCTTTGGGCACTTGGGGCGCCACCCACGAAAATTGAAAACCACAAGCAGCATCCTGGTGGTTTCACTCGAGATACAGTAGCGGCCTTATTTCTCCCCGGCCACCACTCGATAAGCCAGGCCTGCGATTGCTGCTCCAATGATCGGCGCCACCCAGAAAAGCCAAAGCTGTCCCAGAGCCCAACCGCCCACAAACAGCGCCGGTCCTGTGCTGCGTGCAGGGTTCACGGATACATTGGTAACCGGAATACCGATCAAATGGATGAGCGTCAGACCAAGCCCGATAGCAATCGGTGCAAACCCTTGCGGAGCGCGCTGGTCAGTGGAACCCAGGATAATCATCAAAAACATGAAGGTCAACACTACCTCGGCGATCAGACCTGCCTGAAGGGAATAGCCTCCGGGTGAGTGATCTCCGTAACCATTGGAGGCAAAACCCCCACTGAGAGTAAATCCCGCTTTGCCACTGGCAATCAGGTAAAGTACCCCGGAAGCTACAATGGCTGCTGCGACCTGGGTGATAATGTAAGGGATCAAATCAGATCCGGCAAAGCGCTTACCAATCCACAATCCTACCGATACCGCTGGATTGAGGTGGCAGCCGGAAATGTGACCGATGGCAAAAGCCATGGTGAGCAAGGTTAACCCGAAAGCCAAGGCTACACCCAGGAATCCAATCCCGAGATTCGGAAAAGCTGCGGCAAGCACAGCACTACCACAGCCACCAAAAACCAGCCAAAATGTCCCGACAAACTCTGCAGCTAAACGGTTACTCAACGGCATAAAGAATTCCTCCTTATATGGTTGAAAAGTTAGTGATAAAAGCTAATTAAGCATTTCCCATCTATTAATCCGGATGAGGCCATTCCACTCCATGGAGCTTTTCCACGTAGTAGCAGAAGCGATCCCACTCCACTTCGCGCCGGGTAACCGGACATCGCAACTTGACTTTTCGCTCGCTCAGTCCGATCA
>Ga0209048_10007123_pt1 | contig 10364 bp, 6 predicted proteins | sample FrelakmetCRP12CR_FD_187146 | JGI IMG/M metagenome (GOLD analysis project Ga0209048, IMG submission 187146) | Freshwater lake sediment microbial communities from the University of Notre Dame, USA, for methane emissions studies - CRP12 CR (SPAdes)... | ecosystem: Environmental > Aquatic >... | reverse complement strand
CCCGATCCGGTGAAGCCGCTCGACCTCCCCGCGCTCGTGCGGCAGGGGCGGGACGAAGGCCGCCTCGAGGAGGTCGTGGAGTCGCTCGAGCCCCGCTACCCGGGTTACGGGCTCCTCAAGGACGCGCTCCCGGCGCTGCGCTCGCTCGCGGCCGCTCCGCCCCTCCCCGAGGTCCCCCCGGCGCCGAAGCTCCGCCCGGGCGACGAATGGGAGGGCGCGCCGGCCTTGCGCGCGCGCCTCGCCGCCCTCGGCGACCTCGAGGAGGGGGTGGCGGCGCCGGCCCAGGGACCGCCGAGGTACGAGGAAGACCTCGTCGCGGCGGTGAAGAGGTTCCAGGAGCGGCACGGCCTCGCGGCGGACGGGACCCTGGGGAAGCGCACCGCCGCCGCGCTCGACCTGTCGCCGGCCGTGCGGGTCCGCCGGGTCGAGCTGGCGATGGAGAGGTACCGGTGGCTCCCGTCCCCCGGCCGGAGGGTGGTCCTCGTGGAGGTCCCGCGCGCGGAGCTGTGGGCGCTCGACCTCGGCCAGCCGGCGCCTGCCCTCTCCATGCGGGCGGTGGTGGGAGCCGACGACCGCCAGACGCCGATGCTCGCCGGCGAGATCCGGGGCGTCATCTTCCGTCCCTACTGGTTTCCGACCCGCCAGATCGTGACCGAGGAGATCCTGCCCCGCGAGCGGTCGCACCCCGGCTGGCTCGCCTCCCACCACATGGAGGTCGTCGCGAGCGGAGACGAGGGCGCGGAGCCGCTCCCGCCGAGCGAGGAGAACCTGATGCTCGCCGGGAAGGGGAAGCTCACGATCCGCCAGCGCCCGGGGCCGCACAACGACCTCGGGCCGGTGAAGTTCGTGATGCCGAACCCGGAGTGCATTGGCATCCACGGGACTCCCTACCGGGCGCTCTTCGAACGCCCGCGGCGGGAGAGGAGCCACGGGTGCATCCGGGTCGAGGACCCGGTGGCGCTCGCGGCGTGGACCCTCGCCGGCCAGGGCGGCTGGGACGCCGCCCGCATCGCGTCGGCGGTCCGGCGGGAGAGGCCCACGGGGGCGAAGCTCGCCGAGCCGGTGCAGGTGCTCATCCTATACGCGACCGCCTCGGTGGACCCGGACGGGCGGCTAGAGTTCCGGGACGACGCCTACGGCCTCGACGCGGTCCTCGAGGATCTCCTCCGGCGGGGGCCGGTAGAGGGGCAGCGGGCCGGGGGTGGCGGGACGGCCGCCATGTGCCAGGGCTCCCGCGGCCGCGAGGGAACCGGTCCATGACGGCATCGCCAGAGGTCGGAGGTGAGGAATGAAGGTCGCGATCCTTGGCTCGGGAATGGTGGGGCAGACGCTTGGGATCGGTTTCGCGGTCCGCGGCCACGAGGTGGTGCTCGGAACGCGGGACCCGGCGCACGAGAAGCTCGTCGCCTGGCGGAAGGCGGCGGGCGGGCGCGCGCGCGCCGCGCCGTTCGCGGAAGCCGCGGCCTTCGGCGAGGTGGCTGTGCTCGCCACGCTCTGGTCCGGGACGAGGTCGGCGCTCGAGCTCGCCGGCCCGGACAACCTGCGCGGCAAGGTCGTCGTCGACGTCACGAACCCGCTCGACTTCTCGAGCGGCGGGCCGCGGCTCGCCGTCGGGTGGAGCGACTCGGGCGGGGAGCAGGTCCAGCGCCTCTTGCCCGGGGCGAGGGTGGTGAAGGCCTGGAACATCGTCACCGCCGCCACCATGGTGAGCCCGGAGCGGGAGGAGGGGATCCCGGACATGTGGATCGCCGGCGACGACGCGGACGCGAAGAGGACGGTGTCGGCCATCCTGGCGGAGTTCGGCTGGCCGGTCATCGACCTCGGAGGGATCGAGTGCGCGCGGCTGCTCGAGCCGATGGCGATGGTGTGGATCCGCCACTTCGCGGCGACGAGGGACTACCGCCACGCCTTCAAGCTGCTCAGGAAGTGAAGGGCAGAAGGCCGCCCCAGGCGTGCCGCGGGCCGGGAACCTGCCCGGCCCGCCGGCTGCACGGCGCGGCCCCTAGTGTGCCCCGCGGGAGCTCAGCACCGCGGGAATGGTGCGGAAGCAGATCTGGATGTCCTTCCAGAGCGACCAGTTGTCGATGTAGTCGAGGTCGAGCTCCATCCACTGGTCGAAGTCGATGTTCGAGCGGCCGCTGACCTGCCAGGTGCAGGTGATGCCGGGCTTCACGCTCAGGCGGCGCCGCTGCCAGCGCTTGTACTGACGCACCTCGGCGGGGACGGGCGGCCGGGGGCCGACGATGCTCATCTCCCCGGTGAGGACGTTGAAGAACTGGGGCAGCTCGTCGAGCGAGGTCTTGCGGATGAACCGGCCGACGCGGGTGATGCGCGGGTCGTTGCGCATCTTGAAGACGGGACCGGAGGCCTCGTTGAGCGCGCGCAGGGACTCGAGGCGCGCCTCGGCGTCCACGTGCATGCTGCGGAACTTGAGCATGGTGAACGGGCGCCCGTTCAGCCCGACGCGCCTCTGGCGGAAGAACACCGGCCCGCGCGAGTCGAGCTTGATCGCCACCGCGGCGGCGAGGAGCACCGGCGAGGCGAGCATCACCGCCGCCGCGCTCGCCGCGAGGTCGAAGAGGCGCTTCATGGTGAGCGCCACCTCGTCGGTGGGAGCGCGGGTGAAGGAGAGCATGGGCAGCCCCTCCATCTCCCCGAGCGACATGCGCGACGGCCCCTCGGTGAAGAGGTCGAGGCAAACGCGCGAGCCCACCCCCTGCTCCTCGCAGAGGTAGAAGGCGTTCTCGACGGTGGAGAGGCGCTCCCGCGGCACGGCGAAGACCACCTCGTCGATGACGTTGTCGTCGAGGATCGGGCCGAGCTGGGAGACGCGACCGAGCACCAGCGTGCGGGAGACCTCGCGGACGGCGTCGTCCTCGAGGATGTGGCCAGCGAACTGGAGCCCCCACTCCGGGTGGGCGGCGACGGTGTCGACCACCTCGCGGGCGAGCTCGCCGGAGCCGACCACCGCGAACATGCGGCTGTTGTAGCCGCGGCGCCGGAGCTCCCGGGCGGCGTACCTGAGCGCGAGCCGGTTCGCGGAGAGGAGGATGAGCGAGACGGCGAAGAAGGAGCCGAGGAAGAGGCGGGAGACCTCGTGCTGGCCGCGGAGGAAGAAGACCGAGGCGGCGACGGCGAGGGTGAGGGTGACCACCGAGCGCGCGATGCGCGCGAGCTCGGCGAGGATGCTCTGCGTGCGGAAGGTCTCGTAGACCTGGAAGAGCCAGGAGGTCGCGAGCCAGAGCAGCAGCATCAGGGCGAGCGCGGGCCGGTAGACCGCGAGCGGATACATCTCGCCGTGGGAATGGTCCACCACCAGGTCGCGGATGAAGTACGCGACCGGCATGGCGAGCGACAGGCAGGCGAGGTCCAGGAACCTCAGGCCTCCCTCTATGACTCTGTTGCGCATGTCGTGAAAGCTCCCCCCGTTGGACTAGCCCGCAGCGACTTCGTATCAGGTCGCCAGACATCGTGCCTGTACCGCGACGCAGGTACGCGGATGTATCCGGTCGGGTACACTGAGGGATCCCCGCATGGGAGTTCGGCGGCGCAAGCGGAACGGCACAAAAAGGGCTATAAAATCTAATTATTATAATGGGTGGTATCGCACCCATGGCGCGGCTTCCGTGCCCCTTCCAGCCCTGCGCCTCCGGCCAGCCCCGCATGGTCACCCTGAGTGTGGCTTCACTTCAAGCGACGGGCGTGAAACATTCCGCTGGAAACCTATTTAAGACTAATTCTTTGGAGTTAAATTCGGTGGCTGCGGGGCGAGTTTGGGCTAGACTTCGCCTGCGAGATGGCCCTCCAGTTCGACCAGAAGCTCGTGTCCTTGGGGAGCCGGGCCCCGAAAACGGCGCTCCGCGGAGCGCTTTCGGCGGCTCTCGGCGACCTGCGCGTGGCCCTGTGCCTGCACCGGGTTGGGGAACCACATTCGGGGGCCCTCCTCCCTTCCATGACCATTCCCGAGCGCGAGCTCGACCTGCTCGTCGAGCTCCTCCTGGGCTCGAGGCGCTCGGCCGAGCGCTGGCTCAGCCTGACCTTCGACGACGGGTACGCCGACTCCGTCGACTACGTGGCCTCGCGCTCGGCCCGCTATCCGGAGGTGGAGTTCCTGGTCTTCGCCTGTCCCGAGAAGGCCGAGCAGCGCTCCGGGTACCGCTGGGATCTGGTCGACCGGGACGTGCGAGCGGGGCGGAACCTCGAGGAGGCATGGAACGACCACATGGAGAGGAAGAGGGACGTCCTCCTCGAGAACCGCCGCGAGGAGCTGAGAGCGATCGCGGCGCTCCCGGAGTACCGCCTCGCCACCCCGGGCGAGCTCGCCGAGGTCGCGCGGCGGGCGAACGTCCTGCTCGGCAACCACACGAACTGCCACTTCAAGTCGTGCGACCTCTCCCCGGCCGATCTCGCCGCCGACGTCGAGCGCTCGCAGGCGGACTTCGCGCGCCTCTTCGGCGAGCCCGGCCACTTCGCCTTCCCCTACGGATGGCCGCTCTTCGACGCGTCGCACGTCGAGGTGGTGAAGGCGCGGACGAGCGGGCCCATCTGGAGCACGACGAGGCGCCCCTACCGCGCGAGAGAGCGGGAAGGGCGGGCCGCCCTTCCCCGCTTCCCGGTGGACGGCCGCTGGAGCGCCCGCGGGATCGCGGGCTGGATCGCGGGCCGCGCCGTCGCCTTCAGGGCGCGAGGCCCGCGCCACGGCGTCGAGGAGCCCTAGCGCGGGTTCGCGCCGGCCCGCGGCGGACAGCCTTGCGGAGGGGCCGGTCCGCGTGTAGGAGCGGGCGGTCGAGCCCCTCGAGGACACCTTTGCCATTGCCCCCTTCGGAAGAGCGCTCGTGAAGCACTGGGTCCACCTGCTCCTGGCGGTCGTCCTCGCCTGCACCTCCCCCGCGCCCGGCAGCGCCGCCGGGGCGCCCGGGGCCGCGCCTGCCCGGGCCCCCGAAGCGGCAAGGCCCTCGCCGGGCGGCGGGCGTCCCATCTACGGCGGCGACCGGACGCAGTCGCCCATCCCTCGCGACGTCGCGGACCGGCTCCGGGCCGCCTCGGCGAGGAGCCGGAGCGCGCGCGGCGCGGTGCTCATGAAGGTCGGGGACTCGGTGAGCGCGGGCGGCATCCTCGGCCCCTTCCTCGCCTGCTTCGACCCCGCCTCCAGGGCGACCGTGAACCTGGGCGGGCGCACCGAGCTCGCCCAGGCCGTCGACTACTTCCAGTCGGTGAAGGCGACGCCGACCGAGAGCCCGTACGGGCGCGACAGCCTGTCGGTGCAGGTCGGCCAGAACGCCGAGTGGGCGGCCTCGGGGTCGCCGACCCCGATCGAGCGCGAGATCGACGCCATCCACCCGGGCGTGGCCGTCGTGATGTTCGGCTCGAACGACATCGGGTGCTACGGCTGCGGCCTCACCGACGCCGAGATGGCGAGCATCTACTTCGGCCATGTGAGGAAGATCGTGGACCTCCTCCTCGCGAAGGGGGTGGTGCCGGTCGTGAGCTCCATGCCGCCCCGCTCCGACGATCCGGCGAACCTGCGCCGCCTCCCGCTCTTCGCGAATGCCGCCCGCGCCATCGCCCAGGGCCGGGAGGTGCCCTTCGTCGACTACCAGCGCGAGATGATGCCCCTGCCCCACCTCGGCCTGGGCGGGGACGGCGTCCACCCGAGCTCGTGCCAGGTCGGGCCCGCGCACGCCTGCCGCTTCGACGACGCGAGCTGCGGAGGACGGAGGTTCCTCGACTACGGGTACAACGTCCGGAACCTCGTCACCCTCGAGGCGCTCTCCCGGCTGAAGGCGGTCCTCGCCGACGGGATTCCCTTCCTCGACGAGTCCCCGCCGCGGATGGCCGGCAAGGGGACCTGGGCGGCGCCGTTCGAGGCCGACCGCCTGCCCTTCACGGACCTCCGAGACCCGGCCCGCGAAGGCGCGTCCGCGGCGAGGAGCCACGGGTGCAAGGGCTCCGCCCTGGCAGCCGGGCCCGAGGTGGTCTACCGACTCTCGCTCCCGGGGCCGGCCGCGGTCCGCATCGCCGTCCTCGACGGCGCCTCTTCCCTCACCGGCCCGAGCGCCTTTTCCGTCGACCTCCTCGACGCCTCCGGAAGGCCGGGCGGCTGCCTGAAGTCCTCCGATCGATCCATCGGCGCGAAGCTGCCGGCCGGGACCTACCACGTGGCCGTGGACTCGATCGCCCCGAAGGGCGGTGGGGAGTTCGCGCTCGTGGTCGTCGAGTGCGTAGCGGGCGACAAGAGCTGCGAGTGAGGAGGGGAAAGCCCTCCGGCCGCCGCGGAGGGCCCGGGGTCACTTCTTCCCGGGCGGCGGCTCCATCGTCAGCTCGACGACGCTGATCGACCAGGGAGGGACGACCTGGCGCAGGCTGCCCTTCTCGGCGTCCCCGGCGAAGACCTCGGAGAGGCGGGCGTCGGGCGTGTGCTGGAACACGCGCCGGCTCTCGACCTTGCCGCAGCCGTTCAGCTGCACGTCGACGTCGAGCGGCCTCACCGAGTCGAAGTTGAGGAGCACGGCGGTGATCCGGCCGCCCTCCTCGTCTCGCGAGGCGAAGGCGGACAGGGGAGTCGCGGCGCGCGTCGCGAGCGACCAGTTCTCGAAGTGCGCCCCGTGCCCGTCGAAGTTCCGGAAGGCCCGGAAGGCCCAGAAGGCATGGGAGCCCTTGGCCGGGTAGGTCCAGTAGAAGGCCGCGGTGACGTCTTGCTCGCCGAACCGGCCGAGGGCCTCCGCCACGGCGAGGCCGCCGCTCGGGTGCTCCTCGGCGCCGAAGTTCCACTCGCCGATCGAGATGCCCCGCCCCGGGTACTCCTTCGCGATCCACTCCTTGAGGCGCGGCAGGAGCTTCACCGTGTCCTTGATCCAGGACTCGTCCAGGTAGGTCGGGTCCCACAGCGCGCGGGTGGAGCGGATGCGGCGGGCGCTCGTGTCCGGGTCGGTCCCGCCCCTGGGACCGGCGATGCCCTGGCCCATGGGGTAGAAGTGGACGTCGACCACGTCGAGGAGCCTCTGCCCGGTCTTCTTCTCGTGCTGGGCGAGCTTGCGCAGGTACCAGGGCAAGAACGGCACGTCGCCGTGCGCGCGCCGATCGGGGCGCAGGAGGAAGCCCGCCTTGGCGTCCACCGCCGACCACTGGTAGGCGGGCCAGCCCCACAGGGCCGGGCCGGCGATGAGGGCGTCCGGGTCGGCCTTCCGCACGGCGGCGGCGTAGCGCAGCGTCTTGTCGAGAACCTCGTCGTAGCCGGCAGGCTCGGGGTGCACGTCGCGATGGGTCGAGTCCCAGAGCATGGGCTCGTTGTCGAGGACGTACATCCAGACGCCGCGCGTGCCGCGCTTCTGGTCGGCCTCGCGGATGGCGCGGACCCAGCGCTCGATGTCCTCGGGCGGCATCTCCACGCTGGTGCCCGATGCCGACGCGTTGAGCAGGTGCCCGTCCTTCGCCACCCCGTTGCCGGCGTCGGGCTTGAAGGGGTCGGTCGATTGCTGCGGGCCGTAGCCGGAGACCGGGAACGAGTAGCTCGACGTGTCCTTCGCCACCCAGCCCATGATGGGCACGGTGAGCGCGGTCTGGAGCCCGCGGGACCGGTTCGCGTCGAGGAACTTCGCCCAGGTGAAGTCGGGGTCGCCCGTGTAGTTCACGTTCTCGAAGTACCAGTCGAGCGCGGTGTTCCAGGCATGCCCGAGCTTCCAGTTGTAGCGGGTGGAGGAGTTGCCTCCCCACCTCCGGACGGTGGCCCCGACGTCGAACTGGTGGCTCTCCGACAGGTCGAGCCGCTGGTCGTAGGCGATGCCGTAGACGTAGGGGCTGATGCGGTGCGCCGGGGCGCTGCAGTCGATGGCGAGCCTCGTCGCGAGCGACGGCCCGAGGTTCCTCTGTGGCGGCGCGGGCGGGGGCGCCGCGGCCGGGCTCGCCGCCGGACGCGGGGCGGCGGTGGCCGCGGCGGTGGCCGCCGCGACCGGTGCTGCCGGTGGCGCCTTCTTCGCAGCCGCCTTGCCCGCCGGGGGCGCGGCGCCCGGTGGTGCGGGCGCGGACGTCGCGGACGGGGAGTTCTGGGTGAGGACGATGTTGTCGAGGAACACCGGTGTGGCCTCGATCGCCCTCGCCGCCCGGATGACGACGCTGTCGAAGGGGGCTCCGCCAGGATCGAGCCGCTCCATCCCGATCCAGACCTCGCTCCACCCGTCTGGCGAGTCGAAGCGGTCCGTCGGCAGCACCTCCACCTTGGGGAAGACCACGCCGCCCTCTGCGTCCAGGCGGACCTCGAGGAAGTCGCCGAGGCGCAGCGGGGCCTGGAAGCGGAAGGCGAGGCCGCCGAAGCTCCCCTTCAGGGCGGGCTTCGAGAGCATCCAGCCGCCCTGCCCGGACATGTCGAGCCGCGCCGGGCCGTCGTTCGTGAGGCGCGGGGCCCAGCCGTCGTCCCGCCACCCCGGCTTGAGCCGCCCCTGGTAGACGACCTCCGCCGCCACCTGCTCCGCGGCCGGGCGGCGACCCGGGGCCCGGTCTGCGGCCGACGCGAGCGACGCGGCGAGGAGGGCCGCGAGCGCGCCGGCGCGGAGGGCGCCTTTGCCGGCACACCCGCAGAGGTCTCCGGGGGCGAACATCCTATCGACCCGTCTCGGCCTTGCGAGACGCGCCGTTCGTCCCGGGGACGGTCTCGAGCGGGGCCTCGCGGGTGCGGACCTCGGCCGGGGCGGGGACCACCACCGATCGAGGGGGGACGGTGCGGTCGAGCACCGACCCGGCCATGAGCTTCGAGCCTGCCCCGACGGTGATGGGGCCGATGAGCGTGCAGCCAGGCCCCACGTGCACGTCCCTCTCCAGAAACGGCGCGCCGGCGGTGCGGGTCCCCGGAGCGTTGCCCATCCCGAGAGTCACGTTCTGGTTGATGATGCACCCCGGGCCGATTCGGGCGGCGCTGCTCACGGCGAGACCCATGCCGTGGATGATCATCACGCCGGGGGCGATGTCGGCGTCCCAGTGGACGTCGGACCCGTAGGTGTGGCGGATGAGGCGCGAGACCATCATCGCCGGCAGCCGGAGCCCGGCGTCCCGCAGCAGGTGCATGAAGCGCACGGCCACGAGGAGCTGGAACCCGATCTTCTTCAGCGCGTCGCCGGCGAGGCTGCCGGCGGCGTCGGCGTGGGCGCCGTACTTCTGCTGGTAGCGCCGGATGGTCTCGTGGTCGCTGTGCACCGCCGCGAGGAAGCGGCGCACGAGCGCCCGCTTTCGCTCGGCGGGCAGGCTCGCCGGGTCGAGCCACCAGCTCTTGAAGTCCCGCGCCACCGCGGCCGTGGAGCCGAGCTCGTCCCGGACGCCGAGGTAGTAGTCGAGCCCGTAGGTGACGGTGGCGGCGGTGAGGGCCGGCCCCTCCAGCCCCGCGCGGTCGAGCCCGAGGGCGACCACCCAGGCGAGCGGGGCGAGTGCCATGCCGGCCGGCGGGAAGAAGGCGGAGATGGCGAGGCGCGGGTTCAGGTCCCAGGGACGCTGCTGCACGAGGTCGGGGTTCTTCCTCGAGATGACGAGGTCGAGCCTGCCGTAGTTCCGCGCCCTCGACCGCCAGCGCCCCACGCTGGTGTGGTCCGAGCCGTTCACCGTGTAGGCGTCCTCGGAGAGAACGAACTCCGCTCCGTAGCGCTCGAGGCGCCGCCCGAGCTCGACGTCCTCGGCCTGCCGGAGCGACGTGTCGAAGCCGCCCACGGCGAGGTAGTCGGCCCGCCGAAAGGAAGTGTTGCCCGTGTACATGCTGTTCCCGCGGACGGCCGCCCCCGCCTTCGCCCGCTCGTGGACCCGGTCCAGGTTGCGCTGGTGCCAGCGCTCCGGGAGCGCCATCCCGGAGGGAGGCGGCCTGATTCGCCCGAGCACCACCCGGCGGCTCCCGGCGGGGTGGAGCGCGAGGTGGTGCTCGAGGAAGCCGGGCCCCACCTGCATGTCGTCGTCCACGATGACGAGCACCTCGGCGCGCGCGGCCAGGACGCCGCGGTGCCGCGCCGTCGCCTGTCCGGCGTTCGCCTGCTCCTCCACCCGGAGCGCGAAGGGCCAGCTGCGGGCGGTGAGGAGCGGCCGGACCGGCTCCTTCGACCCGTCGTCGACGACCACCACCTCGAACTCGCCCGGGGGGAGCGATTGCCCGGCCAGCTGGCCGAGCAGGCGCTCGATGAGCGCCGGCCGGTTGTAGGTGGCGACGACGACGCTCAGCCTGGGACGCTCGCCCGCCATGGTCATCCGACCGCGACGCATCCGAGGATGCGGTCGCGCCCCACGATCTCGATGGTGCTCAGCGCATTGCCCAGGTCCGCCTCGCCCAGCCGGACCACCAGGACGGCGGCGTCCGCCGCGAGCACCACCGGGATGCCCGCCAGGCTGCTCACCAC
>Ga0209048_10007122_pt1 | contig 10365 bp, 10 predicted proteins | sample FrelakmetCRP12CR_FD_187146 | JGI IMG/M metagenome (GOLD analysis project Ga0209048, IMG submission 187146) | Freshwater lake sediment microbial communities from the University of Notre Dame, USA, for methane emissions studies - CRP12 CR (SPAdes)... | ecosystem: Environmental > Aquatic >... | reverse complement strand
GATGGTCCACAAGTGAGTGTAGCCAGTCAATGCAGAAATGGAGATGAATTCTATTTCGCATTGCGACATTTAATTCTACGCGGGCCGTCAAATTATGAGGGTTGCCGGGAGAGCACCAAATAGGCACTCTGCTTATCGAAAGGCTGTTCTATCGCTGCTTTTGTTGTTCCTAGCTAAGGAAAATGCATGGCGGTCCAGCATACACGTCCGAGCATTGGCCGGTGGTACATACTCGCGTTGATATGCCTGATGTACCTCATCACCTATCTTGATCGGGTGAATATCTCGACGGCGGCACCTGTCATCAGTAAGGAATTTGGTTTTGATAAAATCACGATGGGCATAATCTTCAGTGCCTTCGTCTGGGCCTATGCCCTGTTTCAGGTCCCCGGGGGCTGGCTTGGCGATCGATTCGGCCCACGGCATGTCTTGACGATTATTGTCAGCTATTGGTCGCTTATGACTGCGGCGACTGCAGCCGCTACCGGTGCGGTGTCGTTCGTTGTAATTCGCTTTCTTTTCGGTATCGGCGAAGCGGGCGCGTTTCCAGGCGCAACTCGCGCCATGCAACTGTGGTATCCGAGGCAAGAGCGCGGGTTCGTCCAAGGGATCACGCACAGCGCAAGCCGCGTCGGAGCAGCCATCGCACCGCCGATTGTAGTGTTGATAATGACAACGCTCGGCTGGCAATCCGTCTTCTACATCTCCGGAGCGATTGGCATTGTCTGGGCCCTCTGGTGGTACTTGGCGTATCGTAATTTGCCGGAAGAGCACGCGCTGGTGAACCAAGCGGAACTCGAACATATCCGCGGGGTGGACGAAAAAGGTAGCGCCAATCAAGCTAAAATCAGCAAAAAAGCCAGCGTGCCGTGGGGAACGTTGCTCCGATCTCCCAATATGTGGGCGATCATGTGCGCCTATTTCGCTTACGTTTACTGCCTCTGGATCTTCCTGAGTTGGTTGCCGTCTTATCTGATGGAATTCCGGCATTTTACACTGCTCAAGGTTGGCCTCTTAGCATCACTACCCCTTTGGGCAGGTGTGGTCGGCGATACCGTTGGCGGCTTGGCTACCGATTGGCTGCTGAAAAAATCCGGCAACACCAAGTTCTCCCGACGTTTAGTGGCTATTGTTGGCATGTTGGGTTGCGCTGCATTTATTGTGCCGGCTGCGCTAACCGAGGATGCTTACACCGCTGTATATTGCTTGACTGCTGCTATGTTCTTTCTCGAGTGCACCATCGGACCTTCCTGGGCAGTTCCCATGGATGTCGGCGGCGAGCATTCTGGGACAGTATCCGGAATGATGAACATGGCTGGAAATATTGGTGGTGCAGTATCGCCAATCGTCTTCGGAATTTTAGCTCAATTTGGCTCTTGGCAGGCACCATTTATCGTCGCAGCCAGTCTACTCATCGTGGGGGCGGCAGTTTGGGCATTCTGGCTAGATCCCGATGCCTCGGTCGTCTGACACGGATAAATGCTGGTGCCCTAACCAATCGGGATCGCGTTTGTGGTTATCTCGCTATTCGCGGCTAACCGTTGCCAAGGTTTTCTTAATATAGCTGGTCAGGTGATGATTTCGAAAGATCCTCTGTTTCGCATCACTGCCGATCTCGGTGAAATCCAAGAGTTTGGTAAAACACCGTACGGAGAACGCCGCGTCATCGAAATCCTCGGCGGGCGCGTTGAAGGCCCCATGCTTAAGGGAAAAATTATGCCTGGCGGCTCCGACTGGCAGATTGTTCGGAGCGATGGCGTCGCCGACATCCGGGCTCGCTATGCGATCGAGACAGAATCTGGAGCGCGGATTCTCGTTCGAAGCGACGGCTTACGCCATGGACCGCCCGACGTATTGGCGCGCATCGCGCGTGGTGAAAACGTTGATTCCTCACTGTATTATTTCCGCACCATCATGCGATATGAAACATCAGAGCCAAATCTCGACCGTCTCAACAAAATGCTCGCATTGGCATATGGTGAGCGCACACGTGTGACCGTCAAACTTGATGTATATGAAATTCTCTAGTGCCATTGCCTCGCCGCGGTCTGCTTCGCCGTAACTGGAGCGAACCCCCAAGAAAGTAGCCCACCTAAACTTTAAACTTCGAGCTTAGGACATAGGGAAGGCGACGGTCACAGCTCTCATGCCTACGGACGTTCTCTTCGACCTGGCTTTCGTGACGAAGCTGGCGCTTACGGCATCGGTCGTTGTCACTGCATCGATGGTGACTGAACGTGCGGGCCCACTGATCGGAGCGCTTGTGGTCACGCTGCCAGTCACAGTATGGCCGGCCTTCGTGTTTCTTGCTCTCGACCATGATGCGACCTTTCTTTCAGCAAGCGCGGTCGCCGGTCTCGCAATCAACGCAATCACTGCTATTTTCATGCTCATTTATGTTTTGCTCGCGCTTAAGCTGAGCCTCGTTGTTAGCCTCGCCATTGCACTGGCCACTTGGATCTCACTTGCTCTCGTGGTGCGTTCGATCGCCTGGTCATTTGTTACCGCTGGCTTGCTCAATATCGTCCTCTATCCTTGCTGCCTGTGGCTCTCGAACCGATTTCGTGCCGCAGCAATGCCGGCGGTCACAACAAAATGGTACGACGTGCCCCTACGCGCGATTTTCGTTTGCTCGCTGATGGCTACGGTGCTCGTCATCGGCAATTGGGCGGGACCAATTACGACAGGAATGATTGCCGTCTTTCCAATCTCGACCACATGCACCATGCTCATTCTGCAGCCGCGAATCGGCGGACCGGCCACCGCTGCGGTTGTTGCCAACGGAATATGGGGCATTGCCGGAATTAGTGGAGGGCTTACCGCACTGTATCTTACCGTCGAAGGATTCGGCATATTTCCGGCGCTTGCACTCGCATTGGCAGTCCCATTGACCTGGAACTTCACAGTCTGGAGCCTCGGTCGCCGTAAAAGCAAGTCAGTCCAAAGATTTTTGCGATATTGGTAACATGGCTGAAGTGACAGCTATGGGATTGGTCTCGATTGCCGTTTAATTTCTCATTGAAACGTCATCTTCCGGTTCACTCCGTAGATATGACGGCAACGCCGGTTCGGCGCTGCCGCAATGTTTCGAAGAATCCCAAAATTCCGCGGGGCATAAAAATGATAAATAGAATGAGAAGAATGCCGTAGATCGTGTTGGCAGCGCCGATAAAATTTGTTCCAAACCAAACCCGCAAACCTTCTGTAAGCGCAAGGGTCAAAAACGAACCGACAGTTGGACCAAACATCGAATACATACCGCCGGCTATCGCCGCGAATACGATCTGCAATGACACCGCGATCCCCGAAACCGTCTCTGGATTTAGGTACATCAAATATTGGCCGAACAACGCGCCGCCAAAAGCCGTTAGTGCCGCACTGATAATGGTGACGCGTAGCTTTTCATGCAACACGCTAATGCCTATCGCGGACGCTGCTTCCTCGTCCTCTGAGATTGCTTCCAAGGCTTGGCGACCGACCCCGCGGTCGATCCAGCGCCAAATTGCGAGTCCCATTATCCACATAACAAGTACAATGCCGTAGAAATACGTCTTTTCGGGAAATTGCAGCGCATACCAGGAATGACCAGCTATTTTCTGAGTCATCCCAAGCGAGCCGCCGGTGACGTCCCGCTCCGCCACGATAAAAAGCAGAACAACCTGCCCGAGTGCCAAAGTGACGAGCGCAAAGTAGTGTCCAACGACCTTCAGTCGAAAGCACGGATAGCCAATTATGATCGCAAGCAAGACCGACAATAGAACGCCAATTGGGATACCAATCCATGGCGTCAGCCCATAATAATTCCATAGCAATGCTGGAACGTAGGCGCCGATGCCCATGAAGGCGCCGTGGCCGAGTGATACAAAACCAAAACGGCCCATCAACGACCAGGCAGTATAGATGAAGCCCCAGAGAAAAATCTGAATAACCAAATGAAGAAAATAAACAGGCATGACGAAGGGGATGACGCAAAGAATTCCGAGACCAAGAGCTCCAATGATTTTATTCATGCGCTGAGAATCCCACGCGGACGTACCAGCATCAGCACAATGAAAAAGCTGAAGGCGAGAACATAAGCAAGTTCCGTCGAGGCGTAATAGCCGCCGATGGCGATGATTTGACTCATGATAAAGGCCGCGAAGAAACCTCCGATCATGTTGCCCAGCCCGCCCAGCACGCAGATCATGAAGGTGATCGGCCCGAACGTGTTGCCGATGAATGGATGCACATCGTACTGCAGCGCGAGCAGGCACGCGCTCAAGCCAGCAAGTGCACCGCCAATCGCAGATGTCATGAGATAGATCCGCCGCTCATTCACACCCATGAGACCCATGATCTCGCGATCCTGCGAAATCGCACGTATTGCGGTTCCCAGATAAGTTCGCCTGAGGAACAGATAAAGCGCAACCGCTCCTGCAAGCGCCACGGCGAAAGCCATCAAGCGAGCATAGCTAATGTAAAGATTGCCGATTTGGATTACCGGCAAGCGCAAACCGATATTACGGAAATCCGTGCCAAACAAAAGAGTCGCAAAGCTTTGCAGAAAAAATAACAGACCTCCTGTCGCGAGCAATTGATTGATGGGAGCCGCACTTAGGATGGGTTCGATAATAATGAGATGAACAAGAAATCCGAGGATCGCCACCGCTGCGATGGCGGCAATGCAGGCAAATTCAATCGGCCAGCCAAAATAAACGTGCAACCAATAGACCGCGTACATACCGCACATGACAAGATCGGCATAGGCAATCCAAACGACGTCGATCACGCCGAAGATAAGATTGAGCCCGAGCGCAAGAAGTGCCAGCACGCCTCCAAGCAGAAGCCCGTTGACCATTGCTTCCAGGAGATACACGTCCATTTTTTTAGAGCCCCATATAGGCCTTGCGAATTATTTCATCGTTTCTGAGCGAGGACGACGTTCCCTCAAGCTTGATGCTCCCGACCTCTAACAGGTAAGCGCGATCCACAATTTCCAGCACTTGCTGCACGTTCTGTTCAACAATCAGAACGGTCAATCCTTCGGCGCGAATGCGGCCGACCAAATCAAAAACCTGTTGCACAATGAGCGGCGCAAGACCGGCTGAGGGCTCATCCATTAGCAGAAGCTTTGGACGCGACATCAATGCACGGCCAATCGCGCACATTTGTTGCTCGCCCCCCGAGAGCGTTCCGGCGAGCTGCGTACGGCGCTCTTTCAAGCGTGGAAAAAGTTCGTACACCCACTTCAGTTGCTCCGTGAAGTGCTGGCGAGCTTTCGGAATAAATGCGCCCATACGCAAATTGTCCTCAATCGATAAACGGGGAAATAAGTGGCGATTTTCTGGAACGTGGGCGATGCCATTTTCGATGATGCGGTATGCAGGCATGCCAGCAAGGGATTGCCCTTCCATTGACATGCTACCCGACGTCAAGGGAATCATTCCGGATATAACGCGCATTAAGGTCGTCTTTCCGGCGCCGTTTGGACCGATCACGCCGACTGTCTCGCCTCTCGTAACCTCGAGTGAAACGTCGAATAAGGCGCGAAAAGTGCCGTAGCCAGCAGAGACGCCTTGAAGGGAAAGCATCGGTCTCAACCTTTCCTTTTACCAAGGTAGACTTCGATCACGCGTTCATCACGCACTGCGGCTACAGGTAAGCCTTCAAATATTTTTTCACCGTGGTCGAGAACTATTACTCGATCAACGATGCTCATCAGCACGCCCATGATATGCTCGACCCAGACAATAGTGATGCCCATTCTACTGCGGATATTTTTTAGCATCTCAGCGGCACGGTCCATCTCCACCGTGTCGAGACCGCCAAGGCTTTCATCGGCGAGCAACAATTTTGGTTTGGTCGCGAGGGCTCGGGCGAGTTCGAGCTTTTTCAGCGCAGCAGCACCAAGGCCGTTCGTTGTTGCATTTTCACCCGTTGGTAATCCAACAAGGGCGAGCGCCTCCTCAGCGCGTCTTTGCGCTTCCGATCGACTGATGCTGCCAGCTGCTCCATAGTATGCAGCAAGCGTCACATTTTCGATCAGAGAAAGTTTGCGAAAAGGACGAGGAATCTGAAATGTCCGCCCAATGCCAATTCGGCAAATCCGATGTGCTGGAAGTCCCGCGATCTCCTGGCCGCGAAAAACGATCGAACCACCAGAAGGATGATGCATACCTGCGATCAGATTGAAGGTGGTGCTCTTACCTGATCCATTTGGCCCGATAAGTCCCAAAATTTCGCCTTCTGCAACTTCGAAGGAAACCTGATTGATAGCCAGGAATCCTCCGAAGCTTTTCGAAAGCCCCCTTACAGAGAGCATTGTTTCAGCGTGCGGCGTAAATCGATGATGCGGGAAGAGGCAGAATTGGATCCCGGGTTTTGACATTGTTTGGCCAAACGACGGCGGTGTGATCGCCGGCATATTGCATGACAACTGGCGTTGAGCGCTCATTCTGACCCGAGAGTGGCGTGCCTGGCGGGTAAAATTTGACGCCATAGCCTTGGATCGTGCCACCGGGCGGAATGTCCACGTCTAGCGCAGCCTTGCGTATCGCTTCGGCATCGAAGCCGCCGTATTTCTCCTTCGCCACCGGCAAGACGCTATTCAAGAGAATCCATGTCTGATTAAAACCCATGGAAACGTGCGTCGGTACATCGGTAGCGTTAGTTTTCGCCTTATAGCGCTCGACCATGATCTTAATGAGATCGCCGAGCCCTGGTGCGAGGCTTTCCGCTTTCAAAAGCTGCGCCGGCGCGGGATCAATGTTGCAGAAATCGTCGATGTCTTTGGCGAAGGTCGCGCGGAGCTTGTCGAGCTGACTGTAGCCAGCGCCATTCCCGATCAGCATTTTAAAGTGTAGGCCGGATTCCCGCGCTTGACGAAGAAAAAGTGTGATATCGGGATTATAGCCAGTGTGAAGAATTATATCGGATTGGGCACGCTTCAACTTGGTGACTAGCGAGGAAAGATCAGGAGCGCTGGCCGAATAACCTTCGCGCATCACGACCTGAAAGCCTTTTTCTTTGGCGAAACGCTCTCCCGCCTCGCCCACTCCGGCACCATAAGGACCGTCCTCGTGAATGACCGCGACCTTGATATCCTTGGGTTCGGCGTCGAGCTTCGTTTTCGCGTTGTCCGCGAGAAATCCTGCTGATGCTTGACCATATTGATCGGAATGAATCTGAGCACGGAAGGTGTAGGTGAGATTCCGATCCTTGAAGACGGATGTCGCCACTGCAGTTGTGATCCAGAGAATTTTCTTCTGCTCTTGCATCTTTGCAGCAAGTGGCACCGCATGCGCGCTCGAAAAGATACCGACTACTACTTCGACTTTCTCCTGATTGAGAAGGCGCTCGACTTCGTTAATCGCGGTGTCTGGTTTGCTCTGGGAATCAGCGTTGACGGGCTCGACCTTGTATTTTCCGGCAACTCCACCGCGTTCATTCACGACATCGATTGCTATCTGAGTGCCGATCGCGGATGCAACCGAGCCGGCAGCGGCTAGTGGACCTGACAGATCGAAAATCGTGCCAACTCGGATTGGTGCTGCTTGTGCGACGGCAAGCCTGTTACCGACACTGAGCGCCGCAACTGTAACGGCTGAAGTCTTGAGAAACTGTCTGCGTGATGTCTTCATTCCTGCCTCCCTAGCAAAGGAAGCCAGCTCTTCGTCCGGTCTTCCGCCTTGAGGCAGTATTTGGCCGCCACATATGAGAGTCAACGCGCCTTCCTGAGTGAATATCCGGCAGTGCTCGCCTAAACAAAGCGTTCCAGCTTGATACCCCGGCAATCCATTTCGAATTCAAGTCCACGGATCGGTGGTCGGCTCAGATGCCAGACGAGACCCAATCTCGCGGCGCCACGCCGGACGATTTCATCAGCAAAAAATGGGTGCAAGTCGTGAACCGTATAGACCTGTGTCGCTGTGGTATCAGCCCAGCTAAAATCCAGAAGCGCTAAACGTCGTTCCATTTCTCCCAACACGAAGTGCGCCTTTTCCCGCATTGCTTCCGCACTCGTTTCACCATAGCGAATTGTACGTTCACGATAGCTTACTCCGCCCTCCCGAGCTTCGCCGCTACCCGAAATTACAAATGTCGGAGCATTGTTGCCACTCGCGACGGTGAAACAGAATGCATTTAGCAATGGTTCGGACGGCGGATCGATTTCCGGACATACATTGCTACGGGCAACTGGATTTAAGTCACCCCCAAGCAATCCCCATTTACGTAACGTGACTACATAGCGCTCATTGAACGATCGAAATTCGTCGTCAGTAAAGGGCTCGGGCGAACGTAGCTCGCACGCGCAGAATGAGGTGACCGGCCGCTTCGCTTTGCGAATCGTTCGCTCGATTTCCGCGAAACCTTGCGATAGGGGAACAGGTCTCTTAAATTGTATTCGTTGAATCTCAAAGCCCGGCAGCGAAGCGACGCCGCCCGAATATTGAAATACGGCAGGTAAGTAGCGATAATTGCCCGCAACAAAATCGATTGGAGTCATCGTTTGTATCTTTCGTGATGCAGCCAAAACCAGGTTAATACAAACCACTGCAGCCCACTGATCAACATTCAGCGGGCTACCATATTTCTAGCTAAATCAAGCTTCCCACAATCTACTTTATGTATGCAGCGAATAGCCTATTAATTGCGATGGAGAGAAAAATTTGGACGGAAGGGGCCGACACAACTAATCGAATCGAGACAGGCTTTATGTTGCCGAGAAGCCGCAGACATTAAGCGGCCCTCTGGGCGTCAAATTCGGTGGGCGACCTCGAGACGCAGGTGCGGATGTGATGGCGAGACCTTTGGACGGGATTGTTGTCGTTTCTGTAGAGCAGGCAATTGCTGCGCCCTACTGCACCCGGCAATTGGCGGACTTTGGAGCGCGTGTCATCAAAATCGAAAGACCCGATGGAGGTGACTTCGCTCGCAATTATGACAGCCGCGCTCGTGGTCTCTCCAGTCATTTTGTTTGGTGTAACCGGTCGAAGGAGAGCGTTGTACTCGATCTAAAGGAATCAGCAGCCAGAAAAGCTCTGGCGCGATTGATCGAGCATGCGGATGTCTTCGTGCAAAACTTGGCTCCCGGCGCGATCGAACGAATAGGATTCGGATCGGAGCAATTGCGACAACAGTCTCCTCGTCTGATCACGTGCGCGATTTCCGGCTATGGCTCAGGAGGGCCATGGAGCGATCGAAAGGCTTACGACCTGTTAATCCAAGGCGAAGCAGGTTTTTTGTCGATAACGGGTACACCAGAGACCCCTGTTAAGGCCGGCGTGTCTATCGTCGATATCGCCGCAGGTGTCACTGCATTTAACAGCATCCTTGCTGCACTGTTCCAACGACAACGTACGGGTGTCGGCGATCATATCGACGTCTCAATGCTTGAAGCGATGACGGAATGGATGGGGTTTCCTCTCTATTATGCTCTAGATGGAGCTTCACCGCCGCCACGTACGGGAGCAGAGCACGCGACAATATATCCTTACGGACCGTTCAGCACGGCGGATGGCATCGTTCTATTTGGACTTCAGAACGATCGGGAATGGTCGACTTTTGCCAAAAAAGTTCTCAAACGGATCGATCTTGCGACTGATCATCGTTTTTTAGGCAACGACAATCGTATGCGCAATCGCGCAATTCTAGAGCCGATTATCGTGTCAACTTTGAGCGCGCTTTCGACCAAGGAGGCAATAAGCCGTCTTGGACGGGCAGGCATCGGCACCGCAAGAGTGAATGACATGCGTGCCGTGTGGGATCATCCTCAAATTTCCGCGCGCGGCCGCTGGTCCGAAATTGAGACACCCATGGGATCGTTGCCCGCTCTTGTTGCAGTAGCCAATACCGGATGGCAGCCACGAATGGACCCTGTGCCGGCGCTGGGGGAACATACAAAAAGTGTTTTGGCTGAGATCGGGTTGACGGAAACTGAAATCGCTGCGTTACAAGCGGCGAATCTAGGTTGAATTCATCCTCGCCGGGCTTGAAATATAAATGATGGCACATTGGCAGGGGACGAGCTTCTCATGCAAAAAAACGGATTGTGGAAGCTTCGATACTTACCGTCGCAACCGATGTCACGATTTTCACTTTATTCACGGACAAAACCGTGACGGTTACAGCTAGTAATTACTATTCGAAGATGATCGCTTGTGGTGACTGGTCGAGCAATTTCTCTCTACCAAGAGAGGCGACTTATCGATGTCCCCACTGTATCGAAGTCCACACACGTTCGTGTAGGTAATAGATCACAATCTTGGTCATTACTTCGATGGCGGCGATGGTACTGGCAAGACTGACCTTGCCCGTTACAAGGAAACTAATAATGAAGGTGTCGACGGTACCGGTTATTCGCCAGCTTACTGCTTTTGCAAATGA
>Ga0209048_10007121_pt1 | contig 10365 bp, 12 predicted proteins | sample FrelakmetCRP12CR_FD_187146 | JGI IMG/M metagenome (GOLD analysis project Ga0209048, IMG submission 187146) | Freshwater lake sediment microbial communities from the University of Notre Dame, USA, for methane emissions studies - CRP12 CR (SPAdes)... | ecosystem: Environmental > Aquatic >... | reverse complement strand
AACCGCGGCGAACGGCTTCGTCGCGGATGGATCTCCGTCAACGCGACTCGTGTCAATTTCGAGGGCGTTATCGCGTTCGAGGGCGTTATCGCGCGCGGGCATAAATTATCACTTCAGCTGGGCGTTCAATTGACGCGGCGATCTCGCGACGCGCGAACCGCGCCGTTCGAATGCCCCCCTTAATAAGCGCGGCCTGGCGCCCTATCTCGAACAGAGCGGCGCGGGCGAACTGCCCGCAGCCGTCAGGATGGACATGCCGCATATTCTCGATCAGGCGCAAATCGCCTCTCTCCTCACGACCTACGGCTATTGGGCGATTTTTATCGTCGTCGCCCTGGAAAGCGCCGGAATTCCGCTGCCGGGCGAAACCATATTGGTCGGATCGGCGATCTACGCCGGCCATTCCGGCAATCTCGCTATCGAGCTCATAATCGGCGCTGCCGCCGCGGGAGCGATCATTGGCGATAATGTGGGCTATTGGGTCGGCCGCGAATTCGGGGCGGCGCTGCTGGAGCGACATGGCTATCTCATCGGAATTAGCCGCGAGAAATTGCGCATCGGGCAATATTTCTTCACGCGCTGGGGCGGCGCCGTCGTTTTCTTCGGACGCTTCATCGCGCTTTTGCGCATTCTGGCCGCGCTTCTCGCCGGCGTGAACCGTCTGCCGGCCGGAAAGTTCTTCTTATACAACGCGGCGGGCGGCATTGTCTGGGCGCATGTTTTTGGCTTGGGCGGTTATTTTTTCGGCGCGGTGATCAGCAGCGTCGCAGGCCCGCTCGGCTGGATCGCCCTGGGCGGCGCCGTCATCGGCGCAGTGGCCTTGTGGCGCTACTTCAAAATCCATGAGAAGCGCCTCTTCCGCGAAGCCGAAGCCGCACTCGGACCCATGCCGCCGCCGCGAAGCGATGGTTAGGACGCAGTTAGGCGAAGCGCACGCCTTGCCGGGCCTGCGCCAGCGCCTTGCTGAGGTCGCGGGCGAGTTCGGCCTTTTGCTCCGGCCCGAGAAAGGAGCCGATCTCGACGCTCCGCCCGCGAGATGCCAGCGCCACCCGCTGCGCGCCGAACTCCTCATGAATTTCCTGCTCGAGCCGGACCCAGGACGGATTGAATCGCCATTCGATGCGTTTTCCGCTCGCGCCGACCTGTGAAAACACCAGTTCGACCGGAGTAAGTTCGAGCGTTTCGTAACCCCGCGCGTTCCGGAAACTGATCTTGAAGGCGATATAGAGGCCCAGAATGTCGAGGCCGAAGAAGCCCGCGACCGGCCAGGCGCCCATGGCGATAAAAGGCGCCGCATAAACGACGTTGGCGATAAAGAAGAAAGCAAGCAAGCGCCGGACGGCGGCGGGCGTCAGCGAGCGATGTGGCGTCAATCGCGCAACATAAATGCGCTCGTCGAATTTGGACTGCGGCGTCACCCCTGCGTCCCTTTCGTCCTTCCACTCCTAAGTTTATAACGCGCAAATGGCGAATAAAAAGAGCTTACGCGCCGGCGCGCCCCGCGCAAGCGCCGCGCGCGCACTCGCCGAGGCGAAGCGGGTGACAGAGATTTTCGAGCGGTTCGAGAAAGCCAATCCGCAGCCGAAGGGCGAATTGGAGCATGTGAACCCCTTCACCTTGCTCGTCGCCGTCGTGCTTTCGGCGCAGGCGACCGACGCCGGCGTGAACAAGGCGACGCGAACGCTCTTCACCATGGCCGACACGCCGCAAAAAATGCTGGCGCTCGGGGAAGAACGTCTGCGCGAGTCGATCAAGACGATTGGTCTCTACCGCACCAAGGCGAAGAACGTCATCGCGCTTTGCGCGCAGCTTTTGGAAAAACACAGCGGCGAGGTCCCGCACGACCGCGAGGCGCTACAGGCTCTGCCCGGCGTCGGCCGCAAGACAGCGAATGTCGTCTTGAACATCGCCTTCGGCGAACCCGTGATCGCCGTCGATACGCATATTTTCCGCGTCTCGAACCGCCTGCCGCTGGCGCCGGGCAAGACTGTGGAACAAGTGGAAGCAGGTCTCGAAACAATCGTCCCCGACCGCTTCAAGGTTCACGCGCATCACTGGCTCATCCTGCACGGGCGCTATGTGTGCAAGGCGCGACGGCCGGAATGCGAGCGTTGTCTGATCGAGGATCTGTGCCGCTTTCCGGGCAAGACGACGCTGCCGCCGCCTAGCGCGAAAGCGCCCAGGTCACGGTGACGCGGGTCGTCAGCTTGCGCAAACCCGGTTCGACCGGAATGGCGTCGCCCGCTTTCGCGGCGGCGAGCGCGCCGCGCGCCGCGAAGGGGCGCGGAACGGGTCCTTCGTCCGGTTCGGGCAGAATGTCGAGCGTCTTGCCGAGTTTCAGTCCTATCGCCTCGACGTAAATCTCCGCCTGGCGTCTGGCGTTTTTGATCGCCTCCGCGCGCAATTTATCGAGACGCGTCTCCGCATCGCTCAAATCGAATCCGATGTCATTTATCGCATTGGCGCCTTTATCGACGAGTCGCTGGGCGATTTTGCCGACGTCGCCGATCGTCTTGATCGTCGCCCGGAGATCGTTGCGTGCGCGAAATCCTTTTTGCACGCGCCTGACGACGTTGGTGCGAGGATCGCGCTCCTCGGTTGAAAAAGGCGCAAGCGACACGCCAACGGTTTGAATGTCCTTCTGCTCGACGCCCTGCGCGCGCAATTCATCGACGACAGCCTGCGTCGCCCTGGCGTTTTCCGCGGACGCCTCCTCGGCCGAGGGGCGCTCGGTGACGACGCTGAAGGCGATCGTCGCCTGATCCGGCGCAACCTCTTCGGAGGCCGAGCCCGTGACCAGTATATGCGGCGTCGTTTCCTTGACGGGCGAGGGATTGCAGGCCTGCAGAAGCAGGGACGCAAATACGACCGGGATCAGGCGCATGTGGCGCTCCTTGCAGGCGAGGCGCATTTCGACTGTTTAACGCGCCTTACTGCCTTGGCCAAGGAGAAGGGCCTGATTTTCGCCGACTTGTTCCTTTATGCGGGTCGGTATAGACAACGCCTTGCGAGCGGCTCGCGGCGTCTTTCCCCTCCCCACATGGCTCATGCCCCAGCTCTATCATCACCCTCTTTGCCCGCATTCGCGCTTCGTGCGGCTCATTCTCGCCGAATATGGCGTCGAGACCCAATTGATCGAGGAGCGCGTGAGCGAGCGGCGCGAGGCGTTTCTCATGCTCGATCCGGCGGGACGCACGCCCGTTCTGGTCGATGACGACGGAACCGTCGTTCCCGGAGCGAGCGTCATCGCGGAGTATATCGACGAAACCCGCGGCGCCGCGCAAAGCGCGCAGCGGTTATTGCCACAGAGCGTGAGAGAAAGAGTCGAGACGCGCCGTCTCGTAGACTGGTTCAACGTCAAGTTCTTCGACGAAGTCTCGAACTGGCTGGTGACGGAGAAAGTCTATAAGCGCTTCGCTTCCGCGGGAGCCGGCGGCGGCGCTCCGGACATGGATGCGCTGCGCGCTGCAAGAACCAATATCCGTTTTCATTTGCGCTATATCGGCTATCTCACGAGCGTGCGAAAATGGCTCGCCGGCGACAGGTTGAGCTACGCTGACTTCGCAGCGGCTGCGCATCTGTCTTGCGCCGACTATCTGGGCGACGCCCCATGGGAAGAGGACGAAACGGCGAAGCACTGGTACCAGCGCGTCAAGTCGCGGCCGGCGTTCCGTCCGCTGCTGGGGGATCGCGCGCCGGGAATGCCGCCGAGCGCGATCTACGCCGAAGTCGACTTCTAGACATTCGCGAGAAGCTTCGCGGCAAGGCGGCCGAGCTTGGCTTCGACCTGTGCCGCGTAACGAGCGTCGACTCCGCTCCGGAAGCCGGTCCGCGCCTGAACGAATGGCTCTCAATCGGCGCGCAGGGCGATATGGAGTGGATGGCGACAACCGCCGAACGGCGCGCGGCGCCACGCGCCTTATGGCCCGAGGCGCGAAGCATTGTGATGCTCGGCGCAAATTATGCGCCTGACGCAGATCCACTCGCGGAACTTGCGCAACGCGACTGCGGCGTCGTTTCGGCCTATGCGCGACGGCGCGATTATCATGACGTTCTCAAAGGACGATTGAAGCTTCTCGCCGCCTTTCTCCTGTCCCACTCAGGAGGCGGCGATGCAAAGGTCTTCGTCGACACCGCGCCGGTGATGGAGAAGCCTCTTGCTCAAGCAGCGGGACTCGGCTGGCAGGGAAAGAACAGCAATCTGGTTTCGCGCGAATTCGGGTCATGGCTTTTTCTCGGCGCGATTTTCACCGATCTACCGCTCGAAGCCGACGCGCCCGAGACCGATCATTGCGGAGACTGCCGCAGATGCCTCGACGTCTGTCCGACCAATGCTTTCTTCGCGCCTTATCGGCTGGATGCGCGGCGCTGCATCGCCTATCTCACGATCGAGCATAAGGGGCCAATCGCTCGCGAGTTTCGCGAAGCGATCGGCAATCGCATATTCGGCTGCGACGATTGTCTCGCCGTCTGCCCATGGAACAAATTCGCGCAAAGCGTCAAGGACTTGAAACTCGCAGCGCGCAACGAATTGTGCGCAATGCCGTTGGCGGAGCTCGCCGCGCTCGACGACGCCGCATTCCGCAGCTTGTTTGCATTCACGCCGGTAAAGCGACTGGGTTCGGCGCGCTTTCTCCGCAACGTCGCCATCGCCATTGGAAACAGCGGCGATCCGTTTCTCGCCAGAATGGCGGCGCGGCTGACCGTGCATGATTCGCCTCTCGTCCGAGGCGCGGCGGTCTGGGCGCTGGGGCGTCTTTTGCCCGATTCCGAATTTTTTGCGGCGACAAATCGGCTCTCCACGCAAGAGCGCGACCCAATCGTTCTCGACGAATTGGCAAAAGAGACACAGTTACGAAAAAAGTGACCATGCGAGCCTCGAAGCGCCCCAATGGAGCCTGTCGCTGCATGGATTCGCCGCCTCCATTGCCTATAGATTGCGGCTCAACATCGTTTCGGTCGCGCTCTCCCATGACCCTGTCCCCACGACGCATCGACGATCCGGCTCTCGACGCCGCGCGTCTCTTGTCGCGCATTGGGCTCATTTTGCTGTTCATTGTTTCGCAGGTCGCGCCGATCCTCGCCCGACAAACGATCTACCTTCTCCTGCCGATCGGCGCCGTGCTCCTTCTCCTGTCCGCAAGCCTCGCCCCCGACCCGCGCAGACTTGAGGAGCTGATGCGCCTCGCCGTCAAGCCGCCCGTGATCGCCGCGCTGTTTTTCGTGGCCTGGACCGCTTTATCGCTTGCGTGGACGCCTTATGGCGCCGGCCCCGCCGAACGTTTCGCGAAGATCGGCGCAACGCTTGCGCTTGTCGCCGCAGCCTGCAGTCTCTTGCCCGAGCGAACCAAGACCTCCAATCTCAATCTGCTGCCGATCGGCGCTGGCGTCGCCGCGGTCACTCTCGCGGCGGTGGCGCTTTATTTCACGAAAGGCGCAAATTCTGCCGCGGATCTCGATATTGGCCCCCTGCAGCGGGCGGGACTGGGCCTCGCGCTTCTGGTGTGGCCGGCGCAGGGCGCGCTTGCGGTGAGAGGCCGCTGGTATTCTGCTGCGGCGCTCGCTGTCGCGACCGCCATTGCGTGCCACCTCTCGGACGCGCCGCATGTGATGCCGGCGCTCGCGGCCGGCGTAGTCGTTTTCGCCATTTCTTTCGGTCGCGCATCGTCGGTCGCCCGCATCCTCGCTTACGTGGCCGCTGCGATCATCCTGCTCGCGCCATTCGCCGCCGCGATTGTTCATCTGATTTACGGCGGCCAGGCGCCCGCCATGATCAAGCCGCTCGACGTCTGGGGACTGATCATCTTCAATGACGGCGCGCGGGTCGTGACTGGCCATGGCTTTGGCGCGGCGATTTACGGCATTCTCGGCCACTATCTCTATCAGGCGACGCCGCGCAGCCTTGTTTTCGAAGTATGGTACGACCTCGGCATTCTCGGCGCCGCCGCGCTCGCAGCCATCGCAGCTCGCTCATTCATCATTGTCGGGCGCTCTCGAGGCGCGCTCGCGCCGTTCCTTCTCGCTGGGCTGGCGACGGGGGTCGCCATCTCGGTGCTTGGTCCCGCCGCCGAACAGCTTTGGTGGCTGACGCTCGCCGGACTTGACGCCATCGCTTTTTCGCTGGTTATGCGCGGACAATTCCGCAAGCGTCGTCCAAGCCTTCCGAGCCAATGGAGCGAGACGGCGGACGGCGCGGTTTGAGCGCCGCGCATCGAATAATTCCGCGAAAGGCGTTGCCCGCGTGACGACTACCGCATCTTCATCACTTGTCTCGGCGGTTCGACGCCTCGACGCCGGCGAAGAGATTGTCGCCGCGGCGTTCCTTAAGAACACGCCTGCTTTTGCGCTTGCAGACGGACATGTTTTGCTTGGAGAGAATGGCGACGAGCGACGGGTCGAAGCGCACCGCGACGGCGCCATCCTCGTCGCGGCGAGCGACGGCGGCCGTTTTGTTACGGGCGGCGACGACGGCCGTGTGGTCGCGACCGACGTTTCCGGCGACCGACAAACTCTCGCCGACGAAAAGCGCAAGTGGATCGACGCGCTTGCGCTTCGACCCGACGGCGCTGTCGCCTGGACGGTTGAGCGCAGCGCCCGCGCGCTCGCGCCTGGCGGCGAAGTGAAATCGCTCGATCTGCCTTCTTCGTCGCGCGGCCTCGCCTTTCTGCCGAAGGGCTATCGCATCGCAATCGCTCATTACAATGGAGCGACGCTGTGGTTTCCAAACGCAGCCGCCAAACCGGAAACGCTCGAATGGAAAGGCTCCCATCTCGACGCGACCGTCTCTCCGGACGGACGCTTTCTCATCACATCGATGCAAGAGAATATGCTGCACGGCTGGCGGCTCGCGGACGGCAAGCATATGCGCATGGCGGGGTACCCAGGAAAGACGCGCTGCTTTTCTTGGTCGCATGACGGCAAATGGCTTGCGACGTCCGGCGCCGACGCCTGCATCGTCTGGCCGTTTCAATCGAAAGACGGACCCATGGGCCAGCAGCCACGCGAATGCGGCGTGCGTCCGAATATTCTCGTGACCCGCGTCGCCTTCCATCCGCGCGCGCTTGTTGTCGCGCTCGGCTTTGCGGATGGCATGGTCTTGCTCTGCCGCATAACCGACGGCTCGGAAATCCTCGTGCGCGCTCCCGATGGAGCCGAGAGGGCGAGCGTCACTGCTCTTGCGTGGGACGCGCAGGGCGCACGCTTGCTCCTGGGCTGCGAAAACGGCGCCGCCGGTCTGTTGACGCTTCCGGCCCGGTGATCGTGATGGCTGCGGCGAAGCGCAATTTTCCAAACCTGCTCTCGATCGCCGGTTCGGACCCTTCAGGCGGCGCAGGCCTGCAGGCCGATCTCAAGACCTTTTCGGCCTTTTGCTGCTACGGCATGGGCGCCGTGACTGCGCTCACGGCGCAAAATACGCGGCATGTCGCCCGCGTGCAGCCGATCGCGCCGGAATTCGTCGTTGCGCAGATCGACGCGATTTTCGAAGACGTCGAAGTCGATGCGGTGAAGATCGGGATGCTGGCGCAATCCGATATCGCCGAGGCGGTCGCCGCCGCGTTGATCCGCGTCGGGGCGCGCAGCATTGTGCTCGATCCGGTGCTCGTCGCGACGAGCGGCGACGCGCTGGCGAGCGCGGGCCTCGCGGAGACGATCAATGCGAAGCTGCTTCCGCTCGCCGCTCTCGCAACGCCCAATCTTTCCGAAGCTGCGGCGCTGACCGGCGCTCCGCCCGCACGCCATCTGCAGGAAATGGAGAAACAGGCGCGCTGGCTTGTCTCGCTCGGCGCGAAAGCAGCGCTCGTGAAGGGTGGCCATCTCGCGGGAGAACCCGTCGACGTGCTTTTCGATGGCGCGCGCGTTCATTTTTTCCATGGGCGGCGTATTGAAACCCGCAATACGCATGGAACGGGCTGCGCGCTCTCCGCCGCGATCGCAGCGCGCCTTGCTCATGGCGACGCTCTGATCGACGCCATCACGCAGGCGAAGAGATGGCTCGAATCAGCGCTCGAAGCTTCGAACGACGTCGACGTCGGCGGCGGCCATGGGCCGCCGCATCATTTTCACGCGCTTTGGCGTAAGGAGTGAACGCCGATCGATATCGGCGTTCTCACCGCGCTCCGGCCGCGTCGCGCGTCAGTCGAGACGCGCGACGACGGCGAGACGCTTGACCTCGCCATTCTGGAACGCTTGCAGGAATGCGCCGTAATTCTTGAAGACGACGCATCCGTTGGAATCGCCTCGCGGCCCCAGCATGTAGCTGTGCGCCAATAGACCGGCGCGGCCGTAGACGTTGCCATCGCCGACGGGCGCGAGGCGCAGCGCCTGCACGCCGTGGAACAGCTTCTCCCGCAGCGTAAGCTCGTAAACATTCGGGGGCGTCGCTCCGCGCATGCTTTCATGCACGTAACGCGGATCGTCGATCCGGCTGCCCAGGCCGGAGTGCGCTTCCAATTTCGTTCCATTGGGCAGATGGACGGTATGAGTGGCGATCTCATAGACCGCCGTATATCGATCGTAGCGAACCAGCGGATCCGACAGCATCTTGCGTGCAGTATCGAGAACGCCGCTTTCCGGCGCCGCATAGGCGAGAGCGGAAGACCTGGAGGCCTGCGGATTCGACGCCTGCGTCACGCCAAAGAACTGCTCGAAGAAGGAGCGGTTGGCGGGCGCCGCGGGAGCGGGAGCGGAAACGGGTTTTCTCTCGGCCAACTGACGAAGGGCCGCCCGCGACGCGCTTCGGCTCGCCGAACTTGCGAATTCGGCGGGACGAGGCGGCGGCAAGGGCGCCGCGCCCTGGTCCTGTTCGGCAACCATGGCCGACTGAGTCGGACGCGCATTCTCGGCTTGTTGCGTCGCGACGGGAGCCAGCGGAAGAGACCTGACGCCCCACTCCGACGGGAAGCTTTCCGCCAGCGACACCGGCGCGGCCCGCGATCTGAGATCGACCAGCACTGCGCCGTGAGAGTCCAACGCGATTGAGGACGCAGACTTGGACGCCGGCGATTCGTCGACGTCGGCAATGGAGATGATTGTGCCGCCATTCGCCTGCAGCATATAGGCGCCCGCGAGAAAACTGAGAGCGAGAGCGCAAGCTCCCGGAACGGTTAGGGAAAGAAACAAACGATGCGGAGCGGATGAAATGAAACGATGTGGCGCACCGATTTCCCTCAGCATTCGTCCTCCATCTTTGGATTAAGGTCCAGACGCGCCCTTCTCTCCGGCGCAGGCCCTGATCAGCGAAAGGCGGCCCAAGGCGCGACGCACTCGAACAAGGCTGCCCAGCCCTGTTGAAGCTGCAATAAGGCGGTTTTTGGGCGGTTTGAGGCCGAGAGCGCGGCTGGCGGTGCCGCCGTCCTCGATTATTGGGCCGTTTGACGCCGCCTGCGCGCCTGTTCCGGCTCAACAAGTCCGTATCTGATCAGCTAAACGACGGCCCGGCTCAACGACTCGTCCGTTTCACCACGCAAATCTGTTTGCAATACATTCATTAACGTTCCGTTGCGCGCGTCTCGAATCCGAAACTCCAAATATTGCTCCATCACGCTAATCTTGCGGAAAAATGCGATAAACGACAAGTCGGCTCCGAGATCGCGCGCTATGTCCGCCTCGCAGCCGTTGCATTTTCGCAACCAGTGCGTTTTGACCATTTCGTTCGTAGAAGCGTTTCCGTCGATTATTTCGAAAAGGCCGGATTGCGAGAGACGCTCGCGCGCGAGCCCGGTTGCGCGCCGGAGCATCGCCGTTTCGACGGCGCTTTCTCCAGTGATCGGGCCCCCCGCTGAGAAATCGTCGAGTTCGAAATCGAAGACTGCGAGATTGATCCGCGGATTCGATTCGGCCTTCCCCGCGACGGGAGCGAACAGCGTTAGAAAAAATGCGGCTGCGCCAAACATCAGCCTTTTATCGATGCTCATCATCACCGATCCTCGGACAAGGCGGCGTTCGATTGCGGGTCTCTATCCATTCCATCGAGGCCCGCGCTGATCGCCTCCCGCGCCAGGGCGGCGACCGAAGCTGTTCTCGGGATTGGATTCGAATTCAATGGTCCAAGCAATGTCCGCGATAGAACGTCACCGGAAAGGGCGATTTCACTCTCTGATAGACAAGCCGCCTTTTCGACTGATCTATTTCATAGATGATGTCGGTTATTTCTCCGCCTTCCGCCGTCGTCATCGTCCGGTGCGCGCCGACTCCCTTCCCTTCAACAAAACATGTCGCGATGAAGGGAAACCTAACATCCAGCCGCCCTATCCGGCTAATTGCCTCCCAGGCTTTTTCAGTCGACGCGTTCAGTTTCTTCGTCATAGATTGCTTTGCGCGCATTGGGCCCCCGTGCCGTTATCGTCGGCCCGAGAACCGATCGCT
>Ga0209048_10007120_pt1 | contig 10365 bp, 9 predicted proteins | sample FrelakmetCRP12CR_FD_187146 | JGI IMG/M metagenome (GOLD analysis project Ga0209048, IMG submission 187146) | Freshwater lake sediment microbial communities from the University of Notre Dame, USA, for methane emissions studies - CRP12 CR (SPAdes)... | ecosystem: Environmental > Aquatic >... | reverse complement strand
CCCCGGCGGCGAGGCTCGCGCCGCCCGGCCCCGCCTCGCGGCCAGGCACGGCCGAGAACCAGGCGCGCCGGCCGCGGCCCGTGAGGCGGCCGGCCGCGGCCTCAGCGAGCGTACCGGGATCGTCCGCATTCAGCAGCGCGACGTCCTCCTCGACCTGGTTCGCGAAGACGCGCAGCTTGGCGTCGACGTAACCGCGGTAATCGCCGTGGCGGTCGAGGTGATCCTCGGTGAGGTTGAGCAGAATGGCCACATCGGGGCGGAAGCGCTCGATGTGCTCGAGCTGGAAGCTGGAGAGCTCGGCCACCACCGTCGCCTCAGGCGGCACGGCATCCGGCATGCCGGCGAGCGCGTGGCCCACGTTGCCTCCCACGGCCACAGGCAGCCCGGCATCGCTGAAGATGGCGCCGGTGAGCTCGGTAGTGGTGGTTTTGCCGTTCGTGCCGCTGATCCCGATGACGCGATTGCCGAGGAACCGCGCCGCGAACTCGACCTCGCTCCACACGGTGACGCCGCGGCGCAGGGCGTCCTGCACGGCGCGGCTCTCGTTGGGCACGCCGGGGCTCTTGACCAGAAGGTCGACCCCGGGGGGCAGCACGGCCGCTTCTCCGAGCAGGACCTCGACGCCGGCGGCGCGAAGCTCGGCCGCCGCGTCCTCCGGCGGCGCGTCGCCCTCGTCGAGGGCGACCACGTGCGCCGCCGGCAGCCTGCGGCGGCCGAGCAGCGCGGCCGGCCGGCCGCTGCGGCGCAGGCCGAGCACGGCCAGACAGCGGATGTCGTCGAGTTCCACCGTCAGCTCTCCCTAGAAGGTCGCGTAGTAGGCCGCGAAGCCGGCGCCGGCGAAGAGCGCGGCGATGATCCAGAAGCGCACGATGATCTTGGTCTCCGACCAGGCCTTGAGCTCGAAGTGGTGGTGGAGCGGCGCCATCAGCAAGACCCGGCGGTGGAACAGCTTGAACGACACCACCTGTGCCATCACCGAGGCGGCCTCGATGACGAAGAGGCCGCCGATGATGAGCAGCACGAACTCCGTGCGCGTGATGACGGCCATGCCGGCGATGGCTCCGCCGAGGCCCAGAGACCCGGTGTCGCCCATGAACACGTCGGCCGGGAAGGTGTTGTACCAGAGAAAGCCGAGACACGCGCCGCCTACACAACCGGCGACGACCATGAGGTCGGTGATGCCCGGGTCGTGGGCGTTGCGGCCGATGATGAAGGCGATGCCGGCGAGCGCCACGAGGACGATCGCCGAGGTGCCGGCGGCGAGACCGTCGAGGCCGTCGGTGAGGTTCACGGCGTTACTGAATCCAGCCAGGGTCAGGAAGATGAGCGCGTAGAAACCGATGCCGCCAAGCTGGAGCTGCCACGACGTGAACGGCACGTCCACACGCGTGTCGAGGCCCACGAAGTGCAGGGCGATGAAGCCGATGAAGAGGGCGAGCAAGAGCTGCAATAGGAGCTTGTAGCGGGCCGCCAGGCCCAGGGAGCGCTTGCGCACGATCTTGATCCAGTCGTCGGCGAAGCCGATGGCGGCGTTGCCCAGGGCGGCGATCATGACCGTGATCGACGCCACGGAGAACCGGCTGAAGATGATGAAAGGGATGAGCACGGCGAACCAGATGAGCGCGCCGCCCATGGTCGGCGTGCCCTCTTTGGTCTTGTGCCCTTCGGGGCCCTCCTCGCGGATGTTCTGGCCGAACTCGTTGAGCCGCAGCCAGCGGATGAACGGAGGCCCGATGATGAGCATCAGGACCATGGCGACCACGCTGGCGCCCATGGCTCTAAGCATCGTCGGCCTCCGCGGGCGCGGGACTCACGGCTGCAGTGGAGCCGTCCGCCGCAGAGGCGAGCCCGGCGGCGGCGAGCGCCTCGGCGACTCGCTCAAGTCGCAGGAGCCGTGAAGCCTTGACCAGCACGGCGCTGCCGGCCGGCGCCAGCCCGGGCAGCGCCGCGATGCACTCGTCGACGCCGCGGAACCAGCGCTCGCCGGCAGCGCCGGTGAGATACCCGCGGCCCAGCTCGCCGACGGCCACCATCCGCACGCCCGCGGCGGCGCAGTGCTCGCCGACGGCGCGGTGGAAGGCATCGGCGCCCGGGCCGAGCTCGTACATGTCACCGAGTATGGCGACCGCGGGACGCCCGGCGGCGATGCTCACGAGATGGTCGACGGCGGCCACCATGGCCACCGGGTTGGCGTTGTAGGCGTCGTTGAGGAGCAGGCCGCCGCCGGGCAGCTCGGAGACGGCGCCGCGCAGATCGCTGAAGGCGACCTGCGCGGCGCCTTCCCTGGCTTCGTCCAGCCGGTAGCCCAGCTCCATGAAAGCGGACAGGGCGGCAAGAGCGTCCTGAAGATAGTGGCTCCCGGTGAAGTTGAAGTCGAGCGTGCCCCGCTGGCCGAACGCGTCAACGAGTGCATGGGTGGCGTCGCCGCGGCGCTCCGCGGCCACGATGTGGACGTCGGCCTCAGGCGCGCCGAACGTGACCACGCGTCCGCGGAAGCGGCTGACGTGACGGTCGAGGAGCGGCTCCGGCAGCGGGACCACAGCCGTGCCCCCGCGCAGCTCATCGATGAGCTCGGCCTTGGCGGTGGCGACGTCGTCCACGGTGCCCACGAGCTCCAAGTGTACCGGCGCGATGTTGGTGATCACGCCGATATCGGGCAAGGCGATGCGCGCCAGCTCACGGATCTGCCCGTGGCCGCGCATCGCCATCTCGACGACGACGACCTCGGTGCTCTGTTCGATGTCGAGGAGCGTCAGAGGGACGCCGATCTCGTTGTTCAGGTTGGCGCTGGTGGCCACGGTACGCGCCACGGGCCGAAGGAGGGCGGCGAGGATGTCTTTTGTGGACGTCTTGCCGGCGCTGCCGGTGATGGCCACGACCTTGACGCCGGCGCGCCGGCGCACCTCCGTGGCCAGGCGCTGCAGCGCCGCCAGCCCATCTTCGGCGACGATCCGAGGCGAGTCGCCGGGAAGGCCGGCCGCCGTCGCGGCGCGGACCACCACCGCCGCCGCGCCGGCCGCCAGAGCTTGCGCGGCGTAGGCGTCGCCGTCGTACTTGTCGCCGCGAAGCCCCACGAACAGCTCACCGTCGGCCAGGCAGCGCGAATCGGTGCAGACGGTGCCGACGACGGTCCGCGGGTCGCCGCCCTCGAGGCGTGCGCCACAGGCCGCGGCGACCTCCGCGAGTGTCAGCGCCAGCACGCGCTCACCACTCCCCGCGCAGTTCGGCCAGCAGCTCTTCGGCCACCGCGAGATCGTCGAAGGGGATGCGGCGGTCGCCGACGATCTGGCCCTGTTCGTGGCCTTTGCCGGCGATGACGACCGCGTCGCCGTCCTTAGCTTCGCCCAAGGCGAGGCGGATCGCCGCCCGGCGGTCCGGCTCGACGGTCACGACGCCGGCGCAGGCAGCCGGCACGCCGGCGATGATCTCGTCGATGATGGCGAGCGGCTCCTCGCTGCGCGGGTTGTCGGAGGTCACGAAGGCGCGGTCGGCGAGACGCGCGCCGATCTCTCCCATGAGCGGGCGCTTGCCGCGGTCACGGTCACCGCCGCAACCGAAGACCACGAGAACGCGCCCGCGCGCGACGCTGCGCGCCGCGTGAAGCGCGTTCTCGAGCGAGTCGGGGGTGTGTGAGTAGTCCACGACGACGCTGAACGGCTGCCCGGCGCGCACCGCCTGGAAGCGGCCGGGGACGCCCTCGGTGACCGCCAGACCTTTGAGCACCGCGTCGACGGGCAGCCCCAGCGCGAAAGCGGTCGTGGCGGCGGCGAGGGCGTTCTCGACGTTGAAGCGCGCCGCCAGGAGAAGAGCGACGCGCTCCTCCACGCCGAGGCGGGGAACGGCGAGCACGAAGGCCGACCCCTCGGTGTGCAGCTCGAGATCGCGGGCAACGGCGTCGGCCGCAGGCCCGCCGTCGTGGTCCTCGGCGTACGGCCCCCCGGCCACGGCGTAAGTCCACAGACCCTCGCCGTAGACGAGCCGGCAGTCGCGGGCGAGTGTCCGCCCGTACTCGTCGCCGACATTGACGACCGCCGCGGCAGCACCGTTCCGGGCCTCATCGGGCAGGAACAGCTTGCGCTTGGCCGCGTAGTAGTCGTCGAGGTCCTTGTGGAAGTCCAGATGGTCGTGCGTGAGGTTGGTGAACACGACGGCGTCGAAGTCGATGCCGGCGGCGCGCTCCTGGGCCAGGGCGTGCGAGCTGATCTCCAGAGCGCACGCCCGGTCGCCGGCCGCGACCATCTCGCGGAACATACGCTGCAGGTCGAGCGATTCGGCGGTCGTGAGCCGGACGGGGTTGTCCTGCCCGCCGATACGGTTGACGACCGTGCCGAGCAGAGCCGCCGGCCGGCCGGCAGCGGCGAAGATGCCGGCCACGAGATGCGCCGTGGTCGTCTTGCCGTTCGTGCCGGTCACGCCGACGACGGTCAGCGCGCGCGAGGGGTGCGCGTACCAGCGCGCCGCCACGAGGGCCATGGCGCGGCGCACGGACTGCACGAGCACGTGCGGCAGCGCCACGCCGGTAACGCGCTCGCAGACCAGCGCCGCAGCGCCTGCGGCCGCGGCGCGCGCCGCAAAGTCGTGCCCGTCGGACTTGAGCCCGGGCACGCAAAAGAAAAGCGTGCCGTCGGCGACGTCACGCGTATGGTAGGCGAGGCCCCATATCTCGGTGGCCGGGTCGCCACGCACGGTGGCGCCCGCGACCTCCTCGAGCAGCTCGGCAAGCTTCATCGCGGCGGATTCTATCAAAACGCCGCGCGTGCTCCACCCGCAGGAGGGCCTCCCGCACGCACGCAGACGAGGGCACGTCTCACGGCGCGATCTCGAGCTGCTGCAGCGCGAAGCGCATGATCTTCTGCACGGCCGGCGCGGCGATGTCGCCCCCGTAGATCGACGTGTGCGGCGAGTCGACCGCGACCAGCACGACCAGACGCGGATGGTCGGCCGGGACCATGCCGATGAACGAGGCCACATAGTCGGTCTTGGAGTAGCCGCTGCCGTCCGCCAGCGGCTTCTCCGCCGTGCCGGTCTTGCCGGCGACCACGTAGCCGGGGATCTGCGCCTTGACGCCCGTGCCTTTGGCGACCGCGGTGGCCAGCATGGAGCGCACCTCGCGCGCCACCGTCGCGGAGATCACGCGATGTTGCTGGACCGAGTCGTACACGGTGGCGCCCACCTGAGCCACCAGGCGCGGCTTCACAGCCACACCGTCGTTGGCGACCGTCGAGAAGGCCGCCGCCATCTGCAGAGGCGTCACGGCGATGCCCTGGCCCATCGGGATGTTGGCGATCGAGGTGCCGGACCACTGGTCGGCGCGCGGAACGAGTCCGGCCGCCTCACCCGGGAACTCCACCCCGGTGGGCCTGCCGAACCCATAGGCATTCATCCACTTGAGCATGCCTTGCTTGCGCATCATCATGCCGATCTTCACGGCGCCGACGTTGCTCGACCACTGCAGGATCTCGCGCACCGAGTACGTCACGGTGCCGCGAGCGTGCGATTCGTTGATGGTCCGGTCGTAGACCGTCAGCGAGGGCGGCAGCGTGAACTTGGTCGTCGGCTTGACGACTCCGTCGGCCAGCGCCCCGGAGATCGTGACGAGCTTGAAGATCGAGCCCGGCTCGTAGATGTCGGTGACGCAGCGGTTGCGATCGAAGGCCGGCTTGCGGCCGAAGACGTTGCCCGCGACCGTGGGCACGTTGGCCATCGCCAGGATCTCGCCCGTGCGCGGGTCCATCACGATGGCCGTGGCCGCCGTGGCCGAGGAGCTGCGCACAGTCTGCTCGAGCACGTGCTCCGCCCAGTACTGGATGTCCTCATCAAGGCTGAGGCGCACGGTCTCTCCGGCAATGGGCTGCGTATCGCTCACGGTCCTGAGCGCGTGACCGGCGGGATCGCGGACGATCACCTCACTCCCCGCCGCGCCGGCGAGCTGTTTCTCGTACTGCTTCTCCAGGCCGGCGATACCTTTGCCGTCGATGTCGACTACGCCGAGAACTTGGGCGGCCGAGCCCTTCATGGGGTAAGACCGCTCCTCCTCCGCATAGGCGCCCACCCCGGGCAGATCGAGGGCTGTGGCGGCCTTGGCGAGGGCAGGGTCGACCTTGCGCGCCACGTAGGCGAAGCGGCTCTTGGACCGCGCGAGCGCCTTCTCGAGCGCGCGACGCTCGCGGTTCTTGGTGATCCGCAGCGCCTTGCACAGGGCGCGCGCTGCCGCCTTGGGGTCGTCCAGAAGATAGGGAGTCGCGAACACCGTCTGCGCCGGCTTGCCCACGGCCAGCTCGCGCCCGCTACGGTCGAGGATGGCGCCGCGGTGGGCGGGCAGCACGACCCTGGCCGTCTGCTGCTGAAGGGCGATCCGGGTGAGGTTCTCGGACGAGGACGCGAGAGCGACGGCCTTGCCGCCGACGAGCACGAGAAAGACGATGAAGAAGAAGCGCAGCAGACGGATGCGGCCGTCGACGCCGCGTCCTCCGGCGATGCCTCCGCCGCGCCTGGCGGCCCGGGTCAGCGACCGCAGGCCGCCGCCGCGCCGGCCGGTCGCGCGACGCCGTCCTGAGACGCCGGTCGCCATCAGGGCCTTTCGACGACCTTGACGAGGCGCGCGCCCTTCGTCACCTTGAGGTACTGCACGTGATTCGCGTCGACGAGCCCGAGCTGCGTCTCGGCGATCTGGCGGATGCGCACGTTGGAGCTCATCTGCGCGAGCTTCTCGGTAAGCTGCGCGTTCTCCGCGCTCAGAGCGCGTTCCTCGCGCACGACAGCGTCGGTCTGGAGCGTCTTCTGCACGACGGCGAAGCTCAGGGAGACGCGCCCCACAGCGAGCACGGTGAGGCAGACCACGAAGATGACGAAGGCGCGCGTGAGGCGGGCGCGCTGCGCCGCGCGGCGCCGAGACTGCGGCGCCCGCCGCGCGGCCGGCCGCGCCGGGGCGCGCTCCGGCTGCTCCTGTCGGCGCGGGGCCGCTGCCGCGCGCCGCGCCTGTGCGGCTGCCGCCACCTGCCCTCCTAGAGCTTGACGGCGACGCGCAGCTTGGCCGACTTGCTGCGCGGATTGACTTCGGTCTCGCGCGCCCTGGGTGTCACCGGACGGCGGGTCAGCACGCGCAGCGTAGGCTCGTGCCCGCACACGCACAGCGGCAGGCCCGGCGGGCAGATGCAGCCCGCGGCGTGGCCCTTGAAGAACTCCTTGACCATGCGGTCTTCCAGCGAATGGAAACTCATCGCCGCCAGGCGGCCGCCGGGACGCAGCACGCGGTAGGCCTCGTCGAGGCCCCGCGCCAGCGACTGCAGCTCGTCATTGACGACGATGCGCAAGGCCTGGAAGACGCGGCGCGCCGGGTTGCCGGCGCCGAAACGGGCGGGCGTGGGAATGCTGCGCTTGATGACTTCGACCAGCTCGCAGGTGGTGGTGAAGGGTTGCTTCTTGCGCGCCAGCACGATCCCGCGGGCGATGCCTTTGGCATACCGCTCTTCCCCGTAGCGGCGGAAGATGTCGGCGAGCTCGTCCTCGGGCAGCGTGTTCACGAGGTCGGCGGCCGTGATGTCGAGCTCGGGGTCCATGCGCATGTCGAGCGGGGCGTCGTAGGCGTAGGAGAAGCCGCGCTCGCGCCGGTCCAGCTGCATCGAGGAGACGCCGAGGTCCATGTAGATGATGTCGGCGGAGGCGTCGTCGCAGGCGGCCAGCACCCCGGCGAAGTTGCCGTGGTAGAGCGCGCACTCGCAGGGGGCCGCGCGAGCCACGTCGCGGAAGTACTCGACCACGCTGGGATCGCGGTCCACGGCGATCAGACGGCCCTTCGGGCCGAGCATCGCCGCGACCGCCTCGGCGTGGCCGCCGGCGCCGAAGGTGCAGTCGACGGCTACCTCGCCCTGCAACGGCCGCAGCAGCTCGAGCAGCTCGTCTAGTAGCACCGGGGTGTGGGCTAGGGCCATCTCGTACTCACGAAGCTGCAAGCTCGTCTGCGTTAGCATCGGCCTCCTCCTCCAGGCGTGACTGGTACTCAGCCCAAGCGGCGCGGTCCCAGATCTCAACGTGGTCCTGGACGCCGATGATGCTGACCTCGCGGTTGATGCCGGCGAACTCGAGATGCCGGGCCGGCACCGTGATGCGCCCCTGCCCGTCGAGCTCCTGAAACACGGCGTTGCCCGCCGTGAAGCGCATGAGGTCACGGCCCTTGCTGCTGTTGGGGGAGATGCCCTCCATCTGCCGCTCGAGATACTCCTGGAACTCCTCGGGTGCGTACCCGGCAAGGCAGTGCGGGTGGACTTTGGTCACGTAGACGCCGGCGGCAAAGGCCGGTCGCAGACGCGCGGGGACGGCGATGCGGTTCTTCGCATCGAACGTGAAATCGTACTCCCCCACCAGGATCGGTCGCTGCATGGCCGCCACTTTACCCCACTTCTCCCCACATAGCAATAGCAAAGAGCCCTTCTTCCCCACTGCCTCACACCTCACGCCACCAGAGTGCTGGAGGACGAGCCTGGTCGAGGTCGGCAGAAGGGAGCTGCACCGCTCGAGGGGTGGTGGCTGGAGGGTGCAGCCGGCGTGGCGGCGGGCCAGACGCACCGCTGCGAGGAGGTCAGAACAAGTCGCGCGGATCGACGCTCGCCGCGGCGGGCGCCAGGCTCAAGGGGCGGGCTTGGGGACTTTGACTTTCGCGCCCACGACCAGGGTGCTGCTGCTGATCTTGGGGTTCAGCGCCTCGATCACGCTGGTGCTGACGCCGAACTTCACGGCGATGCCCGACAGCGTATCGCCGCTCTTGACGACGTAGACCTTGTAGCCGGACTGCGTCGCGTCGCCGCCGCTCTTGGTCTTGGTGGCCGCGGGGGTGGGCGTGCCCACCGGTGCTGCCTTGCCGCCGATGAGGCCGGACTGGAAGACGATGCTGAGCAGGACCACGACGGCCACGAGAAAGACGGCCGGCGCCGCGATGCGCGCGACCATGCGTCCCGCCCGCGGCGCGGCGGCGGGACGTGGCCGCGAGGTGCGGGCGGCGACCGTAGTGGGGCGCCGCGCCTTGGGCGCTGCGGGCGGCGCATCCGCGGCAGGCGGCGCCGCAGTGACGGACGTGAGCGCCTGCAACCGCTCGAGGGCCGCCAGGGGATCGGCGGCGGCGGCGTAGGCGGGCGCCGAACCGGGCGGGACGGGCGCGCTCTGCCAGCTTCGGGCTTCGGCCGGAGACGCCGCCTCGTCCGGCGCGCGGCGCTGGCGGCGAGGCTGCGGCTGCTTGTCGTTGGCGTCGTCGGTCATAGGGCGAACGCGAGGTCGTTGCGCATAGATTCGGCGGCGGCCGCGGCAGCCCTTCGGTACTCGGCCGCTTCCGCCTGCCAGGCGTAGATGACGGAGCGCGAGGCGTTGACGACGAAGCCGGCCGCGTCGCCGGCGGCGACGCCCGCCAGGGCGTCCGCTGCGGCGCCCTGGGCGCCGTAGCCGGGGACGAGCAGAAAAGCGTGCGGCAGAGCCTCGCGGACCAGGCGCAGAGCCTGCGGCGACGTGGCGCCCGCCACCGCTCCCACGTCGCTGTAGCCCGCGTCGCCCATGTGGCCGGCGCCCAGCCGGGCGACCAGCTCGGCGACGCGCACATACAGGGGACGTCCTTCGACCTCTCGCTCCTGGAGGAGAGCCGCCCCCGGGTTGCTCGTCCGGGTGAGCACGAAGACGCCCTTGCCGTCGGCGCAGCGCGCCACGAGCGGCTCCAGAGAGTCGTCACCGAGGTAGGGACTGGCGGTGAGTGCGTCGGCGGCGAGGCCGGCGACGGGTGCAGCGAAGCCGGGCGCGCCGCCAAAGGCGGCGCGCCCGTAGGCCGCGCCGGTCGCGGCGATGTCGCCGCGCTTGACGTCGAGGATCACGGGGAGCTCGTATTCGTGGGCGCAGCGGATGACCGCTCCCAGGGCGCGCCAGCCCGGGGCTCCGTACTGCTCGAAGAAGGCGGCCTGTGGCTTGATGCAGGCGGCGACGCCGGCGACCGCGTCGATGATGCCGCTGCAGAACTCCTGGAAGCAGGCGGCGACGGCCTCGTCCTCACCGAGTTCGGCCGCCTGTGGCCTGTACTTCTCGATGAGCGCCGGCGGCAGGCGCTCGAGCGCCGGGTCGAGGCCCACGCAGACGACGCTGCGGCGTGCGCGGATGGCCGCGGCCAGTCTGTCGGAGAAATGCTGCATGCCCGCCCTCCCTTGGAGCACGCCTATTCTACCCGACGCGAAAGCCGCGCGTGGTCGCACGCGTGGCGCCGACACAGGCGCAACGACGGCCGGGCGGATGCGATGGGGCGGATCGCGCGAGAAGAGAAACGGCCGAGGGCCGTCAGATGGCGTCGGCCAGCGGGCCGTCCCCGGCGCGGGCCGGGGCGTGCGAGACACCTCC
>Ga0209048_10007119_pt1 | contig 10367 bp, 11 predicted proteins | sample FrelakmetCRP12CR_FD_187146 | JGI IMG/M metagenome (GOLD analysis project Ga0209048, IMG submission 187146) | Freshwater lake sediment microbial communities from the University of Notre Dame, USA, for methane emissions studies - CRP12 CR (SPAdes)... | ecosystem: Environmental > Aquatic >... | reverse complement strand
AGCTGGTCGCAGTTGGAAGGGGTCAGGCGCTCGTGGGCGCGGCCCGGGGCGCAGACCATGACCTTGCGCAACGTCCCGACCTCCGAGTGCACGCCGAATTTCGCTTCCTTCGCAATCGCCATGCTGGGCTCCTGTCACTGCCGTCTGATCGGCCCGGAAGATAGCAAGGTCAGGCGCGCTCGTCACTCTTTGTCCGGTATCGACCTCAGCAAGTTCGATCGACCCCGCCGCCGTCCCTTGCCCGCTATTTCTTTCCGATGGCCTTCGTCATCCCTTCGAGCCGCAGGCGATCGAGCGACTCCATCGGCAGCGCCGTGAACAGGCCGATGCGCCGATAGATCTCGCCGGCGACACGCCGGATCACGCGGCGGCGGTTCTCCTCGGTTCCAACCACCGCATCCGGATCGTCGGATCCCCAGTGGGCGACGATCGGCTGACCCGGCCAGACGGGACAGGACTCCCGGGCGTTGTCGCACACCGTGATCACGAAATCGAATTTCGTTCCACGAAATTCGTCCCAGGACTTGCTTCGCGCCGCGCTCGCGTCGATGTGGTAGCCGTCCTTCAGGAGAGCGAGCACGTCGGGATTGACGCGCCCCTTCGGATTGGCCCCTGCGCTGTAGGCCTCGAACCGCCCGGGCGCCAGGCGCCGAAGGAAGAACTCGGCCAGAATGCTGCGCGCGGAATTTCCGGTGCAAAGAAAGAGAACCTTGAACGCCCCGGGGTTCGGTGCGCCGGGCATGGCTCCTCCTCAGCTCCTTCGGCGGCTCGACCATCGAACGGAAAGCAGAAACGAGCATGCGCCCGCGGCCTGCCCCAGGAGAAACCCCGGAACGTCCGCGGGGCGAATGCCCGTGAATGTATCGGTCGCCGCTCGCGCCAGCGTGACGGCGGGGTTCGCGAAAGACGTCGAGGACGTGAACCAGTAGGCGGCGGTGATGTATGCGCCGACGGCGACCGCGACCGCCTCGGGGCTGCGGCGCGAGGCCAGAAAGATCACGGCGAGCAGGCCGAACGTCGCCACGGCTTCGCCGAGGACCTGCCCGGCGCCGCTGCGGACGCGACGCGAAAAGGAGAAGAGCGGCTCTCCGAACATTCCGTGCGCAATCGCCACGCCGGCGAAGGCTCCGAGGACCTGGGCCGCGATGTACGCCGGCACTTCCCGCCACGGACGCCGGTGGAGGATCGCATCCGCCACCGTCACGGCCGGGTTGAACTGCGCGCCCGACACCGGACCGAAGGCAAGAAGCAGCGCGATCAGCGCGGCCCCCGTCGCGAGGCTGTTTGCGAGCAGGGCGAGCCCCGCATTTCCGGCAGCCAGGCGCTCCCCCATGATCCCGGACCCGACCACCGCGACGAGCAGGAAGGCGGTCCCGAGCCCCTCGGCGGCCGCCCGTTGGGTCAGCGGCGGCGACGAGGCTTCGTCACTCGGCCGGCCTGCCGCTACCGCGCGCAACACGCGGTCTTCGCCTCGCGGGCTTCGTCCTCGATGTCCTCGAGCACCGTGTACACCTCCCAGCGATTGCCGTCCGGATCCGAGACCCAGAACTTCTCCTGCAGGGCGTAGCAGCAGGCTTCCCGCTTCTCCTCCTCCGAGACCACGCCCCGCCCTTTCAGCTCGCCCCGCCAGCGGCGGACCTCGTCGAGCGAGTCCACGCGGATGCCCAGATGGGACAGGGTCCCGCCCGATGCTCCGCCAGCGAGCCCGGGCTGGAGCGCCAGGTGGATCTCCGGGTTCTCGCCGACGAACTTGGCGTAGTCGGCCCTGAGCTTCTTCGGTTCGCCGAAGAGGCCCCGGTAGAAATCGACCGACTTCGGGAGATCCGAGACATTCAGGGAAACGTGAACTGCGGAAGACATCGTGGCCTCCATTTCTATTAATCGAAAACTATCGATTCATTGGAGCAATTTTTTTTAGACGGCCTTCGCCAGCCGGTCCGCGAGAGTTGCGATCGCCGCTTCGTTGCGGGAGTAGTAGATCCAGCGGCCGCGTTTCTCGCCCCGGACGAGGCCGGCCCGCCGCAGCAGCCCCATGTGGTGCGAAATCGCCGCCTGAGAGAGCCCGACCGCCGTCTCGACGTCGCAGGCGCAGAGCCCGGGCTCGTTCCGCGCGAGCAGGTCGCAGCACGACTTGCCCCGGGCCTTCAGGAGCTCCAGGATCTTCAGGCGCGTCGGGTCCCCCAGAGCCTTGAAGACCGGGGCCAGATCCTCGGGTTGTTTCATATATCGAGAAGTATAGATATATCGAGAGGCGCTGTCAAGTGACAGGGCGCTACCCCGGCCCCATCCCGTGCCTGGCGGTCATGGGCGCCCCTCCGTCACGAAGTGCTTGCCCTTCTGCTCCGAGCCCAAGAGGAGCAGGGCCGCGAGCCCGAGAATCGTGGCGATCTCGAACGAGGCGAGCGCCCAGCCGTATCCCACCCGGTCACGCAGGGCGTACTCGATGGAGTTGACCGGCGCCGCAAAGAGGATGCCGAGCTGGTACGCGAGGCCGGGCACCAGGCCGCGGGCCGCATCGGGCGCGAGCTCGTTCAGGTGGGCCGGGATCACGCCCCAGGCTCCCTGCACCCCCATCTGCATGAAGAAGGCCCCCGCCGCGAGCACCGCGAGCGTGCCACCAAACGCCCAGGCCGGCATGACCAGAAGCGAGAGGGACAGCGCCGCGATCATGGCGAAGCGCCGTCCGATCCGCTCGGAGAGGTGTCCGAAGAGGATCGCCCCGAGGACGGCGCCGACGCTGTAGAGCATCGCGACTTCGGCGACGGTCGGCGCCGGGATCCCGCGGCTGATCTTCAGGAAGTCGGGGTACAGGTCCTGCGTGCCGTGGGAGAAGAACATCATCATCGTCATGAGCGCGACCAGGTACAGGAGGCGCGGCGCAAAGCGTTTCACCACGCCGACGATCGCCGCCAGCGTGGGGGCGCGATGCTCTCTCCAGGCTTCCGACTCCGGGACGTGCCACCGGATGTACAGGGCGATCAGCGCCGGCACCCCGCCGACCCAGAACATCGGGCGCCAGCCCCAGGCCGGCAGAATGAGCCGCGCGGCCACGGCGGCGAGGAGGTACCCGATCGAGTAGCCGCTCTGGAGAATTCCCGAGAGCAATCCGCGCCACCGCCGCGGCGCGCTCTCCATCGCCAGCGATGCCCCCACGCCCCACTCCCCTCCCATCCCCACGCCGAAGAGAGCGCGCAGGACGAGAAAGCTCCGGTAGTCGGGCGCAAAGCCGCAAAGCGCCCCGACGACCGAGAAGAAGACGACGTTGGCCATCAGGGGGACGCGGCGGCCGTACCGGTCCGCGAGAAGGCCGAAGATCACGGCGCCGACCGGGCGCATCGCCAGGGTCGCCGCGATCGTCCAGACGATCTCCTTCTTCGACACGCCGAAGCTCTCGGCCAGGCTGTCGACCAGGAACACGACGACGAAGAAGTCGAAGGCGTCCATCGTCCAGCCGAGAAATCCCGCCGCAACGGCGTGGAAGCGGTTGCGCCGAGAGAAGCCGCGGGGGCCCTCGGGGGACGGCGTCATCCCGGACGGGGCGCCCTTCGACGCCTAGGGATGACCGGCCGGCCCCGGCCGGAGAGGCTTCGCGATCGCCGAGAGCAGATCGGGCCTCGGCGCATCGCGCTCCAGGTGCGGATACCGCTCGCCGCCGTGATACTCCACCTTCACGGTCTGGAACATCTCCGCGTTCTCGACGAGGAGCTCGATCGGATCCTTAACGTCTTTGGCCGCCTTGAGCGCGTCGCGCAGCCGCCTCTCCGAGTAGCGCCGGCCGCCGACGGCGACCAGGCGCATGCCCGGCGCGATCCCGGCCGCCGCCGCGGGCAGGCCCGGGACGACGTCGCGGATCACGCCGTCGTCCGCGCCCCCATCGCCCTGAACCACGATGCCGAGCGAATACCAGAAGTCGTAGAGCTTGGATTCCTGTTCGCCCGCCAGGACGAGCTCCGGCGGAACTTCGGTGTAGACCAGCTTCCAGCCCCCGCCCTCGATGCCCCCGAGCGGCGCGAGCGGCGCAACCCGGCGCACACGCGTCTCGAAGAAGCCGTTCCAGTCGTACGGCTCGATCGCGTTCAGTCCCGCGACTACGTCCTCGTACTTGTACGTCCGGACGGCCGGGCCCCCGCCGGGGGCTCCGTGGAACCCGCGCGCGAAGTCGTCGAGGGACTTCCTGCCGCCGGAATTCTTTCGGATGATCGTGTCGGCCTCGAGCCAGATCAGCTCGCCTTCCCGGTAGTAGTCCACGCCCCGCCGCCAGTCCGCCCACTCGGCGCGCGCGTCATAGAGCAGCTGGGCCGCCACGGCGGTGTCGGCCAGCGGACGCCAGGAGCGCCCGGCCTGGGATGCCATTTCCCCGGCATAGAGCGCGAGGTTCTCGCGGTACAGCTCCGGCGTCCACAGGCCGCTGCGAGCGCCGAGCACGTCGCCGTAGTACTCCGTCAGCCCCTCGTAGACCCAGAGGAGGCTGCTGTCGACGGCAGGCTGAAAGCTCTCCGACACGCCGGAGACCAGGCCCTCCGGCCGCCGGTACTTCCCGTTCCAGGAGTGCACGTATTCGTGCGAAAGGAGCGAGCCCAGAACCTTCCGCGCGGAGTCGTCCACCAGGGCCCGCTCGAGGCCCCGGTTGTCGCTCGACTCGTGGTGCTCGAGGCCGTTCTGGGGCAGGTGGTCCGACAGGGCCAGGAGGAAGTGGTACTCCCCGTAGTGCCGCGCCCCGAAGAGGGCGAGCGCCTCGGCGACGAGGCGCCGGTAACGCGCGACCTCCTCGGGCGGGATCTCGACGGAAACCGCGCTGTCGCCGGCGAGGTGGAGCCAGTGGCCCGGCTTCTCGCCCGGCGTCAGGTCCACCGTCCGAAAGTGCGCTCCGGCGAGCACCGGCGAGTCGATGAGGGTCACGAGCGAAACGGGCGCAAACGCGATCGTTCCGGCGGTCTCGCGCTGGACCCCCAGCGACGTGCCGTACTTCCAGCCCGCGGGAAGCCGGAGCGAGGCGGAAAACGTCCTCGCGTTGGCCTTCTCCCCTTCGGGATAGAGCAGGAGCGGCCACCAGTTGACGACGGCGAGCTCGGCCGTCGCCGTCGTCCAGGACGTCAGGGGCGCGACGTAATCGAACGCCGCTTCGACGCCGGCCGCCCCCTCGGGCACCGCGCACGTGAAGCTCCACATGTCCTTCGGATCCCGCGCCCAGGCGATCGGGCGCCCGCCGGCCGAGATCTCGAGCCCGACGAGGTCCGTGATCGGGCCGGTCGGCCCGTGCTCGCCCGGGATCCACCTCGGATAGACGAGGGTCAGTCGGCCGGGAGGCGCGGGAATCGTCTCGCGCACGTGGAAGATGCGCCGGGGCGCGTCGCTCGCGTCCACCGAGAGCGTGATCGGCGGCGCGGACTGAGCCAGGGCGGCCACGGCCCCGGCCGCCAGCGCGCACGCCGCCGTCAAACCCCGCCGGAGCACACCGCGCACACGCATCCCGCCTCCCCGTCGAATGCCCGACTCTCGAGCGAACTCTATCGCGCCCGCGCCGGCTCCGTTGGCGCTTCGCTCCAGCCCGAGGCGGCCTCGGGCGAGGGATAGATCCGGCTGAGAATCGGTGTGGTGATCACCGTCGTCAGGAGCGCCATCGTCACGAGCCAGAAGAAGGCGGCCGGCGAGATGACCCCCATGTCCGCTCCGATGTTGATGACGACGAGGGCCATCAGCGCCCGCGTGTTCATGAGGAGCCCGATCGCGAGCGACTCCTTCCAGGGCAGGCCGCTCCAGCGCGCGGCCAGCGCGGTCGCGCCGAACTTCGACGCGCAGGCAACCAGGATTACCAGGCCGAGCGCCGCCCAGAGCCGCGGATCGGACCCGAGCGAGCCCACGTCGGTCCGCAGGCCGGAGAAGACGAAGAAGATGGGGAGAAAGAGAATGGCCACGAGGTCCCCGATCGACACCCGAATCCCCTCGACCAGGTCGCGGTGGAAGGAGCCCGCGATCCCGCACAGGAAGCCGCCGAAGATCGAGAAGACCCCGAGGGCGTTGGTCGCGGTCGACGTCGCGAACACGGCGACCAGGACGATGGCGAGCTCCGCCGGCGGCAGGCCTCCGGTCGGCGAGCGCCGGATGGTCAGCCGCGCGAGCCCGAAGCGCCCGAGCGCCCAGAAGGCTCCTCCCATCACGGATACCCCGAGGAAGGACAGGGCGAGCGAGCGCAGGTCCGCGTGCCCGTGGGCGACCATCGAGACGACCGCGCCGAGGAGGATCCACCCGAGCACGTCGTCGATCGCGGCCGCCGTGATCGAGGTCAGGCCCATGCGGGTGCGCGTCAGGCGCGTATGGATCAGGATCCGTCCCATGACCGGAATGGCGGTGATCGAAACGGCCGTGGCGAAGAAGAGCCGAAAGGCGAGCTCCGGCGCCGCCACGGGAGAGAGCCCGTACAGGTAGCCGGCCAGGGCGTAACTCGCGGCGAAGGGCACCGCGATTCCCGCCAGCGCGACCAGGGCCGACGTGCGGGCCGCCTGGTGCAGGCGATCGAACGGAAACTCGAGCCCGATCAGGAGCATCAGCAGCACGAGGCCCACCTGGGCCATGGCCGAGAGCACCGCGCTCGGCTTCGGGGCGAGCATCACCGCGATCGCCCCGGGATAGAGCCGCCCGAGCAGCGACGGCCCGAGGATCACGCCTGCCAGGATCTCGCCGACGACGGGAGGCTGGCCGACCTTGCCGAAGAGCCAGCCGAACAGTCGCGCGGACGCGACGATGATCGCCAGGTCCGCGCACAGCACCAGGAGCATCTTCTCGAGCGCGAGGTAGGAGTCCATCCCGGTTGCCTCCGGCTCAGGGCCTGGGCGACGGCGCGGCCAGGCGCTCGCGGACGGCTTTGGCCAGCGGAATCAGCTCCTTCCCCTTCTGGCGCGACGCCAGGTCGTACGCCTCGAAGAAGGCGCGGGGCCCGGCCGACATCGCCGCGCGGAAGGCGTCGAGGCCGAGGGTCTGGATGATGCCGTCCGCAAGGAATGCTCCGGCGGTTGCGCCGACGGTCGCGGCGAACTCCGGCCGCCGGATCGCCGCGGCCAGCTCCACGCGCTGATCGAGGTCGCCCTCGGCCGACACGAGGCGCTCCGCGATGCGATTGAACTCGTCGATCGAGGTCTTCATCGGCTCCTTCAGCCACACCGACAGCGGAAAGAAGTTCTCGTCGAAAGAATACAGCCCCGCCGGGCCCGCTTCCGCGACGACGTGGAGGAGAGGCTCGAGCTGGCCGAGCGCCGCGTCCCGCGTCTGCCACCCCGGGCTGCCGGCGCGGTACGCGGCCCAGGCCCTCCGGAACGCCTCGCCCGCCACCAGGCGCGAGAGGTGCTTGATCTGCTCGGAGGCCGGCGACGACTCGACGTCCGCCAGGGCCCGCGCCAGATCGAACACCACGACCCGCTCGCCATCCGGGCCGGCGGGCAGGACGAGGCGGTCGGCGCGGCCCGCCAGGCCGAAGGTCAGCGTGATCGGCGTCGTGACCGAGACCGCGGGCTCCGCCGGCAGGAGCGCCCGGGCGCGCTCGGAGGCGAGTCTCTCGATCTCGGCCTGGCGTCCGGCGATCGTCTTGAGGAAGTCTTCCCAGCGGCCGCGGTTCTCCCGGATCCTCTGGAAGTCGAAGACCGCGGAGCGCGCCTGCTCGTCGAACGCCGCCGCCAGATCGTGCTCGAAGACCGCGGCCGGCCGGTTGGATTCCTTGATCGCGCCCTGCACCGCCGGCAGGGTCTGGAGAAGACCGGCCGCCGCCGCGTCGAAGCGGGGCCGGGACAGGAAGATCAGGATTTGCCGCGCCGCTTCGAGGTCGAGGGGAATGGCGATCGTGCCGCGCGCCACCGGCGGCAGATCGTACGGCGCCCGGGAACCGGCGCTGCCCGTGGGTCCCGCCGCGGGAGCGCGCGAGGAAGAGCATCCGACGGCCGCGACCGCCAACGCGGCGAGCAGCCTCTTCATTCGACGATCGCGCGAAAGGCGCGCTCCGTGTCGGAAAAGTCGTCGAAGAGAGCATCGGGCTTCTCCGCGGCGAGCCGCTCGGTCGAGGTCAGGCCGGTGGCAACGGCCACGGCGCGCACGCCGATCGACCGGCCGCACGCCACGTCGTGGACCGAGTCGCCCACGATGACGACCGACTTTCCCGCGAATCGGCGGCCCGTCTGCTCGAGCGCCCGAGCCACGGCGATGGGCGGCAGCTCGTACCGATCGGCCGAGTCGCTGCCGAACGCCCCGAACGGAAAGTAGCCGTTGAAGCCGGGAGGCTCGAGCTTCAACCGGGCGCCGCGCTCGAGGTTGCCCGTCAGCAGGCCGAGGGTGACGCGGGGGTCCGCGACGAGGCGCGCCAGAAGTTGCGGGATCCCGGGCTTGGGGACGACCGTCCCGGGCGCCAGTTGCCGCTCGAGCTCCGCCAGGTAGAGATCGAGGGCCCGCGGGAGACTCGCCTCGAGCCGCTCGCGGCCGACGTCCTCGACGACGAGCTCGCGGACGATCTGCGGATCGGTCTTGCCCGAGAAGTCGAATTTGCCCCGGTCCTCGTGGTCCGGGGTGTACTCCCAGCCATACGCCGCCTGGAGGGACCGGAGAATCGCGTCGCGGGCCACCCGGCCCGCCGAGAGCAGCGTCCCGTCGATGTCGAAGAGGACGAGGCGGTGGCCGTTCGGGGTGGAGTCCATGGTCGGTCGTCAGCGCCGATCATATTCAAAGCGCGCCCCGTGCCACGCGAGGATGTCGCGCATCGCGACCTTCCAGTACTTCCAGTCGTGGCCGCCGGGCTCCAGGATGATCGTCGTCGGAACGCCGTGCTCGTTCAAGAGCGTGCCGAACTGGGCCGCCACGCCATCGAGACCGTATGCGTCCTCGGTCCCGGCGCGCAGCTCGACCGTAAAGGGCGGCGTCGCGAACTGCAGTCGGCCGATGATCGCCCAGACGTCGTTGGCGTCGAGCGAGTTGTCCGTCGGGGAGCTTCCGAACACGCGCTCGAGCGTCCATCGCGCCACGAAGCTGTATCGCTTCAGGTCCTCCCACGGGAACGGGATCAGGGCGCCCGACAGCGCCGAGACCGATGCGTAGAGCTCGGGGTGCTTCAGCGCGGTCTTGACCGCGCCGTAGCCGCCCATCGAAATCCCGGTTGCGGCGCGCGCCCCCCTGCCCGGAAGGACGCGATAGTTGGCCTCGACCCACCGGGGCAGATCGACCGTCAGGAAGGCCTCGTACCGGCGGGAGCCGTCGTGAAAGTCCGAGAACCAGGACCCGGGAGCATCCGGGGCCACGATCAGGAACTCCGGCAGCCGCCCGTCCCGCATGCGCTCGACCGCCTCGGCCGCCACGCCCCGGCGCTCGAGCGTTCTGCCGTCGCCGTAGCCGTCGTGCAGGAAGTACAGAACGGGAAAGCGGCGCTCGGGCTCGCGATCGTAGGACGGAGGCCGGATGACCAGGACCTCGACGCGCCCCGGAACGCTCGGCGCCTGGATCTTCTCGAAGCGCGCGCCGGGAGTCGGTGTGGTGGCGCAGGCCGAAGCCGCGAGGACGACGGCGATCGCGGCGCAGAGACCGGGCCTCACCGCCGAATCATATTCGCGGCAGGCTGTCATCCATCCGCCTGCCATCCTGAGGAGCGTCAGCGACGAAGGATCCCGTGCTCGACCAGGTACCCGGCTCGTCAAGTCCGGGATCCTTCGCTACGCTCAGGATGACAGGCGGATGTCCCGAGGAGCGGAGCTTTTCAGCCTTACACTTGCGCCGATGCCCGAGCTCGACCGAATGCCGCGGGAGCTCCAGGCGGCCTTGAGCGGGGAAGGGTTTCGCCGCAAGCGCCGCCTCGTGCTGCCGCTCGTGACGAGCGATCCGGACGCCTTTCCCCGCATCGCCCTGCTCACGATGGGAGAGGTGCGTGCCCGCTCGCCCCGCCAGCTCGCCGTGGCCGTCCAGGCGGGCAGCCGGACGGCCTTCAATCTCGTGCGCCGGGCGGTCGCGACCGTGCTCTATCTCCATCGCCGGATGACCGTCTCGGTCCAGGCCCGCGCCGGCCGGGGACGGGTCTCTCGCTCCGACCCGGGGCGGCGCCTGTTTCCCCTTTCGATCGAGTGCGTGCGGATCGACCGGCCCGACGCCGGGGAGGGAGACGTCGCCCTTCTGACCGGACCCACCTTCGCCGGTCCGGGGGCCGACGGTCTCTTTTCCGAAGAGCTCTTCGCCGAGCTCGGAAAGGTCGAGTTTCCATGAGATTCGAAGGACGGACGGTCCTCGTGACCGGGGCGGGGCGCGGCATCGGCCGGTCCATCGCGCTGCGCTTTGCGCAGGAGGGCGCTCGAGTCGCGCTCGTGTCGCGCACCGCGAGCGAGCTCGACGAGACCTCCCGGCAGATC
>Ga0209048_10007118_pt1 | contig 10368 bp, 4 predicted proteins | sample FrelakmetCRP12CR_FD_187146 | JGI IMG/M metagenome (GOLD analysis project Ga0209048, IMG submission 187146) | Freshwater lake sediment microbial communities from the University of Notre Dame, USA, for methane emissions studies - CRP12 CR (SPAdes)... | ecosystem: Environmental > Aquatic >... | reverse complement strand
ATGAAGAATCAACCAGTACCGTACCGGCTCCCTCATCCATCGCCCAATGAGCAACCAGATCCAGTCCGGTGGCAGCGCGGAACTTTGCATTTATGGTATGGTTGGATGTGACATTCGTAAAATGATAGCTTGTTACCGCGCCGACGTAACTCCCGTCCACGATAACGCTATCGACCTGGTAGCCGGGGTTCGGGCTTATTGTAAACGTTGTATCCGTATTAGCATTGACGACGACACTCCCGGACGGGGAGATAGTGCCGTTCGGTCCTGCCGTGGCGACGATCGTATCTGTTTGTACAATTTGTCCAACCAGAGCCTGAATTTCACTCTGATTCAATGCCCTGTTATATATGCGGACGTCATCCATCTGACCCATAAAGTTACGCGTGCCGTCACTCTGTGCACCGATGCTCAAGGGAAGACTGTTTGTTGCAATGGTGATCGACGCGGTCGTAGATGTGTCGAGCACACCGTTGATGTACAATTTGATCGTCGTACCATCGTAGGTAGCAGCATAATGCACCCAAGTCCCGTCAATGGGGTAAAGGCTGGTGTTGCGTGCGCTTAATCTGTAGGTGTCGCCTGAGGTCGCCTGATTGAATCGCACGAAAACCCGTTTCGGCCAGCTTGATGAAGTTGTTGCCAGCGCCATCTCGTACCCGTTTGTGCTGCTCATTACTGATTTTTTCACAAGATCCTGCGTAGCGTATTGACCAGGTTTTACCCACGTGGCAATTGTTATGGCGTTGGTGAGTTCCAGGACTGGAGCATCCGGGACAAGTGCATATTGCGTTGAACCGTTGAAAGTAAGGGCTTTTCCTCTGATTCCGGTTACCCAGGTCGGACTGCCGTAGAGATTCCCATTATTTCCGTAACTTGAAGAATCAATTAATACCGTTCCGCTCCCTTCATCCATCGCCCAGTGGCCAACAAGGTTGTTTCCGTTCGTGAAGTTCGCCGTAATGTTCTTATCGGCGTTCATCGTCACCGGGAGAGGATTTGTCAATCCCGTAGCGTCTCCACTCCATCCGCTGAACGTCCAGCCGCCTGCGGGCGTTGCCGTCAGCTGAACGATTGTTCCGTAATTGTAGCTGGACTGGTTGGGGACTTTTCCAACACTCCCGCTGCCCGATATCGCCACGTTCAGCGTGTAAGTGTTGATGGCGAAGGCCGCGCGAATGGTTGAGTCTCCACGGACGTTCGTAAACGTATAACTCGACACTGTTCCGCGGTACGCCCCGTTGACGATCACACTGTCAATGTGGTAACCAGTTGAGGGAGTGATGGTGAAGGCCTGACTGCCGCCGTCCGCGACGCTCACGGCACCCGACGGACTGATCGACCCGTTTGCACCTGCTGTTGCAGTGATAGTGTGAGATGCGTTGGGCACAAATGCCGCATTAATGGTGTGATCTATGATCACGTTGTTGAACGTGTAGGAGGAGACTGCCCCTTGTGAGACACCGTCAACTGTGACACTTGCAATAGAATATCCCGGATCGGGTGTAATTGTAAATGCTTGATTTGCATTATGCAGAACACTCAACGAGCCGGCGGGACTGATCACGCCACCTGTTCCTGAAGTGGCTAATATCGTGTGACTTGCCAACGCCTGGATCTCCGTCAAGCTCAGCGCACGATTGTAGACATGCGCCTCGTCTGTTATCCCCTGATACCAATAGGGATTGGCAGGATCCTTTTGCCTACCGATGTAGAGAGAATCCGTGTTGGTGCCGATGGGAACTGCCATCGCCACGGCACCTTCTTTAACACCGTTGATATACAGCCGAATTGAATCACCGGCGAAGGTTGCCGCTGCGTGCATCCAGGTTGTTCCGCTGATCGGATATGATGTTGCGGAATTTACCCGATAGACATCTAAGTTTGTCTTTTGATTGAATCTTGTAAAAACTTTACCGGTTGAAGAAAGGGATAATTCATATCCGTCCGTTGAACCCATGAATGCCTTCGCGATAATCCTCTGTGTCCCCGTCTTTCCGGGGGCAATCCATGCAGTGAGTGTTATGGCGCTGGTTATGTTCAGACTCAATGAGTGCGGGACTGCTGCATACTGCGAAGTCCCATTAAAATTTATCGCCTGCCCTTTTATGCCGGCAACCCAACCCGGACCGCTGTTGATGATCCCATGGTTTCCGCTTCCTGAAGTATCTCTCAGTGAGGTACCGCTTCCCTCATCCATCATGTAATAGGCAACTAAACTTGGATCACTTACTATCCCAGTCATAAGCACGCCGGTGACGGTACTGGCTGGCACGTTGGTCGCAAGAATTACAACATCACTTGTGTAATTCTGTTTGGTGCTGGACGGCTCGTTATATATTCCACCGCCGATAAGTGTCTGTCGCGCGCCAAACGAGATTGGAGAGAGAGCTGTCCGCTTGTATACGATATCGTTTTGCCCTTCCGAGAGCGTGTAACATACCGTCAATTCATTCCTCAGCTCATTGAGGAGAACAATGCCCCGTGTCCCGACCTGATCAACTTCATAGAGATTATCCCACGTGCCGCCGGGACGTCGTATCAGAAGAGCAATCTTTGGATAACCCGGTGTATCGTAGCTTGTTTTTACTGCCGCATAAAGGGTGCCGTCTGATGCTACGGCTAGGTGCAAATGGTCATCTGACATGCCGGCCCCAACATTCAGAGCGGATTGTGAGGCAGGAACTTCATCGGCTGACCAAATTAGCGGATCGGCCCCGTCATTATGTGTTTTGAATCCAAACCGCTGTGAGCTTTGATTAGCCCAGAGGACACCTATTTTTCCCAATGCGGGCAGGGCTGTCACTGCACTGATATCGTCGGTCGTTATACCGGTTGCGATGGTGATGGGCGAGCTAAAGGTTGAATATGGTGAGTCGCTCCATCGAACATGAACGTCGGTTTGCGCATCAGATGCCAGCCACAACCTCCCGCTGCCATCCACATCAATCGTCGCTGTTTCCACGCCACTATCGAGTGTAATCGCCGTTGCAGAAGGACGAACGGACCATAGTTGATACGTATGTGAGGCAGATACATACTCCACCGAAACCAGGCTGGAATTTACACCACGATAAAGAAGAATGTGGACGACGCCTCCTGCCACCTTTACATCTGCATGTGTATCTGTCGCGTCAGATATGTGCAGGATACTGGTCCAGAGGGTGCCGTTAAGTTTGTATATATTCGTCCCCCCCGGCGAACTGGCAAGAACACACCACCAGCTGCCATCGTAAGTCCACACTTTCGATTGTGGCTTTTCGCCTGTGTTTGCAGAGACTTGAACTGATTGCAATGACGTCGTGGAGGGAAACGCTTCCAAGCTGAGAACCAACGACATAATCGTCAGAGCTAGAACGAGCGTTAAAACGTCAGTTAAGCGATCACGAAAAAAACGGTGATCTTTCAAACAATTCCTGTAATGTGAACGCAGAAATTGGATTGTTGAGCTGCGCATGGGATTCTCCTTAAGGTTTGATTTTATCCACATTTTACTGTTTATGAATAGTCTCTTTTCTTGAAGTAGATGACATACTCGTCGCGGAAGTGACAGTAACTCACTCCCCCGAGATTAAAAAATGAAATAAAAAGCGGAAGACCCCCTTCAGAATACCTATACGGTATTTTCTTCCTCTTAGATATTAATGCTGTATTTTACTCCCCGTCGAACTTACTGTGTGCAGATGCGGGACAACGAATTCATTGATATGGTTGGATTTAGGACTATTAGACAACTATTATGCCACCACATAATAATGTGAATTCAGTCGAAGAGATACCAAATAATAAGATGAGCGTGATTTCATTCACGCTGCTCTGTGCAATATCGCACACGCGAAATCCATTCTATTCCGCCAAGTTTCACACTCAGAGTACAGATCGGATGTTAAACGATTACATGTGAGCGTACGTCACACGTTTATGTGAATAGATTCACGCTCCTCCACATGGAAATTTCAAACCGACAGGGAAAATTTAAGGGATAAATGAATTTTTCAGCAGTAAGAAGGAAATCTTATTGGAATCAGATCGTTACAAACGATTATCACGCAGCCAAAAAGGACGTTTCTCGCGCAATATTTGCGTAACTATCAAACTATTTGCGAGTGAGGGGGAAAAGGAAAGCGTTTTACATACGATCGGATCGAATAACGATGAAGAGGTGGCGCTTCCTCCCATCGTTATTCTTCCGTGATAGATTTGTGAAACGGTGAATCTGGCACAAATAAGGTAGTTTATATCCCCTTCAATCCAAGGCGCTTGACTTTCTTGGAGAGAGTTGCCCGGTCGACGTGTAACCTCACTGCAGCCTGGGAGATATTGCCATGGGTTTCTTTTAATGCCTGTGCGATGAGATTGATCTCGAAAGATCGGGTCGATTCCAGGAGAGAACTATGATCGTTGGGGTTATTTGCATTCTCACTAATTTTGGTAAAGGAATGCAGCTGCGTGAGAACATCGAGATGATCGATAATCTGTTCATCCTCGAAAATTATCAGTGTCTCGATAAAATGTTTCAGCTCGCGGATATTTCCCCTCCACTCCTGCTCGCGTAACTTCGCAATAGCGGTATCTGTGAGTTTTTTGACGGGAATATTCCGTGCTTTGCAGAATCTCTCGATAAAGAATTTCGCCAACGGCTCAACATCCTCGGGCCTCTCTCTCAGGGGAGGAATATGCAGAGTGACGCCACGCAGCCGATAATACAAATCCTCCCTGAAATTTTTACGCTGAATTTCCTCTAGAAGATTCTTGTTCGTTGCGGCAATTACCCGGACATCCACCTTTTCTACCTCATTCCCCCCTACCATGCAAACTTGCTTCGTTTCGAGCGCACGCAAGATTTTCGCCTGCATTTCGTTACCCATATCACCTATTTCATCCAGAAAAAGCGTTCCTCCACTGGCAGCTTGAAATTTTCCCACCTTGTCGCTGAATGCACCGGTGAATGACCCCTTTTTATGACCGAAAAGTTCACTCTCAATAAGATCACGCGGGATTGCTGCGCAATTCACGCAAACCATCGAGGATCGTCCCGACAACTGATGGATAACGTCCGCAAAGAGTTCCTTGCCCGAACCGTTTTCCCCAGTGATCAGTACTGGAGTCTCCAATTTGGCTACGCGGGTGGCAAAAACACATAATTTTCTCAGGGTTTCACTAAAACCGATAATGCCATGATGCGCCATCATTTGCTCAACTAGCGCTAGCTGGTTTTTTTCCAGGTGCTCTTTCTCCAACGCATTCTTTATGGTTAAAATAAAACGTTGGGGTTCAATCGGCTTTTCCAGGAATCCATAAGCGCCAAGCTTAGTCGCAGAAACCGCCTTGTCGATCGTAGCATACCCTGAAACCATAATGACAGGAACATGCGGCTTTTTTGCCGTGAACTGCTTCAGTAGCTCAACACCGTCAATATCGGGCAGTTTTATATCAAGGAGGGCAACATCGACGACCTGGTGGTCAAGAATATCGATGGCATCTCTTCCATTCATTGCCGTGACTATGTTAAAACCTTCATGATTAAGGAATTCAGCGATTATCGATTTCATCTTGATGTCGTCGTCGACTAGGAGGATCGTTTCAGGCATTGTCACTCCCTCCGACAGATTGTCTTTCAGGTAACTGGAGTATGAATTCTGTTCCAATGCCTTCTTTTGATATGAATCGAATTGATCCGCCATGATCCTCAATGATTTTCTTGGTTATAACAAGACCGAGACCACTTCCGCAATTTGACGTCGTAAAATAGGGATGGAAAACTTTCGGAATATTTTCAACAGAAATTCCGCACCCCGAGTCCAAAACGGAAATGTACACCGAACATCCACTCAAGTTTTGTGCCATATATGTGGAAAGCTTGATTTTCCCCTGACCTTTCATCGCATTGACCGCATTGTCAAGAAGGTTGGTGACCGCAACCGTGAAAAGATGCACATCGATATCCACGTCTGGAATCACAGGTTCGAATTCCGTCTCGATGATCAGGGAGGAAGGAAGTTTTGTCTTGTAGGCTCCGAGCAAAACCAGTAGGAACTCATTTATTTGCGTTGCCTGAAAGTTCGGAGGATTCACGTTTGCAAGCTTCATAAATCCCTTGACGTAATTATCAACACGGCGGATCTCCTCCGCGATTGACGCTAGATGAGGTTCAATCAAATGATTGACAGGTGTCTCCTCCGCCTGCTGCCTGATTCGCTCTAAAGTAAACCAGATTGTGGAAAGCGGCGTTTTCATCTCGTGGGCAAGATTTTTCGCGACAAGCGCCCAGTTTACCAAACGCTCTGTTTGAAGCGTTTGTGTGAGATCTTCGACGAGAAAGAGCCATCCGAGACAAAATTTCTTCATGTGCACTGGATGACACTGAACACGCAGGCATAGAGGATGACCATTCTGCAGCATATCGATCCGCTCGACCGGTTCGTCCCTTTTGGACCCATTGCGCTTGATCGCGGTAGAGATAAAGTTCATGAAAGGAGCGTGTATTTCCGGGTCGAAATGATTCTCCCATTTCGCATGAACGGGAAGATTGGGCGTTTGGAACATCCCCTTCATCGCTTCGTTCACATGATAAACCTTGCCTTTGTTATTGAGCATCATGATTCCGAATGTGCTGCTGTTCTTTGAGATTATGTGAGACAATTGCAATAGTGGGAGTGTACGAGATAATATATAGAAAACCCCCACACAACCTGCCGATGAAGCGAGTATGATTCCTATCCAGAACTTCCATCGTCTGAGTTTAAGCGGATTAGATTCGAATTCCCCTAACAAAGACTTTTGACCGATCGTTATGACAGCTGTTCGCTCACCATCGGAGCCGTGCCTCAGGGCAAGTGAGGCCACTTTACCATCGGTTTGCCACATCGGTTCGAGGTGATCGTCGACAATGAGGGAATACCCAGAAGCAAGGGCGACACCAAATTGCTCGGCCTGGTTACCCAGGAGACTACAGGTATTCGTTACGCTCAAAATTCGTGAAGAGAACTTCCGGGCAGTGATGGTATTAAGGTTTTCATCCAATAAAAGGGCATCCCCATTTGTCAATAATATTGCAAGAGATAGTTTTCCGTTTGAAATAAACGTTGGTGGTCCAGAGTTCCCTTGGATCAACCGATCATTAAAAATTTTCTTTTGTCCAAGAAGGGCTCCTGTAACCGGATCAACTATGGTGATATTACTCCCCTCTGTGAATTCATTTCCGGTAGCAACTGTGCAGTACAAGCGCCACTTCCCGTCCTGCTGACTTTGGAAAGGCAGGGCATCAGTTTCTGAATATACGCCCCCCATTTCCCTTGGCTTCCATAAAAGAGCGCCATGGAGTGAAAACCCAAAAATGTAGGAGCGATCATCCGATATACCGTTGGTGGTTGCCCCGTTATCCGGTGAAACCGACGAAACAAATATCTCTGGAATATTGTCGTGGTTGATATCTGCCATCCGTACCCTTTGAGGGGAGGTTCCCATGAAGTAACTCCAGAGTTTCCGCCCGGATCGGGGATCAAAACAAGCGATACCTCTGGGCCAGAGCGAATGACCTGCATGGAACAAACAAATCATTATTTCTTCATTAGACGCGGCTATTCTATCGACCACGCAGATATCTGCGCTAATATCGTCATTGAGCTTCTCGAGAGAATCCGGTTTCCAAAAAATGGGAAATTTCTGTAAAAGTGAGGAATGGCTGGTGTGGAATATATCAACAATGTTCGCGAAAAGAGTATCCCCTTCTCGTGAAACGATAAAGAGATCATTATCACGGTCATGATTATAATCATATGCAATACCATACCGAATCCAATCAGCATGGAGAAAATTTACCTGGTCAATGATCGGACCCGCCCAACGATGCGCTATAATTAACGGTTTCCCCGTACCTTCAGCCTGGGACTTGATGAAGAGTTCTTCATCATTACCATTCATATCGAGATCAACGTAATAACGGGGTTCCTGAAAAACCTCCTTCATCACGAATCGATACGAAAAATCGTCCGGGTCGAGATCTGTTTGAGCAGAGGCTGTGACAATAGGTAGTAAAACTCCCATCATTAATGAAATAAAGGCACTTCCGCTCAGACCCATGGGGAATATGAGCCCCCTCATGAATTAACTCCTAGATTTTAAAATAACAACGGATTGTATGACGGAGCCGTTTTCCCCTTCCAATGTCTTCGTCGCAAGGATTTCCCTTTTTTCCCATTGGCCAGGGGAAAGAGATGATATAATCGTTTTAAAAACATAGATAAAAATATAGTTATTGTCAACAACCTGCCCGGACTATCTCGATATTATATATCGAATAACCAGATTTTTTATGCTGAAATCTAAGGAAAGATTGAAATAAGTGCGAAAACAGACAATTTAACAATATACATAAATCAACTTACGACGTTTTCGCATTCTTCTGCGATTATATAAACTAAAATTTGAAAATAAAAATGAATAATTCCGGAAAGTTATTCTATCGCTCTTGCGAACTTAATGATATCTCCCGACTTGAGCAAACTTGATATAATGGTTGTAAAACATAAGAAAATGATTTAAAATCAATGAACTACCCCGCGGCAAGCGGCGGGGAATTCAACCCGGAGAGATTAAAAATGCCGAGTCATGCCGACATACATCCCGCCGAAATATGGAACCAGCCAGATCAACCAAACTATAAAACTGTAACGGTGAAAGTTAGTTCTCAATTCTTCGCTCCCCTTCCGTGTTACAAATGTTGCCCAGATGGCATGGACCAACATCATCCAAAGAGCTATCTGACCGGTCAAGGTGTGTGGCGCACTCAAATTGAAAGGTCCGTTGGCCAATATGTGCATTGCCCATGTACCCAATACATCGAAAGTGAACCCGATCCAAAATGTGACTACATGCCACGGTTTAAGGTAACCGGCGATCCGTTCGGACCAAACTCCAAGAGAATAAAAGATAAGCGCTAATGAAATCAGTACGGTGGCTAAAATTAATTGAGCCGACATAAATATTTTATGCGATTATTCTAAAAAGTTCTTACTTAATATAGATCGGGCTGTAGAATATATAAAAATCGGGGGAATTATTAGCATTATTCTTGATAATCCTTGTTTGTACTGTTCCTGCGAGTTAATTCACTTGCATACTTGATACCCAAAGTTTCGGCGTTGGCTCGTGCCCACTCGGTTAGCTTTGTTTTCCCATCCGGATGAGACTTAGTGTACAGTAAATCGTGCAGAAATCCTTCAATTTCATCCCATGTAATTATTACGTCACCTACGAATTTTCTATTAACCATCCTGCAGACTATTAGCAGATGGATTGTATGATAAGCTAGTAATCCAGTTTCAAATTGTCAATAGATGACGATGTCGGAAGGCCAAGTTATATTGCCGTCATTCACACTAAAATTGGCATTTATCCTCCTATACCGTCACAATTTCTTTAAACAGGTGTTTTTTAGCCCTCATATTACTAGTTTTTCGGGCTATTTCTTCATCCGATAAGCCGAACAACACCCACTTGACTCAAACTAATATAATTTCTATATTACCCGAAAATAGTCATGACAATATTCTATATATATAGAAATGCGTTACCTTACTAATGAAATCCAGCGTCTTCTAAGCGAAGAGCACAAAATGTGTTTCATTTCAGGCCCGCGTCAGGTCGGCAAAACAACTTTGGCTAAACACATTCTTAAAAATCGAAGCCACGATTCTGCGTATTTTAATTGGGATATTGCCTCCGATCGGAAACTTATTATTCAACATCCAGAAAATTTTTGGGCGCGCAAAGAACAATCCGGTAATAAGCCGGTTAGAATTGTTTTGGATGAAATACACAAATTCCCCCGATGGAAGCAATTTCTGAAAGGATTATATGACGAGCATCGGGACAACATGGATATTCTTGTCAGCGGCAGCGGCAAATTAGACGTTTACCAAAAAGGGGGCGATTCACTTTTTGGCAGATATCAACTCTATCACCTTTTTCCTTTCACGTTAGGTGAAATGCTCTCTTCTGATCGTTCATTTATATCTTCACCCGATAACTTTGTAGAAAATATTTCTGATGCGGATATTTCGCCTGCATCCGAAGAAGCGTTGAAAATGCTCGAATCATTTACAGGTTTCCCTGAACCTCTTTTTGCAGAAAGCCAGACGAGGTTAAGGCGCTGGAGCCACTCACATGAACAGTTAATCATTCGTGAAGACCTTCGGGACCTGACAAGAATCAGGGAACTCGGATTGATCGAAACCCTTGTCAGTTTGCTTCCCGAACGGATTGGATCAACACTTTCCGTAAATGCTCTTCGTGAAGATCTGGGTGTTCGGTTCGAAACCGTCCAAAACTGGCTGGCTGCTCTCTCAAGACTTTACTTTCTGTTCA
>Ga0209048_10007117_pt1 | contig 10369 bp, 9 predicted proteins | sample FrelakmetCRP12CR_FD_187146 | JGI IMG/M metagenome (GOLD analysis project Ga0209048, IMG submission 187146) | Freshwater lake sediment microbial communities from the University of Notre Dame, USA, for methane emissions studies - CRP12 CR (SPAdes)... | ecosystem: Environmental > Aquatic >... | reverse complement strand
GCCATTGTTGCTCCTCCTTGGTTTTTCCTCCGCCCTCATCTCCTACCCCGCCGATTGTCGGGACCATCAGAGAATCATACCGGACGTGTGTTTTTAAGCTTAAAAGTTTATCATGAATTACACTTATTTATCAAGAAGTAAAGCGATACTTCCAGAAAGCTACAGGAGTGGCCTGAGAAATAGTTGCATAATGGCACAGAAAAGGCCTTCCCTCCGGCTTAATCAATAAGTGGGAGCTGCAATTTATTGTGATATCTTTTGCGGGAATAGAGACGGATCGAATTCTTTAAAAGCTTTGCTTCATAAAGCGCCTTGTCGGCGGCATCATAGATGTCCTTGTGATCTTTAAATTTGGAACCCTTCGTGTGAGCGATCCCAATGCTCACAGTAGGGGCATACGTCATTCCCCTGAAATGCTGTTTCGCAAAGGTCTCCTGTAGCCTCCGGGCGAAATTATAGGCCCCTTCCACGTCGGACTCCAGAAGGGCATATCCGAATTCATCTCCGCCAAGCCTGCAGGCGATGTCTCCCTTTCTGCCGATCTGGCGAAGGATGTTCGACAGGGTCCTGATGACCTTATCGCCGGCAACATGTCCATAAGTGTCGTTGATCGGCTTAAGGTTGTCGATATCGATGAAAAGCAGTGAAAGCTGCACGCCGTATCGCTTCGTCCGCAAAAACTCTTCTTCAAGCCGTTTAAAGAAGAACCGTCGGTTGAAAATGCCGGTCAGCGGATCGATCAGGGCGATCTGGCGCAACTGCCTGTTCTTTCTTGTTAGTTCCGCGGTCTTTTTAGCCACTTCCTCTTTGAGCGCCTCATTCCAGTGTGACATGTTGTTATAAAGCTTCGATAGAGCAATAACCTGACCGACGAATCCTGACAGCAGCACCATGAGGTTTTCCATGTTCCTGTCGTATATGTTGTGATGCCCCGGATGGCTGAAATTGATGACGCCGATCACTTCATCGCCGACCTTGATCGGCACCGCCAGTAGCGACATTATCTTCACCTTGGTGTCGAGCGTTATGAATGTCACATCCTTTGTAACATCGGCCACAAATACCGCTTTGCCCATTGAAAAGGCCTTCCCCGCCACCCCTGCTCCGATCTCTATCTTTGTGCCGATGTTCCACGTCTTTGAGCGCTTGTACTTGTCTCCCTTGCCGCTTCCGGCGATGAGCACAAGGTACTTCTCCTCTTCATCCTTAAGCATGATCGAACAATTGTCGAAGTCAAGCTCCTTCGAAAAGATGCCGACCATTTCCCGGCACAGAGTATCGAGGTCCCTTTCAGACCGTCCGAGCGAGCTGACTCTTATCAATGCCGAGATCACCCCGATGATCTTCTCATGAAAATACTCAACTCTTTCTACGATGTGAACGGAACCTCCCGCCATCAGCTGGTATTTCGCAGCCTTGTCGATATCATCATTGATCTTTTTCGCAATGATAAATTCTTCCCCTGAAAGCTGCTCAAGAGGGAGCGGCCTTGTCAGGGGTTGGCTGAATGATTCATGGAGAAGCCGTATGAATTCCTTATCGCTCATAACCACATCCGCATCACCGAGTCGACGATCTCCTCAACCCTGGATTCGACGCGCAACAATTTATGTTCAGTCATACCGAGTATGCTCAGAACATTACTGTCAAGCGGGCCCCCGTATCCCCTTATAGAAGTCGGACTGAAATCATTTCTTGCCGCGATTACATCCGCCAGATGCACAACCGCTCCAATAGAGGGCTTAAGACCATCGTGGAACGGAGTATGATGATAACGGATGACCTCATTCAAGGAATCTGGTAATCTCCATTTGTCTGCGATCCAGGCACCGATGTCTCCGTGAGTGAAACCGCACACCTCCATTTCGGCATCTGCGAAAGGCATTCCCCTCTTACCCCTGGCGATAATTTGCCCATATATGTCGGGGAAAAAAGCATTCATTACCAATAGCCCGATATCATGGAGCAGCCCGCTCGTAAAGACATCATCGTGCATGGGCCATTTGAGCACGTTGATGATGTCTTTGGCTATCACGCTCACTGCCATGCTGTGCCGTATGATATTTTCGTAGTCACCGGCTTCGCTATTCTGTTTGACTTTGAAAAGCGTCAGAAGCGATATGCCGAGGGCGATGCTTTTGACACTGTCAACCCCGATCTTCATAACGGCATCCTGGATATTGGTTACAGACTCCCCCCTAGAGTAAAAGGCCGAATTGGAGAAGCCGATCACCTTTGCCGATATGGCAGGGTCTTTCTCTATCGTTTCGGTGATGCTGCTGACGAATACAGTATTGCTGCTGATGAGTCGCATGATTTTGTCGGCAACAGCGGGGATAGTAGGCAGTTTGGGGATCTTCTGCGTCAAAATTCTCAGAGATTCATTCTTAGGCACCGTTCCCTCATTCTCCAAAGCTTTCTGTAGCGTTTATTATATATAAAAACGGGACTGGAATGTCATCTTCTTTGTTTAAAACTTCCTGTATTTCTTGCTGGGAAGCCAAAAACGTACTGACAACAGACCTACCACGAAGCCTCCGACATGAGCCAGCCACGCAATGCCTCCCTGCTGTATCGCAGATTCGCTCAGAAGGCCGTTCAACACCTGGAAGAAAGCCCAGTAGCCTATGACCAGCAGGGCAGGGATTCTCATTACCCAGAACAAGCCGAAAAAGACAAGCGTCGTTACCCTCGCCGACGGAAAGAGCACTATATAGGCACCCAGGATACCCGAGATCGCGCCGCTTGCCCCGACCATGGGGACCAAGGAGTCGGGGCCGGTGACGGCAAAAGTGTACGTTGCTACGACACCTGAAAACAGATAGAAGAAGACAAACCGCATGTGACCGAGTGAATCCTCCACATTGTCTCCAAATATCCACAGGTAAAGCATATTGCCGGCGAGATGAAAAAAATTGCCATGTATGAACATAGCAGTCATGACACTGGCGAATGGACTTATGGGCTGAAAGACTTCCGGTGTCGTCGCAAACGATATCAGGTTATAGGGGATCGCTCCGTAAAGCCGTGCTATGATGGGAATATCAAGTGGAGAGAATATCTCCCATATAAATACGAGCCCATTGGTGACGATAATCAGAATGGTTACAAAGGGGAATGTCTCAGTTCTGTTTTCATCTTTTAAAGGGATCATCGGATACCATCGACAACAGCATTCTTAATAATTCAGATGCAGGCCATGCCTTGCTGCGGCCTTATCGGACATGGGAAGACTATGCATTGACCTTTCCCCGATTTCCAGTGATTCTGTGATGGCTTGCGCAGGGCATCAATCTATTGCCGATATCATACGCAAGCAGGGAAACTGCGGCAGATCGCTCCCTCGCGACCATTGTTTTTGAACTCGTCTCAAGATGTTCAAACGCAATGTACGAGATCACAACAATGAGGGCTGTTGTGAGAAAAGATATCTGGATGATCAACTTCGTTTTGATTCTAGGGGCGGGATGCAAGGTAAATGCCTCCAAATTGCATAGTGCTCTTTAGGTAATAATATCACACGTCGCATCAGAAACATACCAAGGCCGGGTATCAGCATAAATGGGACAGGTTGGGCACATGGTTAAAGGAAAGTGAAAAGGCGGGCCCCTTGAAGGGCCCGCCAAGATGGCCATGCAAGCGGTATTAGCCGAGAATCGCCTTTAAATCCTGGTCCGGTGTCGTGATCGGCTGGATGTTGAAGTTTTTCACCAGCACGCCGAGTACATTTGGGGTGATGAAGGCAGGCAGTGAAGGCCCGATACGGATATCTTTGATACCGAGGTGAAGCAGTGTGAGAAGTATCGCAACCGCCTTCTGCTCATACCACGAAAGGACCATTGACAGGGGCAGGTCGTTCACGCCCACGTTAAAGGCCTTCGCAAGGGCCACGGCTATCTGGATTGCCGAGTAAGCGTCATTGCACTGTCCTACGTCGAGGAGCCTCGGGATTCCGCCGATGTCTCCAAGTTCCTTGTCAAAGAACCTGAACTTTCCGCAGGCCAGTGTAAGCACTACACAGTCCTTTGGAACCTTCTCGACAAATTCGGTATAGTAGTTGCGCCCCGGTTTTGCTCCGTCGCAGCCGCCAACGAGGAAGAAGTGGCGAAGCTGTTTATTCTTGACCGCCTCAATCACCGTGCCGGCAACGCTCATGACCGTATTTCTGCCGAAACCAACCGTAACACTCTTGCCGGGAACATCGGCAGGGAAGCCCGGCAGCGACAGCGCCTTGTCGATCGCCGGTTTAAAGTTACCGTCTGCAATGTGCTCAATAGCAGGCCAGCCGACCAGACCGGCAGTGAAAATCCTGTCTTTATAAGAATCCTTCGGCTTCTGGAGACAGTTCGTGGTCATCACTATCGAGCCGGGGAATGCCGCAAACTCCTTATGCTGGTTCTGCCATGCCGTGCCCCAGTGTCCATAGAAATGCTGGTACTGTTTGAGCTTCGGATAAGCATGCGTCGGCAGCATTTCGCCGTGGGTATAGACGTTAACGCCAGTCCCTTCGCTCTGCTTAAGGATCGCCTCAAGGTCCTTAAGATCGTGGCCTGAAACGAGCAGCGCCTTGCCCTTCTTCGGTCCGAGAGGGACCTTTGTCGGCACCGGGTGGCCATAGGTGCCGGTGTTGCCGGCATCCAGCAGTTCCATGACACGGAGGTTGATCTCACCGCATTTAAGTACAAGTCCAACCCAATCGTTGAGGCCAAGCGATTTATCGAGCGTCGCCACAAGGGCCTCCTGACAAAATGCATAGACAGCGTCATCCTGCTGACCGAGGATCTGAGCATGGTCCGCATATGCAGCCATTCCCTTGAGGCCATAAATGAGCGTCTCCTGCAACGACTGGATATCAGGATCTATCGAAGGATCGGATTTGATGCCAACCCCTTCTCCCTGTTTCACCAATTCTGCCCTGGCAGAGGCGGGCTTGAATGTGGCCGGCCCGGCATTGATGGAGACCCCGGCTCTGGCCTTCAGCCTTTCCCTTAATTCAACACACTTATTGACAAGAACCACAAAACGGTCCGCATCGAAATCGACATTGGTCAGAGTCGAGAAGAGTGCCTCAACGGTGAAGATATTCACCTCACTGTCGACAATGCCTTTCTTTCTCGCCTCAACCGCATACTGCGAAAGGCCCTTCAGCACATAGACCAGAAGGTCCTGCAACGCCGCGACATCGGGCTGCTTACCGCAGACGCCGATCTTGGTACAACCCTCTCCCTGTACTGTCTGTTCACATTGATAACAAAACATTTGGGTAATCCTCCGTGAAGTTTATTTGCATCGTTAAATTGATTATAAAGCGGGCGGAGTATTGCTGTGTATGATTTGGATCATATGACCTGCAAAGCGGACTACTATCTGATGAAGAGGCTCAGTCCCTTGCAAATGGCCCATGCGAGGCCAGCGCATGCGGGGATAGTGATGATCCAGGCGAGGACAATGTTTCCGCCGACGGTCCAGCGGACTGCTGATATTCGCTTTGATGCGACAACCCCCATGATGGATGCGGAAACAATATGGGTCGTTGAGAGGGGCATGCCAATGCGCGAAGCGACTTCGATGACGGTAGCTGCCACGGTATCAGCAGCAAATCCGTTGATGGGCCGAAGTCGCGCGAGTTTCACCCCTATCGTCTTGATGATCCTCCAGCCTCCGACTGCCGTTCCGCATGCCATTGCTGCGGCACAGACGCAGATAACCCACAGCGGAACATCAAAAGCAGGGAGATGATAGTAGCTGATGAGGGCCATAGTAATAATTCCCATAGTCTTTTGCGCATCGTTGTTTCCGTGGCTGAAGGCTATATATGCTGCAGAGACAATCTGGAATCGACTGAAGAAATTATTGATAAATGAAGGAGAGTAATTACAAAAAAAACGTGCCAGCAGAAGCATGAGAAGCAGACCGCATCCGAAGCCGACGATGGGCGATACACAAAGCCCGATGAGGACCTTGTATACGCCCGCGCTGATGATTACGCTGGTCCCTGAGGTTGCTATTGCGGCCCCGACGAGGCTTGACAGTATCGCATGGCTGGATGAAGTAGGAAGGCCGAAATACCAAGTTATGAGGTCCCATATGATAGCAGAGATAAGGGCCGCAAGGACTGTCAGCTGGGTAATGCTCCCTGCGTCGACTAGCCCCGCGCCGACAGTCTTCGCCACCGCAGTTCCGGAAAGAGCGCCAAGTAAGTTGAGCACTGCAGCCATAGCAATAGCAATCCTTGGTGAAAGTGCCCGCGTCGAAATAGAGTTGGCAATTGCATTAGCCGTATCGTGGAACCCATTGATGAAATCGAAGATAACTGCGAGGACTATGACACAGACAAGCAGGAAAAAAGTATCATGCATACTTAAGGACTATCGCCTCGAGGATGTTCGCCACGTCTTCGCACGCATCCGAAGCGTTCTCGAGGTATTCGTAAACTTCCTTCCACTTGATGATAGCTATGGGGTCTTTGACCTCATCAAAGAGCTTTACAAGAGCATTTTTATAAAGACGGTCGATCCTGTTCTCGAGGCTGTTAATCTCTATGCAATATTCCTGGACAAAAGAATATTTTTTATCCCTGAGGGCTATAATCGCCTTGCTCATCATTTCCGTCGTCGTAAGGATCTCTTTAGCCATGTCAATGGCCTCTTTGGTGGGAACCGACAGCCTGAAGAGTGTAAACCGCTCTACACATGCCCATATCATATCGATCACGTCGTCAATCTTCGTAGCAAGGGCATGAAGATCCTCGCGGTCGATCGGGGTGACGAAGGTCTTGTTGAGCCTCTTCATGATGTCGTGGGTCATCATGTCGCCCTCCTTTTCGGAATCACGGACCTCCTTCGAGATCATCTCGAGATTATCCATGTCCTGCAGAACGGCGACGAGGAGTGAGGCACCTTTGATCACATTACGCGCCGCATGGTCAAAGAGTTCGAAAAAATCTATTTGTTTAGGGAAAAAGGACTTCATAATACGCACTGCCGTCTAGCTTAATAGATGCCCAAGGGGCATGTCAATAATATTTTCAGTCTTACACACGCCAATCAAACCCGGTCATCACGCAATAAACAGTTTGACCTTTGTGCCCTTGCCGGGAGTGCTCTCGATGGCCATCTCCCAGTCATGTGCCTTGACAAGATGCTTAACAATAGCGAGGCCAAGACCGGTCCCTCCCATCTCCCTTGAACGCGCCCGGTCAACACGGTAGAAGCGCTCACCGAGCCTCGGCAGGTGACTTGCCGGAATACCGACGCCGGTATCCTCGACGAACAACACAGGCACATCTGCCGACAGATCGAATCCTGCAGTCACCCCACCTTTTTCGGAGAACTTAATACCGTTATCGACAAGATTGAGTAATATCTGCACAAGGCGGTCCCGGTCGGCACTGATGACCGACTTGCCCGGAGGCAGGTCCTTCTTAAGATAAAGACCCTTTTTGTCGGCCTTGTCCTTCAGGATTGCAAAAGCAGTATCGACAACATCATCAAGCTTGACTTCCGACTTTGTTACTATGATATCTCCCAGCTCTATCCGGGAGAGGGTCAGCAGGTCGTCAACGAGGCTGTTGAGCCTCTCGCTGTGGTTCTTTATCATGCCGAGAAACCGAGCCGCGTTCTCCCTGTCGTCGATGGCGCCATCCAGAAGAGTTTCTGCAAAACCTCTTATCGCCGTTATCGGTGTCTTTATCTCGTGGGAAACGTTGGCGACGAAGTCTTTTCGCATCTCTTCGAGCAGTTTAAGCCGAGTAATGTCATGAAGGGTGATGACAGTGCCGCTAACCGAATCGCCCGAATAAATGGGCACCGCAGTCGCAAAAAGATAGAGGTCCCTGTCAGCATTCGAAACGGTAATCTCGGCGGCAGCAATATCCCAGGTGGCCATCGTCCTGTTGAAGAGACCCAGGACGTCGGCGTTCCTAAGAACCTCCATGATCTGTTTCTCCTCGATTTTCTCATTGATGCGGAATATCTTTCTGAAGGCCCTGTTCGCCAATACCACCCTGCCCCGGATATCGACCATGAGGACACCGTCCGACATCCCCCTCAGGATCGCCTCCATCCGCTGCTGCTCGCGCTCGGCCAGATTACGCCTCTCCCTCGTCAAATCCATGACCGAGACTATATCCCGTGCAATCCGGTCAAGGATCGGACTTGCCATTTTATACGACCTCGCCTCGGGATTACCGGAAGAAAGCTCCTTCAGCAGACTGCCAAATTCGCGTATTGCAAAAACAGTGCGGACAAGATACACAACAAGACTTACGATGATAAGTGATAAGATGATGATAATAAAGGTTTCCATTTATTTTTCCACGTAATACCCGACACCCCGCATGGTCTTTATGTATTCCGGATTATTCGGATCATTTTCAATCTTTGCCCTGAGTCTCCGGATATGGACGTCCACAGTCCTCGGTTCGACGTAAACATCATTTCCCCAAACCATGTCGAGAAGCTGTTCCCTGTTGAATATTCTCTTGGGCCTTTCGGCGAGAAAGAGGAGCAGCTTGAATTCGGTTGCGCTCAGCTTGACCTGCCGGTCCCCAACCATAACTGTAAAACGTTCTTTGTCAATAGTCATGTCCCTTATTTTCAGGATACTCTCAGTCTGCCGCGCCTCCTCCACCGCCTCGACAGGCTGTTCAGCCCTGCGAAGGAGCGCCTTCGCGCGGGCCACCAATTCCCGCGGACTGAAAGGTTTGGTGATGTAATCGTCTGCGCCGACCTCAAGCCCGATGATCTTGTCAATCTCTTCGCCCTTTGCGGTCAGCATTATCACAGGGATACGGGACGTTTCGGCATTGTTACGAATCCTCTTGCAGAGCTCGATTCCCTGGATGCCAGGAAGCATGAGGTCGAGAAAGATGAGGTCATATCTTTTTGAGTCTATTTTTTTGAGGCCCTCTTCGCCATCGTGGGCAGTGTCGACTTCGCAGCCCTCTTTCTTGAGGTTATAAGCGACAAGTTCGACAATATCCGCTTCATCATCTATGACCAGAATGTTCTTCATTGCAAAAAAACCCTTTCGATATCCATTGTTGTTATGTCTTTTCTGATGGCAACCTTTCCGATTTTTTCAGGGATAATAAACGTCATCTCCCCACCTACGACTTTTTTATCACGTTTCATGCAAGAAAGCAAATTGCCCGCATTAAGGTCTTTTGGTAAACGGCAAGGCAACCCGTAGAATTCGATGAGGTTTTGTATCCGGGCGATCTGTTCTGAATTCATGAGGCCGAGAACTTCCGAAAGCCGGGACTCAAGGCACATGCCGAGGCCGACTGCCTCGCCATGAAGAAATCGGGTATATCCCGTCTCAGTCTCTACTGCGTGGCCTATAGTATGGCCGAAATTGAGGATAGCCCGCAACCCAGCCTCCTTTTCGTCATAGGAGACGATCTCGGCCTTGATCTCGCAGGACCTTTTGATTATGAAACTCAGCACGCCGGCATTGAGACCCATGATATCATTTCTCTTTTTTTCCAAAAAGCCGAAAAATTCCGCGTCCTGAATAATACCGTATTTGATCACCTCTGCAATGCCGCTGATCAATTCCCTTTGAGGCAGGGAATCGAGTGTTCCCGTATCGATCCAGACAAGGCGAGGCTGATAAAACGTCCCGATCATGTTCTTGCCGAGGTAATGATTGACGCCCGTCTTGCCACCTACAGAACTGTCGACCTGCGCGAGGAGCGTTGTCGGCATCTGAACGAAGTGCAGCCCGCGCATGTAAGTCGAAGCGACGAAGCCTGTAATGTCGCCGATTACCCCACCGCCCAGAGCGACTATGCATGAATTCCTGTCCAGCCCGTGTTTTAAAAGCTCCGTGAGGATGTAGTGGGCCCAGGTATAATCCTTGTACTGCTCTCCGTCAGGAATCAGAACAGAGAAACAGTCAAAACCCGCATCACCCAAAGACCGCATCACCCCTTCTCCGTAAAGCGCGAAAACAGTGGGATTGCTAATGATCCCGACTATAGGGCTGAATCCGAAGGACTTCATCCTCTGTCCGAAACCCGAAAGGATTCCTTTGCCTATATGGATATCGTAACTTCTTTGCCCCAGATCAACCGTTACTCTTTGCATATATCCTCATAGCTGCTATTATCTCCTCGGCAACCTGAAGCGGAGACCTCCCCTCGGTGTCGATTACAATATCCGCCTTCTCGTAATAAGGCTGTCTGAATGCAAGCAATTCCTTTATTGTGGCAAGTGGATCCTCGACACTGAGAAGCGGCCTGGCCTTGTTTCTCTTTGTTCTGTCGTAAATCGTCCCGGCTGATGCGGCAAGGCAGACAATCATTCCATTTTTTCTCAAGTTGTCCATATTCTCCTGCCTGAGCACCGCGCCCCCCCCCGTCGAT
>Ga0209048_10007116_pt1 | contig 10369 bp, 7 predicted proteins | sample FrelakmetCRP12CR_FD_187146 | JGI IMG/M metagenome (GOLD analysis project Ga0209048, IMG submission 187146) | Freshwater lake sediment microbial communities from the University of Notre Dame, USA, for methane emissions studies - CRP12 CR (SPAdes)... | ecosystem: Environmental > Aquatic >... | reverse complement strand
TCCGGGCCGCGGAAGGCGAGCAGCCGGTAGCCAGGCCGCTCGTCGGCGACAAGCCACAGGGAGGCGTGAGTGACGCGCCGGGTCTCCGCGAGCCCGTCGAGCACCGTCTTCTCCAGGCCGATCGGATCGATGACCGTCACCACCCGGTCGCGCAGGGCCTCGAGCTCCCGCACCAGCTCGTAGCGCTCCCGGAAGAGGTTGACCACGACCCATTCCTCGACCTTGGAGCGGATCGGGTCGAACAGGGAGAGGATGACGAACGACGCCACGAGGGTGTTGAAGAAGAAGAGGCCGGGGCGCACGCCCACCCACGAGACGAGGCCGCCGTAGATGCTCGCCAGCACCAGGCCGAGGAGCGTGACCACTGCGATCTTGCCGAGGAACTCGTGGAGGTCGAGAAGCCGCCGTCGGAGCAGAGCCTGCAGCAGCAGGAACATGTACAGCGTGAGGGCCATGAACCCGAGCCCCTCGAGCGGGTAGCGAATCCCCACTCGCGGGAGCAGGTCGAGGAAGGCGAGCAGACCGACCACCAGCGCCCCGACGAGCACGTAGGTGATTCGGGACCGATCGGCGCGGGTGGGCGCGGCCGCCATCTCCCGCCACACCACCGAGAGCACCGCGGCAAGAGCCAGCAGGACGTAGAGGGCCACGAGCAGCGAGGCCAGGTCGGAGCGGGTGAGGGGGGTGACCGCCACGACCAGGCCGAGGGCCGACCCTCCAAGCATGAGATCGCGAGCTCGACGGGCCGGCCTCCGCTTCACTCCGAGGAACTCGAGGAAGAAGGCGAGCGCGGCAGCCGGAAGCAGCGCCCCCGACACGATGGCGAATCGCTTCCACAGGTCGTGACTACCTTGCGCGCCGGGGAGCCCGTGGAGGAACTCGGCGGCGGAGAAGACGAAGAGGTCGAGGGAGAGCAGCGCGAAGAGGGTGAAGGAGCGTGGCCGGGCAGAGCGCAGGAGCGCAGCTCCGGCGAGGGCCAGGGTGACGATGGCGGCGAGGAGTGCTGCCTGGTCGCGGATGTCCACTTCCGGGAATCCTAAGCCAGATCGGGGCCGAAGTGCGGATGTCGCCCGGTCGCGCGCTTGACCGGAGGCCCCGCCTCCCCCAGATTCCGTCCGGATGCTCCTGCCAGTTGCCATCGCCCTGTTCCTCTCGGTCTCGGGCCCGGCCGTGGTCAGCGAGTCGGACGTCCAGCCCCCCTCGGCGCGGCGCTCGGCGGCCGAGGCCCAGTTCCTCCGGGCACGTTCGGCGCTGGCATCCGGGGACGCTGCCACGGCCTTGCAAGAACTCGCCGGGTTGGCGGCATCCCTCCCGGCCGTCGCGGACCGGGTGGAGGCCATGGAAGGGGCCGCCGCCGAGGCCCAGGGAGAGTGGGCCAGGGCGATCGAGACCTGGGGACGAATCCCCGCGACCTCGCTCCTCTGGCCGCGGGCCAGGATGTCCCTCGGCCGCCTTCAGGCCGCCGCCGGGCGAGGTGCGGAGGCGGTCCTGTCGGTCCAGCCCCTGCTCGGGCTGCCGGCTCCCGGGGACCTTTCCAGGGAGGACGCTGCGCCCCGGGCCCTTCTCTTCGCTGGCAGGATCCTCTCCGAGCTACCCGACGGAGGAGTGGAGGCGCGGCGGCTCTTCCTGGATTGCTGGGCCGGGCACGCCCTCGCGCCGGAGGCGAAGGAGTGCCGCTCCCGCCTCGACGCGCTGGCCCCCCCCAACGACGCGCCGCCCGGCGAGGAGGACCTGCTCCGCCGGGCCGAGGCGTTGCTCGAATGGAACCGGAACGAGCAGGCCCTGGTCGAGGCGAAGCGGCTGGGGGAGAAGCTGCCGCCGCCCGGAGCAGAGGCACCGCTCGCCTGCCGCGCCGGGTTCGTCCGGGGGAAGGCGCTCCGCAAGTTGCGGCAGCACGCCGCGGCGGTGGAGGAACTGGCCCCCGTGGTCGAGCTGTGCACCGACCCGACGTTGCGGCCCCGGGCGCTGTACCTGCTGGCGGTGACGCGGTCCAACGTGAGCAACGCCGGCGGCGTGGAGGTGTACCGCCGGTTCGCCGTCGAGTACCCGGAGCATGCCCAGTCGGACGACGCGCTCTACTTCGCAGCGGACCTCATGGTCCGGGACGGGCGGGTCGACGAGGCACGACGGGTGCTCGACGAACTGGTGGCGCGGTACCCGGACGGCGATTTCCGGGCAGAGGCCATATTCAAGGGGGCCTGGCTCGCCCGGCGCAAGGGCGACCTCGACGGCGCCGTTGCCGGGCTGGCTCGGCTGGAGAGCCTCTACCGGGACAAGGACCCCTACGAGCACGCACGGGCCGTCTACTGGCGAGGAAGGGTTCTCGCGGAACGAAAAGGGCGCGGCGACCTGGAACGAGCTCGGGCCGCCTGGAGCGAGGTGGCGAGCCTCTACCCCGCCGACTACTACGGCCTGCTCGCCCGGGCTCGACTCGCCGAGGCCGGCAAGAAGGTGCCGGAGCCCCGGCCGTCCGGGGCGAACCGGAAGGGCTTCCGGTACCGGTCCGGACCGCTCGCCGGCGACGCGCACTTCCGTGCAGCCATCCAGTTGCTCCGCCTGGGCATGGAGCGGGAGGCAGCGGATGAGTTGAACGCGGTGGACCGCAAGTCCCTTGCCGCCGCCCCGGAGTGGCCGGAACCGCTGCTCCTCCTTGCCGAGTTGCTCGACCGGGCGGGCGACTCCCGGGCCTCGCTCCGGCTGCTCAGGACCCAGGGACGTCAGGTACTGCGGGAGCCTCCAGCGGGGCTCGGACTCCGCGTCTGGCAGATGGCCTACCCCCCGGCGTGGCGCGATCAGGTGGTCCGCTACGCGCCGCCTGCCGGTGTTCCCCCCGATCTTCTCCAGGCTCTCATGCGGGAGGAGAGTGCGCTCGACCCGGCCGTGGTCTCGGGCGCCGGGGCCGTTGGTCTCACGCAGCTCATGGTGCGAACGGCAGGACAGTCCGCGAAGAAGCTCGCGCTGCCGGCGCCTTCCGCGCACGATCTCACCGATCCCCGGCTCAACATCCGGCTGGGGGCCCACCACCTGGGAGATCTGCTGAAGCGCTTCGGCGGGTCGGTCCCGCTGGCACTCGCGGCGTACAACGCCGGGGAGGGGAACGCGCGAGCCTGGTGGCGGTCGCGGGCCAGCATGCCGCTGGACGAGTTCGTCGAGGAGATTCCGATCCAGGAGACCCGGGGCTACGTGAAGCGGGTCCTCCGGAGCTACGCCGCCTACCGGATGCTCTACGGGAGGGACGGGGAGCGCTCCGTACGATTGGTGCAACCGCTCCCGCCGGCCCCACCGCCCTGAAACGCGCCATCCGGTCGGACACCCGACCGGACCGCGTGATAGGTTTCGAGTCGATGCAACCGAGAGACTGACGCCTTGAAACGCTTTCTGGAACAGAACTTCTACGACCTCCTGGAGATCTCCCCGTCGGCAACGCCCGAGGAGATCCTCCGGGCCTACGAGCGGGCGCGCTCCCTGTACGGCGCCGGATCGCTGGCCGCCTACGCCCTGCTTTCCCCCGAGGAGGGAGCAGCGCTGGCGAGGCGCATCGAGGAGGCCGGGGACGTGCTGACCGACCCGGAGGCGCGCGCAGGGTACGACGCCCGCCTGCCGGCCGAGGAGGTGCGGCCGGCCCGCCCCGCGCCTGAGCCGTCCGCGCAGCCGCCGCCGGCGCCACCGCCGCCCGAGGCCGTCCCCACCTGGAAACCCTTCGTGCCTCCGGAAGGGGCGATCTGGACCGGGGAACTCCTGCGGCAGGCCCGGGAGGCCCGTGGCATGACGGTGGCCCAGATGGCGGAGCGGACCAAGGTGAGCCGGATGCACATCGAGGCCGTCGAGGGAGATCGGTTCGAGCAACTCCCCGTCCCGGTCTACCTTCGAGGCATCGTCATGTGCATTGCCCGGGAACTGCGACTGGACGGCCAGAAGGTTTCGCGCTCCTACCTGGAGCGGGCCTCCGGGGCGCCCAGGGCGGGGCACTGAAGCGCCCCCATCTTGACCCCTGCGTTCAGGGGGTTAGCATCAGCACATGCCGCTCATCGAGGCGCCCGAACAGGCCATCCGGCTGGCGCGCGCCATTTGCTCCGACGTTTCGCTCTACAACGAGGAGAAGGTCGTCCGCTCCATCGAGCAGGACAACTTCTTCGACGCGCTCCGCGAGGAACTGGAGGAGGGGCGAGACCTGTATCGTTCCCGGGTCGCCACGTCCCTCTACTCCCGGACCAACTACTACGACAGAGCCATCGTGGACGTCATCCTGCGCCCCAAGGGACACGTGAAGTCCCGGATCTGGTGAGGCGAGGCGCCGCTGATCGATCACCTCGAACTCCTGGTGGGCGATGGGGAAGTGGGCCTGCGCCTCGACGTGGCCGTCTCCCGCCTCGCACCGTCCTTCTCTCGCGCCCGGGTCCAGCGACTCCTGGCCGCAGGTCACGTCCGGGTGGACGGGCGCCCGGCCAAGCCGGCGTCCAGGCTGCGTGGAGGGGAGCGGATCGAGGTGGAGATCCCTCCGCCCGAGCCTTCCGGGATCGTGCCGCAGGACCTCCCGCTGGAGGTGCTGCACGAGGACCGGGACCTCATCGTCCTCGACAAGCGAGCCGGCATGGTCGTCCACCCCGCACGGGGCACGCCCCATTCCACGGTCGTGAACGCGCTGCTCCACCGACTGGGCGGAGACGCGGCCAGCGGAGGGCGGCTCGGACTCGTACACAGGCTCGACAAGGAGACGTCGGGGTGCCTCGTCGTGGCCCGAAACGACGAGGCGCTGGCCGCGCTGCAGGCCCAGTTCCAGGGGCGAACGGTGGAGAAGGTCTACCTGGCGCTCGTTCACGGAAGACTTCCGGAGGAGGGGCGCCTCGAGACTCCCTACGGGCGACATCCCCGGGACAGGAAGCGCTTCACCGGGCGCGCGGGGAGCCGGAAGGCCGTGACCGGGTGGCGAGTCGTCGAGCGATTCGGGGATCGCGCCACCCTGGCCGAGGTCATCATCCACACCGGCAGGACCCACCAGATCCGGGTCCACCTGGCAGAGTCTGGCCATCCGGTCCTCGCCGACGCGAGCTATGGCGGGTCGCGCCGGGAAGCGAGACTGCCGCCCGGGGACCCGGTCCGGCGTGCGGCGGAGGCAATCGGTCGTCAGGCGCTCCACGCCTGGCGTCTCGCCTTCCGGCATCCAAGGACGAACCGGCTTCGACGGTTCGAGGCCCCGTTGCCCGTGGACCTGCGCACCGCCCTCGACGTCCTGCGAAAAGGCTGACCGGTCAGCCCTTTCCAGGGCGGGCCTCGAAGCGGCGCATGGTGTCGCGCGCGCGTCGGGTTGCCGGATCGACGAGAAACCCGGCCGACGCGACGGCATGCTCGGTGTTCCTGTTCGGGTGACAGCCGCCCGATAACGCCGTCCAGGCTGGCTGCGCCCAGTCCTGCACCCGGGCTTTCCAGCGGACCGGCGAGCGGACGTGCTCGAGCGCCCGAAGCACCCCTCCGACGGTGAGGACCCGGCGTACCTCCCCGAGCGCCTGGCCGGGATCGGTCACCGAGCAGAGGACGAGGCCGCTCACCACGGTGTCGAAGGCGCCCTGGCGAAAGGGCAAGGCCTCGGCCCGGGCCTGGACGAGCAAGGCCGCGGGCGCCCGCCTTCGAGCCCGGGCGAGGCTCTCGCGGCAAGGGTCCACGGCCACGGCCCTCGAGCCGGAGGGAAGAAGCGGCAGGTTACGGCCTGTGCCGCAGCCCAGGTCGAGGGTCAACCCGCGGGCGCCCTCGGCGAGCCAGCGACGCCAGGGCCCAAGCCCGGTCCGCTCCAGCAGTGCCATCGAGGCGTCGTAAAGCCAGGGGATCTGCTCGGCGCCGCGCACGGGGATCGACTAGCCCAGGTAGCCCTGCGCCTGCAGGGAAAAGAGGTGGGCGTAGCGGCCGTCCTGGTCGATCAGGTCCCTGTGGCTGCCCAGTTCCTCCAGGCGGCCGCCGTGGAGGACGGCGATCCGGTCGGCCATCCTGACCGTCGAGAAGCGGTGGGAGATGACGATGGCGGTGCGCCCCGCGGCAAGCTCCCGGAAACGTTGAAAGAGCTCGTGCTCGGACTCGGCGTCGATGCTGGCGGTGGGTTCGTCGAGGACCAGCACCTCTGCATCCCGCATGAAGGCCCGGGCCACGGCCAGCTTCTGCCACTGTCCGGCGGAGATCTCGTGACCGGCCTCGAACCAGCCCCCCAGCACGGTGTCGAGTCCGCGCGGCAGGCTCTCGATGAGGGACGAGGCACCCGCGCGCCGCGCCGCTTCCTCGATCCGGCCCCGATCGTTCACGTGCTCGGGGCTCCCGAAGCCGATGTTCTCCGCCGCCGTGAACTGGTAGCGGACGAAGTCCTGGAACACGGCGCCGATCCGCCCGCGGAGGTCCCGGGGATCGAGGTCGCGCAGGTCGACCCCTCCATAGGTGATGCGTCCCTCGGTCGGGTCGTAGAGGCGCAGGAGAAGCTTCACGATGGTGCTCTTGCCGGCGCCGTTCTCGCCGACGAGGCCGAGCGTCTCCCCGGGCGCGAGCCGGAGGCTCAGGTTTCGCAGGGCCCACTCCGGGCGGGCTTGATAGCGGAAGGAGACGTTCTCGAAGGCGATCTCGAGCGCGCGCCCTCGCGGAATGGACGCGGGCGGATCGATGCGAGCCCGCTCGCCGCCCGTGGGGATCAGCAGGAACGCGAAGAGGTTGGACATGTAGAGGGAGTCCTCGTACATGGCGCCGACGGCGGTGAGGATTCCCTGGAAGGCCTGCTGGCCCTGCCGGAAGACCACCAGGTAGAGGGTCATGTCGCCGAGCGAGATCTCGCCTCGCGCCGCCCGCCCGGCCACGAGGAGGTACATCCCGTAGAACGCAGCCAGCGCCAGGATTCCGAATGCGGCCCCGGACGCCAGTCTCCGGACGGCCAGTCGCCGGTCCTCGCCGTAGAACTTCCGGAAGAGTTCCCGGTAACGCCCCAGGACCAGAGGCCCGAGGTCGTAGAGCTTGACCTCCTTCACGTGCGAATCGCGGGTGAGGATCCACTCGAGGTAATTGAGCCGGCGCCCTTCCGGCGCGCGCCACGTGTTCACCCGGAAGGACTCGGAGGAGAGCCGGGCCTCGGCGATGAAGGCGGGGATCGAGGCCCCCACGATGACGAGCACGCTCCAGGGCGAGAGCCTCCAGAGCAAGGCCGACAGCGCCGCCAGGGTCACCGTGTTCTGCGCGATCCCGAAGGCCTGCATCACCAGGGACAGCGGCCGGGACGAGGCCTCCCGGCGGGCGTTCTGCATCTTGTCGTAGACGTCGGCGTCCTCGAAGTGGCGCAGCTCGAGGGAGAGGGCCTTGGAGAGAATCTGCTCGTTGATCCGGTTGCCGAGGTGTGTCCGGAGCAGCTCGCGCAGGAATCCAAGGAGCCGCCCGGTGACGAGGGTCGCCGCCATGAGCAGCAGCTCCAGGAGGACGAGCGACCCGACTCTCTCCCGGGAGGCGTCCGAACCGGAGCGGACCGCCTCCAGCACGGCGTCGACGATGAGCTTTCCCACCCAGGCGATCGGCGCGGGCAGGAGCGCGGCCAGCGTGGTGAGTCCCGCGATGGCCAGCGTGCCTCGCCGATCCGCCTCCCAGACCAGCCGAAAGGTGCCCGGGAACTGGGCGAAGACCTCGACGATGGCCCGCAGCCTGCCGCGTGCGCCTGGCGCCGGGGAGGGGGAGGGCTTCCTGGGATGGGCAGGGGGCACGGGCGCAGGTAGATAACGCCTTCATTTTTCCGACGCCACGGCGTACATCTGATCCCGATGAATCTACCCGAGCCGAAGAGCGACGCGACCGCCGCCACGCCAGCTTCCGACTGGTCCATCGAGCACGCGATCCAGTACTACAACATGGCAGGATGGGGAGCCGGCTTCTTCTCGGTGAACGAGAAGGGGCACATGGTGGTTCACCCCCACGGGCCGGGCGGTCCGACCATCGATCTGATGGACGTGGTCGAGGACGTCCAGGAACGCGGACTGGGGTTCCCCGCCGTGGTCCGATTCATGGACGTCCTTCGCGCACGGGTGCGCATCCTTAACGAGACCTTCGGCAAGGCGGTCGCCGAGCTCTCCTACGGCGGAGGCTATTTCGGCGTCTACCCCATCAAGGTGAACCAGATGCGAGAGGTGGTCGAGGAGATCCTCGACGCCGGGGCGCCGTACCACTACGGGCTCGAGGCCGGATCGAAGGCCGAGCTCATGGTGGTGCTGGGCTACAACACCGACCCGGACGCTCTCACGATCTGCAACGGCTACAAGGACGACGAGTACCTGCGCCTTGCGCTGCTCGGCCGGAAACTCGGGCGCAAGGTGGTGGTGGTCATCGAGAAGCTCTCCGAGCTCCCCGCCCTGCTTCGCGTCGCCGACGAGGTGGGAGTCGAGCCCTGGATCGGACTGCGCTCCAAGCTCTCCACCCGCGGCACCGGCAAGTGGGAGTCGTCGTCTGGCGACTTCGCCAAGTTCGGCCTGACCACACCCGAGATGATCGAGGCGGTTCGTATCCTGGAGGCGGCCGGGAAGAAGCACCTCTGCAAGCTCTTCCACTTCCACGTGGGCAGCCAGCTCACCGAGATCCGCGTGGTGAAGGATGCGGTGAACGAGGGGGCGCGGCTCTACGCCAAGCTCCGGAAGATGGGGCTGGGCATCGAGTACTTCGACGTGGGCGGTGGGCTGGGCGTCGACTACGTGGGATCCCGCAGCGCGGGCTACGCCTCGTCGATGAACTACACGATGGAGGAGTACGCCACCGACGTCGTCTACAACGTGCAGCGGATCTGCGCCAACGAGGGTGTCCCGGAGCCGCACATCGTCTCCGAGTCGGGGCGCGCCATCACCGCCCACCATTCCTGCATCATCATGAACGTCTTCGGGTCGATCGAGATCGGCTCTCGCGCCGAGATCGCGGCCGTCTCCACCGTTCAGCCAGGCGAGCACAAGGTGGTGCGGGAGATGCGGGAGATCGTGGCGTCGATCACGCCCCGCAACCGCGCCGAGGTCTACCACGACGCCGTCGCCAAGAAGGAGGAGGCCCTGCAGATGTTCAAGCTGGGCATCCTCGGCCTGGAGGAGCGCGCCACGGTGGAGTCTCTCTTCTGGAAGCTGGCCCGGAGCCTGGTGTCCCTGAACCGGGGCAAGAAGCGGCTCCCGCGCGAGACGCGGGATCTGGGCGACAAGATCGCCGACCAGTACATGGCGAACTTCTCGCTGTTCCAGAGCGCACCGGACCACTGGGCCTTCGATCAGCTCTTCCCCATCGTGCCGCTCCACCGCCTGGCCGAGGCGCCGACGCAGGACTGCACCATCGTCGACATCACCTGCGACTCCGATGGCAAGATCGACCGGTTCATCGAGGGAGACGGCGTCGACGAGACCCTTTCGCTCCACGCCCTGGAGCCCGGGAAGCCCTACTTCCTCGGCATGTTCCTGAACGGCGCCTACCAGGACGTGATGGGGGACATGCACAACCTCTACGGCCGCGTGAACGAGGTGCACGTCTACGTGGACGACGACGACCCGGAGGATTTCTACCTGGGCGAGGTGATCCGGGGTGACCACGTGGACAAGGTTCTGCAGTCGCTTCTCTACGAGCCCGCCGACCTGGTCCGCCGCGTGAAGACCGCTCTCGACGCGCGCATGAAGGAAGGGACCATCCGGCCCAAGGACGGGGTCGGCATGGCGCAGTTCTACGAGGGAGTGATGCGCGGTTACACCTACCTGCACGGCATGGAGGTGGAGGGCGCGGCTGCGTCCACCGACGCCCCGCCCGTCCCGTTATCCCCGCCGACGCCGGGGACCGCAGGTTAAGATACCGGCCGGAGACCGAATGATCTTCGCCCCCATCCTCGCAGCCCTCGCCATGGGAGCCGACCCCGTGGCCTTCGTGGCGATCGCTCCCGGATACCCCGGAACGACCGTCGAGGCCCAGGCGTCGATGGACGCCTTTGCCGCCGCCCTGGCCGCCCAGGCCGGCTGGCCAGTCGGGTCGTTGGTTGCGGCCTACTACGAGAAGGACGGGCCGGGCCTGGAACGGCTGCAGAAGGGGGATGCGGCGCTTGCCATGGTCGCCCTCCCGCTCTACCTGCAGCAGGCCGATGCCTTGAAGCTCGAGGCGCGCCTCGTGGCCGCTCAGAAGGGTGCCGGCGCCAGCGAGGTCTGGGTGCTCGTGGCGAAGAAGGGGAGGATCGGATCGCCGGCCGCTCTGGCCGGCTGGCAGGTGAACTCCATCGCCGGCTACGCCCCGGCGTTCGTCAAGGGAACGGCGCTCGGTGGATGGGGGCCCGTGCCGGCCTCGACCAAGGTGGTGCAGAACAGCCAGGTGCTGTCGTCGCTGAGAAAGGCGGCCGCCGGCGAGAACATCGCCG
>Ga0209048_10007115_pt1 | contig 10370 bp, 7 predicted proteins | sample FrelakmetCRP12CR_FD_187146 | JGI IMG/M metagenome (GOLD analysis project Ga0209048, IMG submission 187146) | Freshwater lake sediment microbial communities from the University of Notre Dame, USA, for methane emissions studies - CRP12 CR (SPAdes)... | ecosystem: Environmental > Aquatic >... | reverse complement strand
CGAGCAGGATCGGCGGATCCCGGTCTTGAACCTGCTGCCGGCGGCCAAGCAGCTGAAGATCAAGCGTTTGCTGGGCTACAACCCGTCGACCGCCGGCGGCCTGATGAACCCCGACTTCCTGTCCTTCGGGGCGAGCATCTCGGTCGTCGAAGCGATCGACGCGGTGCGCGCCAGCGAGCTCGCGCCGCAGCAGGAGATCACCGCGTTCGTGGTCGACGAGAGCGGTGTGCTGGTCGGCGCGGTCACGCTCGCCGAGCTGGTGCGGGCGGCGGCGGACGGCCGGGTGTCCGACCTGATCGAGTCCGCGGTGCCGACCGTCGCGCCCGAGACGGACCTGCCGGAGGTCGCCTGCCTGATGACCGACTTCAACCTGATGGCGATGCCGGTCGTGGATGCCGAGAGCCGGCCGATCGGCGTTGTCGCCGTCGACGACGTGCTCGAGCTGCTGGTGCCGACGGAGTGGCGCCGGCGCTCCGGCCTCGCGCGCAGCTGATTTCGCCGGCTGGTCGCGCCACGCCCGCGCTGGTACCCTCGTAGACGCCGCTGAGCTGGCGGCTCTGAGAGGCTTTCCGCGATGAGTGACCCAGGCATACACCAAGACAGCGAACTACCGCGAAGTAGCAGACTCGCGGCTGTCGCCGTGAGGTTCACCGCGCCCGCCGGCGACTGATCTCCGGCTGCCACAGGACCTCCCCGACCGGCCGCGTGCGTCCGGAGCGGATCGGAAAGGAGGTCCAACGAGATGACGACAGAGCCGCGGGCGCCGATCGCGCCGCCCGACTCGCGTGAGCGCGCCGTGCTCGACTCCGCGCACATCGGCGACATCAAGGGCGCCTTCGGCACGATCCGCCAGCACGAGGAGGGTCACCGCAACCTGCGCGCGCGGGCGATGGCCCTGCTGGCGATCGTCGGCCCGGGCCTGATCGTGATGGTCGGCGACAACGACGCCGGCGGGGTCGCCACGTATTCGCAGGCGGGTCAGAACTACGGCACCAGCCTGCTGTGGGTGCTGCTGTTGCTGATCCCGGTGCTCGTGGTCAACCAGGAGATGGTCGTGCGGCTCGGGGCGGTCACCGGCGTCGGCCATGCGAAGCTCATCAACGAGCGCTTCGGGCGGTTCTGGGGCTGGTTCTCGGTCGGCGATCTGTTCCTGCTGAACTTCCTCACCGTTGTCACCGAGTTCATCGGCGTCAGCCTCGCACTCGGCTACTTCGGGGTCTCCAAGTACATCGCCGTGCCGATCGCCGCCGTTGGCCTGGTCGCGATCACGGCCAGCGGCAGCTTCCGCTTCTGGGAGCGGTCGATGTTCGTGTTCGTGTTCACGAACCTGCTCGTGATCCCGCTGTTCTTCATGGCCCGCCCGAACGGCTCCCCGATCGCCCAGAACCTGTTCGTGCCCGGGATCCAGGGCGGCGCGACATCGACCTCGGTGCTGCTGATCATCGCCATCGTCGGCACAACGGTTGCGCCGTGGCAGCTGTTCTTCCAGCAGTCGAACATCATCGACAAGCGGATCACCCCGCGCTGGATCAACTACGAGCGGCTCGACACCTGGATCGGCGCGTTCATCGTCGTGGTCGGGGCCGGCGCTCTGATCTGCATCTCGGCCTTCGCGTTCCAGGGCACCCCCTACTTCGGCCACTTCACCAATGCCGGTGCGACCGCGTCCGGCCTGCAGAGCGTCCTCGGCTCGACCGCCGGGGCCTTCTTCGCGATCGTCCTGCTCAACGCCTCGCTGATCGGCGCGGGCGCGCTGACCCTGTCGACCAGCTACGCATTCGGCGACGTGTTCGGGACCAAGAGCTCGCTGCACCGCAGCTTCAAGGAGGAGAAGGGCTTCTACTTCGGCTTCGCCCTGATCGTCGCCGGCGCCGCGGCGATCGTGCTCATCCCCGGCGCCCCGCTCGGCGTGATCACGCTCGCCGTCCAGGCCCTCGCCGGCGTCCTGCTCCCCAGCGCGAGCATGTTCCTCCTGCTCCTGTGCAACGACCGCGAGGTGCTCGGGCCGTGGCGCAATCCACCGTGGCTGAACGCGCTGGCCAGCGTGATCGTGGCCGTGCTCGTGCTCTTGTCGCTGGTGCTGATGGCCACGACGCTGTTCCCGAGCATCGACGTCACGCAGGTGGCGCTCTACGGCGCCGCGCTGATGGTGGTCGCGCTGATCGCGATCGGGCTGCTCGCGCTGCGCTCGCGCAAGGGTGCGCAGGCGGTCACGGTGATCGAGACCGGACCCCAGGTTCCCAAGGAACAGTGGACGATGCCGCCCCTGGCACTGCTCGCGCGGCCGGAATGGTCGACGGGGCGCAAGGCCGCGATGCTCACCCTGCAGGGCTACCTCCTCGTCTCGATCGTGCTCCTGATCGTGAAGGCGGTGCAGCTCGCGGGTGGCTGAGAGGCGGCTCGCGCCCGGCACCGATACCGTGCGGGCGATGCAGAGCGACGCCGCCGGCCGCATCTCGAGCCGCCCAGCCCACGCGGCCGGACCCGGGCTGCCGCCCGGCAGCATGATCGAGGGGGTCCCGCGGTGATCGCTCGCTACACGCGGCCGGAGCTGGAGGCGATCTGGTCCGATCACGCCCGCTTCGAGGCGATGCGCGGGGTCGAGGTTGCCGCCTGCGAGGAGATGGACGGCCCCACGCCCGAGGAGCTCGAGGCGATCCGAGCCGCGACCTTCACGGTCGAGGAGATCAACGAGCGCGAGAAGGTCACCGATCACGACACCGCCGCGTTCGTCGACGTGCTGGCCGCCTCGGCGGGCCCGGCCGGGCGCTGGATCCACCACGGCCTGACCTCGAGCGACGTGCTCGACACCGGACTCGCGCTGCAGCTGCGGCGCTGCGGCGAGGAGGTGCTGCCGGGCGCGCGCCGCCTCGTCGAGGTGCTCGCCGCGCGGGCGCGCGAGCAGGTGCATACGTTGTGTGTCGGGCGCACCCACGGCATCCACGCCGAGCCGACGACGTTCGGGATCAAGCTCGCCGGGTTCACGTTCGAGGCGGACCGGAACGCCCGGCGCCTGGAGCGCGCGTTTGCTCAGGTGGCGGTGGGCGCGATCTCCGGCGCGGTCGGTACGTACTCGGCCACCTCTCCCGAGTTCGAGCAGCGTGTGCTCGACCGCCTGGGCCTCGAGCGCGAGCCGGTCTCGACCCAGGTCGTGGCACGCGACCGCCACGCCGAGCTGTTGGAGGCGATCGCGCTCGCGGGTGCCGGGCTCGAGCGCTTCGCCACGGAGATCCGGCACCTCGCGCGGACCGAGGTGGGCGAGGTGCAGGAGCCGTTCGCGGCCGGGCAGAAGGGCTCGAGCGCGATGCCCCACAAGCGCAACCCGATCAAGTCCGAGCAGGTCACGGGACTCGCGCGCCTGCTGCGCGGCAATGCGCAGGCGGGGCTCGAGAACGTGGCGCTGTGGCACGAGCGCGACATCTCGCACTCATCGGTGGAGCGGGTGATCCTGCCGGACTCGACGATCCTGCTCGACCATCTTCAGCGACGGGTGATCGGGCTCGCCTCGGGCATGGTGGTCAACGCCGAGCGGATGCGCGCCAACCTCGAGCTGACCCACGGCGCGCTCTTCTCCCAGCGGGTCCTGCTCGCGCTGGTGGAGCGCGGCAGCGGCCGTGACGACGCCTACCGGATCGTGCAGCACCTCGCTCAGCGGGCCCTCGACGAGCGTGTCGGGCTGCGCGAGCTGCTGGCCGGTGACCCGGCCGGCGAGGGTCTCGATCTCGATGCGATCTTCGACTACGCGCCCTACGTGCGCTACGCCGACACGATCGTCGGACGGCTCGACGCGATCGCCTGATCGCGCGCCGCCCCCGTTGCTAGCATCGCCGCCGTGAGCACTCTTGCCGACCTGCCGCTGTTCGCCTCGGGCAAGGTCCGCGAGATCTACGAACTGGACGAGCGGTCCTTGCTGATGGTGGCCACCGACCGGATCTCGACCTACGACGTCGTCCATCCGACGCCGATCCCCGACAAGGGCAAGGTCCTCACCGGGCTCTCCGTGATGTGGTTCGACCTCACCGCCGAGATCGTCCCCAACCACCTGATCTCCTACACCGACGGCGTCCCTGAGGAGGTCCGCGGCCGCGGGCTGGCCGTGCGCAGACTCGACATGCTCCCGGTCGAATGCGTCGTGCGCGGCTACCTGAGCGGCTCGGGCTGGAAGGACTACCAGCAGACCGGCGCGGTGTGCGGGATCGAGCTGCCCGGCGGCCTGCTCGAGTCCGATCGGCTGCCCGAGCCGATCTTCACGCCGGCCACCAAGGCCGATGTCGGCCACGACGAGAACATCGACTTCGAGGGGGCGGCACAGCTGGTCGGCGACCGCGACCTCGCCGAGCGCCTGCGCGACGTGTCCATCGCGCTGTACGAGCGCGCCGCCGCGCATGCGCTCTCACGCGGGATCATCCTCGCCGACACGAAGTTCGAGCTCGGCCTCGACGAGAACGGCAGCCTGACCGTCGGCGACGAGATCTGCACGCCCGACTCATCGCGCTTCTGGCCCGCCGATGCGTACGCCCCGGGCCGCTCGCAGCCCAGCTTCGACAAGCAGTTCGTGCGCGACTGGGCGTCGTCCACCGGCTGGGACCGCACGCCGCCGGCGCCGGCGATTCCCGACGGGGTCATCGAGCGTACGCGTCAGAAGTACATCGAAGCCTACGAGCTGCTCTCCGCCGAGCTGTTCGCCGAGTGGTTGCGCCGGGCGGAGTCCTGACGGCCGCCGAAGTGATCCTCCGGAGGTATCCCTGATGCGGGCGAGAGTGCTCGTGCGACCCAAGGCCGGGATCCTCGATCCGCAGGGTCAGGCGGTGGAGCGCGCACTCCCAGCGCTCGGGTTCTCGGGCGTGCGCAACGTGCATATCGGTCGGCTGATCGAGCTCGACGTGGACGACCCGGCCCACCTGCCGGAGATGTGCGAGAAGCTGCTCTCGAACCCCCTGATCGAGGACTACGAGATCGTCGAGACCGCATGAGGCCGGGCTGCCGATGAAGTTCGGGATCGTGCGCTTCCCCGGTTCGTGTGACGACGTGGATGCCCTGCTGGCCGCCGAGCGCGTGGGTGACGCGACGATGCTGTGGCACGCCGATCGCGACCTGCACGGCGTCGACGCGGTGATCGTCCCCGGCGGCTTCTCCTACGGTGATTACCTGCGCGCGGGCGCGATCGCCCGGTTCGCCCCGGTGATGGAGGAGGTGGCCGAGTTCGCTCGCACCGGCAGCCTCGTGCTCGGCATCTGCAACGGCTTCCAGGTGCTCTGCGAGGCGGGGCTGCTCCCCGGCGCGCTGCTCCCCAACGTCTCGCTGCGCTTCGTCTGCCGGCAGGTCGACCTCGACGTCGAGCGGGCGGGGACCCCGTTCACGCGCGCCTGCGAGCCGGACCGCCCCCTGTCGATCCCGGTCAAGCACACGACCGGGCGCTACTACGCTCCCGAGCCCGACCTCGACGCGCTCGAGGCGGCCGGCCAGGTGCTGCTCCGCTACGCGCCGGGCCAGAACCCGAACGGGTCTGCGCGCGACATCGCCGGTGTCTGCAACCGGGCCGGGAACGTGTTCGGGCTGATGCCCCACCCGGAGCACGCGGTCGACCCGCTCACGGGCTCGGCCGACGGGCTGTCGATCTTCGAGTCGATGCGAGCGCAGGTTGGCGACCGCATCCCGGCCTAGCGAGGCGCCCCCGATGCGCCACCGCGAGCTGGGTCTCACCGACGCCGAGTACGCGCTCATCGTCGAGAAGCTCGGGCGCGAGCCGGGCGGCGTGGAGTTGGCCATGTTTTCGCTGATGTGGTCCGAGCACTGCGCCTACAAGCACTCCAAGAAGCTGCTGCGCCGGCTTCCGACCGAGGGGCCCCACGTGCTGCTCGGGCCGGGCGAGAACGCCGGCGTCGTCGACGTCGGCGGGGGGATGGCGGTCGCGTTCAAGGTCGAGTCGCACAACCACCCGAGTGCGGTCGAGCCGTTCCAGGGCGCGGCCACGGGCGTCGGCGGGATCCTGCGCGACGTGTTCGCGGTCGGGGCCAGGCCGATCGCCGTGCTCGACTCGCTGCGCTTCGGCGAGCCCGCGACGAGCGAGCGCTCGCGCTTCCTGCTCGAGCGGGCGGTGGCCGGCATCGGGCACTACGGGAACTCGATCGGCGTGGCCACGGTCGGGGGCGAGATCTACTTCGAGTCCTCCTACGAGCAGAACTGCCTGATCAACGCGATGTGCCTGGGCCTCGCGCCCCGGGACCGGCTGATCCGCAGCGCGGCGGCCGGTCCCGGCAACGTGCTCGTGCTGATCGGCGCGCTGACCGGGCGCGACGGCATCGGCGGCGCATCGGTGCTGGCCAGCGCGGAGCTCGGCGAGGGCGACGACGCCAAGCGGCCCTCGGTCCAGATCGGGGATCCGTTCGCCGAGAAGAAGCTGCTCGAGTGCTCGCTCGAGCTGCTGGACCGCAAGCTGCTGGTCTCGCTGCAGGACCTCGGCGCCGCCGGTCTCACCTCCTCGAGCGCCGAGATGGCGAGCAAGGGTGAGGTCGGGCTCGACATCGACGTCGGCCACGTCCCGCTCCGCGAGCCCGGGATGGAGTCCTTCGAGATCATGATCTCCGAGTCCCAGGAGCGAATGCTGTGCGTCGTCGAGCCGGCGCAGCTCGAGCAGGTGCTGGCGGTCTGCGAGCGCTGGGAGACCCTGGCCACGCCGATCGGCGAGGTCACCGCCGGCCCGTACCTGCGCGTGCTGCGCGACGGTGCGGTCGAGGCCGAGATCCCGGTGCCGGCCCTGGTCGACGACTGCCCGCTCTACGACCTCGAGCCCGCGCCGCCTGCGCAGCCGCTGTACGAATCGCCGCCCGCGCTCCTCTCGGGCGGCGAAACGCAGCGCGAGCTCCTGCTCGCGCTGCTGGCCAGCGCCAACATCGCCTCGCGCCGTCCCGTGTTCGAGCAGTACGACTGCATCGTGCAATCGCGCACGGTGCGCCGGCCCGAGGAAGCCGACGCGGCCGTGCTGGCCCTCGCCGACGGCGCGATCGCGGTCTCGATCGACGGCAACGGGCGCCGCGTGGCCGGAGACCCGCGCCGCGGCGCGGCCGAGGCCGTCTACGAATGTGCGGCCAATCTGGCCTGCGTCGGGGCCGAGCCGCTCGGGCTCACCAACTGCCTGAACTTCGGCAATCCGGAAAAGCCGCACGTGGCGTGGCAGCTGACCGAGGCGGTCGAGGGCCTGGCACAGGCGTGTGAGGCGCTCGGGGTGCCGGTCGTCGGTGGCAACGTCTCGCTCTACAACGAGGCGCCGACCGGTCCGATCTTTCCCACGCCCGTGGTCGGCATGGTCGGACGGTTGCCTGACCCGGCCGGCGCCGCGCCGCTCGGATTCGTCCGTGCGGGCGACGCGATCGCGATCGTCGGCACGTTCGCGCCGGCGCTGGCCTGCTCAGAGCTGGCGAAGCTGCGGGGGCAGGCGCCCGCGGGGCCGCTACCGCCGCTCGACGCCGACGCTGCGCGCGCCACTCACGCCGCGGTGCGCGAGGCGGTCCGGTCCGGTGCGCTGGCCAGTGCCCACGACATCGCCGAGGGTGGCCTGCTGGTGGCGCTGGCCGAGTCCTGCCTCGCCGGCGGCCTCGGCGCCACGATCGCGCTGCCCAGCGCAGGTGCGGACGCCGATCTGTTCGGCGAGGCACCCGGCCGAGCCTTCATCGTCTCTGGTCCCGAGGACGCGCTGCGTGCCGCCCTGCCCGACGCGATCGTGATCGGTCGCGTCGGCGGTGAGGCGCTCGAGCTGAGCGCCGCCGAGGTCCACGTGCAGGCCGCACTTTCCGAGCTTCGCGCCGCGCGGGACGGCGGGCTCGTCAAGTTTGCATAAATCCCGAATAGCCCTACTGGTACCCTTGATCACACCGGCCGCGGCTCGGCATGCTCTGATCCGTCATGCCTGAATCTACTGATCATCGCGATGGGCCGCGAGACGAGTGCGGGGTGTTCGGCATCTATGCGCCTGAACGCGACGTTTCTCGGCTCGCGTACTTTGCCCTGTTCGCACTCCAGCACCGCGGCCAGGAATCGGCCGGCATCGCCACCGCCGTGCGCGGTGGGGACATCATGGCCGTCGTCGACCAGGGGCTCGTCGCCCAGGTGTTCGACGAGCACATCCTGCGCTCGCTGCTCGGCGACATGGCGGTCGGTCACGTCCGCTACTCGACGACCGGGTCCTCGCAGTGGGAGAACGCCCAGCCGATCGTGCGCAACGACCAGCGCACGCTCGCGCTCGCGCACAACGGCAACCTGATCAACGCGGTCGAGTTGCATGCCGAGTTGCGTGCGCAGGGCGTCCCGTTCCGCTCCACCTCGGACTCGGAGATCATCGCGGCGATGTTGGAGACGCACCCCGCCGAGCGGATCGAGGACGCGGTGGCCGACGTGCTGCCGCGCCTGCAGGGCGCCTTCTCGACCGTCGTGATGACCGGCGACCAGGTAGTCGCCTTCCGGGATCCTCACGGGCTGCGCCCGCTCGCGCTCGGTGAGCTCAATGACGCCGTGCTCGGCGGTCCCGCCTACTGCGTCGCCAGTGAGTCGTGTGCGTTCGGTCTGATCGGCGCCAAGTTCGTGCGCGAAGTGGAGCCTGGCGAGATGGTCAGCCTCTCCGCCCGCGGCGTGGAGTCGCGGATGATCGAGCCTTCCGAGCGGCGGGCGTTCTGTGTGTTCGAGTACATCTACTTCGCCCGGCCCGATTCGCGCATGGGCGGGACGGTGCTCCAGGTCGCCCGCGCCAAGATGGGCGAGATCCTGTGGCGCGAGGCTCCGGTTGAGGCCGACCTCGTGATCCCCGTTCCGGACTCCGGCAACGCGGCGGCCCGCGGCCTGGCCCGGGCGGCCGGTCTGCCCCAGGACGACGGCTTCATCAAGAACCGCTACGTCGCGCGGACGTTCATCCAGCCCGGTCAGGAGCTCCGGCGCCAGGGCCTGCGGCTGAAGTTCAACCCGCTGCCCGAGGTCGTCGTCGGCAAGCGGCTGATCGTGGTCGACGATTCGATCGTCCGCGGCAACACGACTCGCCAGATCGTGCAGATGCTCCGCGACGCCGGCGCGGCCGAGGTGCATCTGCGCATCTCGGCGCCGCCGATCAAGCACCCGTGCCACTACGGCATCGACATGTCCACGCGCGAGGAGATGATCGCCCACGGACGTACTGTCGACGAGGTGGCGGCCGAGCTCGGAGCCGATTCCCTGCATTACCTGTCGCTGGATGGCGTCTACGAGGCCGTGGGTGGATCGCGCGCGACCCACTGCGACGCCTGCTTCACGGGCGAGTACCCGCTGGCCGGCAGCGAGGACGCGAACGGAAAGTTCGCGCTCGAGTCCGCGCTGCCGCTGGTCCGGGCCTGACCCGCGCCCGCGCCCGCGAAGCAGCCGACGGCGCCGGTATCGTCGGCGGGCTCATGGATGCCCGTGACGCCCTTCGCCAGACCTTCGGGTTCGAGCACTTCCGCCCCGGCCAGGAGGAAGCGGTCGCCGCCGCGCTCGCAGACCGCGACGCGCTCGTGGTGATGCCGACCGGGTCGGGCAAGTCGCTGTGCTACCAACTGCCCGGCCTGATGCGTGACGACCTCACCGTCGTCGTCTCGCCGTTGGTCTCGTTGATGCAGGATCAGGTGGACACCCTGGACCGGATCGCGCCCGGCCGGGTCGGCGTCGTCAACGCCCAGCGCGGCCACGCCGCGAACGGGGAGGTGATGGCCCGCGCATTGCGCTCGGAGGTGAGCCTGCTCTACGTCGCGCCCGAGCGCTTCGCCGCCCGCGGCTTCGCCGCCGCGCTGGCCAAGATACGGGTCGGGCTGTTCGTGGTCGACGAGGCACATTGCGTGTCCCAGTGGGGCCACGACTTCCGGCCCGACTACTTCTCGCTCGCCGACGCGGCGGCCGGGATCGGCGCCCGCGCGACCCTGGCCCTCACGGCGACGGCCACCCCCGAGGTCGCTGACGACATCGCGCGCCGGCTGCGGCTGCGCGACCCGGTGCGGATCGCCACCGGATTCGATCGTCCCAACCTCAGCTTCGCCGTCGTGCCGAGCGCGAACGAGGCCGACAAGCACCGCCGGATCGCCGCTGCGCTGCGCGAGCCCGGGGCGCTCCCGGCGATCGTCTACGCGGGCACGCGCAAAGCGAGCGAGCGGCTGGCGCGCCTGCTCTCCTCGGCGCTTGGGCAGGAGGTTCCCGCCTACCACGCCGGCCTCGACCGGGCGCGGCGCGCGGCCACCCAGGAGCAGTTCATGTCCGGGCAGGTCCCGGTGATCGTCGCCACCAACGCCTTCGGCATGGGGATCGACAAGGCCGACGTACGCACCGTCTGCCACGCCTCGGTGCCGCAATCGCTCGAGGCCTACTACCAGGAGGCCGGT
>Ga0209048_10007114_pt1 | contig 10370 bp, 8 predicted proteins | sample FrelakmetCRP12CR_FD_187146 | JGI IMG/M metagenome (GOLD analysis project Ga0209048, IMG submission 187146) | Freshwater lake sediment microbial communities from the University of Notre Dame, USA, for methane emissions studies - CRP12 CR (SPAdes)... | ecosystem: Environmental > Aquatic >... | reverse complement strand
GTCGATCTGTGCCCGCCCCGGGTTTCGCTGCGCTCAACCCGGGCTACGAACCGGGTACGCCCGCATGCCCGGTTCAGCGTGCGGCCACTTCACCTGCGCGAGGTCGCGGCCGTGCGCGTGAGGGCCAGGATCTCCGTGGCGGTCGACAGGACGACCCGGGGCGGCAGGGTGAGGCACCGCGCCGCGAAGCGCCAGCTGCGCTGCGTCGCCGGCCGCGCGGAGCGCGCAAGCGCGAGCGGCGAGCGCGCCGCGCGCAGCGCTTCGCCGTGCGCCAGCGCGAGATCCACCGCATCGTGCAGCAGCTCGCCGTAGGTGTCGATGAGGCGAGCCATCCCGCGGCGGACCACGGCGTGCACGCCGCTGGCCCAGCGCGGGTCGCCCGGTGCGGCCGCGCGCGCCGAGGAAATCTCCCGGACCGGAAGGGCGAGCCGGGCCGCGAGGGCGGGATACGCGTGCGCAAGGCGGGCCCGGTCGTGCATCGGATCCTCGGGCACGGCGTGGCGGTCGAGCACGTTCCAGTCGTCGCGTTGCAGCGCGGCGAGCGACTGGGCGTAGAAGACGTCCTCCTCGCGCCGCATGTGGACGCGCGTCTGCGCCGTGTAGGCGCGCAGCCCGCGGGCGAGGCGGGTGCCGGCGGCGCCCCGCAGCTGCGCGGTCGAAGCGCCGTCGAGGCGCGTCGCCAGCCGGCGCGCGCTGCGGTAGCCACCGACGTGCTCCTGCATGAGTCCGTTGAGATCGGCGCGCAGCGCCGGAACCCGCACCCGCAATCGACCGAACAGGCGGTCCTCGCGCGGATGGTGAAAGGCGTGCTGGTAGTCGAGCAGGTATCGCAGCGCGTCCATCAGCACGGGCTTCGCGGCGTCGGGGTCGACGGCGAGCCGGCCGGCCTGGGCGTCGACTTCGCTCAGCACGCGCGACAGCTGCCCGTGGTCGCGGCGCAGGAGGCCGATGAACGCGCCGCTCTCCGGCGCGCCGCGCGCTTCCTCCTGCTTCGGTCTTCGCTTCATGCGTTCCCGTGTCCGTGCGGGCCGACGATGCCATCATCGCACCGGCGGCGCGTGCAAGCGCATTCTACCGCGCTCACGCGGTCGGTGAAACGCCGGCAGCGGCGCCGCATCAGGGACTGCACGCGCGGATGAAGTCGCCGATGCGGTCGACGGCGCGCTGCGATTCCGGGACGAACGGCAGGCCCTGCCAGCCGTGGGGCATCCCCTCCCAGATCTCGACTTCGGCGTCGACGCCGGCCGCGCGCGCCTTCGCCGCGCATTCGGTGCTGTCGTCGAGCAGGATCTCTGTGCTGCCCACCTGGAACAGCAGGGGCGGCAAGCCCGCGAAATCGGCGAATTTCGGCGACACGTACGGGTGCGTCAGCAGCGCCTTCGCGCCCCCGACGTACATCTCGCGCATCTCGACGCCGCGCTCGTGGGTCAGCACCGGGTCGGCGTGCGCGTTGGCGACCCGCGAGCCCGCCGTGGGGTCGGTGAGATCGGTCACCGGCGACATCGCGATGGCGCCCGCGGGCCGCGGCAGGCCGCGGTCGCGGATCGCGAGCAGGGTGGCGAGCACCATGCCGCCGCCGGCGGAGACGCCGGTCAGGACGATGCGGTCGGCAGCCACGCCGAGATCGAGCAGCTGCCGGTACGCCCCGACGCAATCCTCGAGGCCCGCCGGAAACGGGTGCTCGGGCGCGAGCCGGTAGAGCACGACGCGCGCGCGGGCGTTCGCCGCCCGGCACAGCCGCGCCGCCAGCGAGCGCTCGAGCTTCGGCATCCGGATGACGTACGCGCCGCCGGGGAAATGCAGGAGCATCCGGTCGGTCCGCGATCCCTGCGGACGGATCCATTCGGCGTCGCAGGCGGGCAGCGGATGATCGTGCGCGATTTCGACGCCCGGCGGCCGCGGCGGGAACAGGCGCTCGATGGCGTCGACGCGGCGGCGCAGCGTGGCGATCGACACCTGCCGCCGCAGCAGCGGCTTGATCGTGAGACGGCTGAACAGGTTCGCCGTCGTCGTCTGCCAGCCGCCCATCGCGGTCAGCGCGGCGCGACGGCCTGTTCCGCGATGGTCCCGGCGGTCGCTTGCGGAACCTCGCAGCAACCGGACGGCGGCAGCGGGGCGCGCGGCACCCTGCCGGCATGCCCGGGGCCGACCGGGGGCTCGCTCGGCATGGACGCGGCGTCGAGGGGCGGAATAGATCTTTGCATCTTGTGGTTCTTGCGCCGGGATTCCTAGGGTACCCGAATTCACGGATTCGGCGGCGGGCGGCGCCGGGCGCGATCGGGTGGTCCGCGGACCGGGGGCGCGGTTGACAACTGACCGATGGTCATTTACGCTAACCTGGAAGTGACCCAAAGTCAGTTAACGGTCTTTCCATCTTCATGGCCATTCGACAGCGCGCGATCCAGGCCGTCGACAAGAAGGAACGCCACCAGGCGATCCTCGATGCCGCCGAACGGCTGCTGCTGCGCGCCCCCGATCGCATTCCGAACGTCGCCGACGTCGCGGACGAGGCCGGCCTCGCGAAGGGCACGGTCTACTTGTACTTCCCGAGCAAGGAAGAGCTGCTGCTCGCGTTGCACGAGCGCAATCTCGACGCCTTCTTCAGCACGCTCGATGCGCTGCTGGAGCGGCGGCCGCGGGTGACGCTGGAAGACCTGCTCGCGGTCACCTTCGACCGCATCGTGCGCCGGCCGCTGCTGCTCCCGCTCGCCGCGCGGTGCTTTGCGCTGATGGCGCAGTCGATCCCGGCCGACGTCGCCGAAGGCCACCGCGAGCGGATGGCCGCGCGCCTCGAGCACGCCGGCAGGGGCCTCGAACAGCTGTTCCCCGCGCTCGCCCCCGGCGAGGGCGTGGCGAAACTCCGGCACAGCTTCGCGCTGATCGTCGGGTTGTGGCAGATGTCCGCCGCATCCGCGCGCCCGGCCGCGGTCGAGCTCGCCGTCGTCCGCCCGCGCAGCGAAGCGCCGCCGGCGTACGCCTGGAGCTACCCGGACGAGCTCCGCCGCGCGCTTACCGGCATGTGGGCGTCCGTCACCGCCGAAGCGAACGCACCTGCAGGCTGACCAGGAGCTGCCGATGACACTTCAGGACTTCCGTCGACTCGCATGCATCGCGGCCGTGGCGCTGCTCGCGGCGGGCTGCGCCAAGCACGAGACGCCGACCGAATCGGTCCGGCCGGTGCAGCTGACGCAGGTCACGCTGGGAGCCGGCGGCGACACGGCGGTCTTCGCCGGCGAGATCAAGCCGCGGCACGAGGCGGACCTCGGCTTTCGCATCGGCGGCAAGATGGTCGCGCGCTACGTCGACGTCGGGGCGAAGGTCAGGCGCGGCGATGTGCTGGCGCGCCTCGACCCTGCCGACGTGGGCCTGCAGACCGAGGCGGCGAAGGCGCAGCTCGCCGCCGCCGAAACGGAGTACAGCTTTGCCAAGGCCGAGTTCGAGCGCTATCAGACGCTGCTCGAGCAGAAGTTCATCAGTGCCTCCGCGCTCGACGCGAAGCGCAACACCCTGAACGCCAACCGCGCGAAATTCGAGCAGGCGAAGGCGCAGCTCGCGGTCACCGCCAACCAGGCGAGCTATGCCGCGCTCGCCGCCGACCAGGACGGTGTGATCACCGGCATCAACGCGGAGGTCGGGCAGGTCGTGACGCCGGGCCAGGTCGTGGTGCGGCTCGCGCGCGAGGAAGAGCGCGAAGTCGCCATCGCGGTGCCGGAGAACCGCATCGGCGAGCTGCGGACGGCGAAGACGATGGGCGTGGTGCTGTGGGCGAATCCGGCGAAGGTCTATCCGGCGCGGGTGCGCGAGGTCGCGCCCGCGGTCGACCCCGCGACCCGCACGTTCGCCGTGCGCGTGTCGGTGCTGGCCCCCGACCCGGCGATGCAGTGGGGCATGACCGCCAACGTGGTGTTGCGCGGCGACGGGGTCGGCAACGTGGCGCTGCTGCCGCTGACCGCGCTCTACCAGCGCGACGGCAAGCCGGCCGTCTGGATCTTCGACCCGGGCACGCAGAAGGTCAGCCTGCGCCCGGTCGAGATCGGACCCTACCGTGAAGACGGCGTCGTCATCCTGGCGGGACTCAACGAAGGCGATCTCGTCGTCACCGCCGGAGTGCACAAACTCACCGCGGGGCAGATCGTTCGTCCCTACGAAGGGGCGCCGCCGTCCGAAGGCGCATCGAAGCCCGCCCCGACGGCGCCCGGCGCTCCGGCGGCGACCACGCCGGCGGCCGCTCCGGCCGGGAACTCGTCGGCGCCGATGACCGAGGCTGCGCTGCGCAGCTGACCGGCTCCGCTCCGGCCCAACCGTGACGAACCCGCAGACCGCGGCGGACGCGAGGCGTTCGCGCTTCAATCTCTCCGAATGGGCGCTCACGCACCGCTCGTTCGTGCTCTATCTCATCATCGTGTTCGCGGCGATGGGGTTGATGTCCTACGAGCGGCTCGGCCAGTCCGAGGACCCGCCGTACACGTTCCGCGTCATGGTCATCAAGACCCTCTGGCCGGGCGCGTCCGCGCACGAAGTCGAGCAGCAGGTCACCGACCGGATCGAGCGCAAGCTGCAGGAGGTCGCGCACATCGACTGGGTGCGCAGCTATTCCAAGCCGGGCGAATCGCTGGTGCAGTTCGCGTTCAGCGAGACGGCGCCGCGCAGCCGCGTGCCCGAGACGTGGTACCAGATCCGCAAGAAGATCGGCGACATCCGCAACACGCTGCCGTCCGGCATCCAGGGACCGTTCTTCAACGACGAATTCGGCGATGTGTACGCCAACATCTACGCGCTGACCGGCGACGGCTTCGGCTACGCCGCGCTCAAGGATTTCGCCGACCGCATCCGCGCCGAGCTGCTGCGCCTGCCGAACGTGGCCAAGGTCGACTTCATCGGCGAGCAGGAGGAGAAGATCTTCGTCGAGATCTCGAACGGCAAGCTGGCGCTGCTCGGCATCGACGTCCAGTCGATCGTGCAGACGCTGCAGGCGCAGAACGCGGTGGCGGCGGCGGGGATCTTCGACACGGCGACCGAGCGGATCTACGTGCGCCCCACGGGTGCCTTCGATTCGCTGGACGCGATCCGCGACATCGCCATCCGCGCCGGCAACCGCGTGTTCCGGCTCGGCGACATCGCCGAGATCAAGCGCGGCTACGTCGACCCGCCGCAGCAGCGGATGCGCTTCCAGGGCCGAGAAGCGCTCGGTATCGGCGTGACGATGGCGGCCGGCGGCGACGTGATCGACCTCGGGCAGGACCTCGACGCCGCGATCGCCCGGATCCAGGCGCAGATGCCCGTCGGCCTCGAGATCCACGCCGTCACCAGCATGCCGCGCTCGGTGCAGCGCTCCGTCGCGCAGTTCATCCGCTCGCTCTCGGAGGCGGTGCTGATCGTGCTGGCCGTGAGCCTCGTCAGCCTGGGGCTGCGCACGGGTCTCGTCGTCGCGGTGTCGATCCCGCTGGTGCTCGCGATCACGTTCTTCGTGATGTGGCTGCTCGACGTCGGCCTGCACAAGATCTCGCTCGGCGCCCTGATCCTGTCGCTCGGCCTCCTCGTCGATGACGCGATCATCGCGGTCGAGATGATGGCGGTCAAGCTGGAGCAGGGCATGAGCCGGTTCCGCGCCGCGAGCTTCGCCTACACGAGCACGGCGATGCCGATGCTCACCGGGACGCTGGTGACCGTCGCCGGCTTCCTGCCCATCGCGACGGCGAAGAGCGGGACGGGCGAATACACGCGCTCGCTGTTCGAGGTCTCGGCGATCGCGCTGCTCGTGTCGTGGGTGATCGCCGTCGTGGTGATCCCCTACCTCGGCTACAAGATGCTGCCCGACCTCGCGCTGGGCAGGCCGTCGCGCCTGCGGCGGCTGTGGGACCGCATGCACGGCCGCCCGCCGCCGGCGGTCGTCCCGCGCAGCCACGGCGAAGCCGATCCGAACGCCGTCTACGACACGGCGTTCTACCGCCGCTTCCGCGCGCTGGTCGCCTGGTGCGTCGTCTGGCGCAAGACGGTCGTCGCGGCGACGGTGATCATGTTCGGCGTGTCGCTGTTCGCGTTCCGCTTCGTTCCGCAGCAGTTCTTTCCGTCGTCGTCGCGGCCCGAGCTGATCGTCGACCTGCGCCTCGCCGAGGGCGCCTCGTTCGCGGCGGCGCTTGCCGAAGCGAAGAAATTCGAGACCTACCTCGATGAGGACCACGGTGTCGACGTCTATGCCACGTTCGTCGGCGTCGGCGCTCCGCGCTTCTACCTGCCGCTCGACCAGCAGCTGCAGCAGTCGAATTTCGCGCAGGTCGTCATCGTCGCCAAGAGCAACGCCGACCGTGAAGCCGTGCGCACGCGGGTGCTGGAGCTGTTCGAAAGGGAATTTCCGAACCTGCGCGGCCGCGTGTCGCGGCTCGAGAACGGGCCGCCGGTGGGCTTCCAGCTGCAGTTCCGCGTTTCCGGCCAGGAGGTGGCGAAGGTGCGCGCGATCGCGCGACAGGTCGCCGAGGCGATGCGGGCGAACCCCGATACGCTTGATGTGCAGTTCGACTGGGACGAGCCGACCAAGGTCATCCGGCTCGACATCGACCAGAACAAGGCGCGCGTGCTCGGCATCAGCTCGCAGGAACTCGCCGCGTTCCTCAACACCGCGCTGACCGGGTTCGCGGTCACGAACTACCGCGAAGGCGACAAGCAGATCGAGGTGATCATGCGCGGCGCCGCCGAGGAACGCGCGCGCATCAGCTTCCTCAAGGACCTCGCGATTCCCACCCGCGGCGGCAAGGCCGTCCCTATCACGCAGATCGCGGAGATCAGCTATGGCCAGGAAGACGGGCTCGTGTGGCGCCGCGACCGGTTGCCGACGATCACGGTGCGCGCCGACGTGAAGGGCGATGCGCAGGGGCTCGACGTGACCAAGGCGCTCACGCCTGCGCTGGATGCCCTGCGCGCCGGCCTGCCTCTCGGCTACCGGATCGAAGTGGGCGGCGCCGCCGAGAATTCGGTGAAGGGGCAGAAATCGATCGTCGCCGGCGTGCCGCTGCTGATCCTCGTCGTCGTGACGCTGCTGATGATGCAGACGCAGAGCTTCTCGCTGACGCTGATGATCGTGCTCACGGCCCCGCTCGGCCTGATCGGCGTCACCGCGGCGCTGCTCGCGTTCGGCCAGCCGTTCGGCTTCGTCGCGATGCTGGGGACGATCGCGCTGTCGGGCATCATCATGCGCAACTCGATCATCCTCATCGACCAGATCGAGCAGGACATCAGGGCCGGCGCGACGAAATGGGAGGCGATCATCGGCGCGACGGTGCGCCGCTGCCGCCCCATCGCGCTGACCGCCGCGGCCGCGGTGCTCGCGATGATCCCGCTGGTGCGCTCGGACTTCTTCGGGCCGATGGCGGTGGCGATGATGGGCGGCCTGGTGATCGCCACCGTGCTGACGCTCGTGTTCCTGCCCGCGCTCTACGCCCTGTGGTTCCGCGTGCGGGCGGCAGGCGAGGCCGGCGGCGCCGGCGTACAATGAGGGGCCCGCACCGCGCCGCCGGAGGCCGCATGGCACTGTCCCCGATCACCGAGATCATCGCCGACCTCAAGGCCGGCCGCATGGTCGTCCTCGTCGACGAGGAGGACCGCGAGAACGAGGGCGACCTCGTGCTGGCGGCCGACTTCGTCACGGCCGACGCGATCAACTTCATGGCCCGGCACGCCCGCGGCCTCATCTGCCTCACGCTGACCGAGGACCGCTGCCGGCAGCTCAACCTGCCGCTGATGGTCGCGGCGAACCGCTCGTCGCACGGCACCAACTTCACGCTGTCGATCGAGGCCGCGACGGGCGTCACCACCGGCATCTCGGCGGCCGACCGCGCGCACACGGTGGAGGTGGCGATCGCGCCCGACGCGCGGCCCGCCGACATCGTCCAGCCCGGGCACATCTTTCCGGTGATGGCGCAACCGGGCGGCGTGCTCAACCGCGCCGGGCACACCGAAGCCGGCTGCGATCTCGCGCGGCTCGCCGGGCGCAGCCCCGCGGCGGTCATCTGCGAGATCATGAACGACGACGGCTCGATGGCGCGACTGCCGGACCTCGTCGCGTTCGCGCGCGAGCACGGCCTGAAGATCGGCGCGATCGCCGACCTCATCCACTACCGCAGCCGGACCGAGCGGCTGGTCGAGCGGCTGGCCGAGCGTCCGCTGATGACGGCGCACGGCGCGTTCCGGCTGGTCGTCTACCGCGACAAGCTGTCCGACGCGACGCACCTCGCGCTGGTGCGCGGGCCGATCAGCCCCGACACCGAGACCCTGGTGCGCGTGCACGAGCCGCTGTCGGTGATGGACCTGCTCGACACGGAGAACAGCTCCCACGCGTGGAGCATCCCCGCGGCGCTGACGGCGATCGCCGCGGCCGGACGCGGGGTGATGGTCCTGCTGCACCGCCCGGAGAGCGCCGAAGAGCTGCGCACGCGCGCGATGGCCGACACGCCGCCCGCTTCGTCGCGGGTGGACCTGCGCAATTACGGCATCGGCGCGCAGATCCTGAAGGACCTCAACGTCGGCAGGATGCGGCTGCTCGCGCGACCGCGGAAGATGCCCAGCATGACCGGGTTCGATCTCGAAGTCGCGGGCTACGTCGAGCCGCCGCTCGCCGCCGTGTCCTGACCGGCATCTCTCGCCCCGCACGCTCCGGACCGCCATGCCGATCAACCGCATTGTCCCCGACATCGCCGGCGACGGGCGCCGCGTCGGCATCGTCCTGTCGCGCTTCAACGCGTCGATCGGCGAGGCATTGCTCGCCGGCGCGCTGCGCGGGCTCGCGGAGGCCGGCGTCGCGGAGCGCGACATCATCCTGGTCACGGTTCCCGGCGCGCTGGAAACCCCGCTGGCGCTGCAGCGGCTCGCGCAGGCGGGCGAATGCGAAGCGCTGGTCGCGCTGGGCGCCGTCGTCCGCGGCGACACCTACCACTTCGAGATCGTCGCCAACGAATCCGCGGCGGGGGTGGCGGGCTTGCAGCTCGAGTTCGGCATCCCGATCGGCAACGGCATTCTCACCACCGACACCGACGAGCAGGCGCTCTCCCGCGCCGACGGCAAGGGCTTCGAGGCGGCGCAGGCGGCGCTGGAGCTCGCCAACCTCCTCGACGCCATCGACGATGCCTGAGCGAATCATTGCCGGGGGCTTCGATGCGCGTTAGCCCGCGGCGTCGCGCGCGCGAGTTCGCGCTGCAGGGCCTCTATCAGCGGCAGCTGTCGGGGAATTCCGCGGCCGCGATTCGCGCGCAGATCGCCGAGGCATCGGGATTTCCCAAAGCGGACGGAGCCTATTTCGACGCGCTGTGGGCGGGTGTCGCCGCCGAGTTCGACGAGCTGGTCGCCCTCTGCGCGCCGCACCTGGACCGCAGGGCCGCGGAGCTGTCGCCGGTCGAGCGAGCGATCCTGGCGCTCGGTGCGTGGGAGCTCAAGCACCGGCTGGAGATCCCGTACCGCGTCGTGATCAACGAAGCCGTCGAGCTCGCCAAGTCGTATGGCGGCACCGACGGCTACAAGTTCGTCAACGGCGTGCTGGACAAGATGGCGGGAGAGCTGCGCGCCGCCGAAATCGCCGCGCCGGCGGCGCAGAGCGCTGCGGGCGTCGCCAATCCGGTCTGACGGATCCCTGCGCGCGGGCCGTGCTCCCCGCGACCGGACCATGAACGAGTTCGAGCTCATCGCCCGGTTCTTCACCCGCGCGCCGAAATCGCCGTCGGTCGCGCTCGGCGTCGGCGACGATGCGGCGCTGCTCGTGCCGACCCCCGGCCATCAGCTGGCGGCGTCGGTGGACATGCTGGTCGGCGGCCGCCACTTCTTCGCCGACGTCGATCCCGAGGCGCTCGGCCACAAGACGCTCGCCGTCAACCTCTCGGACATGGCGGCGATGGGCGCCACGCCCCGCTGGGCGCTGCTGGCGGGGGCGCTGCCCGACGCCGACCCGGCCTGGCTCGCGGCGTTCGCCCGCGGCTTCTACGCGCTGGCCGACGCGCACGGCGTCGACCTGGTCGGCGGCGACACCACGCGCGGACCGCTCAACCTCTGCGTCACGATCCTCGGCGAGGTGCCGGCAGGGCAGGCGATCACCCGCGCCGGTGCCGGGGCCGGCGACGACGTCTACGTGTCCGGTCAACTCGGGGACGCCGCGCTCGCGGTGGCGGCGATCGGCGGTCGCACGACGCTCGAACCTGCGACGCTGGCCGCCTGCCGCCGGCGTCTCGATTGGCCGCTGGCGCGCGTCGCGCTGGGCGCAGGCCTGCGCGGCGTCGCGACCGCGATGCTCGACCTCTCCGACGGGCTGACCGGCGACCTCGGGCACATTCTCGATGCGTCGACGGTCGGCGCCGTGGTCGATCTCGCGTCGGTGCCGTGCTCGGACGCGC
>Ga0209048_10007113_pt1 | contig 10371 bp, 7 predicted proteins | sample FrelakmetCRP12CR_FD_187146 | JGI IMG/M metagenome (GOLD analysis project Ga0209048, IMG submission 187146) | Freshwater lake sediment microbial communities from the University of Notre Dame, USA, for methane emissions studies - CRP12 CR (SPAdes)... | ecosystem: Environmental > Aquatic >... | reverse complement strand
CGAGGAGCACCGCCGGCTCGTAGGGCGCCACCGCCTGCCGGCGCCCGACGAGATCGAGGATGGCCGCCTCGGTGCCGCCCGTCGCCACGAGGATCGCCATTGGCGACGCGGGGTGGTCCTCGGGTGCGGCAGCGCGCACGCCGCCGAAGTCGTGCAGCACGCCACGGGCACCCGCCGTCACGCGGTCGACGACCGCGGCATCGTGGAGCGGCGAGGCGACCACGAGGTACCCGAACGTGCCCACGTGCTCAGCCCACCCGACCGGGGCGGCGCGGGCCAGGGGCGAAGGTCACGTCTTGGGCCGGAGGCCACCGGCGCGGTGCGGGTTCAGCCGTCGACGGGGTAGGCCGTGGCGTAGAGCTTCGATCCGTTCACCCACCAGCGGGCGACGGCGTGGGGTCCGACCACGAGGCCCGGGCCGCCTCCGGTGACCGGCGCGAGCGGCAGGGCGACCGAACCGGAGGGACCGGTCGCCACCTGGGCCCCGGGCCCACCGGCGCTCGGGTAGCGCCAGAGCGCGTCGGGTCGGCCCTGGGCTCCGGGGCGCACGGTGTAGAGCCAGGTGTCGGTGGCGGCCACGAGCTGCTCGTCGCCGCCCCCGGTCAGTGCGACCGTCCGCTTGGGGCTGGGATCGGCCGAGTCGACGTAGCCGGCCTGCGACCCGTCCTGGTACCAGTACCCGGCACCGACCGGGAACTGGCCGCCGAAGCCGACAGAGGCCAGCTTGTCGGCGTTGGTCTGGCCGGCCAGGCTCCGCGTCACGACCCCGGGCGTCAGGTTGAACACGGCGGCGCTCGATCCCGCCCACAGTCCCCCGGACCCGGTGCCACCGGCGATCCCGCCGGCCTCGGGCTGGGCGCTCTGGGGATCGAGCCGGCGCATCCGCCCCGTGCCGGCCGCGTCGTTGAACCAGATCCCGCCGGCGGCGGCGACGAACGCCTCGGGGCGCAGGACGAACACCTGGCAGGGCCGCACGAAGGCGGCCTGGGGGGCCAACGTTGCTGCGTCGACCCGGGCGATCCCGCAGTCCGTCTTGCCGCCGAGCCCGGCCACCCACAGGGCGCCGCCGGCGAACCGGGCGTACACCGGAACGGGGACGTCGTGGCGGGCGGTGATCCGCTGGTTCACGGGGTCGACGGCGTCGAGCTCGTAGCCGCCGTCGGCCCGCTGCAGCGACAGGTACAGCGTGCCGTCGTCGCCCACCGCCTGGCTCTCGACGTCCTGGACGTCGGTGCGCAGGACCGACAGGGCGCTCGTGGGGGTGGTGGTCGCCACGGACACGGTCGTCGACGTCCCGGTGGCAGGCGTCGTCGACGTCGGGACCGAGCCGGGGACGGGGGGCGGGGGCTCGGTGAGGCTGGCGATCCCCTTGGAGAAGAACAGCCCGGTCGCCTGGGCCTGGGACGCGTAGCCCGGATCACCGGTGACGCCGACGTCGAAGGCGCAGTCGTCGCGCAGGGCGGGATCGTCGACGCCGGCGCAGGCGGAGCTGGCCGTCGCCTGCTGGGCCGCAGGCAGGTCGGCCGCCCTCGTCGGCGCCGCCGGTGACGGCACGTCGCGGTTGGTGTAGCTGGCGGTCGACTTCCCCGGCGGGTAGTCGAAGGCCGACTCGGCATCGGTCAACCGCCAGAAGTCCCCGAACCGGTGGTAGAGGAGGTCGTAGCGCTCGGCGGCCGAGGTCGGGGCGGGCACGACGCCGCCGTCGGGTAGGGGCGGCAGGTGCATCCCCGCGGTCGCCGCGGTGGCCAGCAGACCCTGGCCCCGGGCGCGCAGGTCGGGCGAGGGCCGGACCTCGATGTTGATGCCCCACTGCCCCACCGAGATGGCCCACACCGTCGTCCCGTCGGGGAGGTCGAACTGCCACCCCCGCCGGTAGGGGTGCAACGTCACCCCACCGGCGAGCGGCCCGGTGGCATCCGCCGGGACCCCGTCGAGCGCGAGGCGCAAGGTGTCCGAGGCGGTGACGACGAAGCGATGGCCGCCGGCTCGGATGGCGAGGGCCGTGTTGTTCGTCGCGCCGAGGAAGCCGGGGATGGCGGGCTCCTGGCGGGCCTGGACGGCCGTCGAGCCGTCCGGGGAGCGCAGCAGCGTGAACTCCCCGGCGGCCTGGAAGTCGTAGCGGGTCCCGTCGATCGTGAGCAGGTGGGGGTCGCCGTTGTCGCCACCACAACCCTGCGGGCAGGGGTTCGTCGGCGCGTTGGTCGTCGTCGTCTTGGTGCAGTGGCTCTCGAGGGACTGCCCGGTCACGACCCAGGGACTCGAGCCCTGCGCGGCGTCACCGAGGACCGAGACGTGCAACGGGGAGCGGGCCGCCGTGAACGTCTCACCGCCGTCCTGGCCCGGGCACTGGCAGCCCTGGGCGCGCAGGCAGAGCTGCAGCGGCGAGCCGTCGATCACCTGGTCGAGCCCGGCGCCGTCGGTGATGCGCGCCGGCGGCGGTGCGACCGCCTCGTAGGAGATCACCACGATGTCGGTCTGGACGGCGAGGTCGTAGTGCCCCATGGCCCCGACCTTGGCCAGGGCGGTCATGAGGAACGAGGTGCCGTCGGCCACCGATGGCGTCTCGAGCGGGCTGGCCGGGACCGAGGCGGCGCCCACCACCGGGGTCGTGTCGGCCATCTGCCACGCCGAGGGCAGCGCCGGGTCGCGCCGGGCACTCGAGGCCCACGTGTCGAAGAACGACTGGTGCCCCTTGGTCGCCAGGTCGAAGGCGGCCTGGTCGTGGCCGTTCACCGACGCCGCCGCCATCGCCAGCAGCAGGGGCCACGGGTCGATCCCGGCGTCCTTCAGGTGGGCGAAGAATCCGAAGGCCCCGTACTGCTGGGCGTACAGCCCCCTCTGGCCGTCGACGTACTCGGACCACTCGGGCACGTTCGTGTACCCCGACGCCAGGAGCTCCTCGCCGACCCAGCGGGCCGACCCCTCGATGACCCACCCGGGCGCCGAGTGCACCGCCGCCGTCGTCCCGAGCTTCCAGTCCTGGAAGCAGTGGAACACCTCGTGGAGCAGGATCGAGGTCTGGGTGTTCGCGGCAACGCTCTTCATGCCGGCGTAGACCACCATGTGGCAGTCGATGATGTTGTCGCCGGCGTCGGTGTAGGGGACCGACTCGGCCGGGGTCTCGGTCGGCTTCCAGGGCAGCGACGTCTCGTCGTCGACGCAGTAGACGTAGCCGGCCGGCAACGTGACCCCGAGCTTCGCGTCGAGGGTCGCCACCGCGGCGTCGAGCGCCGGTCGGTAGTCGACGCCGCCGGCTACGGCCTTCCCCGCGCAGTCGACGAGCGGCTTCGCGACCGGCGCGGGGGTGTGCACGGGACGGGCGCCGCCCGCCCCCGCCCCCTTCCTGGGCGCCTCGACGCCGCCGAAGGGCCGAGGCCCGAGGTAGGTGGTGATCACCGCCATCTGGTCCTTGGTGAGCTGGTCGGCGAACGTCGCCAGCCACCGGATCGGGCCCGAGACCGGCACGCCGACGCGGGCCGGGCCGACCGGGACCGTCACCCCCGGGATCTGGTGGCCGAGGACCACCGACAGCGCCTCGAGGGCGACGTCCTTGGAGACCGCGCCGGTCGGGCCGATCTGGGCCATCACCTGGTCCCAGGCGCTCTTCGGGCGAGCCGACGCCGCCTTCGGGGTCGTGGCGGCCGACGAGCAGGCGGTGACGGCCACGACCAGCACCGCGACGACCGCGAGCCGGACGGGCGCGAGCCCGATCCGGCACCGTCCCCCCGGGCGCCGCGCGGTCACCCCACGATGCTACGGCGAGCCCCGGCGCCGCGGGCGGGCACAACGGCGACCCAGCAGGACGAGGCCTGCTCGCCGGCCTGCTCACGATGGCGCCGAGCGCGAGTGCGCGTCAGCCCTTGCGCTTTTCGACCATGGAGAAGTGCTTCGGGGCGTCGGGGTTCAGACCCCAGCTCCACACGGTGCCGGGCGTGATGCGGATCACCGGGCGGCCGTCGGCGCCCGTGTCGAGGCGGGCCGTGCCGTGGATCTTCACCCCACGGGGCCGCCACGGCTGCGTCGACGCCAGGTCGTCGACGACGAAGGCGACGAGCGGGTTGCGAGCCAGGTTGCGGTACTTGAGCGTCTTGGGGAGATCGAGACCACCCACGACGATCGTGGCGTCGGCCTCGAGCTCGAACGTGACCGGTGCGACATCGGGCTGCCCCGACGGTGACGAGGTCGAGATGCGACCCAGCGGTTGAGCGGCCAGGTACTCGCGTTCGTGGACGGTGAAGGTCATGGCGCCTCCTCGGGGCCAAGCGTGGGTGGGGTTCCTCGCGCCAGCAGCGCGACCTGGACGAGGTTGTCGTGGAAGGCGGCGCCGCCGGCCAGGTCGGTGGAGGTGTCGCTCGTGAGGATGTTGGCCCCGACGCCTCCGGCGGCGGCGAGGGCCCACCCGAACGGCACCGTGACGAGGCCGGGACGGACCCGGTCGGAGAGCCGCGCCTCGAGCGTCATCTCGCCGCGGTCGTTCCAGACCCGGACGCGGTCGCCGTCGGCGAGGCCCCGCGCCATCGCGTCGGTGGGTGCGATCTCGAGGGCGGGGCGACCCTCCCGGGCACCGTGGAGCTGGCCGTAGCTCGAGTTCAGGAACCGCACCTGGCTCTTGATCGTCAGGCAGGCGAGCGGGTAGCGGGCCTGCAGCTCGGGGTCGCCGTGGAGCCCCTCGCGCGCCGGCTCCCAGATGGGCAGCGGATCGAGCCCGCGGGCGGCCAGCTGCGGCGAGGAGAATTCGAGACGGCCCGATGCCGTCGGGAAGCCGCCCTCGGCGAAGGGCCGCCAGTCGTCGGGCCGCGCCACCCGAACCGAGCCTTCGGCCACGAGGCGCTCGTAGGTGATCCCGTCGAGGAAGGGGTGCGTCGAGGCGTCGAGCACCTGGCGCACGAGTTCGTCGTCGCCGTCGAACAGGGCCGGCTCGGTCAGGCCCATGGCCCGGCTCAGCCGCCGGAAGATCTCGGTGTTCGGGAGGGCCTCGCCTCGCGGGGGGATCGCCGGGCGGTTCAGCGTGAGGTACAGGTGGCCCCAGGGAGCCATGAGGTCGGCGTGCTCGACCTGGGTCGTGGCCGGCAGGACCACGTCGGCGTGGCGGGCGGTGTCGGTGAGGAACTGCTCGAGCACGACGGTGAACAGGTCCTCGCGTCCGAGCCCGGCGAGCACCTTGGCCTGGTTCGGCGCGATGACGGCCGGGTTGCAGTTGTAGACCACGAGCACAGTGACCGGCGGGGCCAGGGCGGCGTCGGTCAGGGCGTCGCCGAGGCGTCCCATCTCGATCGGTCGCCTCGGCCCCGGTCGCAGGTCGGGACGAGCCAGCAGATCGTGGTCGAGCATCTCGGCGAACAGCGTGCCGACCGAACGGCACAACCCGCCTCCCCGGTCGCGCCACGCCCCGACGAGGGCCGGGAGGCAGGCCACGGTGCGGGCGGTCATCGCCCCGTGCTCGCGGTGCTCCATGCCGATCAGCACGCGGATCGCCGCCGGACGGCGCGACGCGTAGCGCCGCGCCAGGTCGACGACGGTGCCCGCTTCGAGCCCGCAGATGGCCTCCACCCGATCCGGCGGGTACGCGGCGAGGCGTTCGGCCAGTGCCTCGAACCCGGTCGTGAACCGCTCCACGTAGTCCCGGTCGTGGCGTCCCTCGGCCACGATCACGTGCATCATCCCCAGGGCGAGTGCGGCATCGGTCCCCGGGAGCAGCTGCACGTGCCGGTCGCAGGCCGCCGCGGTCGCCGTGCGGACCGGGTCGATGCACACGACCTCGGCGCCGGCCCGGCGGGCCTCGTCGATCACCGGCCAGAGGTGACGGTTCGTGAGGAGGGTGTTGGTGCCCCAGAGCAGGATCACCCGGGAGTGGCGCAGGTCCTCGGGATCGATGCCGCGGGCGCTGCCCTGGGTCAGCGCGACGCCGGTGGCCACGACGTTGCCGCACAGACCGCCGGTGACCTCGCTGGCGCCGAGCACGTTGAAGAAGCGCTCCGACAGCGAGGCCATCTGCACGAGGCCCTGCGTCCCGGCATAGCCGTAGGGCAGGACGGTGGCCGGTCCGAGCCGCTCGATGCGCTCCGACAGCTGGGCGGCGACGAGGCCGAGTGCCTCGTCCCACGACGCCCGGCGGAACTCGCCGCGGCCCTTCGGACCGGTGCGGATCAGGGGGTGCAACAACCGATCCCGGTGGTACACCCGCTCGAGGAAGCGGTGCACCTTCGGGCACAGCTCGCCCCGGGTGAACGGGTGGTCGGGGTCGCCGCGCAGCGCCACGGCACGGGGACCGGCACCGGTGTCCTCGACGGTGACCTCCCAGACGCACGAGTCCGGGCAGTCGTGCGGGCAGACCCCCTTCACCTTGGCCATCCCCGACGAGCCTAGGGAGCGGCGGGCCACCGCGTGGCGGGTTTCGTCGCCCGGCGCGGCCCCGGGACGGGCCGAACACGCTCGGTAGGTTTCCCACGCTGTGGTTCGTCACCGCCGCGCTGCGTGCCATCCGAGCGTCCGGATGTGGAGAAGGTCACAGCGCAGCGCCCACCGGTGGCCGGACCGTTGTCTAGGTTGCCCGTGTACCCCTTCGGTCGTCGGGGTGGTGTCGGTGGCCCGGTGCGTGCCACGGACCCCGGTGACGGCCCTTGCGTACCGAGGCCCCGAGAACGGCCCTGATCCCGGAGGTGACGCCCCTCGACCACGTCGTGGGCCATTCGTAGCGACCAGCTTTCGACGCCCGCATCCCGGAACCAACCGCAACCCTGAGCCCTCGCCGCGCGCCGGGCTCTCGTGCCAAGGAAGGGAGCAAGATGCCCCGGCACCTCCCCCACGCCGCCTTCGCGGCGGCGTACCTCGTCTCCACCGCCCTCGGCGGTTCCTCCCAGTTCGCCACGGCCGATGCCCGGCCCGTCCCCTCGACCGCCGCCGCCCCCGAGGCGACATCGGCCCGCCAGAGCATCGACCTCGCCCAGGACGCACCCGGCGCCCGGGCCCCGACCGCGTTCGTGACCGTGGAGGCCACGGCACTCACGGTGGCGCCATCGGCGACGACGCCATCGGTGACGACGCCATCGGTGACGGCGCCACCGGCGCCGGCGCCTGCGCCGCCGCTCCTGCCCCGCCCGCCGCGCGGGCTCCCCGACCCGCCGCCGGCCGTCGCGCTGGCGATCGCGCGGGCCTTCCCCCCGGACCAGCAGACGGCGGCCCTCGGGGTCTCCTACTGCGAGAGCCACTGGGAGATCAGCGACCGGACGTCGGGACCGTGGCGGACCAACGTCGGGCCGTTCCAGGTCAACGCCGTGCACCGCGGCCGGGCGGCCTCGCTCGGCTACAGCTGGGCCCAGGTCCGACTCGACCCGTTGGCCAACGCGGTCGTCGCGGCGGCGCTGTGGCACGACCAGGGCTGGGCCCCGTGGTCGTGTCGCTCGTCGGCCCACCTCTGACGGTCGGTGCCGGTCACGATGGGAAACGGCGCGACGATGAGGGCGTGCCGACGCCTTCGCCCCGCCCGGCCACGAACGACGACCTGGACGGGATCGTGGCCACGCTGGCGGCGGCGTTCCGAGACGATCCGCTCATGGCCTGGGCCCTCCCCGATCCCGCCAGCCGGGAGCGCCGCCTCGCCGGCCTGTGGCGGTTCATGGCCCGGCGGATCTACCTGGCGCCGGGGGCGTCGACGACGCTGCCCGACCACGAGGCCGTCGCGCTCTGGCTCCCGGCCGGCGTCGAAGCCGACGACGCCGTGTTCGAGGAGCACCTCGACGAGTTCCTGGCCGGCGTCGAAGGGGACGCCGAACGCCTCGGGGTCCTCGGCGCCACCATGGGCGAGGCCCACCCCCACGACCGGCCCCACTGGTACCTGCTGGCGATCGGTGCGCACCCCGTCGCTCAGGGCCGGGGGCTGGGATCGGCGCTGCTGGCCCACACCCTCGCCCTCGCCGACGAGCGCCACGAGCCCGCCTACCTGGAGGCGACCACGCCGCGGAGCCGCGCGCTCTACCAGCGCATGGGGTTCGCGCCGCTCGACGAGCTGACCCTGCCGGACGGTCCACCGGTCTGGCCCATGTGGCGCGACCCGGCCTGACGGCGCCGCCCGGGAGGGCGTCGTCGCGGGGTCGTCAGCGGCTCCGGTGACCGCCGGGATTGGCCGGCAGGTCGTCGTGGCGGCCGGCGGACCGCACGGCGCGATAGGCGGCCACGACCGGCGCCAGCTCGGCGGGGCCGGCCCCGTGGAGGATCACGCCGTCGACGCCGAGGGCGAACTGGCCGAGGACCGCGGTGGCGCACTGCTCGGGCGTGCCCGTGGCTGCCGGGGCCAGCCACTCGGGCGGCAGGAGCGTGGCGACGTGCTCGAGCTCGGCGGTGGTGGCCCGGGCGTCGAGCGCGCCACGGAAGCCGGCCACGAGCGGGTCGGCCCGGAAGCGGGCCAGGACGGCGGGATCCCAGTCGTTGGTCCGCACGAGCAGGTCGCCGTAGGCCTGCAGGTAGGTGGCGAGACGCCCGACCGTCTTCTTCAACCGGAGGTCCTCGGGGATGTGGTCCCCGATCGTGGCGAAGCAGGCCCAGACCCGCACGTCGGCGGGGTCTCGCCCGGCCCGCTCGGCCGCCTCCTTGACGGTGCGCACGCAGCGCGCCGTCGTGTCGCCGGTGAAGAACGTGTGCAGGATCACCCCGTCGAAGGCGCGGCCCCCGAGGGCGAGCGAGGCCGGCCCGAACGCCGTGAGCAGCATCGGGATCTGGTCGTCGAACTCGGGCCCGAGCGTCAGCAGCGGATAGCGTCCGGCGGGTCCGTCGTGGCCGACGACGACCTCGCCGCGCCACAGGCGCCGCATGAGCCCGACGAAGTCCTCGAGCTGGGCGGTGGTGACGGCCGGCAGCCCGAAGGCGTCGAAGAGGGGCTTGATGCCCCGGCCCAGGCCGAGGGCGAAGCGCCCTGCGGTGAGGCGGTGCATCGTCATGGCGTGGGACGCGGTCACCATCGGGTGGCGGGTGTTGTGGTTCGTCGCACCGGTGGCGATCCCGAGCTCCGTCGTCGCCGCCGCGGCCGCGCCCGACAACGTGAACGCCTCCTTGATGGTGAAGCGCTCCGAGATGAACGTCGAGCCGAGCCCGAGCGCTTCGGCGTCACGCACCTCGTCGAGCAGCACGCGGGGCGTCGCCGGGGCACCGGCGAGGGTGTAGAAGGCGAGCTCGTTCAAGCGGTCGGCCACGGCCGCGCACGCTAGCGATGTGGTGCGCCGCGGCCCTCGGATGGGAGGCTCGCGCCATGACCCTCGAGGCCGATCTGACCGCCGCGTCCGCCTCCCAGGCCGCACTCGCCTCGTGGCTCGAGGGGCTTCCCGAGCACGATCCGGGCTCGGCGAGCGCGCTGGAGGGCTGGAGCCTCGGCCACGTCCTGACCCACCTGGCCCGCAACGCCGACAGCTTCGTGCGGGTCCTCGCCGCGGCCGAGGCCGGCCAGGAGGTGACCCAGTACGAGGGAGGCGCGCCGGCGCGGGTGGCGGCCATCGAGGCCGGCAGTGCGCGCTCGTGGGCCGAGCTCGTCGCCGACGTCGTCTCGTCGAGTGCGAGCCTCGAGGCCACGTGGAAGGCGACCCCGGCGGCGGTGTGGGACGCCGGTCGCTGGCTGTCGCTCCCCGGCCCCGTTCCCCTGGCGTTCCTGCCCTGGCGGCGGCGCCGCGAAGTGGAGATCCACCGGGTGGACCTCGGTCTCGGGTACACGACGGGCGAATGGCCCGCCGACTTCGTCGCCGACGAGCTCGGCCGCAGCATCGCAGGACTCCGGCCCCGGCTGCCCGAGGGTGTCGAGGCCTCGGTCGCCACCGACCTCGACGCAATCGCCGCCCGCGGTGCGTCGATGCCGGTGACGCTGACGGTCGAGCTCCGGGGGGGCGCGCACGACCTGACGGCGCCCGCTCACCAGGTGCTCGGCTGGACCCTCGGGCGGCTCCGCCTGCCCGGCTGGCCCGAGCTCGCCCCCTGGGGATGAGGCGCACGCCACCGGGCGGGCCCAGGGCCCACAGGCGGGGCGGATCGTCGAAGCGTCCGTCGTCCGGGGGGGTGGCACCCCTTCCCTGCGGCTCCAGCGGTCACTACCGTCACGGAGTCCGACCGATGGCGGCGGGCCTGCCACGAAGGGTGACGTGATGGGACAGCAAGGGCGTGGGGCCGTCGGCCCGCGTCGGGCGCGCCGACGGCCCCACATCGCACCGACGGCGATCGTGACCACCCTGGCCCTGCTGGCCGGCGTCGGTGTCCTCACGGTCCGCCAGGCCGCCCCGGCCGCCGCGGCGACGCCGCTCTTCGCGGTGAACGCGGGGGGTCCGGCGATCAGCGGGTCGCCGAGCTGGTCGGCGGACACCTCGGCGTCCCCGTCGCCCTACGTCAACGCGTCGG
>Ga0209048_10007112_pt1 | contig 10373 bp, 8 predicted proteins | sample FrelakmetCRP12CR_FD_187146 | JGI IMG/M metagenome (GOLD analysis project Ga0209048, IMG submission 187146) | Freshwater lake sediment microbial communities from the University of Notre Dame, USA, for methane emissions studies - CRP12 CR (SPAdes)... | ecosystem: Environmental > Aquatic >... | reverse complement strand
CACCGCGCCCGCCGTCGCCGCCATCGGGTCCGCCGCGTGGCACGTATTTTTCGCGGTGGAAATGGACCATGCCATCCCCACCCTTACCGGATTTCACTTCGATTTCTGCCTGATCTATGAACATAGTTCTATTGTAACAAAGAGGCCGGATTTCCCAAAGGTCCCGGAGGGAGCCTGAGAAACCGGCCTATCGGATTAACCAGCTTATTACTTCTTGATCTTTTTTCCAAACTTCGCCTTCAGAATGTCTTCCAGTGTGGGCTGGCCGATCTCCTGCAGTTCGTAGCGCACACGCTGAGAGGGCTTGGTGATCTTGATGATGCGGGTAAGGTCGATCGGAGTGCCAATGATGACCAGGTCCACATCAGCCTTCCTGATAGTGGCTTCCAAGTCCTTCGTCTGGGCCGCGCCGTAGCCCATGGCTGGCAGGATGGGACCGGTCTTCGGATATTTTTTGAAAGTCTCGGCGATGGACCTGACCGCGAACGGGCGCGGATCCACGATCTCTTTGGCGCCGAAGCGTTTGGCGGCTACAAATCCAGCCCCATATGCCATTTCGCCATGAGTCAGGGTCGGACCGTCTTCGATGACCAGCACGCGTTTCCCCAGAATGGCGCCAGGATTGTCTACAAAGAGCGGAGAAGCGGCTTCTATGACAGTGGCTTTTGGATTAAGCAGGCGTAGATTCTCGCGAACCCTGATGACCGCTTGCGGATCGGCGGTGTCCACTTTGTTGATGATGATGACATCTGCATCGCGAGCGTTGACCTCACCCGGATGGTAGGTATTCTCGTGCCCGGGGCGGTGAGGGTCAGCTACCACGATCTTCAGATCAGAGACGTAGAACGAGAAATCGTTGTTACCACCGTCCCACAGGATGATGTCCACTTCCTTCTCTGCGGCGCGCAAGATCTTCTCGTAGTCCACCCCAGCATAGACGATGATGCCGTTGTCAATGTGAGGTTCGTATTCCTCGCGCTCCTCGATGGTGCACTCGTGCTTGTCGAGGTCGGCATAGGTGGCAAAGCGCTGGACTTCCTGCTTGACCAGGTTGCCATAGGGCATTGGGTGGCGGATGGCTGCAACCTTAAAGCCCAAGTCGCGCAGAATGAGCGAGACACGCCGCGTGGTCTGACTCTTACCTGACCCGGTGCGCACGGCGCAAACCGAGACGACCGGCTTACTGGATTTGACCTGGGTAGATTTCTCGCCCATCAACCGAAAGTCAGCCCCGGCAGCCAGCACCATCGAAGCCTTGTGCATGACTACTTCGTGCGGCACGTCCGAATAGGCGAAGATGACCTGGTCAACCTTTAAATTCTTGATGAGTTTCAGCAGGTCACTCTCGCCATAGATCGGGATACCTTTCGGATAGAGTTTCCCCGCTAATTCCTTAGGATAAGTGCGGCCTTCGATGTCGGGTATCTGAGTGGCAGTGAAAGCCACCACTACATAGTCTTTGTTGTCACGGAAATAGACGTTGAAGTTGTGGAAATCGCGCCCAGCGGCGCCCATGATGAGAGTACGGGTTGGCATAGATTCTCCTTGGATAAAGTGTTCCAGGGTCAAGTGATCCAATATCAGGTCTCCAGCGTCACGTTATCCTGGGGAACGTGCCGCCGGAACAATCGGTTACATTACTTCCGGGGCCGTGATGCCTAAAAGCGTTAAAGCATTGGCAAGAACAATTTTTACTGCGGCGACCAGGCGCAGGCGTCCCGTACGGACTCGCGGTTTGGCCTGAACAACTGGACAGGCATCGTAAAACGCAGCGAAGGCTTTAGCGATTTCGTAAGCAATGCTGGTAATTGCGAGGGGTTTGTATTCTGCCGCAGCGCGCTGAACCTCAGAAGGGAAACGCGAGAGCCAATCAATTAATTCCACCTCGGCTGGTTCCAGAGAATAGTTGAAAGTCGATGATCGAAGGTTGGTGATATCAACACCGGCTTTCCGCAGGATCGAGTTACAACGCACGTGGGCATACTGAATGTAGGGGGCGGCCTGTCCGTTAAAATCCAGCGCTGTCTGCCAGTCGAAGGTGACCATTTTCGTGTTCTCGCGCGCCAAAATGGGGTACTTGAGCGCGCCTAGCCCGACGGCTTTCCCAACGCTTTCTAGCTGTGCCTCGCTCAACGATGGGTTCTTCTTGTGAGCCTCTGCCCGGGCGCGCATGGTGGCCTCCCGCAGTAAATCCTCTAACAACACCACCGTCCCTTCACGGGATGAGACAACCACGTTCCCAGGCAAGGTCACCAATTCATAGGATACATGGCTGCACTTCTGCGCCTGGGGGTACCCGGCTATTTCCAAGATCTTGAAAACCTGCGTAAAATGCAGGCTCTGGCGCACGTCCACCACGTAGACAGATTTTGCCAGGTCAGGATAATCGCGGAATTTGTGCAATGTCAGGGCCAAGTCTTCAGTAGCGTAAAGGGCGGTCCCGTCCGAACGGAGGATTACCGCCGTACGGTACTGCTCATTGTTCTCGCCCAGCACTTCGTCAATTTTGACGATCACTGCCCCACCCTGTGGACGGTCATCGGTGGCGATGCCGCGGCAGACGAGATCCTCCACCACTTCCTTGCCGGGCTTTTCTTCCTGACTGTTGAAATAGTACACGTCAAAACGCACGTCGAGGGCGGCGTACATTTGTCGGAAACCTTCCAGCGACCATTCGCGTGTGCGTTCCCACAGGGATACGATCTCCGGGTCGCGCTGGTCCCAGCGGGCATAAAGGGTACGCAATTCCGCTTCCAAGTCGGGATCATCTTCGATGCGGTGGGCTGCCTCGGCGTAAACCTCACCCATCCACTTGGTGATATCTGTAGCGGGCTCTTCGCCGTTGTGGAACTTCAGGTAGCCCCACAGCCACTTGATGACGTGCAGGCCCATATCACCAGGATAGTTGGCGCGTACCACATCGTTCCCCGCAAATTCCAGGATGCGGCATAACGCATCTCCCAGAATGGTGCCGCGCAGATGTCCGACGTGGAAGGCTTTATGCGTGTTCGGGTGAGAAAACTCAATCATCACGCGCTGGCCGGTAGCGAGGCCGGACCCGAAATGGTCATTCTGTTTCAGTATAGTATCCACCACTCGGCGGGTATATTCCTGCGTGTCGAAATACAGGTTGAGATAACCTTTCACCACTTCGACATGGTAGCTTCCCGGATCATCTTTCAAGCCCTTCGGCAAGCTAAAGGCACCATCTTTCACTTGTTGGGCAATTTCCTGGGCGCGCAGTGGCACGACAATATTTTTTCCCTGGCGAGCCTCGGCGGCCGCAGTGCTAAAAAAGGAAGTGGATATGCCCCACTCCCCACTAAAGGGTAGGGGCTTCCACTCCAGCGCAGCAAGTGGAATCCCATTCGCTTCGCAGAAGGCTTTAATCTTGGCTTCGATGGCTTGTTGCTCAGTTAGAAACATAATCTCTCGACTAGGAAATTATATCATCTGCCGCATCTGGTGGAACGCTTGCGGAAGCTCGTTCATCCGGGACTGGATTCGACGGGCGTATTCTTCCGGGCTGAGCAAGGAGGTATCCACTTCGAGGTCGTAGACAGCCTATTTATGGGTGAACGGGAATTGGAGCCTCCCCTGCCCCAAGATGCGGTTTTTGCGGGAGCTCTGCGGTGCTCAAGCACTTCCAGCGGACATTGCACACCGATTAGATAAGCCGGTAGGTCAGCAAACAATACTGCGCAGTCCTTCCCCCAAGCTGGTTCAACCAGTACATGGTCGGCAATGACATTGCAGCCGGTCTTCGACAATGCCTCAATGGCGCGGTGCATGCCGCGCACCAAATCGTGACCCGCTGTCCCAGTCCTGCCTGCCTGCCCGAGCACCTCGTCCCATAGTGAATTGACGAGATAGCGTTTAGGCATCATCCAGATGAACTTGTCAATCCAGGCTTCGAGATACGGATCCTGGAGCAAATCCTGTATAGCATGCACGATATTGGTTTTGCCGAAACTGGAGGTACCGTTGATGATAATTACCCTTCCGTTCTTCATAGTTAAATAGGATTAAAAAAACGGGAGGCTCTTCGTTCAGGGCGCTCCCGCTCAAGGTTACTGCAAGCCGCGAACTCAGCTCTATTTTTTCGCGGTTGTTTTTTTAACTGCGGCAGGCTTCTTCACCTTCGGTGATGATTTTTCAGTCGCTTTTTTCGCGGCCGCCTTCTTAACAGTGGTTTTCTTTTTCGCTTCAGGCTTGGGTTCTTCCGCGGCTTCAACCTTAGGTTCTTCCACCTTCTTCTTGGCAGATGCTTTGCGCGGGGCACTCTTCTTCCCCTTCGGAGACGATGTCTTAGTGGGTTCGGCCTCGAGGACCGGTTCCTCTCCTACAGACTCCACTTGAACCTTGACTGGCATCATCTTTGCGTACGCCTTCACCAGGCGACTCTTGCGCCGGGCAGCGTTATTCTTGTGGATCACACCTTGTTCGGCAGCCTTGTCGAGAGCGCTAATTGCTTGCAGAAGAGCCGCCTTTGATTCGGGGATGCCTTCCTCGATGGTGGTACGGGCATTCTTGACCGCGATGCGAGCTTCACCGCGATAGACGCGATTGCGCAGGCGCTTCTTGTCATTCTGCCGATTTCGTTTGATTTGAGACTTGATATTAGCCACTTACTTCCTCCAAAATAATAATACAATTTCACGGCGCATCATTTTACAGCACGGCAAGGAATCTGTCCAGTACGAATAAACAGGGATTTTGTTATTTTCCATTCATTTGGTTAGGATGGATGGAGGATAGGTCTTCAGTACTATAACTTTTAGAGAGACTTGCTACCCAAAGGCTCCCGCAAGCGATAAAAGCCCCTTCGTGCTATAATTTTCCATATAAATCCAACCGTCGAACTGAGACACTCTTCTCCCTACGGGTATGATGTACGCCGCCTTTACAATCATCGACCAAGGCAATAAGCTCTCAAAAAAAGGATGTTGGGATGAAACTCAATTCCATATTATTGCTGGCTAGCCTAGTCAGCTTGGGCACGTCCTGCAATATCTCTGCGCCGGCGTCGCCTACAAATCCTACCATTCCAGTCCCAACTACGCTCATACCTGTAATCCCAGCAACAAGCACCCCGCTTCCAAGTCAAACGGCTGCAGAAGCAACCCTCGCGCCAGGGACTTCGATGACTGGAGCTTATCTGACCTATCTGCGCGATCAGGGGAACGGGCAGGAATTTATTATGATGGACGCAGACGGAATAGGAGAGGTTGCATTTCCTTTCCTGATGAGTTCCAATATAAACATGCCTCCATCGCTTTCCAATCTGGTTTCACCGGATGGGACCTGGCTGGCTTTTTATACCGGATCTGCAGGGCAGGCTTTCGGCCATGTCGGTACAGATACAGCAGATTTGACGCTCAACCTGATGAACCTATCCAATACCGGGACACAGGCTGGGAGTACACAGGTCATCGTCCGCCTATTATCCACGGATTATCCCGCCAACTTTGCCCTGGCGGCCCAAGAGTTGGAATCTTCTGATTACAGCGCGCAGGGTTTGCAGGATGCTTTGGTGAGTGGGATCACCCAATCCATCGCTTGGTCACCGGACAGTCAACATCTGGCATTTGCCGGTCAAATGAATGGGTATTCGTCAGACTTGTATCTATATAACATCGCCGACGGAACCATTCAGCAATTGAGCAGCGGCCCGGAGGAAGTCCAGTGGATCGAATGGTCGCCGGATGGGAAATGGATCCTGGCTGCAAGCTCTTACTGGGTAGGAGAGGGAATGACGGTTGACCTTTTTGCAACCACGGTTGACGGGAAGATCGTCCACCGTTTGTTTGAAAACACCGGAATCGATGGCGGTCCGACCTGGATCAATGCACACGCGTTCCTGGTTTATCATTCTTCGAATGGACCTGGGAATTCCTGGCTGGAGCGGGCGGATATTGAAAACGGCAATGTAGACAAGGTATGGGATGGGTCGATTGATTCGCTGGCAATTGATACGTCTGGAGCCTGGCTGGCTTTGCATGATATGACGAGTGGGCTATTCCTACTCGACCTGGAAAATCTCAAGTCTACCAAAGTTCAGGGACTTGATGCGACACATGAATATGGGGCTAATCAGGGTATTCTTAGCATGAGTTCTGAACCTGGTCGGACATTTTTAACCAGAGATAACACTGGTCTGGGATTGTATTACCTTTCGACAAACGGGGTTTTGACATCAACAGGAACCAGTGCAGATCTATTCAGCGTCGCGCCCAATCATGCAGATTGGATTGCTGTAAAGGATAATATTCAAGAGTTGTCAGCTGGTGGCTCCCAAACCAGGAATTTCAATTTTCCGGATGGGACGAACAGAGGTAATTTCCAAAAAATACTTTGGCGACCAGATTCATCCGGAGTTTTCCTGGTCAGTTCTGATGGCAAGTTGTACTCGCTGGATCTTTCGTCGGGTCAATCCACAATAGTCGAATCACACTTATCAAATACGGGACCTGCAGGATTGGTCTGGGTTCGCAAATAGCCAGGCCTAGGAGGCATGTATGAAACCTAGAATTTCCTTGACCATAGCCCTGTCCATTCTTCTTCTGGCGATATTCGCATGCAATCCCCTGGTGTCGACCCCTCCCACTGCCTCTACAACTGCGGAACAGGCGACCCATACAATACAAACCCGAACCCTTCCTCCTCAACCATTACCTGAGGTGATAACCCCCTCGGCCGAGGAGCCGACAACTGAGGCGATAAATCCCACGAGCGAGGAGGCAACCGTTGAGACTGTGACCCCCTGGTCGACCATTGCCCCTCAGCCAGCTGGGCCGCCACAGCTGCCTCCCGGCAATCAGGTCCAACTGGATGAGATCCACATGGTCAGCCAGACCGAGGGTTGGGGGATTAGTGGGGGCATTCTTCTGATCACCGCGGACGGGGGCCAAACCTGGGTTGAGGCCACACCGAGTGCAGACGGGGTGGACAAAATTTACGGCGCCTTCCTTGACCGGCAGACTGCCTGGATCATTTTCTCGTCTGGCGGTCAAATTGATACAACATTGACGATCTATTTCACCACCGACGGAGGCCACACCTGGACCCACAACCAGGGCTCACCGATCACCACGAATGTTGTCGGTGACATCACCTGGGCCGAGTTCGCCGCACTTGACACCCAGAACGTCTGGGTGATGGTGCGAGGTGTTTACGTAGGGGCGGGCACGCACTACAACCATGAGCTCTTCCACACCACCGATGGTGGAGTGAGCTGGTGCTCCCTGGATGGCGAAATCAGTGACGATTACACTGGGATGGTCTTTGCTGATAAACAATTTGGCCTGCGCACCTTGCAGACCACCGGCGCCTACGGACCCGGGGCTCCTGCCTACGATATCACGACCGATGGGGGCGCCACCTGGGGGGGCCGCGAACTTCCGCCGCCACCCGAGTCACCCGACCTGTTCAATCAGTACCCTTATTGTGAAAGCTACCAACCTGTCCTGCTTTCGACACAATCCATCCACATGCTGATGGGCTGTTTCGACTACTACACTCCGCCCACACAATTCACAAGTTACCTGTACAGCAGCCAGGACGGCGGAACTACCTGGACGACTGTCCATCTTCCGGACAAGGTCCTGGCCTCAAACGACACTCTGATCTATTTTGATGCCGACCATGCCATGCTGCTTGGCAGGGATATGTACAAGAGTGCGGATGGCGGTAAGACCTGGTCCTATATACAGACGGTCACCTGGGACGGGCAATTCACTTTTGTCGACCCGCAGCACGGCTGGGCGACAGGCGGGGCAGAAGGCGATAAGGCCCTGGTGAGTACTGTCGACGGCGGCAAGAAATGGACTTTGATCAAGCCAACCACGGCCAAGTGAGGCGGGGCGGATAACGGGGGACGCGCGCGTGCAAAGTCTAAACGAAGAGGAACGAATAGCCTCTTTTAGCCCCGCCATTTAACGCTGGCAAGAAAATCCTGACCAAAATCGTCAGGACAGGCGGGGCAGGCGAAAAGAAACGGAGGAACAAGTCAGCAGAAGATTCTCGGGGGGGACAACTGGACGTTCCGAGGGGAGAAAAAGAGGCGAATTGTAACTTCCAGAACCCCTGTGTGCTTCGAGGTCTTCTTCATTTTTAAGGCATCCAGCTGCGATGGATCCCGCCGGGGTGACAAGCAAAGGCTTCGAGCTCAACCATGCCCGAAGCTAACGAATTCGACAGGAAGCCGCCTCTACCAGGGAATTGGCCCGGGGAGCGCGGTTTCTTTAATTCTCTTTGGTGGTTAGGATGTCTGGATTCGTTTCAGCTTAGGATATGTCCGAATCTCCTACAACAAATCATCCAAAAGATCCATCATTTCCTGATCCCCCCCTGCTGGAGGAGCCCAATCAACCTGAACGACTTCCGTCCCCTGCTGCTCCAGGCTCACACCGAAGAGTTTCAAACCCAGATTGATCGCGATAACAGGTCCGGATAACAGTTTATTGACCAACGTTTCCATATCGCCCTCTATCCCTGTCCAAGGAGTTCGGAACAAGCTGCGGACGCAAGAGCATTGCTACGAAAAACAAGCGCGCCCGCTTCCTGGAGCATTTTTATCTGAAAATTCATATCCTGCGGATCAGCTTCAGTCCCACAGACCGAGGCCACAACGGTTAATGCAGCGCCGCGCTGCAGGTAGACCCGTTTGGCTTCCAAAATCGCGTCAAGCAGTTCGCCCACCGGATCCATAGAAGCGTTGTAACCCAAGATGAAATCAAGATAAAGTACTGCCACCTGGGGGTCGCGGCTTTCAGCCAGAATCCGTCGCTTGCGCAGTGTTCCATCGATCATGGGATGCGGTTTGCCGACCGTGTAAAAATCATCCCCCATATCAACAATGGTATGCATAACACTATGGTCCGGATCATCTAGTTGGTATTTTTGATCGAATGGACTGTTGGAATAAATGGTATAGCCGGCCTCAAGCAGGATCTGCTGCGACTGATAACAGAACGTTCCCCCAGCCAGAATGCCCCGCAGGTATTTTTGTTCAGGCAACCGGACTTTCTTCTCTTTTCGAATGGCTGCCAATTCTTCGGAGGTCAGGACCCCAGCAGGCATGACGGCCTGTTCATTAGTGCACATAATGGCGATGCGAACGGCATCATCAATGGTGCGAGCATGCTGAAGGTTGGGTATCCCGGAGATCAAACCGGGATCAACTCCCAGAAAACAACCTACCACTGGTTTCTTTAAAGTCTTAACTCTCTCTAACAGGGCAGACAAGGTGCCGGCCGCGGGCGGTTTTGATATTATCGCGATAAGACGAGTCTGCGAATCCGCCTCCAAAGCATCCAAGGCTGCGAGGGTGGTCAGCCCCTTGATCTTCCCGGAAAGATCGTGGCTACCGGTCCCGATGGCATGGGAAATCCCGGAGCCGGCATTATGAACCTGGCTGGTGAATTCCTGCAGCCCGGTCCCGGCGACCCCGACAGCCCCAATCGGACCTCGCCGTACAACATTGGCAAAGCCGATCCCGACGCCGCCAATTAGACTAGTGCCACAATCGGGTCCCATCACCAGCAGGCCTCGCCCAGCGGCGATCTGTTTTAACTCCAATTCGTCTTGAATGGAAACATTATCGCTGAAGAGGAAAACGTTCAGTCTGGCTTCCAGGGCTTTTTTTGCCTCCCGGGCAGCGTATTCTCCGGGGACAGAGATGACCGCCAGGTTGGCATTGGGCTTTTGGGACAGAGCATCTTCGAGGGTTCTAACAATTAGAGAGGGGGTATTTTCCTGAAGTGCCTCCAGCCATTCGTCCAACCGCCCGAGAACATTTTCCACGATGGCGGGGGATTCAGCAATGACCGCCACGATCAAATCGTTGGGCTGGGCGGCATCGATCTGGATGTCCTTAACTCCAACATCCAATAAGAGTTGTTTGTTGGTTGGGCTGCCCATCAAAACAGCGGTTTGCTGGACACCTTTGACTTCCGAGATGCGCCGGTTGACACTCATCAGGAAGACCGAATCATAATATTGGTTCTTACGGATCACAAAACCGGAGGCCATGTCAATTCCTTTTCTGTTTAATAATTAACTATTTGCCAACATCGTATTTCCTGCCGAAGGCGATCAAGGCTTTCTTGAAGCATTCAAGGGGAGCGCGCACCATGCCGGCGCCGATCTTCGGGTAGCCCGGATCTTTGTGAGCGATCGCAGTATCGATGATGGGGGTGATACCGGTTTGCACCACCTTACGGATGTCGATCCCGATCGAGGTCCCAGCGAAGCCAAGGGCAGGCATCCGATACGTCGGATGGGTGGAGACCGTGATCTTTTTCATTTCCCGGGAATATGCCAGGGCATCATCCGGAGTTCCGCCAACCAAGCTGAGGATCCCAGGTGCTCCC
>Ga0209048_10007111_pt1 | contig 10375 bp, 11 predicted proteins | sample FrelakmetCRP12CR_FD_187146 | JGI IMG/M metagenome (GOLD analysis project Ga0209048, IMG submission 187146) | Freshwater lake sediment microbial communities from the University of Notre Dame, USA, for methane emissions studies - CRP12 CR (SPAdes)... | ecosystem: Environmental > Aquatic >... | reverse complement strand
GGCAAGGATCTTCACGTCGACCTTCCGGTCAGCAAAACCGTGATCGCATCGCGCCTCAACATCTCGCCGGAGACATTCTCCCGCGTCCTGCACGAACTTTCCGCCGCTGGGCTGATCACCGTCAAGGGCAAGAATGTCACCATCCTCGATATGAAAAAACTGCGTGATTATGGTGATTACGGCCAATAGTGCTAATGGCTGGTCCCAGCCGAGCGGGTGATCTTGTTGTAGACGTTGTATTTGCCGGAGGGCTTGTTCATCGGCAATCGCTTGATCTCCTTGAGCGTGGCTGCATCGTAGATCACCAGTGCCCCGTCATTTTCCCAGATGCTTACCAACGCATATTTGCCATCCCGCGTGAACTCCACGTGCGCTGCGGTCTTGCCCGGTGCCGGGCGAAGAATCCGGACCACTTCCAGAGTGCGCTTATCGATGATATGCATGACATCCCGGCTCGCCGGATCGTTGCTGTTAAAGCCGTCAGTCCAGGCATAGGGCGTATTTTCGTGGCTGCGCATGAAGAAGCCTGGCCCCAGTGTCTTGATCTGCTTTACGGTCTGCCAGGTGTTCATGTCGATTACACTCACCAGTGACTCTTTCAGGTTGGGGGTGGCCATCACCGGCCTGCCCTGGTATTCCCAGGTAATGCCGGAGCCAAGGTGAGGCATGCCCGGCAGATCGATCTCCGCCACCTTCCGGCCGGAGTCTAGATCGAGCACTTGTCCCATCTGCCCGCCGCGGGTCGCACCGATCAGGTGGCGATAGGACTGGTCAAAAAAGAAGTCGTCAAAATAATCCTCCACCTGAATACGACGGATCGGAAAATCCGTGGCCGTATAGGAAATCTCCCATACTTCTTTGACATCCTTGAGCGCAGCGACAAAGCTGCCTCGCGGCTCGGCCTGGTATACCGCGGAAATGCGCGAGCTTTTGCCATTTTTATCCAGGGTGGGAATCACCTTGATCAGCGTCAGATCCTCAGCATCCAGCAAAACCAGGGAATGCGGCAGGTAGTTCCCCACCAGCACCGTCTTGCCGTCGCCGGACACGGCGAGGTTGCGAGTGTTGATGCCGGCACGCACTTCCGCCACCATTTTCAGATTGTAGATATCGAACTTGCTGATCCAGCCGTCACGCGAGGCAAAATAGACAAAGCGCCCATCCGGGCTGAACTTCGGGCCACCATGCAAGGCAAAGCGGGTCTGAAAGCGATGGATCGGCTCAAATTTGTCACCATCCAGAATGGTCGCATGGTGATCGCCCACTTCCACCACCACAAATAAATTTAGCGGGTCTGCATCAAATACGGGCTTCCCCGGCAGGCTCCCGGAGGGCACATGCTGAAGATGCGAGGTAATAATCTCATCTGCCCCCCACACCGGTACCCTGGCTAACGGCTGGTAGATAAAATCTACCAGCGCCTGGATTTCATCCTTGGAAAGTTTGCCGGCAAACCCCAGCATCTGCGAGGCGTTGCGTCCCTCCGCGATAGTCTTGAAAGCTTCCGGGCGGCGCAATCGCGCCAGGTTTTCCGGTAGCAATGCCGGTCCGATGCCTCCCAGCCGATCGCTGCCGTGGCAGGAAACACAATGCTCGGTAAAGCTCTTTGCCGCATCGGCGTAGGCTAACCAACACCACGATGGTATGGAAAGAATGCAGAGAAAAATGAGTTTTCTGATCATTTTCAACCTTCGACAACTTCGGCACTGGCGATGCCGATTTCCTCATCATCCAGATAACAGGCCGGATCTTCCGCCCACGGGTCACCGCTCACCTGCCAGGCGCGCACCCGGGTATTGCCGCCGCAGATGTCGAAGTGCTTACACTCGCCACAGCGTCCGCCGACCTTGCGCGGGTGCGCCTTCAGTCCGGCCATGATGGGGTCGGAAATATCCATCCAGATTTCCGAGAACGGCCGCTCGAGCACATTGCCGAGATTGTAGTTCCACCACATGGTATCGGGGTGAACATTGCCGAGATTGTCGATATTGGCGACATTTACCCCGGACGAATTACCGCCCCACTGCACCAGTTTGGCGCGAATATGGCCTTCGAGATGGGGGAAATGCTGCCGCACCCAGAACAGCAGATACGCCCCGTCGGCGTCATTGTTGCCGGTGACGAATTCCTTGTGCCGGCCCTCCTGCTGATAGCGCCAGCAGGTGTCGAACAGCAGATCCATCGCCGATCGGGTTGCCTGGTGGAATACGTCATGCTTGCGGTTCTTGTTACCTCGGCCGGCATAGTTGAGGTGCGACAGGTAAAACTTGTCCAGATCTTCTTCTTCCATCAATCGCAGGAGTCCCGGCAAATCATGCGCATTATCCTGGGTCAGGGTGAAACGAATACCAACCTTGATACCTCGTGACTTGCACAGGCGAATGCCGTGCATGGACGCATCGTAGGCCCCTACCATGCGGCGGAACTTGTCGTGGGTTTCCTGAATGCCGTCCAGGCTGACACCGACGTAATCGAATCCAACTGCGGCAATGCGGTCGATATTGCTTTCGTCGATCAGGGTGCCGTTGCTCGACAGGCCGACGTAAAAACCCATCGCCTTGGCACGGTGGGCGATGTCGAAGATATCGGGCCGCAGCAGCGGCTCGCCTCCAGACAGGATTAGCACCGGCACACGAAAGCGCTTGAGGTCATCCATCACGGAGTAAACGTCGGCGGTGGACAGCTCGCCGGGGAAATCCTTGTCCGCCGAAATCGAGTAGCAGTGCTTGCAGGTGAGGTTGCAGCGCCGAATCAAATTCCAGATCACCACCGGTCCGGGCGGGTTGCGCTTAGGCCCGAGCGGGGTGGGATGAGCTATTTCCTGCATGAATTGGGAAATGCGAAACATAGTTAACCTCTGGTAATGGGTAATGAGTGAGGGGCGATGGGTACAAACCACCCTTCACTCATCACTCTTAACTCATTACTCCTCACCCGCTTATCCGCAACCCGGTTTTTTTCAGGATGCGCGTGCTGTAAAGAATATCGTGGCCGCGATCGGCATCACCCAGCAGCTCGGCGATTTGATGCACTTGCGCCTCCACTTCGGGCTTGTCGTGGCCATGCACCATGGCAAAGAAATTGTAAGGCCAATCCGGCAAGTGACGTGGCCGCTGGTAACAATGGCTGACGAAATCCAGCGCCCCGACACGTTCGCCGAATTCATCCACCTTCTCATCCGGCACATCCCACACCGTCATGCCATTAGCCTTGTAACCCAGGGCGTAATGATTAGGCACCATTCCGATGCGGCGGATTATGCCGGTTTCGAGCATGCGGCGCATGCGCGCCATCACCTCTTCGGGGGAAATGCCAACCTGCCGGGCAACTGCATGATAGGGCTGCGGCTCAAGAGGCAGGCCGGACTGAGTGGCAAGGATGATCTGCCGGTCTATCCCATCTATAAAAGATTCAGGCCCATCGTTCACAGGTTCCGTGTTCATGCCGTAAGCTGTAGTCCAACAAAATATTCCTTGATCTTCGGCATATCGTAGACCGGGTAGCCGGTTTCCCGCTCAATTTTTGTCAGCGCCTCCACATGGGCTTGCGGTGTCTCGGTGGCAAGCACGAACCACATGCTTAGGATGTGGTCGCGTGCGTAGTTGTGTGCAACCTCCGGCATCGCGTTGACGATTTCCGCCACCCGTTCAAAATCTCCCACAGGGATTTTCATCGCCGCCAGGCTCAGGCTTCCGCCCATGCGCTCGGCGTGGTACATCGGGCCGAAGCGGGATAACACCTTGTTTTCCAGAAGACAGGCTATGCGTGCGATCAGTTCCTGTTCGGTAATATTGAACCTCGCCGCAACCTCAGCAAATGGGTGCTCGCTGATCGGGAATCCGCCTTGCAGGTCGTTGATAATTGCCCGGTCCAACTCGTCCATCGACAAACTCAACCCCCGCTGGCCGCGCTGCGCTGGGCAGGGTGATCAGTTTCCTGTCCGTTGGCCACATAGCGGGCACCGCACTGCTTGAAACGGCGCTGGCTGAACAGCACTTCGTGGGGAACGTCATGGAGGCCGCATTGCTCCTCCAGTTGCGCGACCAGGCTCAGCACCTCGTCACGGTCCCGGCCATGGATCATGCAGAACAGGTTATAGCGCCAGGCAGGCAGGCGCCGTGGCCGCTGGTAGCAAAGGGTAACGAAATCGAACTTGCCGATGCAATGTCCCAGCGCGCTAATCAGGTCGTCAGGAATATCCCATACCACCATTGCATTGGCACGATAGCCGAGTTCGTGGTGACGCACCACCACCCCTATGCGCTTGATGACGCCCTGCTCCTGAAGCTGTGTCAAGCCGACGATCACTTCGCCTTCAGAAAGACCGATGCCCTCGCCTATCTTGGCAAAGGGCCGCGACACCAGCGGCAGCCCCTGCTGAACAGCCCCAATCAGCGCGGTTTCGGACGGCTGTGGCACCGCCGTAGCGACAGCATGGTGCAGCATATCCCTAGGCGTACGCCGGCTTTCTGTGCGTCTCCCCTTATGAGGTTGCGTTAAGTCGAAACCCAGATCGATATGGTAGTCCTCAAGCATCGGCAAATGCAGCACCGGGCAGCCGGTACGGTGCTCGATCTCGGTCAGCACCTCGCGCACCCGCGCCTCATCGGCGGCGACGACGACAAACCACAGGTTGTAATGATGCTCGCGTTCGTAGTTGTGATTCACTTCGTCGTAGCTGCTGACCAGCTGAGCCGCTTCTTCGAGCTCGCCGGCGGGAACCGCAATCGCGGCAAGGGAACTGGCGCCTATGCTGTGCGGCCTGAAGACCGCCCCGACCCTACTTACCGCACCGCGCGCCTGAAGCTGCGCAAGCGTTTCCAGCACCTGCGCTTCAGTTGTTCCCAGACGGCCGGCCATTACTCCAAAGGGCGCCGCAACCAGCGGAAAATCACGCTGGAAATCATTGAGCAGATGGAGTTCGAGTTCAGTCATTTGGATTTTGCAGGCAACATTTGTAGACATAGTTTGCATCAGCCGTTCGGTATGAACCTTGCTCTAGGTCAAGTTACCGATCATTTTCCGCTGTCACAATCCTGTCCGGTGAGCTCGTGGCGTAAAGAAAATACCGCTGGGTTTATCGACTGGCAATTCACCGATTTTTTCGAACGTTTCGGTATCGTAAATCTTCACTCGGTCTTCATCGCGCACCGAAATCCAGACCTGTTCTCCTCTGGGCGTGAACTCCAAGTGCAGCACCCCTTTGCCTGGTTGTAGCGTTTTCACTATAGTACGGCTTGGCACATCGATCACCTGGACCACCTCATTGTGGGGAAATGCATAATTTACCCATACCTGTCGATTATCAGGCCGAGCCACCACAAACACTGGCTGTCCATAAACAGAAATACGGCCCACTTCTTTCCAGTTACCCTGGTCGACGACCAGTACCTCGTGACGTCCCACTGCCGGCACCAGCAATTCGTTCCCGGTAGCTGCCCAGCCTTCCAGGTGCGGCATCTTGTAAACCGGCAGCTTCTGCTCGCCCTTGCCGTAGCCGTTCAGCACTCGCTTCACGCCCACCTGAGGATTCCACAAGTCGAGCAGTGCCAGGCCATCCTCACCGAACAGCCCGGCCAGATAGTAGCGACCGTCGGCGGTAATCATCGCGTCATAAGGTTCCTTGCCGACATTTTTGAATTTGGTCAACGCGGGCTGGGTCGGCACGCGCAGATCGGCCAGCCAAATTTCACCGGCTTCGAACAGGCTGAACACGAAGCGGTTACCCGGCGCATCCACCAGCCCGATCACCTTGGACAGCTTGCCGTTATCATCCAGCGCGGGAATGTCAGCCACCAGTTCGAGCGTTGCCGCATCGAATATTTTCACGCCACCGGGGGTGTAGTTGGCCACCGCGACCAACTTGCCATCCTGCGAAATCGCGCCGCCAATACTGTTACCCGACTGCATCACGCGCTTGACGATACGCATTTCAAGCAAATCGACCTTGGTCAGGCCGCCATCACGGCCAAAAATATAGGCATAGCGCTCATCGCGGGAATAATTGACCGAGGCATGGGACAGGTCGCCCAGGCCTGTGATTTGCCCTAGCCGTGTCTGGCCAGTGGTTTCCACCACCTGAATACTCCCCACGGCGCGCTCGATCACTACGCCAAGGTCGCCGGTGCCGCGCAGGGGTGTAGAAGCACAGCCTTGCAAAAACATCAGCAGGAGAAAAAAGGGAATCGCAGTCAACTTGTGCATTTCAGGGTAATCCTTTCATCAGGGTGTCCACTATCCAGGCGGCCTCTGCATCGGTCAGAAAAGGATTCCAGGGCGGCATCGGAGTGCCGCCGCGGCCATACAGAATAGTTTGCTTGAGCGCCTCTGGGGATTTTTCCTTGAGTGCCACGGGCGTTAGCGGCAATCCCAATCCGCCCTCGAGGCGTAAACCATGGCAGGAACCGCAATCCTGACGCACCAGATTGAGCAATTCCGTCTGACGCGCAGAAGAAGGCAAATCGGCAAAAGCCAAACTTGGGAAAACCATAGCGAGCAATAATGCACTGATTTGGCAAATCCGGGAAAATCTATTCGGCAACTTCCACGACTCCGGTCATTTCATGGTGAGGGCCGCACAGGTAAGGGTAAACGCCCGGATTTTCAAAAGTACGCTGCCAGGATTCTTCCGGAAATAAACGGTCCGATTCGGGAAGGCCTTCTTTTTCAAACAAGATAGAATGGTTGTTGCGCTTTTCGTTGTTGACCCACTTGACCGTGGTGCCAGGTTTGATTTTTACCCGCTGCGGAATAAATTGCATCTTCTCGATACTGACCTCCACAATCTCGCCAGCTCCCGCCAGAGTAGCAACCAAAGCAAAGGTGGCCGCAGCATTTTTGGCCATTGCATCCACAAAGCGTTTTCTCATCATTCGTTCCTTTTCACCAAACAGGGGCGCCCGAAAAGCATGCGGGCAAGCCCTGGATCAATGAATATCAGCAGGCGTGAATGTGAGCGGAAACCTTGGTTCCCGCCAGAATGCCCGCTTATTGCTTGACCACATTAACTCCGGCGCCCGGATTATCCAACCCCAGCATGTAGCCAAAGGAAACATAATGGTAACGGCCTACAGTATAGTCATCATGAATGGCGAAGCCGAAATTGTATTCCTTGCCTGTCTGCAACGTCACGTCGCCATCACCGCCGCTGAGCTTACGCGTAAAATTTACCGTCCAGGTATCGCCATTTAACTCACCCTTGGCCTCCTGCAGCGCCTTGCCACCTTCCATTACGCGCTTGTCTGCGATATGTCCATCGACCATCTTCTGTCCACTGCCACTCCTGAACTGGAAGAGATCGAAAAACTTGCCCGTAGCCAAATTACCGTCTTTAACATATTTGGTTTTCTTGTCATCCTTAACACCGGGCATGGTGCGCACGTCGTTATGACAAGTCGCCCAGCAACCCCCCGTGGAATCAAACTCGACCTTGCCGATTTCTTCCAGCATGACCGCCAGCTTGAGGGGGTTATCAGGATCCATCTTGTTGCCACTAAGAAAGCCGGTATTCTTCCAGGTGAAACGTAGATACAGGTTATCAGCATCATGAGATGCCTGCACGCTCACCGGAATACTGCCCGGCTTGCCCTTGATAGGGTTGGGTTCAAGTGCCGTGTTCTTGGATTTTTCCCCGGCAAGTATTTTTGCTCCAATTTCGGCCGACTCGTTCATCCCGGTTTTCTCATCGATATGGCAGCCCGTGCAAGGTTCGCCCCTTTTGACGGCCTTTGCACCCCCATGTTCGGTGCCCGTCAGTATCCACTCCATCCCCGAACTACCCGGAAAAAACACAACAATTTTCTTGACAGGCGCCTGGCCCACATCGGCGGCGAATACAGGCCCAATGGCACCCGCCATGGCCAGACTTAATGTAGAAACAGCAATCAGAGACTTGATCATCACTTTCCCTTTATCACAATTGATTTCACAACCATTGAACAAAATTACTTACATTCATTCTCTCAAGAATGCATCGGGGAGCATACGCTCCCCGTGCATCATCAATCAGGCAAGTTGTCTGGGCATATTCCCTTCAAACAATTCCACCGTCCTGGCGCTTTTGAATCAGATCCTACTCAGTCTTTATTCTGGCGCGCCTTCGGGTAGCTTATGTGCAATGCCCTTATGGCAGTCTATACAAGTCTTGCCAGAGCCTGGCTCTGCGGCCTGAGTATGTTTTTTCTTGGCCATTTTGTCTTGCACCTCCATTTTCATCCCCACGTAGCTATGGCAGTTGCGACATTCGCGCGAATCCGAGCCCTTCATTCTGGCCCATTCATGCTTCGCCAATTCCAGCCGCTTGGCCTCGAATTTTTCCTTGGTATCGATGGAGCCCGTCAGCTTGCCCCATACTTCCCCGCTCGCCTGGATCTTGCGCTGCATCTTGTGAATCCAGTCCTTGGGCACGTGGCAATCGGAACAGACAGCGCGCACGCCGGTGCGATTCGAAGCATGGATGGTTGTTTTGTATTCCTGATAAACGGTATTTTTCATCTCGTGGCAGGAAAGACAAAACTCGAGTGTGTTAGTCGCTTCCATCGCGGTATTGAAACCACCCCAGAAAATGATACCCGCAATGAAGCCCCCGCCCAGCAACGTCAACAACGAATAACGGGCGCTAGGGCTACGCAGCGTCGCCCACCAGCCTTTACTAGAATATTGTGCATCCGACATACCGAACCCTTTAATTTAGTGCTACATCCGCATTCAACTAGTTGAAATGCCGTATTCCTGAACACGCCATACGGCGCCATTCTCAAATGATCAACAACTCAATTTTTCTCGAAAGAAAACCTGGGAAGCTTGCGCCTCCCAGGCGTCATCGATCAAACCAGTGTCATGCGTATTACTTGAAGCTGCCGTAATAATGAATAACGGCTTCAATACCAGCCTTGTCGAGTTCTTCCAGCTTCGGTTTCATCTTTTTGGCCATAGGCCGCTTACCTTCAGTGAAGAACTTGATTTGCTCCTCCAGATAAGCCATCTTCTGGCCCGCCAGAATACCAGAATCATCACTTGCCACACTGCCACCTTCAGAATGGCACTTTTCGCAAAGTTTATCGTGAAGCGCTTTACCCTTCTTCGCCAATGCTGGATCAAACTTCTGCGGAGTACGAACAAATTTCTGCTCGGCAAAAGAGTCGGCAATTTGCTTGATATCAGCGTCGCTCAGATCCTTTACCGCCTGACACATATCTGATTTGCTGCCCTTCTTGGCGCCGCCAGGAATCTTGACCTCCGGGCAGGGACGTTCCTTGCTCTTGTATAACTTCAAGGCACTCGTCATATATTCTGCGGAATAGCTGCTGATATTCGGAATAGCCGCCTCCGTGCTGGAGCCACCCTTGCCATGACAGCCGACACAACTCTCGGTCAGCTTGCTCACATCGGCGCTTGCGCCTGTTGCAACAGAAAAGCCAAATAGGGTGCCAACCGCCAACAATGCGTATCCAGTGTAATTTTTCATCATAATCTGCCACCGTTCCAATATTATTAATAACACCCTTTAAGGGTCAAAAACCCGGGGAACCAGCCCCGGGTTCAACCTGACAATTAGTAAATGTCGTGCTGAGTATTGTACATGTTGAACTTGCCAGTCGGCGTAATCAGCTTGGGATCCTTGATTACAGCCTTCAACTTGAGCGTCTTGTCGTCCAGAATCACGATCGCGGACGGCTCTGTCTTACCAGCCCAGATTGAGTACCAGACCTCGGTGCCGTCAGCGTTGTATTCGGCTTGTACCGCACGCTTGACCGCTTTGGACTCGGGCAAATCAGCCATTTTGGCAACGTTGATAATGACCGGCGGTTTATCCAGGTTCTTGATGTCATACACGGTCACCGATTCGGCCAGTTCCTTTTCTGGGTTCAGCGGTGCATCTGCCCAAAGATGGCTGGACTTCGGATGCGTCTTCACGAACAGCGAGCCGCCACCATGGTTCTTCAGCTCCTGCACGACTTTCCAGGCGTACTGTTTGTGCTTCACCGGGTCGGTACCGATCAGAGAGATCACGTCCGCGCCCAAGTGGCTGGTTGCCCATACTGGGCCGAACTTGGGATGCACGAAGTTTGCACCACGGCCTGGGTGAGGACGTGCCTTGGTATCTACCAGCGCAGCCAGCTTGCCGGTCTTGGTGTCGACAACCGCAACTTTGTTGGAGGCGTTTGCCGCCACCAGGAAATAACGCTTGGTGGAGTCCCAGCCGCCGTCATGCAGGAACTTGGCAGATTCGATGGTGGTTTCCTTGAGGTTTTTCAGATCGGAGTAATCCACCAGCCTGATCATGCCGGTTTCCTTGATGTTGACCACCCATTCAGGCTTGCCCTCGGTCGCCACGATAGAGGCCACGCGTGGCTCCGGATGGTACTCACCATCC
>Ga0209048_10007110_pt1 | contig 10376 bp, 7 predicted proteins | sample FrelakmetCRP12CR_FD_187146 | JGI IMG/M metagenome (GOLD analysis project Ga0209048, IMG submission 187146) | Freshwater lake sediment microbial communities from the University of Notre Dame, USA, for methane emissions studies - CRP12 CR (SPAdes)... | ecosystem: Environmental > Aquatic >... | reverse complement strand
CGGCTACGCGGTGGACGCCCAGACGGTGTCGTTGTCGCCCACGCTCTCGGGATCCATCTCCGACCTCCGCGTCACCCGGTTGGGCGATGACGGGCTGATACTCCGCTGCGCCAGCGTCACGAGCACGACCTCGCTGGACCTGATCCTGCGGGGCGAGGTCGACAGCTTGGTGCTCCAGAATCCGAAGCTCACGTTCCGGATCGGGGCGGGGAAGGGCGCCGGCCCCGACCTCTCGTTCCTGGCCAGGCTGCCGCGGGTGCGCCGCCTCGAGATTCAGAACGCCGAGGCGCGCTTTCCGATCGAGGGCGGGCAGCACGTCGAGCTGACCGGTCTCAACCTGACCGTCAAGGACTTTGCCTCGAAAACGGGCGGCAGCATCGCGGTGCAGACGCGCTTCGCCGTGACGACCCAGGGGGATGCGGCCATCGCGGCGCGCGGGACGCTGAAGGGCGACTTCTTGTTGACCGCGGCGTATCCCCGGCCGTACGGAACGGGGCGCATCGAGGTCGTCGTCGACTCCGGAACCTACGCCAGCGCGGGTCGGTCTCTTGCTCTGACGGGTCTGGCGCTGGGGTTCGATCTGGCGTATGACCGGCCCACCGAGACGCTGGCTCTCACCCGGCTGCGTGGGGAGAGCAAGGAGCTGGGCGTCGTCGAGGGGGCCGCCCGGGTGGTGATGCAGGGGGATCTGCCGTGGCACGCGAACCTGTCCGTGGCGTCTATTGACTTCGCCCAGGTATTTGGCCTCCTCAAACCCTTCCTCCCGCAGGACTATCGGACCTGGACGATGCAGGGGCAGGGCGCCGTCGCGACGGAGCTGCAGGGGACGTACGCCGGCGACCGGCCATCGCTCCAGGGGCAGGTGACGTTCACGTTCAGCCAGGGCGGCTTCAGCTCCCCGGACAGCACCACCGCCGCGCAGGGGGTGAGCGGTCGGATCATCCTGAAGCTCCGATATGCCCCGTCCGACGAGCGGCTGGCGGTCAACCTCCGTACGGAACAGCAGGACGGGGAGTACCTGTGGAGAACCTTCTACGGCAATCTGGGGGGCAAGCAAGCGTCGCTCACGGCGGAGGGCGGCGTGTCGCTCGGCGGAGACCGGGCGTTTGATCTGACCGGCTCGCTCGACGTCTTCCAGACCGGAGACTACGCGTTTCGTGCCGGCGGGACCAGGGACGCCTGGGTGTTCCAGTTCGCGGCCGCCGAGGTGTCGCACGACCGGCTCCTCGCCCTCTTTCTCCGGGAGTCACTCAAGGACCTCTCGCCGCGCCTGGCCGACCTCTCGGCGACCGGTACGTCAGCGCTGGAGGCCGTGGTGCGGTACGATGGCACGGCGACGACGATCGTGGGAACGTACCGGATGGCCGGGGCGACGATCCAGGCGCCGGCCCTGCCGCTCGCGCTCCACGAGATGGCGGCGCACCTCCCTTTTGACCTGGTGCATCCGGCATCGGCCGCCGGGCCTGCTCCCACCGCCGGCGCGCCGGGATTCATCCAGGTCGGGGCCGTCCAGGGAGAGCGTCTGGCGGTCGAGGGGCTCCGGATTCCGGTCCTGATCCGGCGCAACCGGTTGGAAGTGCCGGAGCCGGTGGCCGCCCCGTTCTTCGGGGGGACCATCCATTTGTTCGGGATCGCCGTCGACGACGTGCTCTCCTTGGATGCCGGTCAGTTCGGGGCGCGGGTCGACGGCGTTGACCTCGGCCGGCTAAGCCGGAGCATGACCGGCGTCGAGTACCCGGGCACGATGGATGCCGACTTCGGCCTGATGCGGTACGCGCACGGTCGGGTGACGTCCCAGGGGAAGGTGATGGTGCGCCTCTTCGGCGGCGAGGTGGAAGCCGTCAACCTCTTCGCCGAGCGTCCGGCGTCCCTGGCGCAGCGGATCGGCGGCGACATCGCGTTTCGGAACATCAATCTCGAGGAGGTCACGAAGCGGATCGCGATCGGCAAGATGACGGGGATCGTCCAGGGGTCGCTGCGGGATCTCGTGATAGAGTACGGGCAGCCGGCACGCTTCGTCTTGGAGGTGGAGTCGGTCGAGACGCCGGGCGTCCCGCAGCGGATCAGCACGGACGCGATCGAGAGTATCTCGATCCTCGGCACCGGCGCCGACAGCGCACTGAACCGCGGGATCACCCGGTTTTTCCGGGACTACCCGTACCGTAAAATCGGCTTCCGTTGCGTGCTCACCAACGATCAGTTCTCCGTCAACGGGACCATCCACGAGGGCGGGACGGAGTACCTGGTGCGGCGCGGTTTCCTGCGCGGGGTTGACGTGGTGAACCGGAATCCGGAGAATGTGATCAGCTTCAAGGATATGCAAGAACGCGTCGGGCGGCTCGCCCGGCCATCCCAGACGGAGCCCGTCGGGGTCGAAGTGCACTGACCCGGCGCCAGGCGCGGCCCGATTGGGGTGTGCGCTGCGGTGGGAACGAACGAACGCACGCAGGCCGATAGGAGGCAACCATGGGTGGGAAGCGGCGATGGCTGATCGGGCTCTTGATGGTTCTACTCGTGTCGTGCGTGACGGTGAACATCTATTTCCCGGCGGCGGCCATTCAAAAGGCGGCCGATCAGATCGTGGACGATGTCCGCAATATCCCGGAGCCGGCGCCGGGCCCGAAACCGGAGCAGAAGCCGGACAAGTCCAGCCTGCTGGATCGAGTCCGGGTGGTCCGGCTGGGACCGGCCGAGGCGCAAGCGGCGGCGGTGGATCTGAACGTCTCGACACCGGCGATCCGGAATATCCGGGCGTCGCTCGCTAACCGGTTCCCGCAGCTGCAGCCGCTCTACGCCAAGGGGGCGATCGGCGAGACGAGCACCGGCCTGATCGCCGCTCGGGACATTGGCGCGCTCTCGCTCAAGGAGAAGGCCGACCTGAACCGCCTGGTGGAGCAGGAGAATGCCGACCGCCAGGCGCTCTACACCGAGATCATCCGGGCCAACAGTCTCGACCCAGGCCAGCTGGGCGAGGTGCAGCGACTGTTCGCCAACAGCTGGCGCGATAAGTCCGCCCCGGGGTGGTGGATCCAGCAAAATAACGGTCAATGGGGGCGGAAGTAGGGCCTCACCACACGACGGCCGGTTCCCGTTCGCCCTTGACACTCTCCGACCCGATACAGTATAGACCTGCTCACACCAGGGGGCGTCATCGCATGCTGCCAAGGGGCCCACGCCGGCCAGAATCCTCCCGCAGGCGACCCGCATGAGCGCGTCGCCGTCCGTGTCGGGCGCTGCCCGCCCCTACTCGGCCCCCGTCCGCTGGCTCCTGCGCGCCCGGCACGTTCTGCTCAGCTTCCTGGTGCTGTTCCTGGTCTGGGAGATCTTGGTGCGCCTGCTGCGGGTGCCGATGTACCTCTTGCCCCCGCCCTCCAAGATCGTTGCGGACTTCCTGGTCCGCTGGCCCCGCATGGCGCAGCACACCCTCATCACCACGCAAGAGATCCTGGCCGGGTATTTCGCGGCCGTCGCCATCAGCATCCCGTTGGCTCTGACGATCGCCCACTCCCGCCTGATGGAGCGGTCGGTCTATCCGGTCATCGTGTTCTTCCAGATCGTCCCCAAGATCGCCATCGCCCCGCTCTTCATCATCTGGTTCGGATTCGGCTTCACACCCAAGCTGCTCCTGGTCTTTCTGCTGTCGTTCTTTCCCATCGTGGTGAGCAGCATCGCCGGGTTCAAGTCCGTGGATCCGGACATCATGGACCTGGCCCGCTCCACGGGGGCGAGCACGTGGATGATCTTCCGGAAGATCCGATTCCCCGCCGCGCTTCCGAGCATGTTCACGGGGCTCAAGGTCGCGGCAGCGCTCTCGGCCACGGCGGCGGTGGTAGCGGAGTTCGTCGCCTCCGACAAAGGGCTCGGCTATCTCCTGCTGGAGTTCAACGGCGATCTCAACACGTCCATGGTCTTCGCGACGATCGTCGTCCTGAGCATCGTCGGTCTGCTCCTCTATTACGGAGTGGAGATGATCGAGCGGATCGCCATTCCCTGGCACGCCTCCATGCAGGAGGAGGTCCGGGACACGGACTATCTCTAGCGGTGTGGCCCGGCGGACGGACCGCCGGGTGTGGTCGGCGCGTGCGCCCCTTTCAGGGGATGTGGGACGTTCCACAGAAGAGGAGGACTGCCATGAAGCGTGGACATCTGGGTGCGATGTGCGTGGGGCTGCTGGCGGCAATCCTGGCGCTGGGCAGCATCGCGTCTGCCGCCGACACGGCCTCGCTGCGGTTGAACTGGTATCTGGGCGGCCTGCACAGTCCGTTCTACCTCGGCGTCGAGCGGGGGTTCTACCGGGACGAGGGGATTGACCTGACGCTCAACGAGGGGCGCGGGTCGGCGGCCGCGGCGCAGATCATCGGCGCCAAGGGGGATACCTTTGGCATGTCGGATGCGGGTAGTCTGATGCTGGCCGCCTCCAAGGGCATGCCGATCCGGTCCTTCTTTTCCCTGTTGAGCAGCTCGGACTTTGCCATCATCTCCCTGGAGGAGAACGGCATCAAGTCGCCCAAGGACCTGGAGGGCAAGACGGTTGCCTCGTCCGCCGGCGACGCCCTGACGCAGCTCCTTCCGGCCGTGATCGAGGCCAACGGCCTGACCAAGGACAAGATCAAGGTCGTGTTCATGGATCCGGCCACCAAGCCGGTGGCCCTGATGGAGAAGAAGGTGGACGCGCTCCTGGGCGGGGCCAGCGATCAGTTCTGGCTGGTCAAGTACAAGGGGTTCAAGCCGACGCGGTTGATGTTCGCCGACATCGGCGTGGACACGATCGGGATGACGCTGCACGCCCACACCGACACGCTCGCGAGCAATCCGGACCTGGTCCGGCGCTTCGTGAAGGCCAGCATCCGTTCCTGGGAGGCGGCGCGGCAGGACCCGGCGGCCGCCGCCCAAGCCGCGGTGAAGGTGAAGCCCGACCTGAACGCGTCCTCGACCGAGGACCAGCTGCGGACGAACCTGACCCAGCTTCACTCCAAGAATTCGCAGGGCAAATCCATCGGCTTCTCGGCGCCCCAGGATTGGGAACACACCATGACGCTGCTCAAGAAGTACCGCGATCTGCAGACGGACAAGCCGGCGACGTTCTTCTACACCAACGACCTCATGCCGAAGTAGACGCGGTGCGAGGGGTGTGATCCACGTATGGAGAGCCAGCGAGGCAGCGCCATCGAGGTGGCCGGGGTGCGGATGGTGTTCCGTAAGGGATCCGCGGAGACCCGCGCCCTGGAGGAGATCGATCTCAGCTTTGGCCAGGGGGAGTTCGTCGCCATCGTGGGACCCTCCGGCTGCGGCAAGAGCACGCTCATGCGGCTTATCGCCGGGCTGGTCCCGGCGACGAGCGGCCGGATCGTCTTCGGGGGCCGGCCGGTGACCGGCCCCGTGAAGGAGCTGGGCATCGTGTTCCAGAACCCCGTGCTGCTCGACTGGCGCACCGTGCTCGGCAACGTTATGCTGCAGATCGAGATGCGCGGGCTGGACCCGCGGCGGTACCTCGACCAGGCGCGGTCGCTCTTGGAGCTGGTGGGGCTCCGCGACTTCTTGTCCAGCTATCCGCGCGAGCTCTCCGGCGGCATGCGTCAGCGGACGGCCCTCGTGCGGGCGCTGATCCACGACCCCCCGGTGCTCTTCATGGACGAGCCCTTCGGCGCCCTGGACGCCCTGACACGGGAGCAGATGCGGATCGACCTGGAATCCCTGCTCATGAGCCGACCCAAGACCGTGCTGTTCATCACCCACAGCATCGACGAGGCGGTGCTGCTGGCGGACCGGGTGGTGGTGATGTCGCCCCGGCCCGGCCGCGTCGAGCGGATCATCGCCATCGACCTGCCCCGGCCGCGCGGCCTGGAGGGGCGCGCCCTGCCCGAGTTCCGCGCGGCGCACGAAACCATCACCGGGATCTTCTTGGCCCGCGGCGTGCTGCGGAGTCAGCCGTCTTCGCTCTCACCTTCACCACGGGGATGACGCCATGACCACATTCACAGCCCAAGGGATCATCGCGGCTCCGGTCCTGCCGATGAAGCCGGATTTCTCCATCGACTGGCCGTCGCTGCGCTCGTATCTGGCCTGGCTCGCCAAGCAGCGGCCTACGGCCATCGCCATGAACATGGACGCCAGCGAGGGGCCCTCGCTGAGCCGGGACGAGATGCTCGAAGTGGTCCGCGTCTCCCGGGCGGTGATCCGGGACGCGTGTCCGCTGGTATCCGGGCTGATCGCCGGCTCGACCGCAGGCGCGGTGGCCTTTGGCAAGCAGCTGAAGGCGGCCGGGGCCCAAGGGCTGGCGATCTTCCCGCCGTTTCCCACCTTCTTGGGGAACCCGGTGCCCACCCGGATGATCTTCGAGTATCACAAGGCCATCGCGGACGGGGTGAAGCTGCCGCTCATTGCGTTCCAGTTTCCCAAGGCCTGGGGGCCGGACTTCCCGCCGGAGACGCTCCGCGAGCTGGTGAAGATCCCGCAGATCATCGGCTTGAAAGAGGCCTCCTTCGACACCACCAAGACGCTGGAGACCATCGACACCGCCCGGGGGTTGCGGCGCAAGATCGGGATCATGACCGGGAGCGACACCTTCATCCTCGAAGCGATGATCTTCGGCTGCGACGGGGCCCTGATCGGGTTCGCCTGCACGGCGACCGACCAGCTCATCCGCATGCACCGGGCCGTGACGGAGAAGGATTTCGACACGGCGTTCGAGATCTGGCGTCGCCTGGGGCCGCTGGCGCGCTTCGCCTGGCGCGCGCCCATCCGCGACTACCGGCCGCGGATGAAAGAGGTGCTGGTGATGCAAGGGCTCATTCGGCATGCCGCGGTGCGGCCGCCGCAGCTCCCGGTGAGCGCGGCGGAGCGCGCCGAGCTCCGCGGGCTGGCGAAGCACGCCGGCCTGATCTAGTCGGCCGCTGAAAGCGGCGCATCTGCGGTGACCCATCCTGCGGATGGGTGCCCCGTCCGCTTGGGCACTCGCTGCGGCGTACCCGATGTACGCCTGGACCCACCCGCGGTGGGTACCCCGCCCATCGCGGACCGCCTGGCACCTGGACCGTTTTGAGCGGCCTGGCGCAATCTGAGTTTTTCAACAACCATCCGCAGCCCTGGAGTCCGGCCATGCCGAAACGCGTCGCCTTTCCCACCGTAGGCGCCTTCCGGGACGTGGCGGCTTTCAAGGTGCACCTGGCCACGCTCCCCATCCCGCTCGACTGCGACGACGAGCTCTTGCTACGGGAGCGGAGCGTCCTTGCTCAACCTTTCCGGGTGGAAGGGCGCCTGGTCGGCAACCGGCTCTGCATCCATGCCATGGGCGGGATGGACGGGACGCCGGACGGGAAGACCACCGAGCTGGTCACGCGGCGCTGGGTGAACTTCGGGCGGTCGGGCGCCAAGCTGATCTGGGGCGGCGAGGCGGCCGCGGTGACGCCCGAGTCCCGGGACAACCCCTTCCAGCTCTATTACCATCCGGACAACCGGGCCAGCCAGGAACAACTGCTCCGCGATCTGCGCACCGCGCACCGCGAACGCTTCGGGACCACCGACGACCTGCTGGTCGGGCTCCAGATCAGCCATTCCGGGCGGTACTGCCGGCCGGACCAGGATTTCCTGGCGAAACCGCGGATCGCCTACCGGCATCCGCTGCTTGACGAGCGTTCCGGCGTCCGCGACGACCGCGCGGTCCTGACCGACATGGACCTGGACGATCTGGTCGGGCACTTCGTGACCTACGCCAGGTTCGCCCAGGAGGCGGGGTTCGATTTCGTGGACGTCAAGCAATGCCACGCGTACCTGCTTCACGAGATGCTCTCGGCGCACACGCGGCCGGGCCGCTACGGCGGGAGCTTCGAGAACCGGACGCGTCTGTTCCGCGAGATCGTCGCGGCGATTCGCCGCGACGTCCCGGGATTGCTGCTGGGCACCCGCCTGTCGATCTTCGATCTGGTGCCCTTCCAGAAACCGCCGGGCGATCCGACGGGGGCCGGCGAGCCCGTGCCCCACGAGCACCTGCTACCTTATCGCTATGGGTTCGGCGTCAACCCGGAGCGGCCGACGGAGCCGGACTTCGCGGAGCCCCTGGAGCTTCTCCGGCTCTGCGACCGGCTCGGCGTCCGCTTCGTCAACATCTCGGCCGGAAGCCCGTACTACAACCCTCACATCCAGCGCCCGGCGCGCTATCCCCCGTGCGACGGGTACTGGCCGCCCGAGGATCCCCTGATCGGTTGCGCCCGACAGATCGAGGCGGTGGCGCGCTGCAAGCGGGCGTTCCCGCACCTCATCATGGTGGGCACGGGATACTCGTACCTGCAGGAATACTTGAGTCTCGTGGCCCAGGCGCAGGTACGGCTCGGCCAGGTGGATTCCGTGGGTGTCGGCCGGCTGGCGTTCGCGTATCCGGACTATACCCACGACTTGCTGTACGGGGGCGGGATCGTCCGGAAGCGACTCTGCCGGACCGACAGCGATTGCACCACGGCCATGCGGAATCGTCTGGTGTCGGGCTGCTACCCGTACGATCCGTTCTACAAGGCACTGCCCGAAGCCGACCGGCTGCGCCAGATCAAGCGGGGTGCGACCCGGCCGTGAGGCCGAGGGCGCGACGCTGGGCTAGGTTTGGCCCATCGAGCACCCGAGCCGGGGGGCACGACGACGCCCCCCGGTTTCGTTTGTGCGCGCACCGCGAACGCCCCGCATGGCGGCCCGCGGTCTTTCGTTTTCGCTTGCCATGATCGGACCGTTTCATGTAAGTATCCCTTCTGCCCGCGACGGCGGGAGGGGGATCGTCTGCCCATGTACGCGCTCCAGGATGTCATCCAGTTCGTCTTCGCGGGGCTGACCAGCGGGGCCATCTACGCCATGGTGGCGATGGGGTTCGGCGTCGTCCACAACACCATGGGGATCGTGAACTTCACCCAGGTGGACTTCGTCTCGCTGGGCGGGATGTTCCTCTACGGCGCGCTGGTCGGCGCCCAGTTGCCGATGGCGGCGGCGCTGCTGGTGGCGGTGGCCGGGGTCACGCTGGCGGGGGCGCTGGTGGAATACCTGGGGCTCCGGCCGTCGCGCTCGCGGCATCCCCTCATCCTCATCTTCCTCACCATCGGGCTCTCCATCATGTTGCGCGGCGTCATGCAGGCGGTCTGGGGCAAGAATTCCCTGGCCGTGCCCCCGCTCCGCGGGGAGGCGCCGCTCACGATCCTGGGCGCCACGATCCTGCCCCAAGCCGTCTGGATCCTGGCGATGACCGCCGTGGCCATCGGCCTCCTGGTGGCGTTCTTCCGGAAGACGACCGCGGGACTCGCCATGCGGGGCGCGGCGTCGAACCCGACGGCGGCCGCCGTGGTGGGCCTCGCGGTCCCGCGGCTCCGGACGCTGAGTTTCGCCCTGGCGGGGTTCCTGGGGGGGCTGGCGGGTGTCCTGATCACGCCGATCACCACGCTCCGGTACGACATCGGCGTCCTGCTCGGCCTCAAGGGATTCGCCGCGGCCATCCTGGGAGGCTTCGGCTCGTTCCCCGGCGCCATCCTTGGCGGCATCGCCTTGGGCCTGCTGGAGTCGCTGGGCGCCGCCTATGTGAGCAGCGCCTGGAAGGACAGCATCGCCTTCCTGGTGCTCCTCCTGGTGCTTTTCGTCAGGCCGCACGGCCTGCTCGGGAAGGCGGTGCGACCGTGAGCCATCGCGTGCTGATGGGAAACGAGGCCATCGGACGCGGGATCGTGGAGTGCGGGTGCGCCGTCGCCACCTCGTACCCCGGGACCCCAGCCTCGGAGATCCTGGAAGCCGTGGCGGCGTTTTCGCGAGAGGCAGCGCACCGCATGCACGTCGAGTGGTCGGTGAACGAGAAGGTCGCCTACGAAGTCGCCCTCGCCGCCAGCTACACCGGCAAGCGCGCCGCGGTCTCCATGAAGCAGGTGGGGCTGAACGTGGCCTCGGACCCCTTCATGCGGTCGGCCTATCTGGGCGTCAAGGGTGGACTGCTGCTCGTCTCGGCCGATGACCCGGGCCCCCATAGCTCGCAGACTGAGCAGGACAGCCGGTTCTTCGCCATGTTCGCCAAGATCCCGGTCCTGGATCCGTCCAGCCCGCGCGAGGCCAAGGAGATGGTCCGGTTGGCCTTCGAGCTGTCGGAGGCGTACGAGATCCCGGTGATGCTCCGGCCAACGACGCGCGTCTGTCACGCCCGGCAGGCCGTCCCGCTCCTCGCCCTGGAGCAAGAGGCCCGCGCGGCTCGGTTCGAGAAGGATCCGAAACGGTGGTGCGCCACGCCGCGGTTCGTCACGGACCTGCATCGAGGGCTCACGGAGAAGCTCGCACGGCTGGGGGCCGATCCCCGGCTCGCCCCGGCCTTCTTTCCCGGGGACGGGACGTTCGCCGGAACTTGCATCATCGGCTCGGGGGTG
>Ga0209048_10007109_pt1 | contig 10377 bp, 7 predicted proteins | sample FrelakmetCRP12CR_FD_187146 | JGI IMG/M metagenome (GOLD analysis project Ga0209048, IMG submission 187146) | Freshwater lake sediment microbial communities from the University of Notre Dame, USA, for methane emissions studies - CRP12 CR (SPAdes)... | ecosystem: Environmental > Aquatic >... | reverse complement strand
GGTACTCGACGGCGCCCGCCAGATTCTCGACGCACTGGAGCACAACCTCGAAATTGACCCTGGTTGGGAACGCGTTCCGTTTGGAACAATTTGCGAGAATCTTGATGGCAAACGCAGACCGATCACCAAGAGCGACCGTAAGCGCGGTCCTTATCCATACTACGGCGCGTCCGGCATAGTTGATTCGGTGGCCGATTACATCTTCGACGAACCACTACTACTTGTCTCCGAAGATGGAGCAAACCTTCTGGCGCGCTCCACACCAATTGCTTTTTCAGTCTCCGGGAAGATTTGGGTCAACAACCATGCCCACGTCGTCCGGTTTCCCGAGATGGCCACCCAGCGTTTCGTCGAGCACTATCTCAATTGCATTTCCATAGCCAACTACGTGACCGGTGCAGCACAACCAAAGCTCAATCAGGCTCAGCTCAACTCCATCGAAATTCCCTTGCCACCCTTGGAAGAGCAACGCAGGATTGTGGCGGAGCTGGACGCGGAGGTGGCGCAGATGGAGGTGGTGCGGTCGCTGGTTCCCCGCTTCGAGGCTAAAATCCGACGAGTCCTCGACCGCGTGTGGGGCAACAACGAGGCGGAATAATCACACATGTCCTCCGAAGCCCAAGCCCGCATCACAATCAACAAGCTGCTGGAGGAAGCGAGCTGGCGTTTTCTGCCCGACGATCAAGGTAGGCCTGAGAATATTATTTGCGAGCATCGCGTCGCGAAACGCGCATTTTCCTCCAGCCAGGACTTAGGCAAGGATTTCGAGCACGCCCCGCAGGGTTTCGTGGACTATCTGCTGCTGAACACCGATAAACGACCCGTGGCGGTCCTGGAAGCCAAACGCGAGGGCATTGATCCGCTTACCGCCAAGGAGCAGGGGCGAAGTTACGCTGAAGGACTCGGCGTCAGCCACATTTTCCTTAGTAACGGGCTGGTTCATTACTACTGGAATCTACGGCAGGGCAATCCGGTCAAGGTGTCACGCTTCCTGCCGCTGGAGCAACTCGGCAAGGCGGCGGAGTGGCGGCCCGATTCCGTCCGACTTGCTGCCGTGAAGGTGGACGAGAATTACATTGCCGTGTCCCAAGACGCCGCGTGGCTCTCGTATCCGCCCGCCGAGCGCGCGGTGTTTATGGTGAATAAAAAGATCCGGCTTCTCCGTGATTATCAGGTGGAAGCCATTCACGCGCTGCAAAAAAGGGCTTCGCCCTTGCAGCAGCGGTTTCTTTTCGAGATGGCCACCGGTACGGGCAAGACGCTCCTGAGCGCGGCCATCGCCAAGCTCTATCTCCGCACCGAGAACGCGACGCGCATTCTGTTTCTTGTTGACCGGCTGGAGCTGGAAAATCAGGCGTGGAAGAATTTCAACGCCTACCTCGCCAACGACGGCATCAACACCGTTATCTACAAGCAAAAGCGGCGTGACTGGATGCAGGCGCAGGTGGTGGTGACCACGATTCAAAGTCTTGCCACGCGCAATCGCTTCCTGCACGAGTTCGCTCCGACGGATTTTCAACTCATCATTAGCGATGAAGCTCATCGCACCATCAGCGGAAACAATCGCGCTATCTTTGAGTATTTTGTTGGCGCTAAGCTCGGCCTAACCGCTACGCCGCGCGATTATCTGAAAGGATTGCAGGAAGGCGAACAGCAGAGCGACCCGCGTGAGTATGAACGGCGACTGTTGCTCGATACCTATCGCACATTTGGCAGCGATGATGGCAAGCCGACCTTTAGGTACACGCTGCTTAAGGCCGTTCAGCACGTCCCACCTTACCTCTGCAATCCCGTCGCGCTTGATGCCCGTACGGATATAACCACCCAGATGCTTTCAGACGGCGGTTACACGGTGGCCGTTCCCACCAACGAGGGCGGGCAAGAGCAGGAATTGGTGTTTAAGAAACGCGACTACGAGCGAAAGTTTTTCTCGGATGAAACCAACCTTAGCTTCGTCCACTGCTTCCTTGATAACGCCAAATTAGATCCGCTCACGGGTGAAGTAGGAAAAACCATCATGTTTGCGGTCAGCCGCAAGCACGCGACCAAATTGGTAACGTTGCTCAACGAGGAGGCGACTCGCCGCTGGCCAGCGGAATACGACGGTGGCTCGACGTTTGCGGTGCAGATCACGTCTGAACTTCCCGGCGCACAGCAAATGCCGATTGATTTCGCCAACAACAATCTCAATGGAAAATCTAAGTGGCGGGGAGCTGAATTTCGTGATTATGACACGAGTCGCACGCGGGTATGCGTGACTGTTGGCATGATGACCACCGGCTACGATTGCGAAGACCTTCTCAACGTGGTTCTGGCGCGACCAATTTTCTCACCCACCGACTTCATTCAGATCAAGGGGCGTGGGACACGGTTGTTCGAATTCAAACAAAGTGGCGGAACCGGCACGCGCACGGCCAAGAAAGACAGTTTCTCACTCTTCGATTTCTTCGCTAACTGCGAATACTTTGAAGACGATTTCGACTATGACCGAAAGCTTTCGCTGCCCAAAGGCCCGCCGGAGGAAGGCGGGGGGGACGGTGGTGATGGCGGCGGCGGCGTACGCGTTGAAGATTTCACTAATACCTCGCCAGACCCCATGGCTAGCGTCACCCGCGATGAGATTGGACTGTTTGGGATGCGTATTGACCGCGAAATGTATCGCGAGCGCTTTGCGCAGCAGGCCAATGAGGCCGTAGCAGCGGACGCGGTCTTGCGGGAGGCATTCGACGCAGAGGACTGGCCCGCGGTTGAAGAACGCGTGCGCCGTCTGCTTTTCGAGAAACCTATGGAGGGTTGGAATTTGCCGAAACTTCAGGAAATCTACAAAAGCGACCGCCTGCCGACTCTACGCGAGATTCTCACTCGCGTGTTTGGTCTGACGCCGAACATCCCGACACGCAGCCAGCTCGCTGATGAGGCGTTTGAGCGGTTCATAGCCACGCAGGAGACGAATGCCACCCACAGCCGGGAGCTGCGTACAGTGTTTGAGGCTTTTCTGCTCGATGCACAAAGCCGGGCGTTGCTGGAGGAGGGCAGGTTTGCTGAGCTGCGTTCTCGCGACGCAAGCCTCTTCAACTCGCTCTCGCAACTGGCAGTTCAAGAACGGGAGGCACTAATTGGTTATCTGCAATCGCAAGTTCCGCTCAGGGAATTTGAGCTGGCCGCGTAGGTTGCTCGTCTCTTAGCTTGAGTACCAAACAGTAGATACGAACGCATATCCAGCACGGGCGAGCGGGTTGCTGGCCGTCGTCGTCTGCCGTCGTCCCCTACGCACTGTAGCAATAACGTCGCGCCGCCACCGTCCTATTGCCGCTTGATAACTGTTCAAAGAACGAGCATTATACGAACAGTATTCACAGCAGGCATGGTGAAACATATGGCCAAAGCGCATCTCAAGCTGGTCACGCCAGCCACCGTAAACCGAACAGTCAGGCCTAAGCGGCCACCCAACGGAGACCTGCGCACCCGGGAGTACCTGACCGAGGCCGAGGTCGGGCGGCTGATGAACGCGGCCAAGGGAAACCGCTGGGGTCAGCGGGACGCCACGATGGTTCTGGTGGCCTACCGGCACGGGTTGCGGGCGTCCGAGCTGGTGGACCTGCGCTGGGATCAGGTGGAGTTTGCCACAGGGGCACTCCACGTGCGCCGGGTAAAGCAGGGCACCCCAAGTACCCATCCGATCCTCGGGGACGAGCTTCGGGCGCTACGGCGGCTCCAGCGCGAACAGGAGCCCAAGTCACCGTTCGTGTTCACCTCGGAGCGGGGAGCACCGTTCAGCACCGCAGGGTTCGCCCGGATGGTGGAGCGGGCGGGCAGGGAGGCCAAGCTGGGGTTCAAGGCGCACCCGCACATGCTGCGGCACGCCTGTGGCTACGCGCTGGCTAACAAGGGGCACGACACCCGCGCCTTGCAAGCCTATCTCGGGCACAGGAATATTCAGCACACGGTGAGATACACTGAATTGAGCCCAACACGATTCAAGGATTTTTGGCGGGACTAAGGGCTGCGAGACACAGCTTTTAAGTGAGTATTCCACCGGGGCGGATTGCCCCCTTTGGCGCTTGCTGAGATGGTCGCCCATGCATCGGGCAGACTACTAACGTTCAACTGGTTCAAATATTAGCGCGTACTCGCGAGGCGATACTTGCGCTTGATAAATCTTGGCGCTGTCGTTTAACGAACGAGCTAGTTCAATCAATTCGTTCTTATCAGCCGAAGTTATCCGACAGCCAAGATACACAGCGACCAATTCGCTTGGCGTAAATTTCAAGGTCCCGTAACTACTGCCCGTCGGCACAAAATCTGGAATAGCCAGCCGAAATTCTTGTTCGTATTCCCATTCGGGACTTTTGGTAAAAATCAGATTATCCAGGATTTGATCAGCCGATGCTACGGGCGACATCGTTAGCGCGTGTGTCACCAAATCGGAAGCAGTTCTGTAGACCAAAGGCCTTTCTTTTTTATAGCGGATAGGCCTGGATGCGCTGAGCGCCGAATCTTTCTCGACATCAGGAGAAAATTCCAAGACAACGCCTTGATGACTTTGTGTATAATGGGACCACATCAAAAGACTATCGTGCCGAAGTGTCATACAAAACACGCCACAGCGGTTCATTAGGTCCTTTAATTGCTCAACTAGCTCATTGTGCTCTTTTTCGAAACGCTCGAAATCGTACATCTGTTCCAAAGGTGTAGCGATCAGTTCGTCTTTTATTGTCTTTTTTTGATCAGGAGACGCCTTGCGCAGTGCCTTTTTGATAAGCGCGGCCTTATTCCCCAATTTGCTCGACCGTAGAGTGGTCGTATCTAGCTTTTCTAGTAGTTCAACCAGTACAAGTTTTTGTTGCTCGGAGAATTGTTTGAAATCTAATCCGAGAATTTTATCGATGCGCATATCGAAAGGGTCATTGAAACTCGACGGCTGTGAAAGTCTCAGGCCCCCTGTGGAAAGCGTTTTCTTCGCCCCTTCGGCGCTCATATACTTAAACAATCTTGTTTTGGCGAAGTCGGGCGTGTTCATGGAAATCCGAGTCTCGCCTGTATGGGGTGCAGGTGTCCGCCGCCGTAGCGCGGTGAAGGGATTTGAGCGTTTCAGATCTGCTCGATGATAAATCGGTAGACTTTGTTTCGAAGATCGCGGCCCCACCAATATCCGTGTTCCTCATTGTATCCGTGAGCGCCTTGGTGGCTTTCTGCCGCGCGTTTGGCCATCGCTTCAGCTTCATCTCGTGTTCGGAATGGCTCCGGAACTACTTTGCGGGAAGCCATCTCCCCGTATGGGCCAAGTTCAATCTCGACCAGTTGGAACTGTCCTTTGCCTCGGCTTGGATTGGGGACCGGGCTGTACCCTCTAATCATATCTACGAGGTCAAGCGCCTCTTGCCGGATCACAGGTAGCGCTAGCATTGGGTTTTTCTTGGACACGGCGAAGTGCATACTTACACGCTCGGCAGAATTTACGTGCCGAGCTCTGATCGGTTTCTTCCCGCTCTCAAGGTCTTGGTAAAGCCGCACGGCGAGCCCCATCTCACGTGCCATTTCGGTTTGCTTTAAATCGATGGCGCTGCGGAGTGCTTTCAATTCATCGGCGGTCATTGAATTTTGTCCTCGGCAGTTCCGGGAGTTGCCGAAGCTGGAGCGGGTTTGGGCGCCGCTCCAGCTTCGCGCGTAGAAAGTGCACTTCGCAACAGCCAGAAAACACGCTGGATAGCTATATATACGCACGTTGTGCGTATTATTGCAAGTTATTCGGCATATTTTACAAATTATAGATTGTTCTATATTCGATAAAGGCCCTATAGGGGCCATTATGTATTATAAAACAATCTGATTTCTTGACATCAGAACAAAAGTAGATTACTTGATATACAAGAATGGCCCTTGGAGGGCCAAAACGCCATGAATTCTAATCTCCGCACACTCGGCCCGGCTGAATCGAAAGTTGTCCTTTCCTTACGGGAAGACGACCGGTCAGTCGTACGCACCGCAGATATTCGCCACCTTCTCGGTCCGGAGACCTCCGAACGCAAGGTCATCCGCAACCTGCTTCGCAAAGGCTGGCTCTCCCGCATCGTTGGCGGGCGATACATGCTGCAGCCACCTGAACGCGGCCCCGAGAACCTCGGCGAGAACAACATACTCGCGATGGCGGCGGCGGCGGTCCAACCGTCTTACATCGGCTGGTGGTCGGCGGCTGCCTATCACGGGTTCACGACGCAAAAGCCTATGACTGTGTTTGTTGCTGTACTCAAGCAAACCCCGGCCAAAGTTATCGAGGGCAGCGACGTCCGCTTTGTCAAAATCACGCAGCGTAAATTTTACGGCTACGAGACTTATGATGTCTACGGCCGAAGCGTTTTCGTGTCCTCACCTGTCAAAACGCTCGTCGACTGCTTGGACCGACCCGATCTCGCGGGAGGCGCAGCCGAGCTCACCCGCATCATGCACAGCGGGCTCGGCGAGATCGACTCGCAGGACCTGGTAACAGCGGCGACGGCGATGAAATCACGGTCAGTACTGCAGCGGCTCGGTTTTCTGACCGATCTTGTCGGGAGGCCACTACCTGAAAATGTCCGACAGACGCTTAGAGAGGCTATCCCGAAGACCTACCGTTCTCACTTCGGTCGTACTGAGCGCCGCGACGGCGATATCGGCTACGTCGCCGCATGGGGCCTGTTCGTCAACGCCGGGCGGGAACACTTGCTTGCGGAAGTACCGCGTATCAGGTCACGTGAGGTTTCTTGATGCTCACAGTCAATGACCTCCGCAAAGTAGCTGCCCACTCAGGTGCACGTGATATCGGCAAGGTCGAGATCGACGTTATCCTGACGTACCTGCTTCAGCTTTTCACGGACACGGGCATCACCGACCATGTCGCGTTCAAAGGCGGCACCATGCTGCGCAAGATGGTGTTCGGTCCGCGCGGACGGTATTCAACCGACCTCGATTTTACTCGCCGGACTGATATCCATATCGACGAACTGATGCTTATGATGATGGATGCGCTTGCAAAACCCTACCACGGCCTGTCATTCCGATTTGAGAGAGACAAGGACTGGTACCTGATTGATGAGGGCTGCGCGGCCAACCCGGTCTGCTTTCATGCCGAAAATGAAAAAGGCGTGAAAATTAAGTTGCAAGTCAGCACGCGCGAAAAGCCAATCATGCCGGTCGCGCCTGTAGCGCAGATTGATCAAGATTATTTCAAGATTCTCGCGTTCGCGCCCGCTGCCATTCCCTCTCTTGCTTTCGAAGAAGCCGTGTCCGAAAAAATCCGCGCAGCAAGCCAACGCTCTAAAATTCGTGATCTGCATGATCTCTCGGAAATCGCCGCCCGCGCCATCAACCGCGACCTCGTAAGATCGCTCGCGGTGCTGAAGCTCTGGAACAGCGGCGGCCCCGGTCTTGCCTACAATCGCCTCTGCAAACGGGTAAACGATGGCGACTATGATGTTGCAGACCTCACCAATCTCCTGCGGAAAGATCAGAAACCCGATTTGAACGCTATGATCCGCCGGGTTACCGACGGCTATCGCTTTCTGGCAGATCTAACTGTCCGCGAAAGAGTGCTTGCTGAGGATGCAGCACAGAACCTGCGCCATGAGGCGAATGCACTGATCGCCTCTCTTAACGGCTGAGCCTAGGTGAATTTGTGCTGCGAAGGGTGGTGCTGGACCGAGTGCGCGGAGGTGAGCCTAATCGTATTGTATTTGACGATATAAACCTTTGGTGAGAGTACACAACGCGAGTACACAAGCAGCGTGAGCCGCTTGAATAAGGCCAGCAATTTCAGTGGCGAATGATCGAAACGCCAAATCCTGCCACTAAAACTACCTTGTTGACGTGCTATGCCGCCGGACGTCCAGTGCTCGAGTGGGCGGCCCTCCGGTTCGGGAGGACGGAGTTCTTTCGACGCGTGCTCTGGGCCAATCGATGCTGATTTTTAGCCGCGTGCGTGAAACATTGCTAAGCTTTTTGCGATGGTTCCCATTCCTCTGCAAAGTGAAAGTAATATAGCGGGATTAATCTCGGCGTTTCGTCTGAACATTGTGTGTCAACGATGAAGTAAAAGTATTCGGGTTCCGCGTTGTCACCATTAGGGATGAATGTAACGCGGCAACGGTGATGCCATGTAGTAGCTGCGAATAAACTATGTCCGGTTGGCGGCGAATCTTTATCGCCTTGGCCCCACCTCCAATGCTTTTTACCATCGCGTTCATAGGCCGTTAGTATCGCAATATCGACAGCCTGCTCGGCGACAAAGTCCTTTACCTCCGCGAGAAATATCCGATTGGGTCCGATCCAAACGTCTGACCCAAATCCCATAAAATGGCTATGGTCCACGTAAAATCGACCTCGACTTCCATTACGGGCAAATTTGGCGGTGAAGCGAGCGTTGAGCGGTGGTGAAATAGATGCGCTAAAAATATTGACATCTTTTAAAAAAGGGCGGGCCTTCGATATTGGTGGCTTTTTTGTCTCAGAATATTGGCTTGAAAACCGATATAGAATTGCAATTACGGTGAAGAAAAAAATCGCGAGGCCGATCGCCTCCCAGGCCCCATTTGGAAGGCCCGCATTGATAAGGCTGTAAGCATCGTTCACGCGCGAGGCCAGAGCTAAAGCTCCGCCGCAGACAAACAATATGGAGGTCAAAACGTTGTTTTTAAGGAAGGACCACATGTGCGCTCGGATCAATCAGCATTTCTGAAATGGCCCGCAGTAGGGAGAGCGCCAAGCAAAGCCATGCTCGGTCGACGAGGGTGTCAGAATCCGTACCGGGCCACTGGGGTCTGAATACGTCGTCCGATGCCTGTCTTGCTGACGAGTACACAAGCGGTGTACACAACGCCAGTGGCCCGCACCAAAAACGCAGGCAAATTCAATGGCGAATAATTCAAACGCCAAATCCTGCCCTCCGACCATCGACCCGAAATCCGCAGCGCCTCACAAGGGGCATTAGCCTCGCCCTGATCCCGCTAAATGCGCTTTGGCGGTGGTACACATAGGTGGTATCACTTGCATCGGCAGGAAGCGCAATTTTTCAGCTTTTATCGGGGTTTTCGAAGTAGCCCGCAGTCTCCCCTAGGGAGCGCCAATAAAATCAATAACTTAGATTTTTGAAGACTGGTCGTGTCCAAGTGGTGTCCAAGACAAAGTTGCACAGTCGTTTGGGGCCGTAAGCGAGATTTTGTTGAAGGCCCATAGAATGCCGCTGTGGGAGCAACTGACTCTTAATCAGCGGGTCCCAGGTTCGAGCCCTGGTGCGCCCACCACTTTCATCAACAAAATCAATGGTTTATAGGAAAGTGGCGCAGCGCCGTCGCCGCGCGAAAAAAGTATAAACAGGTATAAACAAATTTGGCGCGGTTTTTGGCGTTCTTTGTGGTTCGAAATTCCCTATCGAAAATCACTGCACCGAGCAGCGGCGCGGTTAGGCCGAGCGCCTTCGCAGGCTTTTGTCACTCCCTCATTTGAAGATTTCGGCTACGGCTTGAAAGTGCATGCCGTCTCGAAGCAAGCGTCATAGGTATTCTGGAGCTCATCCTGTGTGATGTGCGCGATGCCGTTCACAGCCTTGATCGTAAGATCCTGATCCAGCACTTTAACGCGATACTTCCAGCCTGGGGGAAGTTTGAGCTTGCTGCCGAGATTCGGGAGCTCGGCATAGGTGAGCTTCGGATCGACTATCATGGAATAGGCCTGCATCACCCACGGCGTGCCGGTGGGGTCATCCAAAATATAAACCGGCTTGCCCTTCTCGAACGTCATCGTGGAGTTTCTGACTGCATTGACCGTCTTGTAAGCGGTGGATCCCGCACCCGGCCGGATGCCCTTCGGCAGCTCGACCTTCATGTACCAGCGGCTATCCAGCCCGCCCAGATTATGAATGTCCGGCGCGACCGGCAGATGCATGCTGTCCATCGTCCAGCCCCGCGGACCATTCTTGAACACTCCAAGTATGTCATACTCTTTTTTGAGCGCATCAGCGTTGACCTTATCCCACATAGCCTGGGGGCAGGTGTCAAGGCGATCAGCCTTGTTGTTGAGGTCTGACGTATTGAAGACTTCTCCGTAAAGATTTTCCGTGATCGGATTGCCCCCAATCAAAAAAATCTCGCAGTAGCGCATGCCACGCCGACCATCGAGCGTCGTGAACTTAGCGGTGGACGTATAGTCTGGCGGCGGCTCCGTTTGTTCTGCGACCATGCTGGCCAAGGCCTCCGTGCAGCCGGGTGAAAGCTGGGACAGCTTATCCTTGACACATGCCTTGATGCGTCCTTCTCCGGGACGTATTCCCGGGCAGAGACGCTCCACATCACCCGCACAGGCACGCGCGACCTTCAGACCTTCGACCAGGCGCTCTTGCGCCATCGC